>JADMIO012835396.1_pt1 | contig 120246 bp, 95 predicted proteins | sample 8958161 | NCBI WGS metagenome assembly JADMIO01 (sample SAMN16585339, study PRJNA669376) | soil metagenome | isolation source: Crop rotation soil | place: USA: Cullars Rotation, Alabama | collected 2011 | reverse complement strand
CTGGGACCACGGTCCCACTCGTATCGTCGGTCTGATTATTAGTCTGGGACCACGGTCCCACTCGTATCGTCGGTCTGATTATTAGTCTGGAACCACGGTCCCACTCGTATCGTCGGTCTGATTATTAGTCTGGGACCACGGTCCCACTCGTATCGTCGGTCTGATTATTAGTCTGGGACCACGATCCCACTCGTGTTGTCGGTCTGATTATCGGTCTGGGACCACGGTCCCACTTGTATTGTCGATCAGACTATCAGCGTGAGACTACGATTCCATCAATGCCTGTCAAGGGCAAGTATTGACATTCGTCGTAACCTGTAGAACGGAGTAACCTCGGTGTGCGGTTGTATGCCTGCTGTGGATTGCTGCTGTGTCCTGCTTATCCACAACATTTTGCGCACGGTTATGTGGACAAAATACCTGGTTACCCAGGCCGTGCCGGCACGTTAACCGGGCTGCATCCGATGCAAGTGTGTCGCTGTCGACGAGCTCGCGAGCTCGGACATGAGGTTGCCCCGTATTCAGTGTCGCTGATTTGTATTGTCTGAAGTTGCTTTTACGTTAAGTTGATGCAGATCAATTAATACGATACCTGCGTCATAATTGATTATTTGACGTGGTTTGATGGCCTCCACGCACGTTGTGATATGTAGATGATAATCATTATCACTTTACGGGTCCTTTCCGGTGATCCGACAGGTTACGGGGCGGCGACCTCGCGGGTTTTCGCTATTTATGAAAATTTTCCGGTTTAAGGCGTTTCCGTTCTTCTTCGTCATAACTTAATGTTTTTATTTAAAATACCCTCTGAAAAGAAAGGAAACGACAGGTGCTGAAAGCGAGCTTTTTGGCCTCTGTCGTTTCCTTTCTCTGTTTTTGTCCGTGGAATGAACAATGGAAGTCCGAGCTCATCGCTAATAACTTCGTATAGCATACATTATACGAAGTTATATTCGATGCGGCCGATCTAGCAGAAAGTCAAAAGCCTCCGACCGGAGGCTTTTAACTTCTGTCACCTAGGTTACGCCCCGCCCTGCCACTCATCGCAGTACTGTTGTAATTCATTAAGCATTCTGCCGACATGGAAGCCATCACAAACGGCATGATGAACCTGAATCGCCAGCGGCATCAGCACCTTGTCGCCTTGCGTATAATATTTGCCCATGGTGAAAACGGGGGCGAAGAAGTTGTCCATATTGGCCACGTTTAAATCAAAACTGGTGAAACTCACCCAGGGATTGGCTGAGACGAAAAACATATTCTCAATAAACCCTTTAGGGAAATAGGCCAGGTTTTCACCGTAACACGCCACATCTTGCGAATATATGTGTAGAAACTGCCGGAAATCGTCGTGGTATTCACTCCAGAGCGATGAAAACGTTTCAGTTTGCTCATGGAAAACGGTGTAACAAGGGTGAACACTATCCCATATCACCAGCTCACCGTCTTTCATTGCCATACGAAATTCCGGATGAGCATTCATCAGGCGGGCAAGAATGTGAATAAAGGCCGGATAAAACTTGTGCTTATTTTTCTTTACGGTCTTTAAAAAGGCCGTAATATCCAGCTGAACGGTCTGGTTATAGGTACATTGAGCAACTGACTGAAATGCCTCAAAATGTTCTTTACGATGCCATTGGGATATATCAACGGTGGTATATCCAGTGATTTTTTTCTCCATTTTAGCTTCCTTAGCTCCTGAAAATCTCGATAACTCAAAAAATACGCCCGGTAGTGATCTTATTTCATTATGGTGAAAGTTGGAACCTCTTACGTGCCGATCAGATTAAAACGAAAGGCCCAGTCTTTCGACTGAGCCTTTCGTTTTATTTGACCATGTTGGTATGATTTAAATTAATACGACTCACTATAGGGTCAGTGCGGCCGCGACTTCAAGTCACGTGAATTCCAAGCTTCGGATCCCACTGTGCTGGAAAGCCGGTCTTGGGGAGAGGCTAACCACATGTTCGGATTGCACCTTGGACTACAGGAAATGTTCACGCCAGTGGTCTATGCGGGCATGTTCATCGCTTTTTTCGCTTCTATCTTTTGGAAGCCGGAGGTCGGGATCTACTATCTCGTCCCACTGCTTCCCATGCAAACCCTGCGATACCGCTTCTTCGACTACCCTCTGGGAAACAAATTGATCGACATCGTTCTGCTTGGGATATTGATCGGCGTTTTGGTTCGTCGTGACTACAAGATCGTAGAGCCTGGCCGCATGGTGAAGTATGTTTTGGTCTTCGCGGCGGCTCTCTATGCGCTGCTTTGGAGAGGAGCGTTTTATCTTGGCGGAAACCTTCCCTTATTGCCGGATGATCCGCGTTTTTCGAACTGGAAGAACTATATCGAGATCTTTGCACTTTTCATAATCGCGGTAAGTGCGATTAAAACCACTCGTCAGATGAAAATTGTGGTTCTCCTGGCGTGCATATCTTTGGGATTAGTCAGCCGCAGCTTTTTCAACATGATGCGTTACCGGGACACGAGCTCGTTTTCGTACTCAGTACGTGACGGAGGCCCCTTGGGATACAGCGGCGTGAATGGACTCGCCGCGTACGAAGTACAGATGTCCCTCTTCCTCTTGGGCCTGTATACCTATCAGAGGAATTTCGCACTGAAATCCGCCATTGTTGGATTCTTGCTGTTGACCGGCTACTGCATCCTGTTTTCGTACTCCCGCGGAGCCTACCTCGGATTTTTTATGGGCGTGCTTGCCTTCGGGATCTTGCGAGAGCGAAAGATATTGGTTTTTATGTCGGCGTTCTTGCTGTTTTGGCAGGTGCTGGTTCCACCCTCCGTCTACCAGCGCATAACTATGACATATGACCAAACCTCGGACTCGCTGGAGTTATCCGCAGCGGAGCGCGTCACTCTTTGGGAGGACGCCATTCGGCTGATTGAGTCAAACCCAGTTGTGGGTACCGGGTTCGATACGTATGAGTACATGCACCGAGTTGAAAGCTTCAAGGATACGCACAACTACTATCTCAAAGTTGCGGTGGAGTCGGGCGTCATTGGGCTGCTCGCATTTTTGCTCCTGTTGTGGAAGATGACTTCAGCAGGTTGGGCCCTTTTCCGCCAGGCCACGGATCCCTTTTTGAAGGGATTAGGGCTAGGTTTTCTGTTGATGGTGATTGGAGTATGGGTGGTCAACCTTTTTGGCGACCGCTGGTCGTACATAGAGATAAATGGGGTCCTTTGGGTGATCGCCGCCATGGTAGTTCGCTCATTGATGACCATCCAGCAAGAAAGACTTGCGCTCGAGGCTGGAGCAAATGCCGACGAGAGCAAACAAATGCCCAGCGCGGAGCCGGCATTCGCATAAGCAAAAGGATTTCGAAGGTATGTGTGGGATCTACGGACAAATCGCATCGACAAAGGCTAAGGACGCCTGCGGATTAGCACTTCACCACCGCGGACCAGACGCCGCAGGTCGTCACGATCTGCTATTGAAGTCGGCGAACCAGTGGGTGAGCCTCCTTCACCGCCGTTTGTCAATCATCGATTTGTCCGACGCAAGTAACCAGCCGATGACGAACGAGGATGGCAGCATTTGGATCGTCTACAACGGCGAGATCTACAATTTTCTTGAGCTTAAACAGGAGCTGGTGGCGGCCGGTCATCAGTTTCGCTCTAACGGCGATTCTGAGATCGTGATCCATGGCTATGAGGAATGGGGCGAAAAGGTTTTCGCTCGTCTGCGAGGAATGTTCGCCCTCGCGCTTTGGGATTCACGCAGCAATCGCATGCTGCTGGTCAGAGATCGCATCGGGAAAAAGCCGCTCTTTTATTATCTGGACGCTACCAGGCTGTTTTTCGGGTCTGAGATCAAATCGATCTTGGCGTCCCAAGAGGTTCCGGTCGAGCCCGACTTGGAGTCCATCGATGATTACCTTACGTACCTATATTTTCCACCGCCCCGGACTGCCTTTAAGAACATAAAGAAACTACCGCCCGCGACTTGCCTGTCTATACAGGTAGAGGGTGACGGTACATTGAACGCTCAGCAGCACGAATTTTGGGACCCACTCGTGTCTTCTGCGCAGCCTGTGGAACAAAGTGAGAGGGCATGGCTGGAGCAGATGTCGTCTCTGGTTCGCGAAGCTACCACCATTCGTCTTGTCAGCGATGTTCCTTTAGGCTTGACCCTCAGCGGCGGGCTCGACTCAAGTACCATCACGGCGATTGTTGCGCAGGAATCTGGCAAGCGACCTGAAACCTTTACGGTCGGCTTTCGTGGTAGCAAGTTCTACAACGAACTGCCGTCAGCAAACCTTGTAGCCAGCCATTTCAACACAAATCACCACGTCCTCGAGGCTGACGCGTCTTGTACTGAACACCTATCTCGCGTGGTGCGGCATTTCGACGAACCATTCGGAAATCCAACCGCTGTGCTGCAGTACATCCTGACAAAGCTGATGCGGCAACATGTCACGGTAGCGTTGTCCGGAGAGGGCTCAGACGAGTTATTCGGTGGATATGTACGCTACACCGGCGCGGCTCTTGCCTCTCAGTATCGCAAATTTCCGCGCTTCGTTACCGGGGGTTTGGGGCGGCAACTCGCCGAACGCATGCACGACGCTGTAGATGGTCGTCACGGTTATCGCCGGGTGCGTGAGTTCCTGCAATCCGGTTGGCAATCGGAAGAAGACATGTACATCGACTGGGTGGGATACTTTTCCGCCGAGGAAAAGCGCGAATTGTATTCTCCATCTCTCGCTCACCGCGTGCGCGGGCGCGACGCTGGCGATTTTCTGCGTCAACGCTTTCGAAGAGGCGCCGATCTCGATCCCATCAACCGTTTGGGATACGTGGATCTGGTTTCGTTCCTCGCTTGCAACTGCCTGGAATACTCTGATCGCATGGCTATGGCTAACTCACTGGAAGCGCGGTGCCCGTTCACCGATCACAAGCTGGTGGAGTTTGCTATGCGGATGCCTGGGCGCATGAAGGCGGGCTGGTTCCAGACCAAGCGCCCGCTTCGTAAGATGATGAAAGGCATCTTGCCGGAGCAGATCCTTCGGAACAAGAAATTGGGCTTCAATCCGCCCTTGCCCCTGTGGATCGAGGGCGAACTGAAGCCTTTGATAGAGGAGCTACTTTCGCCCGAGGCGGTGCGGCGCAGGGGATTGTTCCAGCCCAAGGCTGTAGAGATCTTGCTGGCCGATCATCGTTTAAAGCGCCGTGACAACTCTTTGAAGATATGGGGACTGTTGATGCTGGAAGTCTGGTTTCAAATGTACGTGGACAATTCTCAGGTCACCGATGGAGTGCCGGATGCTTATGCCGCAGCCCTCTAGCCCTTTACCGGTGACGCCAGCCAGCGTTGTAACTGAAGAGAAACCGGATCCTGCGGAGATTCCACATATCCTCTTTATCATCGATTCGCTTTGGTTTGGTGGCGGCGAACTGGCGCTCGCGCAGATATTGCGCAATCTTCCAAAGGACCGCTATCGCGCTACGGTCATCACTCTGCGGAAAGACCCTTTGCTTGACATCATGAAGGATACCGCCGTGCCCGTGTTCTCCTTGCCGATTAAGCGGATCTACGACTGGAATGCGCTTCAGGTGGCGATCAAGCTGCGGCGGTTCATCACCGAAAACCAGATCGCGATAGTACACACCTTTTTCGAAACGTCGAACCTTTGGGGTGGCATGATCTCCAGACTGAGCGGAGTTCCGGTATTGGTGTCCAGCCGCCGCGATATGGGTTTCTTGCGCAATCGTGGACAGCGCACCGCATACCGGTTGCTCGGCGCGATGTTCGACTCAGTAGTGGCGGTGTCGGATGAGGTGCGAAGATTAACGATCGAAGCCGAGGGAATCAAGCCGGACCGCGTGGTCACGATCCATAATGGGGTCGAGTTGTCGCGGATTGACGAACTTGATTGTCCACCGGGAATGCGAGCGGCACTCGGGATTGCCGATGCCACTCACGTCGTGGTGACGGCTGCCAATCTCCGGCCGGTCAAGGGAATCGATGTTCTACTCCGCGCTGCTCAACTGGTGGCGCGTGAATTCCCTAAAGCTGCCTTCGTGATCGCTGGAGGCGAGCATTTGACCGGCTACCTGGCATCCTTGCAGGCGCTCGCAAAAGAACTGGGCATTGCGGAGAATGTCAGATTTCTTGGCCGCCGCTGGGACCTTGTAGAAGTGCTGAAAGCCTGCGATATCTTTGCGCTGCTGTCACGCTCCGAGGGGTTCTCCAATGCCGTGATCGAGGCAATGGCTTGCGATCTACCGACCGTGGTTACCAGGGTCGGAGGTAATCCCGAAGCCGTCATTGATGGAGAAACCGGATTTGTGGTCGAGAGCGAAGATTTCGCTGCTGCGGCTGATCGTTTGCTTCAACTGATGCGCAATCCTGAAAAAAGTTGTCGCATGGGGCGGAGTGGTCGCCGCCGTGTCGAAGCTGAGTTCACTTCCGAGGCGATGGTGGGTCAGTTCGTTGGTCTCTACGATCGGCTGCTGGAGGTGAAAGGTGCCTAGTGTGAATCAGGTGGCCTGGTCATTGTTCGCCACAGCGGCAGCCTTGATCTTCTACGTCTATATTGGCTACCCGTCGCTGCTTGCGCTGATCAGCGGATTTGTGAAGAGGAAAGAGGCGCCGCTCGGATACACTCCCAGGGTTTCCGTTTTAATTGCTGCTTACAATGAAGAAGTAAATATTCAGAAGAAGTTAGAGCAGACCTTGGAACTGGATTATCCTGCGGACAAACTGGAGATCCTTGTTCTTTCTGACTGTTCTACCGACCGCACCGACTCCATCGTAAACGCCTTCAACCACCCGCGTGTGCGCCTGGTTCGCCCAAGCCAGCGCAGAGGGAAAACCCATCTGCAGAACATCGGCGCTTCTTTGGCAAACGGGGAAGTGCTCATCTTTTCCGATGCAACTGCGATCTACCATCCGCAAGCGCTGCGCTACCTGGCATGCAACTATGAAGATTCTCAGGTCGGTGCCGTGAGCGGACGTTATCAATATTTCGACGCGACGGGCGAGTCACCCACGGGCTTAGGGTCAATTGCTTTTTGGAATTATGAGAATTGGATCAAGGCCATGCAGTCGCGGATCATGACGATCTCCGGCTGTTGCGGATGTATCTATTCGGTCCGCCGCAGTGCATATTCAGAGCTCCCAGACGATGTCATCAGCGATCTGGTTCAGCCACTCCATGTCATCAAGCAAGGGATGCGTGTCGTCTTTGAAAGCCGCGCACAAGCATTTGAAGAAACCACAGAATCGACTTCCAAAGAATTCGCAATGCGCGTAAGGATTGTGACACGCGCTATACGGGGCGTTCTCACAGTCAGGGAATTACTCAACCCGATCCGGTCCGGTTATGTTGCTTTCCAGCTTTGGTCGCATAAAGCGCTCCGTTGGCTGGTGCCTGTATTCATGCTGATGTTGCTCGTGAGCAGCGCTGTGCTCGCACCTTCTTCCACATTCGCCAGAGTAGTGTTGTTTGCTCAGCTCTTCTTTTATGGATTCGCGCTTTTGACGGCGCTCGTACCACTTCACTCGTGGTGGAAGCCCCTCGGCATACCAGTGTATTTTTGCCTGTTGAATGCGGCAGCGTTGTGCGGCTTTGTAGAGATCGCGAGAGGAAAGAAATATGTCGTTTGGGAAACGGTAAGGGCACAACAATGAAGATCGAATTCCTTACTCAAGACGATTCACTTTACATCCTCCCATTCTTCGAGGAATTTCTGAACTCTTACTCCTCCGAATTCCAGGTGGCGCGCATCTCCTGTTGTCGGACCATGGGAAAGCGGTCGCGACTGAAGCTCGTTAAGGAACTTACCTGGATCTATGGCCTGGGAGGGTTCCTCCGTCTTGCGCTTCGCCTTCTCAGATACCGGTTGCTCGGACTCATGAGGTTGCGCGCCCCCGCCCCGGCGTTCTACTCGCTGAAGCAATTGTGCAACGCATATGGCGTTCCCTATGAGCGTATTTTGAACCCAAACGATGACAGCTACGTGGAGAGCGTGCGGCAGGGCCACGCAGATCTGATCATCTCCGTTGCCTGCCCCTACATTTTAAAACCGCGCTTGTTATCCGCCACACCGCTCGGTTGTATCAACATTCACCATGCGCCGCTGCCAAAGTATCGGGGCATGATGCCCACATTCTGGCAGATGTATCACGGCGAGAAAAAAGTGGGCTTGACCATCCACTATATGAGTGAACGGGTGGATGAAGGAGACGCTCTTTTGCAGGAACAGTTGCCGATCGAGCCTAAAGAATCGCTTGACTCGCTAATGCGGCGCTCCAAACGGCACGGCGCGCATTGCATGGCGCGAGTCATCCGGCAGCTATCATCTGATGCAGCTACGCGAGTGAAGCTCGACAACGATAAGGGCAGCTACTTCACTGTGCCAAATCGCGAGGAGGCTCTTGATTTTCGACGTCGTGGATATCGCGCCATCTAGAGTCTGACTCACTATGGATCAACTTTCAAAAACACCCGACCGGACCCGCATCTTCTTCCACTGGGCGTGGATCCTGACGCTTTGGGTCACCGGCAGACTCTGGTGGGCGAAGCGAAAGGTCCGGAATGCGGGGGTAGTCGTCCTTACATTTCACCGAGTGCTGCGCGACGAGCAATCGCGAAAAACGGCCTCACTCCCGGGAATGGTCGTGAGAGAGAGCACCTTCAAAGCACTCATGGCCTACCTAAGCGAGAACTGCACGGTGCTGGATTTGCGTGATGCCGGCCCGCAGGATAAAGCAAGCACGAAACCGCGCGTTGCTGTGACGTTTGACGATGGGTGGTCCGATACTGCCACCGTTGCTTTCCCCGCCCTTCAAGCGCACGGCATTCCTGCTGCGGTGTTTATTTGTCCGAATCTCATGGATAAAAGCATGCCGTTTTGGCCGGAACAAGTCGTAGCCGATGCGAAACGCGTGAGGCCCATCGGTTCGGAGCAAAGAGGTCTGCCGAACCGGTGGGCTGAACAACTCATTGAGGAGTTGAAGCACTTGCCTGAAGACCTACGCTCTCGAACGCTTGAGTCGCTGGGCTCAGGTGCTGCGGTTCAAGACGCGGCAGAAGAACGCGAAGATAGCACGATGAGCTGGAGGGAAGTCCAACAGGTAAGAAATGGGGGCATGGCAATCGGCTCACACACGCTTTCGCACCAGCTGCTGCTTACTGTTCCCGTGGCGACAGCGGAAACGGAAATAAAGCAATCTAGGCGAGTTCTTGAGGAACGCCTCAATTCCGAATGCTCATTGTTCGCCTATCCAAACGGAGACGCCTCAGAAGAGCTAGCCTCTATCACGCGAGCGGCTGGGTACAAGGCCGCTTTCGTCAACGAGCCCGGCGTTTGGTCGGAGTCTACGGATTCAATGCTCGTCCCCCGTGTAAATATCTGGGAGGGTTCGCTTGTCACTCCCTGGGGAACATTTTCCCGCCTTGCAGTGGAATACTCGATCTTCTGGTCTGCGTTTCGCGGTCCCAAGGGAAAAAACCATTCGCACAAAGCGCTCCCATCGAACGCTCTGTCCTTAGTACATCACCCTAGTTAGAGAACTACGGTACCTAGCACTCCCAAGAAGACTCGCATCGAGTAAAAAATCGCACAAGAAGATTTTTTACACACTCCAGCCTTGCTCAATTCCAGCAATCCTTTCTGAAATCGCAAAAAAAAATAGTTGGTGGACGAACTGCATTAGGGAGCTGCCAAGAATCAGTCAAATCTTAGGACAGGAAAAGCCCTTAATGTCAGCTCGGGTCCGCGCACTTGTATTTCCCCTAGCCATTCTAATTTTTGTCTCATGTTCGATTGCGATGCCAGTAGCAAACGCTCAGGCGATCAAACCCTCTATTTTTTTTACTGACCTGGTGAGTGGTCCTAATTCCGGTGGACAGCAAAATCTCGGCGCATTCGTCACCCTGGTTGGTCGCAACTTTGGATCAACCCGCGGCTCGTCGACGGTAACTGTCGGAGGCGGCGCAGTTGCGGCGTATCCCTTATGGAGTCCGACAAAAATCATCGTGCAACTTGGGCCAAAGGCGGTCACAGGGCCAGTGGTCGTGAAAGTTGCAGGAGCAACAAGTAACAGCATCAATTTCACTGTGCGGACGGGGCGCATATTTTTCGTTTCCACTGCGGGTAGCGATACGGCTGCCGGCACTTTCAGCGCGCCTTTCGCGACTCTGAGGAAGGCGATCAGTACAGTCGCGGCAGGAGATGTCGTCTACGCCATGAGCGGCGTGCAGCAGACAAGTGCAGATGCATACAATTCCGCGCTGACACTGTCGAAGGCGGGCACCAGTTCGCTCCCGATCACGCTTGCAGCCTATCCCAACGCGAAAGTCACTGTAGGAAATGCGAGCGGCGCTACTTATGGCCTTCGCGTCAAGCCCGGCACTGCCGCAGGAAACTGGGTCATTTCAGGGCTATTGCTTCGCGGATACGTGTCCGGTATCGAAATCACAAACTCGTCTAATTGGCGTGTTGTTGGCAACGACATCTACTGCCCCAACGGATATGGAACCGGGGCGTGTTTGTCCGCGGAAGCGTCCAGTGGTCTCAAGGTGCTAGGCAATGTTGTACACGATGCCGGCTCCAGCACGGCCACAGATCTTAAATTCTTTCAGGGAGTAAACGTTGGCACCAGCAACAGCGTGGATGTCGGGTGGAACGAAATCGCTCGAGTGCGCGGTTGCCGCGGTGTTCAGTTCTACAGCGACACCGCCAAGCAATATGGTCTAAGTGTTCATGACAACTACATTCACGATGTTCGTTGCGACGGCATAAATTTTTCAACTGTTGATGCCTCACTGGGAGCGGTGCAAGCCTATAACAATGTGATCGCCAGAGCTGGGACTGGACCAGCACCCGGGGGCATCGAGTCCAACTATGCGTGTGTAAACGTTGGCAGCGGCTCCGCGAGCACGGTCCGGATCCGGAACAATACGATGCAAGACTGCGGCGCGCGCAAGAGCGCGGATTCTGGGGCAGTGACAGCTGGCAGTCTGGTCGACTTCAGCAACAACATCGTCAGCCTTACCACGGGCGAGAATTACATTGGGCCTAATACAAGTTCCTCGCTGATCTCCGGCCAATCGAATTTATTCACCGGCGGGAATACAGCCACTGCCGGCGCACTGGCGAGCGTGAAGGCAGATCCGATGTTCATGAACCCGACTGCAGGCGATTTTCATTTACAACCTGGAAGTCCCGCGATCGACAAAGGGTCCACGATCTCACTGCGAGCTGACAAAGATGGTACGGCCAGGCCGCAGGGTGCAGCATTCGACATCGGCGCCTACGAATACGTGGGATCCACGACGTCAACCTCCGGTCAGCTCTCGAGTAGTCCAGCAAATTTTGTGTTCGGGACGGTTTCGGTCGGTGGCAGTTCTACACAATCGGGATCTCTTTCCAACACAGGCACGGCTCCGTTGACCGTATCTCAGGCGACTGTGAGTGGCAGCGGGTTCAGCATCTCGGGTTTGACACTGCCGCTAGCGTTAGCTCCGAGCCAAATCGCTTCTTACAGCGTTCGATTTGCGCCGGCAAGCGCGGCGAGTGTTACCGGATCGGTGACTTTTTCCAGTAACGCCGCAAACGCTCCTACATCCGTTTCTCTATCTGGGACTGGCGCCTCCCAAGCCGTTGGCACTCTTTCGGCGGCACCCACCAGCCTCGCTTTTGGGAATGTAGCTGTCGGTGCCTCTTCTGCAAAAACTCTTACTCTTACCAACACTGGTTCGGCAAACGTTTCTATCACCTCTTCCTCGTTATCAGGCAGCGGGTTCAGCGCTTCAAGTCTGACGTCTTCAGTCCTCAATCCAGGCGCGAGTATCACGCTTCAAATAACGTTTGCTCCTTCGGCCGCGGCCAGCTCGAGCGGCACGCTCCTGATTTCCAGCAATGCGTCGAATCCCTCGCTCTCGATCGCGTTGTCCGGGACCGGAACGAGCGTCAGTGTGTCCCATTCGGTTGATCTTTCCTGGGGAGCGAGTACGTCGGCAGTTTCCGGTTACAACATCTACCGTTCTACCGTTTCGGGTGGTCCATACAGCAAGGTCAACTCGGTTCTTTCGACCGGAACCACATTCACTGATAGCACGATTCAGTCGGGGATAACGTACTTCTTTGTGGTTCGCGGGGTAAACAGCGCTGGGGTGGAGAGTCTACCCTCGAATGAGGTGCAGGTAATAACTCCAACGCCATGAAAACACGATAGTTACAGCGCGGCCAGGCTGAACACTAAAGGTCATGGCAGACCTTAGTTTTCGGAAGAAAACAGGCTTCACTCAGGGCATATTGGAGTATTCTGTTCATTCCAATATATTCAAGGGAATTCCCCCCGGTCCTAAAGGCCCTGTTTCATCCCACTGGATTTTGAAGAAGCGGTATCGACACTGGAAATCAGGAGCTGCAAAATGCGTAAGTTAGTCTTTTTGGCTATTTTGTCGTTGGCTGGCTTGTTCATCGCCGCACCCTCTGCAGCGGCGCAGAACACACCTCGACTGTTCTTTACAGATCTAGTCAGCGGTCCCAACTCCGGCGGGCAAAACAACAACGGCGTTTTCTTGACTATTTGGGGAAGAGGGTTTGGGGCGACTCAGGGCTCCTCCACCGTGACGGTGGGCGGTGGAACCGTGAGCTCATATCCAGTCTGGACGGCTAATAAGGTTACAGTTCAGCTCGGCGCCGCTGCGAAGACGGGCAACGTCATACTCACCGTTGCTGGAGTCGCTTCGAACGGGTTGCCGTTCACCGTCCGAACAGGGCGGATACTTTTTGTCGCCACCTCCGGCAGCGATACCACTGGAGATGGCAGCTTCGCCAAACCATGGCGCAGCGTCATTAAGGCTCATACCAGCGAACAAGCTGGTGACACCATCTATATGATGGACGGATACACAGCGACTGCCGATGCGGGCTGGGGTTGTGCTCTCTGTCTCGATACCGCAGGTGGAACAGCAGCGGCTCCTATCGCTTACGTTGCCTACCCCGGGGCGAAGGTCACGATCGGCATCGCGACCCAAGATATTGAAGGAATCGGAACGCCAAATATCGGGCAGAGTGCTTCACACTACGTTTTCTCTCAGCTGAAGACGATCGGCGGAGGAGTAGACGGCTTTGCGATCGCGGTGGGAGCCCAGGACAACGGCAAGCCATCAACTCCGAAAAGTAACGATTACCGCATCATTGGCAACGAATTGACTTGCCCCAATGTCATCGGCAACTTCCAGGGCGGATGCGGGTTCGGCAGCCTTGCTGACAATATCAAGTTCCTCGGCAACTACGTTCACGACGTCGCCAAGAACGACCCGAGCGGTTCAACCAAGGGCTACCACAATGTGTACTTCACCACGGACAGCAATCACGTTGAAGTTGCCTGGAACGAAGTGGACGGCACTTTCCACTCTGGCACCAACAGCGGCAATGCTTGCCGCGGAGTGCAGTTCCACTCCTCACCTGTTAATGGCGGTGGCGCTAACGACCCGACTGGTCATGATCAATTTGACATCCACGTGCACGACAACTACATCCATGACACGCATTGCGACGGGATCAATTTTGCTACAGTGGACCCCTCGCAGGGGCCGGTCGAGGCATATAACAACTTGATCGTGCGCGCCGGCACCGGTGTTATGACGGGCGATGTTTCCAGTTTTGCCGGCATTTACATCTCACCGATCCACAACACAGGTTCGCCTGGGTCCGGCACTGTGGAGGTCTATAACAACACCCTTTATGACTGCGCTTCAAGTTCGGATGCAGCCGGGGAAGGCGGGCTCGAGAACGATGGCGGCGCACTAAACAAATTCATGCACGCGCGCAACAACATTGTTTACGCACTCAGCGGGGAGGCGTACGTGGGTGGGGACCACTTTACTGGATCGAACAATCTCTTTTTTGGGAATGGAGCGGCGCCAACCGGTTTTGGATTCACTAGCTCGATTAACCTTGACCCTAAGTTCGCCAGTATCGGATCCCGCGATTTCCATTTGCTTTCCGGAAGTCCGGCCATAGATGCCGGCGTTGCGATCTCCGGGCTTACTACAGATATCGAAGGCACAGCCCGCCCGCAAGGATCTGGGATAGATGTTGGCGCTTACGAATTCGGATCTGCGACCATCGTCCGTCCAGCTGCACCCACAAACTTAAAGGCCGTGGTGCACTAGACAGACGGATTGGCAGGCACATTGGGCGTTGGAGCCACTCCAACGCCCGATTTTTTTGGCCAGTGCAGCAGGCATGCCGCCCGGGCAAACCCATAAGTAACGTACAGGGTCGCCAAGGGCCAGATATCGGCCCACCGAGAGCGCTGCCTTGCTATAAAGAAGATAGCCATGCCTATCGGCAGGCTGATTATTGCAGCTAATGGGAATAGTGGGAGCATCCAGTCGCCTGAAGCGACTGCGAAGACTATGGAACCCAGCAGCGCCAAGCTCCACAACCCGAAGTAGAGAGCGAACGCAACCGCCTTAACATTTCGCAGTCGGGGAAGTTCTCGGAGAAACACTCCAAAAACGTGCGAGCCATGCCAGCGTTGCTTGCGATAAAACCCCTTCAGCGTTTGCGCTGTCCCAAGATGAACAACTCGAAGTTCCTTGTAGGCCCTGACCGGGACCCCCTTGGCGCGAGCTCGTTCGCACAGTTCTGCATCCTCATTAGTCTGTATGGTCTCGTCAAACCCGCCAAGGCTAAGGAACGTAGCACGTGGTATGAGCAAGTCCCCGGCAGGTACATGCGATACGTCACCGACTTTGCAGGTTTCCTGATAAGTGTTCCAGGTCTTACCTACCCAGGTTGAGTTATCTGGGACTGAATAATGGGCGCCGATGATGCCGGCCGAATCTGAAGACACGATATGGGCAGCGTTTTGCAACCAATCTGGATAAGGAATACAGTCGGCGTCGAGGAAGGCCAGCAGCTCACCGGAAGACAGGTTCACTCCGGCGTTGCGAAGAGCAGAGATTGTTCCGTGCTGAGACGACAAGATTCGAAGCCGGAGCTTCTCCGTGAACTCCTGGCTGACTGCTACGGTTCGGTCCTCTGATCCATTATCAACCACGATGACGTCGAACGATTCGCGAGTGTAGGTTTGTGCAGCCAATGCTTCAAGGCACAAACCGATCCTCCGCTCTTCGTTCTTTGCGGGAATGATCACTGAGATCGTGGGAGATGAGTTCATCATTGTGGTGAGACAGCTTCGAGAACGTCAGCACGTGATCGGCTCTCTACTGAGCGGTAGAGGTCCAGGTATTTGTGCGCCATCGAGCTTGCTGTATATTCCGCCCGCACTTTTTGCCGTCCTGCAGCTCCCATTCTGGTACGCAATTCAGGCTCTCTGGCCAATTTAAGAATGGCTGCAGCTAAGGAACCTACATCTCCTGGATCAACGAGGATTCCACTGACGCCGTCTTGGACAACGCTAGGAATGGCGCCGATCCGGGTAGCAACAACCGGGAGCCCGCTTGCAAAAGCTTCAAGCACCGTCAACGGCATTCCTTCGTTCAGAGAAGGCAAAATAAAAACATTGAAGGAAGCATAGAGTTCGGGCATGTCCCTTCTGGTTCCTAATAGGAGCACATTGTTCTGCAACTGCAGATCTACGATCGATTGTTCAATCTCATTCTTTGAAGGACCGTCTCCGGCTACGATAAGGAGGATCTCTGGGCAATGCTTTGCAACCTCCGCTAGGGCATGCAGCAGCGGCCCGAATCCCTTGTTCATATCAAGGCGAGCAACCATTCCAACCGTTAGCCGCCCGGGGAGGTTGATTCCCGGAGCGGCGGATTCAAAGGGTGCTATGTCGATTCCGTTAGGAATCACCACGATTTTTTTAGCGGGAATCCTCGATGCGCGTAAAATCGATGCCACTGAGTCCGACACGGCCGCGAGTCGATCACACCTTCGCAAGGCAAGCAGATCGAGACGGTTGTAAAGGTTCAAAGCGGGTGTTCCGCTCAGCCAGTTGTGACAGGTGGCAACCGTGGGGATTTTTGGACCGTGAGCGGCCAAAGTTCCGTAGATATCGGCTTTGTATCCGTGCAAGTGGAGCACGTCGGGTCGTTTGGTTCGCAGCAGCGACCTTAACGTTCGTACCGAACGAATATCCACTCGTCCCCGGCATTCCAAAATCTCCGTCTGCAGGCCGTATGCTGCTGCGCGTGAGGCGATTTCCAGATTTGGTGCATGCTCATTGCGGAAGATGCCGACAGTCACTTCACATCCAACCTCCACAAGAGATCTGGAAAGGTTCAGCAGCATTGCCTCGGCTCCATAATGACCAGCGCTGCTGATGAGCTGAAAAACTTTCAAGAGCCACTCCCACCATGGCCGGAGAGATGGATCTCATCGTACTCGCCTGCCTGCCTGGCTTCTTGTTCGTTGTAGCCAGTGAGTTGACACCAGAGCCGGTGATACATCGACTCGCCTATGGCGCTTCGGACGCAGCGCTTTAGATTTTGCCGCAACCAAGTCGCGGCCTTCCTCTTCCCGGAAGCATGCAGGATCGAATGTAGATCCTTCGTACCCATTGAACGTGAGACCATCGTGCGACCGCAGACTCGGATTCCGAACGATTTGGCAGCGTCCCAGGGGTCGGAAGTGTAGACCCGCGAATAGCCGGCCCGTGCACATTCTTCCAGAACGTGCCGGTTGTATCGCCCGTATGGGATCGAGATCTCGTTCACAGGTTTTCCTAGCTGCGATTCAATCTCCAAGCGGGATTCATGCAGCTCCTGGCGCAATTCTTCGATGTTGCATTGTGTCAGGAAACGATGCGTCCACCCGTGAGATTGCACATTGTGGCCGCAGCTCGCCATTTCTCGCAAATGTGCCCAAGTCATGTACTTCTTGTCACGGTTCACCAGGCCCGGCAAAGCGAAGACTGTCGCGCGCATTCCACGCTCCTGAAGTGCAGGGAAGGCGTGTTTGTACTGCGTGATCTCGCCGTCATCCAGGGTAACCGGCACGGCATTGCCTTCAGCGAAAAGGAGATGTTCCCTGAACTGCTCCAAGCTGACCCCGTAATGGTAAACCGGGTTAGGCAATACCTCGTGATAAGTAAGGATCATTGGACTGAAGCTATGAGGAAGGCGAGGCAGCATCCGCCGCGCACTCACTATGATAATGAGGAATAGGCGCTGCCGCCATGAATCTTCACTGCGGGTTCGGAGTTACTTTACGTACAACGACCGCGCCCGCGAGAAGGGCAGCCCCGACAAGAATCAACACTGCAGGTTCAAACAATTGTGAGTTATGGCTGTTTTTTGCTGACGAATTTTGCTGATTTGCAGTGTTTGCCGTGGCGTTCCCGCGCGCAGCCGTGATCGGAATTCCGATTAAGGCGAGAAGCAGCGCGACTGTTGACAACTTCAAATACCAGGTTTTCATTGGCCAGAGGGTCCTTGAATTCTACGGAATGACGATGATTCCAAGTTGTTGCATCTTGGATTCCATCAAGCCGGTTTGCCCAACTCCAAGAAAACAGGGAAGTTGGTTGTTCTCATATTTTCTCCTTCGGGCGTAGTTGAAAACCTATGCGCATTCCCGGAAAGTCTCACAACCGATCTCCTGCCGACTGTCGGTTAAGGGCTGCTGCTGCAACACATCCTGCGGAAAAACCCACTTCTTGAATATGCAAAAGTTTGCAGACTTAGGTCGGGATCCCCAGTTGATGAAAAGAGGGTGTAGAGGTAAACCATTCACAATCAAAGCGATACACAAAGTTGGCAGCACTCTCGTTGGCACTTCAGTTGCACTCCTGAGTACCAACCCAACAGTGGTAGGGTGCGGATGCGGTTCTAGGAGAAGCTCGTGACCAAGGCGGGGCAAGATATGCAGTCGGGCGAAAATCTGGGAGTCGGGACCAAAAGCACAGGCGAACTAACGGCTGAGGCGTTGCAAAACCGTTTCGCGATCGCCCCCAATGTCAGTATCCCAACGAACAATGAGCGCCTGTTGAGATTTAGAGGTCATTCCAGATCTCACCCCAACATCGAAGCTCATAAGCGTTTGCGGGCTCGTGTGCTCACCCTTTCAGGGAGCCGCTCTCTCAGCAGCATCGGGATCAGCAGTGCCGTCGCGGGTGAAGGCAAGACGCTCACCGCTGCGAACCTTGGCATATGCCTGGCCGAGCTTGGGGTGCCTGTCCTTTTGGTTGATGCTGATTTGCGAACTCGAGGATTAAGTAAGCTGCTTGGAGCATCGAAGAACGGCGGGCTATTTGAGGTTCTGGACAAGACCGCGAATTGCGAAGAATCCGTGGCTCAGACGAACGTGCGGCACTTGTTCGTTCTACCCGCCGGGAACGTTACCTGTTCACCTTCTGAACTATTCGCAGGGCCCGAATGGGGCCAGTTTCTGGATTGGACACGGCAGCACTTCATGATGACTATAGTTGACTGCCCACCTGTGTTGCCTGTTGCAGACACCGAGCTCATGCTGCCTCGCTGCGACGGCGTGATTATGGTAGCGCGCGAGGGTGTGACCGACCCGGAGCTTATGGTGAAGGCCAATAATCAATTCGAGAAGAAGCTCGTCGGCGTGGTTCTGAATGGAGCTGAACTCGACTCCCACCCTTATCACGGCTACGGTTCCTGAAATCGCGATTCGGACAGGCTAGAGAATCCGGTGACGTGCTGTACCTCTGAGGATAGTTTGTAGCCAGACTACGAGGCTGGCGGGCAGCACCTGCTTCAAGCCTCGTTTCGTCGTGCCCCACATTCGACCGACGCGAAGATGCAGGCTGCCCCGGGTCCACGGCCGGGCGAACTCGATATTCTCATAGGTTTGTGGCAATCCTCCAAAGCGTTCCTTGTAGGCATCTGCCCCGCCAAGGAAATCATATTTGGCAAACTTCCGGTCGATGAAGTCCTGTAACATCTTGGCCCGAAGGGCATACCCGACCTTCTCGGATTCGAATTGCGGATCGAATCCCTCTTGCAGCAGTGAAACGATGTTGCCGAAGTGAAAGCAGTACTGTACTGCAGCGATCTGACCATTGAGTTCAGCGGCCCAGAGATCCAGCCAACCTCTGCGCAAGAGTGCCACGCTCAAAGCAACATAAAACTCCCGTCGCGCTTGTTCCGAGAATGCCCCAGGCTGGCCTGCTTTCTTCCACCGTTTCTGGTGAAGACTAAACAGAGCGTCAAGGTACTTAGGCAAGTCGTTTTCTTCGGTGACTTGAACATACTTAACTGTGAACCGCTTCTCAAGCCTCCGCGGATATCGTGTAAGCAGGGGTCTCATTTCCGAAGATAAGCGCGATAGGTACTCATCGAATGTTGCCGGTAGCGGAATATAGAAACCCGGCGACGTCCATTGCTCAACCGCCCACTCACGCTGCTTTAGCAAGCCCAGCAGCGCTTCTCCGAACGTAGAAGACTCTGGCATGGCTTTAAAGGAGCAGATGTCTACCGAGGGGTTCTGTTCCAACCAGTGCAAGAAGGCCTCCGCGCACCTGCGTTCGTAACCGGGGGTGACGATGAAGTCCAAATTTTCCGAATCTCCCGAGTTGTCTCCAACTATGCTCAGGTATTCGAGGGTTGCTCCAGGGAGCTTCCTGGTCTCGATATAGAGAGGCGCGAGGGCCATCATCTCGCCACCAACTTCGAATACCAAAACGTTCAGGTGCCCGCTCGCTCCCCATGCCTTCCACCACGATTCCATCCACTCATAGCTGCAGAAAATACTTGCGTTGTCGGATCGCTCTAGCATCGCCGCCCAGTCATCCTTAATCGCAGCGAGATCGGCCCACGAGCGCACGACGCGAACTTGCATCGCATCGATTGGCGGCAAGGCGACGACTGCTTGATCCGACCTGCGGTGATTGGACAGTGTTGGCTGCATTCAGCTTTTACGATTTGGCTGGATTTCCGAGATTCATCATAACCGCACTTTGGCCATCGCAGAAATTGTTCTAGTACATCTACGACACCGGAACCATTAGCACACCTGGCACAGTTGCAGATTCAGGTGCATCTTGATTACCAACAGGAGCAGCATAATTCCGTGTACTACGGCGTAAACCACGCAGATTCGATGACTTACCGCTAGCCTTGACTCCCCGCTGTCCCTGCAGATACAGCGGCTTTTCCCAGATAAATATGCAATATTTTGCGTACGGAATCGACTACAACCATCCCTTAAAGCCGTAGTAGGCGATCTTCACGTGCTCCAGGACGACTTCCTCGAACGCCGGCCATCGACCGCGGAAAGTTCCGCTGCGCTTCTCGACATCCGGGACAGGCCGCGGAAGAACAGGGATCCCGACTTTCGCAAACGCTTTTCGTGCGCGCAGCATGTGGTAGTCACTAGTCATCAATACGTACGTGCCGGGGTACTGTCGCAGAATAGGTACGGAATTCAACGCGTTCTCACGCGTGCTGTTGGATGTGCGCTCCAAGAGGATGACGTCTTTGGGAACCCCATGGCCTACCAGGTACTCGGCCATGGCGTCTGCAATCGTGACTTGCTCTTCTGGCCCTCCGCAAATAAGAACGTGTTTAAAGCCACCCTCGCGATAGGCGCGTTCCGCATACACAGCTCGAATAGCGGAATCGTCACTCATGACCCCGCCTTCATATTGGCCACCCCCGAGAACAATCAGCACGTCTCCTCGGGCTGCTGTGTAAGGCCCAGCAAGGAGACGAACCCACCATCCGCCAACAGGGAGGAAGGTCACCACGATTGCGAGCAATCCGACGGCCGCGAGGCCACGATACGCGAACAACAGCCAGCGACGAGACAGATCCTTGAGGTTGGGCGTCGTCACCGCACGTTGGGTTACGATTTTTTGACCTTCTGCTTGAGCCATTGCATCGAGCCTTCGCCGAAAATGCTGCTAGTCCAAGTTTTCCCAATTCCCTTCAACTGCTGAACCTTCAAGGCGCCGCCTGCCCCCATTTTCACTTCGACCAGAGTGATTCCGGGACTTTTGATGGCCCTGAGAAGCAAGTCTTCACCTCCTGTGCTCCAGTTTTCATACTTCAATCCCATCGATTCGGCAAATGTCTTGAAATTGGGGTTTCGGAGCGAAGTCGCATGTGCAAATCCATATTCTGAGCGCTGCTGCTGCTCGATCTGCCCCAACGCTTCATCGTTGAACACAACGACCGTAAGGTTGAGTTTTTCGCGGACCGCAGCGAGCAGTTCCATCCCGCACATCGCCATGCCGCCATCACCAACGACCAAGACCACGGGTTCTTCTGGGCACGCGATTTTGGCTCCCATTGCAGCCGAGATTCCAAAGCCCATCGATTGAAAATCAGACGGGATTATCAGCCCCCGAGGGGCAAAAGATGAAAAATAGCGAGTGGTGAGAACTTGATGACGCCCGGAATCGGTGAGCACGCAAGATTCGCGCGCAAGATTCTGTCGCAGTCGCGCAAAAAACATTCCTGGACGTGAGTCGCTGCCTCGCAACGCAGGCTCAGGGCGCGGCGTGCCGATCTCTGCATATCCCTCAACACGCAGCTTGCTCAATTGATTGATGTCCCAGCCACGATCTCGTGGGTTCCAGTCCGGCATGCGCTCGAGTATCGCGGCGACTAGACATGGAACGTCAGATTGTATGGACAGACGTGCAGGAAAATTCGAACGAAGCACCGATCCGGAACTATCAACCCTCACCAACTTTTCCTCAGGCAACCGAATCCTGAATCCGGCGGTGCCGTTGTGACCGAGTTTGCACCCGAGCACTAAGATCAGGTCGGCTCGATCGAGCAGATCGTTAAAGCTATCTGCTCCGTCCGAACTGAAGTTAAACGCGAAACTCAAGCGGTGGTCCATCGGCAACACGCCTCGTGCGGAGCGTGTCATGACCACCGGCGCTTGCAACGCTTCGGCAAACTCACGAAGGTGTCGGGAGCAATCTAACGTTCCCTGGCCGGCGTAGATTAACGGTCGTCTAGAGGAGTGCAGTAGATCCGATAATGCAGATACCTGCTCCGGCAGGGGCTTCTCTCGCGAAAAACCACCGCGACAGTGCGCAAGCAGCTCTGTTGCGCGCTGTTGCGAAATTTGCTCGCTTCGCGCCGATGGTCGAATGTGCACCATCACGGGGCCGGGTTCTTCGCTCAGGGCGGCGAGATATGCCTTCGCTGTCGTTTCCGGAATTTCAGAGGCTTCTTGGACCTCAAAAATAGCCTTTGTGACAGGGCCAGCCATCCTCGTTTGATCCAATGCCTGCAATGCGAACGCACGATCCGCCACCGGTGGAGCGTCGGTGATGTACAAGAGAGCAGTGGAATCGTGTTGTGCCTCTGCGAGAGCAGCAAGCGTGAACGCAAATCCTGGGCCTGGAATCGTTGTCAACGCCGGCAATCGGCCCGAAGCGCGGTAATAACCGATTGCCATGAAAGCAGCAGATGACTCACTCGTTGCGGCGATCGTCCGCAGGCTTGATTTGCGCAGTGCCTCAAAAAGTCCGAGGCTCTGCGTCCCTGGCACGCCGAAAACGTGAGCGATACCAAGACGCTCCAGTGCCGCGCAGATCAGCTCATTGCCATTCATACAGTTGGCTTGCGAGAGAAGATTCTCTTGTACAAGGGCCGGGCGATGTTCTTAGCAGCGCCAAACCCTCGAAGTAGTGCGGAATGCGAGCTGAAGCGGCCCGAGTCGCGGCCCGTGAGCACAAGAGTGGTCTCCAGACTCCCGCCGAGCTGACTCTTGAAGTGGGTAACCGGATTCAGCTCGGCATCCGTAAGGTCATTCGCCGCATATCCTAGACTCGCTAGTGCCTCGAAGGCCTTCCAGCGCAGATAGGCGGTAGCACCCGTTTTCATGTACTCGGGATCCAGGGCAGCCGAAACACTGTGGGTCACGGGGTGAGCCCCAAGCAGCACCAGTTGCGAAGATATTGCTTTTCCATTTGGCAGCCGCGCGTGAAAAAGCCTGCAGAGGTTACGCGACTTGAGGCTTACAAAATATTTCTTAAAGAGTTCACCTGGCAAATAGGCGCTCACTCCTTTGCGCGCGACCGTGAGCTCATGCATCCGCAAGAAACTGTCAAAGTCGTCGTCATCGCTGAAAACAATACCTTCTCGCTCGCATCTCTGCACCAGACGCCGCAAGTTCTGCTCGACGCGCTCCCACTGTGCTTGCAGATCACTTAAGTCCACCACATAGGTATAACTCGGCGAAACACTCCATCCTGCCGACTGGAAAACCCGTGCATCCTGAAAAGTGCTTCGGTTCCTGATGCGGATGCGACCATAACCCATCTTAGAAACAGCCGCTTCGAGCTGCTGCATGGCTTCGGTATGGCGAGACGTGCGCTCTGAGGGATATTTGCTCAGGTGATCGGGAAGAACGAAGCCATTGTAGTAAAGCAGCAGGCGTGTGGATATAAAACGTCCTAACCTCGAGCTCTCTTCGTAGATGGCCAAACCGCCTTGGAACTCGCCCGATCGCTCGGCAATGATGACTTTGAATCTCCCGTTAGTCACCGAAGACAACACTTCGAGGTATTCAGTCGTGTTGTAGATACTCCCGGTGCGGGAACGTGCCACCAGCGAATTCCAGTTCCCGAAATCAGCCGGTGTCAGGGAGCGGACCGTGACCCTAGCCGCCATTGAAACTCCATCGGCCCAAAAGATGTCGTTTCAAATAGTCGAAATCATAGGCGATCGCCGGCCCCGGGTCAGACCAGCGAAATATTGCCTCATCCGCACCCCAGACAGACTTCAGCCATTGCCATAAGCCCGAGCGATCTTCTTTCGGCTGCTTCAGGTAAGCGGCGAAATCCAGGGACAGATATACGCAACGCCGGCCAATCTCATAGCAGGTAATCTCTCGCACGGGCCTTCCAAGAGCATCGTCATAAGCCATTTGGCATACATCGATCCCGCAGCGAGCAGCAAACTCTATGTACCACCAAGGCCGGGCATTAACCTCAAGGATCTTGTAAATGCCATCACGCTCGTCCAATTTAAACTCGGCACTGAAGATCCCGCGGTACTTCAAGCCTGCAAGCAACTTTTTCAAAATTTCCGCTGCGGGTGCCACTTCCTCTATGGCGATACTCGCCATTAGGCTGCTGTTTCCTACACTTGGTGGATACATGCGGAGGCGCCGTCGCGCGAAAAGCGCGCAAACCTTCCCATGCTGATCGACAAAGCCGTCGATAAAGCAATGATTGGTAGCGGGACCGGGGATGTAATCCTGCAACATGATGGGGAAAGCAACCTTGGTCATCTTCCGCATTGCTTCTTCATGGTTTGCGGCAAGCACGGCTTTCACCCCATAGCGTCGTGAAAACTCGAGGGACGCAATTGGTTTGAGGAACCTTCCTGGGACTTTATTTTTGTCCAGGGCAGCAAGTTCATCCAAAGATCTCAACAGGAGAGTTTCCGGGTGGGGGACTCCTAGTGACTGCAAGGCTTCAGCAAAAGCCCACTTATCCACCAGGGTCTGAATAGTCGAAAGAGAGGGCGTGCTTGCCGGGAACCTCTCCCGCAACTTTTCGGGAAGATCGGCAACCGCCTTCACCCAATCGTCCGCACAAGGCATCAAAACGGCGCGTGGAAGATCGAGCCCGCTTAGAAGAGGAACGATTTCTGAAGGACTGAACCGCTTGACGCGCAGATTAGGGTAGGCTCGAAAAAAACGGGAATATCGGAAGATCCCGGGATCATTCGATATCGCAAAAGTCCTGATCCCCGCTTCGCTCAAGATGCGAATCGTTCCCGCGCCCGTGAGGCCGCCTTCAAAAACCAGCACCGGGACATCGGCACGGGAGTAAGGTTGCTTGCGACCGTTTTCTAAACGGTTAGTGCGCTGCTCGACCTGCGTATGTTCAGTAACCGAATTCACAGAATGGTCTGACCTGCTCACAACCTGCATTAGCTAGCAACCTGCGAGTATCTGTTGACAGGCGTTACGGGTCAATATCATTCTGGGCACCGATGCCTATTCAGCGTGGCGCACGTGTAGCCACTTCGTCCATTCGCACGGTTACGGGAGTATACCGCCGCAATCCGTTCACGGATCCAACCCAACTTGCCTACACATATTGGGAAATCTTTTTCACCAATGCAATGACTAAACGCGTATCTACCAGCATAAACACGACACCCCCGACCGGTTAGTCGGGGGTAAGGTCATGAGCCGAAGCCGTTTAGCCGCGGCATTCCAAAATCGGGCTGGTGAAACGCTTTAAGTTTCCGCTCGTCTTGGCTGAGATACACCTTCCTTGGTGCAATCTGCTCTCCACACTTTTGCTACGGGGTGGGAACGGCCGTCTGTACCTCGTTGGAATTGAGGCTTTCCACGCTGTTTGAATCGACAGCCGTAACCACGTAGAAGTACGTGTTCCCAGAAGCGACCGTGGAGTCTGTGAACCCGGTTCCCACTTGCGGTGTCGAATTGATTCGGGAATATGGACCGCCGGTCTGGCTTCCTCGGTATACGTAGTACCCGTTCACGACAGAGGTAGATGCATCCCAGCTCAGATCAACCGAGTGAGGTTGCGGCGCTGTACCACTCCCCGTCATGGTTACAGTGGCCGGCGAGTTGGTGGCATTGCTAACGAATGAAACGCTTCCGTTAGAAGGTCCGCTCAACTGAGGCGCGAACTGAACCGTAACTGCTGCCGTGCCGCCGGCAGCGATAGTTTTCGGAAACGTGATGCCACTCAAGCTAAAGTCGCCGGTCACATTGCCTGCGGTCACTGTCACGCTGCTGTTGCCCGTATTGCTCAGCGTTACAGGTAGGCTTGCCGTGCTGCCTACAAGCGTTGCAGGGAAACTCAGAGTTGTCGGACTCACACCCAATAAGAATGTAGCCGGAGCAGTTCCCGTTCCTGACAACGTCACACTGGGCGTAGCAGATGCGGAGTTGCTTGTGATCGCCAGAGAACCAGTGACCGCTCCGAGTGCGGTGGGACTGAAAACGATCTGACCTATCTTCGATTGTCCGGGTGTGACCGTGAGCGGCAGCGTCAAACCAGATATTGAGAATCCCGCACCAGCAGGCGTAACTTGCGTTACCACCAAGTTAGCGGTTCCCGTGTTGGAGATAGTTATGTTCTTCGACGAAGAGGTGCCGGTGGTCACGTTACCGAAAGCGAACGTGGTTGGGCTTAAGCCAATATTCGCAACCGACGCCACGCCCGTGCCGGCCAAGTTCACTGTAGCCGGAGGGTTGAGGGAGTTCGAAACAAGGGTGATCGTTCCGTTCACAGTACCGGCAGTCGTCGGGGCGAACTTAATCTGCCCCACTGAGGACTGCGATGCGGCGATACTCAAGGGCAATGAAAACCCGGTTACCGAAAATCCAGCGCCCGTTATGTTGATCGCGGTAACCGAGAGCGGCGAACCTCCGGTATTTTGGATCGTGAGATTTTGGGTTGCCGAGGCGTTGAGCGTCACGTTCGCAAAATTCACACTCACGGGTGTCACAGTCGCCTGCGGCTGTTGCGGGGAGCCGATCCCGGTAAGGGTCACATCAGGAATCGCGGTCGGTGCATCGCTTGTGACAGCGACCGACCCATTTAAAGTGCCGCCCGATTGCGGCGCGAAATGGATCGTCACCTGCACGTTCTGGCCGGCAGGGATTGAAACTGGCAGAACCATGGCTGGATCGGAGAAGGCTGTTCCGGTCACATGGATCTGTGAGACGTTGACTGCAGCTCCGCCAGGGTTGGATAGAGTCAGCGGCAGGTCTTTCGTCGAGCCGACGTTCACGCTGCCAAAATCAATGCTCGTTGGAGATGCAGAGAGCGCACCTGGGCTAGAAATCGGGCCTGCCTTTGTGGCGCCCGCGCCTGCGCTTCCGCAACCAGCCATGATCAATGCAAGCATCAGAACCAAACCAATCAGTAGCGCCTGGTGCAAGCTGAATGTTTTTGATCGCACGAGTGAAGCCTCCTGCCCGCTCCATGCACTTGCCGAATAACGGGTCGGCCCGCACAGCATCTTTCGCAAGCTTGCTGGAGACATGCTCTTAGAGAGTGGCAGTGGCGAGAAAAACGGCCAAGATTACTTGAGGGAACTTCTTGCGCGGCCAGATGCCTGGTTGGCACAGTTACCTTCGAAGGAGCGCCGAAAGGGCTTGAATATTGGGCATTTGCGACACTTCGCCGTATGCGAGACTGACTCTACCTATTCGGAGGGCCGGTTACGTTAGCGCAATGTACTTTGGGGCGCAGCTTGGTTCGGCACGCCTACGAGGTACACTGGTGCTCGACACCCCACCACTCAGCTTATGTTGAATGCCATTTCAGTAGACGTTGAAGACTACTTCCACACCGAGGCGATGACAGCGGCGGTGAACCGAGAGAGCTGGGACCGCATGCCCTCCCGAGTCGAGCACAACACGCACAGGATTTTTGAAATATTCGAAGATCTTCAGATCCGCGGAACTTTCTTCTTTCTCGGTTGGGTAGCGAGTCGGTTCCCCGCGTTGGTTTCGGAAGCCCAGAAGAGAGGGCACGAGATCGGGTGCCACAGCTATTGGCATCGCGCGGTCTTTCGTTTGTCGCCGGAACAGTTTCGGGAAGACACCCATCGGGCGAAGTCCGTGATCGAGGAGGCCTCTGGGGTTGCGTGCACTGGATACCGGGCGCCCAGCTTTTCCATCACTCCAGCAACGCCGTGGGCATTCGACATTCTGGCGGAGTCAGGTTTTACTTTCGATTCGAGTGTTAACCCCGTTCGTCACGATTTTTACGCCAACCCCGATGCGCCTCGACATCCGCATCGGGTCGCGGCAAGTCGCTTGCTGGAACTTCCGATCGCCACTTGGCGAATCGCCAACATGAATTTACCTGTGGGTGGCGGCGCGTATCTCAGGATCCTGCCATATCGCTTGCTTCGCGCAGGCGTCTCCGCCATGAACACGAAAGAGAAGATGCCGGCAATGCTGTACCTGCATCCATGGGAGATCGATCCGAATCAACCCCGATTGCCTGTCCCGCTAAAGTCTCGGCTGCGGCAATATACAAATCTTTCAGTGATGGAGAAAAAAATCCGCAAGCTCGCTCGAGATTTCGCGTGCGGTACCGTCAGCGAAGCGTTTGCTGAGGAAATGCGGTCCGATGATGTCAGTGCTTTGTCGAACTCTGCGCGTTGATGTTCGCGCAAAGACGATCTACGCACGATCGCAGCTGTTCAGAAACAGCGAGGGCTTCTGATTCTGTCCCGAAGTAAGGGTCGCGGATACGGACCTCCTGTGGCTCGTTAAAAAGCCCCAAGAGCGTGGTCTTAGCCATGCCCTCGGGGAACCTGACTTTCATTTCTTCCAGATTTTCCGGGTCCATCACTAAAATCAGGTCGGCGCCAGCAATGTCCGCCGCGCCCAAGCGCCTGGGTTCATTGGCACTGAGGTCCACTCCTAGCACAGCCGCTGCTTTGATCATGTGCGCAGGAGAACGTCTCTCTGGCTTACCGTCAAAACCGGCAGATACCCAACGAATGGAAGGCATTCCTTGCTGGGCGATCCTTTCGGCCAGAGGGCTTCGACAAACATTTCCATGACACACGAACAAAATGGTGCTGAGCTTCGTTCCATTTCGCATAGCAAGCACATCACTGTGATGACGCCGCGCAGTTCGCTCCCACCGCCATCTCGTGAGTCTTCGATGAACGAAGCCGAAGCCGGTGCCTACAATTATCTGTTTCAATATTTTGAACGTGACGCCTAAATCCTTTACATCAAAATGGTCCCACGATTCAGTGCCCAAGAACGGGCGCGCAAATTGGCAAAGACTCACTAATGGCGGCACGGTAAGCAAAAGGGGGTCTCGGCGATCAGACCGCAGGTTGGCCTTCATCCATTGAATGTCGGTGAGCAGATCTCGCGTGTAGTAGTTGCTTCGATAGCGAGGCTGCGAAGGTAAGTCTTCGCAGCGGGCGATTTGTAATAGTCCGAAAGGAAAATCAACTCCTGCATCGATGGAGAGCGCCAGCGAACCCCACAATCTCGGATTGATTTCCATGAGCCACAGGTCTCCCCGTGCGGATTGCTTGAATTCCACCATGGCCACTCCATGCCAGCGCAAGCTGTCCAGCAACTTGGAGGCGAGTGTCACGGCCGGATGAGTCGGCGCTACTGATCGCCGATAAGTGCTAGCGCCGCCAGTCAGCGGGAACTCGTGGATTCTTTCGTGAACAAACTCCCATTGCTTTTCACCGTCCCGGTAGAGCAGCTCGACCCCTAGTCCGCGCCCGGCAACATACTCTTGTTCCTGTACCGGTGTTAATGGTAGCCAGCGCTCCAGCCAGCTTTGCCATTGCGCTTGATGGGTTGCGATCTCAACCGCTGGAGTTACGATCTCCCCGCCCACCAGGAGCTTGCTTTGCACAGGCTTGAGCACCACAGGAAATTGATGTGGAGCAGTGAAACTGTCACCGAACCGAAGGAGCCGCGTCTTCGGAACGGCAATCCCTAGTCTTGTGGCCAGTTCTAGAGTCTGCTGTTTATGCAAAGCTATGCTAAGCGACGACTGAGATGGAAAAACCGCCTTTCGCCGCATAGGGTCGTTATCAGGAAGGCCTTGTAGTCCAAGCAGAGATGCCTCCGTGCAGGGCACCAGTAATTCGTATCCCCGCTCAGAAGATAACTTTTCCAGCCACTCCCTGAACTCCTCAGGATTGGCAACCGAAGATTGCAGGATCCTATGTCTTGGATATCTCGACCAGAACGCGGGGCAAGACTCAGAGGCGCCGCTCACATCTACTGCAATACCCCTGCGACCAAGGGATTGCACCGTCTCGACGGCGGCGCGTGAATGTCCATCTAGCACCAGGACGGTCATCTACGCCTCCGGCCTGTAAAGCCGCCACGCCAACAGGGCAGCGTCGCACGTACCCGGTATCCTGGCTAACTCATACGGATCATCCCCCACATTGACGAAACCGGCCGCCGTGGTCAACGCCGCGCGAAAATTCTTTCGGGCAGCTCGAAGGCAGCGGTCGTCATACGCGCCGTTCGGATAGCAGAATATATCGACTGGTCGCTGTAGCTTATCTTCGAGCATTCGACGGCTCTCAGCCATCTCATCCTCTATATCCTTATCAGCCAGGCTTGTAAGGATTGGATGGGTGGCGCTGTGAGAACCGATTGTGATGAGCTGCGGATCCAGTTCCTGTATTTGAGCCCATCCCATCAGGTCGTATTGTTCTCGTTGCGCTTTGGTCGGAGTGAACGGGTTGGTGGCGTGCCGAATACTTGCTTCAGCTTCCGACCGAGCACCAGGATCCAGCCCTTTCATCCACTCCACCAGCGCGTCTGCATCCTGAGCAGGCGCTCCCAAGATACTGAGCAGCTCGTTCCATCGTTCTGGAATGGCCGAAAGTCGCGCGCGCACCTCCTGATTCCAGAGCCAGGCTCCGGACTCAACCAACGATGAGCAAACAAAGAATGTGGCTGGCACACCGAGTCGCCTTAATATCGGGTAGACGACGGAATAGTTATTCAGCAGCCCGTCATCAAAGGTCAACGCCATCTCCGCTGATCGTGGCTTTTCGCCGTTCAAGACGCGGTCCACTATTCTGACCAGGGGGACGATCGAGAATCTGCTGGCCAGATAGATGAGGCTTTCCTCAAATTCACGAGCTTCCGCGGCGAGTATGCCATGAAACATCAACACACGCATGGCCTGGCATCGGCTTGCTAGAAAGGAAGATAATCCGACAGAAAAAGCCAGCTGATGGGCCCTGCTTTTTACGCGAAATCTCATTCGGTGTGAGTATCAAACTATCTCATACACTCTGCCCTCGCAACCCGCTACTTAGGATCAGAGATCGGCCAAGGATTTGCCATTTCCTCATTCTCTGGGCAGAATACCTGCGGCAAAGCATTTCCCAGCAGGGCAGGAGACATCGTGGCCGAGTCATTGCGCGACCGTGAAGACATTTTTCTGAAGATCGGAAGGGAACTGGGGATTTGGAACCGGGGATACGATTTTCCTCGCGCGTGTCGCGTCATCTTTGGCGATCTTGATTTGCAAGGCAAGTCGTTGCTAGAGATCGGCTGTGGCAAGGGCATTGTTTCACTCTGGGCCTCGCTCCATGGCGCAAGCCGCGTGGTTGGCCTCGAGCCTCTGGAGGCTGGAGCGTTCGACACTCAAAAATGTTTTTCTGATTTCAGTCGTTTCGTTAAAGACCTAAGCCTTAGGAATGCCGAGATTCAGCCTGTCAGGCTTCAGGACTATTCCGCCCCGCCAAATAGTTTCGATGTCGTTTTATCTATCGCCTCCATCAACCATCTTGATGAGCAGAACTGCATCCATTTACAGGATTCAGTTGAGGCGGTGGAGTGTTACAAGAAAGTGTTTGACCACATTCATTCGATCATGCGACCTGGAGGTACTTTGATAGTCTTGGACGCGGCCAGGCGAAATGTGTTTGGTGACAGCGGTCTTAAGAACCCCTTGGTGCCCAACATAGAGTGGCACAAACATCAGCAGCCCTCGCTTTGGGCTGAGCTCCTGTCGCGCTCCGGTTTTACAGATCCTGAAATATCCTGGCCCACGGGCCGGTATTCGCGTTATCTGCGGATCTACAGCATTCCGCAGTTTCTCTCTTATTTTGGGAGCAGCTCGTTCCGCCTTCAGATGCGTCGCGCAAACAGTGCCGAGGCTATGCCAAGTCCCGGGCAGCAGCGGGCCGCGGTTTCGCACTAGAGCTGAACGCTGGCACGTTTACTCAAACGAGATGGCCTGGTTGACGGTGCTCTTGCCCCTGAGCATGGCGCGCAACGATCCTCGGAACATCAGCTGATCCATACTCTTAACGAAGCGGCGCGTTTCGTACCTGCGGAGCAGGCGGGCTAATGCACGCGTCGCCTCACGATCGCCGACACTGGTGGCAAGCGCGTGATTGTCTTGCGCGTGAAGCGATTCGTTGGGGGCTCCGAGCCTGATCTTGCGGACGTCCTTCATGCTTCGTAATGACGGCAGCGCGGCAGAAGTTGCACCCAGCAGCCTGAGGGTCATCATGGTCCGTAAGCATTTCTCACAACTTCCGCAGTTGTAATCCACGGTGTCATTCCCGCAGACACGCAGCCAATCGAGCGCCTCCTGGTTTTCAGCGATGCGTCTTACTTTTTCTGTCCGCCTCGCTCCGGCTCCATCGTGAATGGTGTGGCTTGTTTCGGTAGACCACAGTGGATCCAGTAACGGGTGAGAGCCCCAAGGGATCAACTGGGCATACGTGTGACTAGATGCAATGTATGTCTTCGCGAAGCCGAGGAACAAAGCAATGCTTCCCATGAGCGCGCCGTGTAGCACGGTCATGCTCACGCCCACATGACGGCAAAAGTCACGTGCATTCGTGGTGACAGGGATCAAACGCTTTCGCTCGCCCGCAGCGATAGCTGAAGTGCGTGAGAAAACTTTTTCGAATCGCGACTGGTTCGTTAGATCGATCTCCAGCCCATGGATCAGGATCAAATGAGTGATCTCTGCCGCATGAGACAACAGCGTAAAGGTTCCATCAACACCGCCAGAAAGGAACGATCCGACGCCATCGCGCCCCGGTTGGGTTTCAGAGCTAGCTGCGGAGACTGGGATGGAATGGAGTCGGTGGTCCCAGCACCGCAGAACATCCATAGCTTGATTCAACCCAGCAAGGAACGACGCAGAGACGGTTGTGCCGGGATCGACTTCGAGCGATTCACGGCGGGCCATGGCAGGAATCAGGGCCATGGCAAGAAACGCTGCCTCAATGTTGAACAGCGCCAGGTCAGCCGGGAAGCGGTACCACAGCGTAAACCCGAAGAGGTCTGCGCCGATCTTCTGGCTCGCCCCCTCAACGACCCGCGAAATCTTCTCAATTCTCATGCTTGTTGGGCGCCTTAAGTTCGCCTGGCCCGGCGCTTCGCTGGCGTACGAAGGGTCAAAATCTTACAACCCGGTGTAAACCCCTGAAACCCCGTACGGCGAAAAAGGTTGTGCGAGTCTGGAGCCGCACAGGCGAGGCATTCCGCAGTCTCAAACAGTTGCAGGATACCTTCCAAGAACGTCCGAAAGCTCCACTTGTGCAATGGTTTGCACATTACCGGGGGCAAGTCTTGCTATGAGCTTGGAAAATCAGCTATTCAGGTGGCAAGCCACTTGCAGCAGTCTCAGTACCCCCATTTTTCCATCTTCGGATTGAGCTAAAACCATGTGCGGAATCGTTGGATACGTTGGAGATAAACAGGTCGTACCAGTCATCATTGACGGCCTGAAGCGCCTGGAATACCGGGGATACGACTCGGCCGGGATCGCCGTCGCTGGGAATGGCCACGGGCTGCAGGTGCGGCGCGCTGAGGGCAAGCTGCGCAATCTGGAAGAAGCCATCCGCCTAAAGCCGCTGGACGGAACTTACGGGGTCGGGCACACACGTTGGGCGACCCACGGACGACCGACTCAGGATAACGCGCATCCCCATCGCGATTGCACCGGCAATATCGTCGTGGTGCACAACGGAATAGTCGAGAACTACGTCGCGCTGAAAAGAAAGCTCACCGAGGAAGGCCACAAATTCACGACTGAGACAGACACCGAAGTGATCGCGCACCTGATCGAAAAATATCGCTTCGGCAACGCGAACGGCTCGAGCGCGCACTCGCTGGAGGAAGCTGCCCGCAAGGCGGTCAACGAACTTGCGGGCGTCTTTGCGATCGCAGTCATCTGCACCACCGAGCCGAACAAGATTGTCGCCGCCCGCAACGGTCCGCCCGCGGTCATCGGATTGGGCAAAGACGAATACTTCGTCGCTTCCGATATCCCTGCCGTTCTTTATCACACGCGCGACGTTTTCTTCCTCGCCGACGGCGACCTTGCGGTGATCACGCGCGCTGGCGTCAAGCTGAGTGATTTCGCTGGCAAGCCTCTCGAGCGTCAGGTGCAGCACATTACTTGGGACCCGGCTCTTGCGGAAAAGGGCGGCTTCAAGCATTTCATGCTGAAAGAGATCTACGAACAGCCGCGTGCGGTGCGCGAGACTGCCATGGATCGTATGTCGCTTGATTCCGGCAAGATCATCCTGGACGAAATGGAGATCAGTGAGGCCGAGTTCAAGAACGTCAAGAAGATTAATATTGCCGCTTGCGGCACCAGCTGGCACGCGGGGCTCGCCGGTAAGTTCATGATTGAGCGGCTCGCACGCGTTCCTGTAGAAGTGGACTACGCCAGCGAATATCGCTACCGCGATCCCATCACTGACAACGATTCCATCACGCTGCTGATCACGCAATCCGGCGAGACGGCAGACACTATCGCCGCGCAGCGCGAATCGAAAGCCAAAGGCTCGAAGACGCTCGCCATCTGCAACGTCGTCGGCGCGATGATCGCGCGCGAAGCGAATGGGACCATCTACACGCACGCCGGACCGGAGATCGGCGTGGCATCAACCAAAGCTTTCACAGCTCAACTGACAGCGCTCTTTCTGTTCGCGGTGTACCTCGCCGAAAAACGCGGAGCCATCTCAAACGAAAAAGCCAAAGAGCTGATTTCTGAGCTGACGAAGATTCCTGGAAAGCTCGAAGCTCTGCTCTCGCGCGACGAAGAATGCGAAGACCTCGCAAAACAGTATTCGCGTGCGCAGGATTTTCTGTTCCTCGGCCGCGGAATCCACTACCCCATTGCGCTCGAAGGCGCGCTCAAGCTGAAAGAGATCTCTTACATTCACGCCGAGGGCTACCCGGCTGGCGAGATGAAGCACGGGCCCAACGCGTTGATCGACGAGAATTTGCCCGTCGTGATTATCGCCACTTGCGACCGCAACGATTCGGAGTCGGTGCTGCGCTATGAGAAGACGATGTCGAACGTTACAGAAGTGAAGGCGCGCGCGGGCAAGGTGATCGCCATAGCCACCGAAGGCGACGAAGAGATCGCGCACACTGCCGACCACGTCATCTACGTTCCGCCCGCTCCGGAACTGCTGCTGCCTATCCTGGAGATCGTGCCGTTGCAGTTGCTGGCGTATCACATCGGCGTGCGCCGCGGATGCGATGTAGACCAGCCCCGCAATCTCGCGAAATCAGTAACCGTCGAATAAGGCTCAGGCGCAACACTGGAAGGGTACGATCTGTCAGTGCGCGCCCGCGCATTGGTGTCCACGCGTCTGTGATAAGGCAGAAGTCTCTAAGAGTTATGTATTCGTCGCGACGGAGTGGTTAGGAGTATTTAGCCCAGTTTGCGGAGATGCTGCCGTTAGTCTCCCTTTAAGTAGGCGAGCAAACCATGAGACGTGCGGTTCGATCAGCATAGTATTCATGTCCCCATCAGCTGGGCCCATGTCCACGGTGAAGTTCGTTGCGAAAATATTCCAGTCTAACGGCCTGTCTTCCAAAAGCGTATCCGGTTCGTCGTTCGGCAACAGCATATGGACAGGGAAAGCAGCCGGCTTCGGCTGATAGGCCTTAAAGGCGTCTACCGTCGTCTCTGCCAGCCGCAGTCGCAATGGGTCATGGCGTTCACGTTCACGGTCAGCGCGCCTTTCCGCAGCCCGTTCCCGAAGGTACTGTGACCATTCGCTTGGCCATCTTTGCCCCAGGGCGGAGCCATGACGCATAACTCTTCCGGCAACATTGGCAACGGCAGCCTGGCTTCGGTAGCGAAGTTGCAATGCTGTCGGACAGGGGGAGCCAAACAGAACCAACGCAGCGACCTCATGACCTTTGGCTGTCAGTTGCTGCGCCAATTCGAAAGCGATACACCCACCGACGCAGAAGCCGCCAAGAAAGTATGGTCCGTGGGGCTGAGCCGCGATTATGTCGGAGGCAAATAGGGCGGCGATCTCTTCAATACTGGTTAACGGATCTTGTCCGGTCTCCAACCCCGGCGCCTGCAATGCGAAAAATGACGAGTGGTCACCTATGTGACGCGCCAGATCCAAGTAACAGAAAACATCGCCATTGTGACCCGGTACGGCAAAGAAACTCCGTTCGGAGCTCTTGGGTTGTATGGGGAGAACAGACGAGCTGCGAGTAGCTTCCGAACTTGCTGCTGAACGTAAGAACGCAATGATCTCTTGCTTCCGCGCACCCAACTGTTCCCGAACCTCACCTGCAAGGGCCTGCTCTGGCCCAGCGCAGCGCAGTCGGTCGTCTTCTACCCAGACTTTTATTCCCAACTGCTTCAACTTAAGCAGGAGCTCAAATGTGCTCATATCTCAATTTCGACGTGCGGGCTGGACGCCCCGGCATTATCAGCGATGTAAGGTGCACCGCCCGTCCACAGTTTTGACTCGAGCAGCGCGGCCAATCCGGCGATGGTAGGCGCGCGGAAGATGTGATGGAGGGGAAGTTGGATCCCGAAGGATGAACGGATCTTCGTCATCAATCTCACCGCCAGTATGGAATGTCCACCAAGATCGAAGAAATTTTCATGTATTCCGACATGTTCCACGTTAAGCAGAGATTCCCAGATGCCAGCCAAAGTGATTTGCGCCGGCGTCTCCGGGGGAACCGAGTCGCGCGTCTTGCGCGCCACTAGCGGCGCCGGCAAAGCTTTGCGGTCCAGTTTGCCATTCGGTGTAGTTGGTAGTGTGTCCATCAGCACAAATGCGGTTGGAACCATGTACTCCGGCAATGTCTTCAGCAATTCGCCGCGCAATTCTGCGGAGGTCAAGAGCACTCCTGGAACTGGCACCAGATACGCAACGACATTCTCCTCGTCACCGTCGGAACGCACCACTACGGCTGCTCGCAATACGTCCCGGATTGCATGCAAAGCGTGTTCGATCTCGCCGAGCTCAATGCGAAAGCCGCGTACCTTCACCTGGTCATCATTCCGTCCCAGCAACTCCACCCGGCCATCAGCCCGGCGGCGTGCCCGGTCCCCGGTCTTGTAAATGCGCCCTGGACCGTACGGATTCGTCACAAACCGTTCCGCCGTAAGTTCCGGGCGGCCCTTATATCCAGCCGCAACACCATCACCTCCGATGTAGAGCTCACCGATTGCTCCGACGGGCATTGGCTTCATGCTCTTTCCCAGTACGTACAGCGTGGTATTGGCGAGCGGCTCGCCAATTGTTATCGGCTGATTGTCAGCTTCTATCCTGGCCGCGGACGACCACACTGTCGTCTCGGTCGGTCCGTAAACGTTCCATAGGGCAGCGCAGCGTGTCAGCAGCTGGTCCGCAAGTTCGCGCGATAGCTTCTCCCCGCCGCACAACAGCGTCAAGTGCGGCATACCCTTCCATCCTGCATCCAGCAACATGCGGTATCGCACCGGCGTGGCCTGGTACACAGTGGTGCCGCTCCGCTCCAGCAAACCCATCAGCAGGAGTGGATCCTGCGACTCTTCGTCGGTCGCGATCACCAAATGGGAGCCCGCTTGTATAGGAGCAAACAGCTCCAGCACGTGGATGTCGAACGAGAGCGTTGTCGTAGCGACAAGAACGTCCTTCACTTCGAAATGGAGCAGTTCTTGAAAGCTGTGGATCACGTTGCTGACGCCACGATGCAGCACCTCAACTCCTTTAGGTTTCCCCGTGGAGCCGGAGGTGTAGATCACGTAAGCCAAGTGTTCGAGCGTTGCACCATTGGAAGGATTGTCGTCGCCGGCTTCTTTTATATCTTCGATAAAAAGAATCTGAGCTTTATGCTGGGGCAAAGTTGCTTCTAGATTTCGCTGCGTGATCAGCAAAGGGACCGCAGCGTCTTCCAGGATGAAAGCGACACGGTCGGCAGGGTAGCGCAAATCAACCGGCAAATATGCTGCTCCTGTCTTTAGGATCCCCAGCAAAGCCACCAGCATGTCTGCGCTGCGCTCCATGCACAATGCAACCAAAATGTTCGGCCCGGCTCCCATCGCGATGAGGCGCTTAGCCACGGCATTGGCTCTGCGATTCAGGTCGGCATATGTCAGGGACACTCCGTTGCTCGTCACAGCTATTGAGTCCGGAGTTCGCGCTGCCTGTCGCTCAAATTTGCGATGGATGCATTCATCGACCTCCCACTTTCTAGGCGGTGACAATAATGCCCGTTCTTGCTCCGAGCTCAGCAAAGGTAGGTCCGCGATCCTCTGCGTTGGGTCAGCGCAAACCGCAGTCAGCAATGCCTCGTAATTCTCCAACCATCCGCTTACGGTCAATGGGTGCAGGATCGCCGTGCTATGAATGCATTCTGCAAATACTCCCGTTGCTGTTTTCAGAATGTTGAATTCCAGGTCGAAGGTGGCGAATTTCTTGGGCGAGGGCAGCAGTTCCGCTTCCACGCTGCGAAAGCGAAATGGCGAGGTCACCTGGTCGGAGTTGAAGGTTATTGGAACCAGTGGATTCCTGCTGGCATCGCGAGGCAGCTTGAGGGAACGGATCAACGAACCGAAGGAAAGGGTTTGATGATCAAAGGCGTCTAACAAACGGCGACGCGAAGACTTCAGGTAAACCTCGAAGGGTGCTTCGGAATCGAGCTGTACACGAACGGGTAAAACGTTCGTGCCGTGACCGACCATGGTTGCGCTGTTCCCCACGGTCGCCTGAGCGGCCACCACACTGCCCAGCACAAAATTATCTTGGCCCGTGAGTCGGTGGATCAAAACCTCCATGGCAGCGAACATCATCGCGTACACGGTGCAACCGTTGCGTCCGGCCACTCGGGAGATGTCCCGGTACAACGCGTCCGATATCTGCCTGCGCTGGCGCTCCGCCGCATACGACTTAACGGGTGTGCGCAATGTGTCCAGCGGCAGTTCTAGCGGATCTATGGGCGCGGCGAATTGCGCGCTCCAGTATTGCTCAGCTGCCTGGGTCTGTTTTACCTGCTCTGGCTTGCTCTGCTCTTCCACGTACTTTTGAAAGGAATAAGCCGGAGGGAGGGAGGGCCGCATGCCCACGCTCTCGGCTTCGTACAACTCGCCTAGATCCTGGATCAGGATTCCACCCGACCACCCGTCACAGACGATGTGATGCGCCGTAAAGACGATCAAATGTGTTTGCCTGTCTTCGCGGATGATGACAGCGCGGCAGAGCGGGCCTTTTTCCAGATCGAAGGGAACGTCTGTTTCCCGGTCAATGTAGACGGAGGTTTCTAGTTCTCGCTGTTCCACCGGCACGACTGAAAGATCTACGACGGTGATGGGAATGGCCGCAGAAACCAGTTCATGTTGCGTTTCACCATCGGGATCGCAGACCAATCGCAGGGCCTGGTGGCGGTCTACCAGCTGTTGCAGGGCGACTTTCATCGCCTCAACCGAAAACGCGCCCCGGACCCTAAACAGGTGGCAAACGTTGTAGGCGTTGGACGCTTCGGCGCCCATTTGCACCGAAGCCCAGACCTCGCGCTGCGATTCCGTCATCGGGAAACTAACCGGTTTCGCCGCAGCTTCGCTGAACGGATCGAAATCGACCGGGATGTATGACTTCAGATCCTCGGTGCTCATTGCACCCCCGCGATCTGCAGGTACTTGCCCGGGCGATCAGGATCCGGAACGAACCACGCACGGTTACCATCGCGGTCCTTACCGAGTCGCGCCCCAGGCTTCGGCGGCGCCGTGCTTTCCTGCGGCGGTTCGCCAGGAAGAAATCCGCCGCGCTGCATTTCGACAATCGTCTCCTTGAACGCCTGCAACACCAGTTCGATGTCGGCATCGGTGTGCGCCGTCGTAAGGAAACTCGGCCTGCCTTCCCACATGTGTATCCCTTTCGCACGCATGTACGCCCAGAAGAGACTCGCATAAGGAACGTCTTGCGGGAATTGGAAGCACATCCAGGAAGCAAAGTACGGGATTTGGATCGGAGCGCCGGCCCGCTTAGCGAAATCGAGCATCGCTTCTGCGAGCTGACGGGTCCGGTGGTTCAGATTGCGTTGCAGATCCGGACTATTGTCATTCAGGTGATTGAGGCAAGCCCAGCACGCGGCTAATGCTAGAGGATGCCGCACGAAGGTGCCGGCAAAGAATGTCATGCCAGCTTCCGGGCCGGAGGCATCACCATACTTCCATTGCCCGCCATCGAGCGCATCGAGATACTTGGCTTTGCCAGCGATAACCCCAATCGGGATGCCCCCGCCGATCACTTTTCCATAAGTAGCTATGTCAGCCTGAATGCCAAAATATCCCTGCGCACCGCGTGGATGTACGCGGAAACCGGTCACGATCTCATCAAACACCAGGGCCACGCCCGATTTTTCGGTGAGGGTTCGCAGTTCCTGTAAAAACTCCTTAGGAAGCAGATCGGGCCGGCGGCTTTGCACAGGTTCCACCAACACTGCAGCTAGCTCGTGCGCATGCTCGCGCAGGATGTCGAGCGAAGCCGGGTCGCCGTAATCCACGACCAGCACATTGTCCACCGCCGCTTGCGGCACACCTGGAGCGACTGGACGGGAGCGAAGCACTCCATTGACAGTTTGTGGGCGCGCCAACACCTCATCGAAGATGCCGTGGTAATCGCCGGTGAACATGGCGATCTTATCGCGGCCGGTTACGGTGCGCGCAGTGCGAACTGCTGCGACCACTGCTTCAGAGCCCGTGTTGCAAAATGCCGCTCTTTCCATGCCGGTCATCTTGCAGATCAGCTCAGCGACCTTTCCGGCCAACGGAGACTGGGGGCCGATCTCAAACCCTTTTTCCAGTTGCTCGCTCACGGCGCGGATCACAAAGTCCGGGCGGTGGCCGAACAGAATGGAACCGAAGCCGTTGGTCATGTCGACGTATTCATTTCCGTCAACATCCCAGAGTCTTGAGCCTTGCGAACGATCTGTAACGATCGGATACACCATCTCCTTCCATGTCTGGCGGAATCCTGAAACCGTACGCGGGTCAGCGAAGTGCTCGCGATGCTCGGCAGTGATGCGCTTGGATTCATTGGTGCGCGAAGTGTAATGGCCGATGAGAGCGTCGAGCGCTTTCTGTTGCTGCTCTGGCAGGGAACCGGCCACTCCCTTTGTAACCGGCTTGTAAGGACCAAACGCCTGCACCTCAGGCTTCTTCACGCCTGAACTGCCAGCGCTGGGAGAAGCCGAAGCCGCGGCTTGCACCGCAACGCTCTGGGGTACGGCCACCGGTGCGACGGATGGTACGCTTGAACGGCTCTGAGCTACTAGGTTTGCACTTGCGGCAGATGGATTCCGCAGCATCTCCAGCTGCCGTTCCATGATTTGCAATTGCTGCCGGACCAATGCTTCAACTCCGCCGAATTGGATCTGTGCAGAATCGGCGCCTACCGCATCCGCCTGCGCCGGAATAGGTGGTGCACTTGCTTGTGGTGTTTCCACAGGTGCGGGGGCTGGAGCGGGCATGCTCGGCGCGAGATGGGCGGCGAGCGCGTCAAGACTCGATAGCTCTTCCAGAAGCTGCCGGAATGTGACACGCACCCCAAAAGATTTTTCGATGGCGGTAGAGGCTTGTGTCAGTAGCAGCGAATCGAGGCCAATCTCAAAAAATGGCGCGGAAGCAATCAACTGCTCGGCCGACACGCCGGAGATATCGCTGAACAGCGAGGTCAGCTTTAGCAGCGCAGTCGTCTGCTGTGCGCCCCGAATCTCTTCGGGTGTCTGGTTTGCTTGCAGGGTCACTGGTTGCTCCTTCGAGTCGCTACTAGCCTTGATTTCGTTGACCGGGTGGGCGACTTGAGTTGTTGTGTCTAGCACTGGTGAATCGATCCAATATCGTTGCCGTTCAAATGGATATGTAGGCAACGGCACCTTTTGGCGCACTCCGCTCCCATGAAGACCTGCCCAATCGATGCTGCCGCCCGCAGCCCAAATGCGCCCTGCAGCTTGAAGCATCGAGATCATGTCGAGCGAGCGCAGGTCCTCTTTGACGCTTTCCTCGCTCTTGAGCGAAGCGACGATTTCCTGTACTGCCTTTCTTGCCGGATGCTGCCGCGCCAGGGTGCTCAACGTTTGCCCCGGCCCAACTTCGACCAAGATGTTCGCTGGATCCTCCAGCAGTTCTGCAATACCGCTCGAGAACCGCACAGCACGGCGAACCTGCTGGACCCAGTAATCATGGCTCGTCGCTTGCTCGTCTGTGATCCACGTGCCGGTTAGGCTCGAAACAAAACGCACCTGCGGCGGATGCATGGGAACGCTTTTCACAACTTCGGCGAAGCCGGGCAGCATGGGATCAAGCATGGCCGAATGGAAGGCATGCGACGTCGCCAGGCGACGGCACACCACTTTCCGTTCCTCCAACGTTGCGGTGAGCGCATCGACCGCATCGAACGGTCCGGAAACAACCGTCATCCCAGGACTGTTCAGCGCGGCGATCGATAGCCTCTCGTCGAGGAGTGGGATTACCTCGGCTTCCGGAAGGCGCACTGCCAGCATTGCCCCGGCAGGTAGGTCCTGCATCATGCGTGCGCGCGCCGATAGGATACGCAGTGCGGCGTTACGCGAAAACACCCCCGCGAGGCATGCCGCCACATACTCACCCAGGCTGTGACCGATCATGGCCTTCGGAGCCACACCCCACTGCATCCACAGCTGCGCGAGCGCGTATTCCACCACGAAAAGCGCCGGTTGCGTGATAAAGGTTTCCTTCAACTGCCGGGAAGCTTCTTCTTCGCCACCCGTTTGCGGATACAGGATCGTGCGCAAGTCGAGGCCGATCAGGGGCCGCAACACCTCCGCGCATTCATCCACCTCTTTGGCAAAAATCGGCTCGCTTTCGTATAACCCGCGCCCCATATTCACTTGCTGGGCGCCTTGTCCCGGGAACATGAAGACCACCGGAGCATCGGGAAATTCGCATTTGCGCGAGGACGCACGCTTGTCATCGGCGGACGCCAGCGCCTCTGCGGCTTCAGCCGCGGAGCGAGCTACGATTGCTTTGCGATGCGGGAAGTGGCGGCGGCCCGCCTGCAATGTGAAAGCAACATCCGCCAGATTGAGGGAAGAAGCGTTTGAAGCAAGATGCGCAGCCAGGTTGCTGCCTGCGTGATCCAAAGCGCTTTGGCTCCGCGCAGAAATCACAAACAACTGCTCGGGGCGCGCCGGTCCGGAATCCTGGACCTGAGGCGCCTGTTGCAAAACTACATGTGCGTTCGTGCCACCTGACCCAAACGAACTTACCCCAGCACGACGCGGCGATTCGCTCGCCGGCCAATCCGCCAACGAGGAATTCACGTAGAAGGGTGTTTCAGCAAAATCAATTTTCGGATTCGGCTGCGTGTAGTGCAGGCTTGCCGGGATTCTTGCATTCTGCAATGCGAGCGAAGTCTTAATAAGACCCGCTATCCCAGCGGCGGCATCCAGATGGCCGATATTGGTTTTGACCGATCCGATCGCGCAAAACTGTTTGCGGTCGGTGCCTAACCGGAAGGCTTGAGTGAGCCCGGCGATCTCAACCGGGTCGCCCAGCGCGGTACCGGTGCCATGAGCTTCGACGTATCCGATTGTGCCCGGTTCTACCCCAGCCAACGCCTGTGCCATGGCGATCGCTTCAGCTTGGCCATCCACGCTCGGAGCCGCAAAGCTAACGCGCGCCGAACCGTCATTGTTCAGCCCGACACCTTCGATCACAGCATAGATGTGGTCGTGGTCCGCTACCGCCTCCGCCAAACGCTTCAAGAGGACGACGCCAGCGCCGTTTGAAAAGACCGTACCCGCTGCTTGCGCATCGAACGCGCGGCAATGTCCATCTGGTGAAACGATCGCGCCTTCGTGATACAGGTAGCCGCGCTTTTGCGGGCTGGCGATCGAAACCCCGCCGGCAACCGCCATATCGCATTGATAACCCTGCAATGCCTGATAGGCCTGCGCCACGGCCACCAGCGAGGTGGAGCATGCGGTCTGAATATTCAGGCTCGGCCCCCGCAGATTCAGCTTGTACGAGGTGCGGGTAGCGAGGTAGTCCTTCTCATTGCCGAGCATCGCCTGTAGTGCGACTGCCGGATTGTCAGCTGCACGGCAGGGGGCGATCACCGCCGGGAAGTAGGTGTTGTTAGCCATTCCCGCGAACACACCGACCGGACCGGTGTAGGCAAGAGGATCATAACCGGCATTCTCGAAAGCCTCCCAAACCGTTTCGAGAAATACTCGGTGCTGTGGATCCATCAACTCCGCTTCGCGGGGGTTGATTCCAAAGAACGCGGCGTCGAATGTCTCCGCGCCATGTACCACACCTCGCGCCCGAACATAGTGAGGGTCATTGCGAGTCCCAGCGGGTTCATTCGGCGCCGGCTCGAGTTCACTAGGTTCAAAGAAAGAGATCGTCTCCTTGGCAGCGAGCAGGTTCTGCCAGAACTCCTGTACGTTTTTTGCGCCAGGGAAGCGCCCTGCCATACCGATGATGGCCACGCCTTTAGAAATATCGAATTGTTCCGGCTGGGACATATCCACGTTTACCTTTTCCCGCCCGCTTTCATGCGAGCCATTGCTTCCTGCTGCCGGCGCGCCCGCTCATTCAAAACATGTACGGCTAAGCGCGGATTACCATTTCCGGCCAACTGTTTGGAAAGTCCGCGTACGGTCGGGTTCTGCAGCAAGGTCACGATCGAGAGGGTGCGTTTCAGGGCTTGTTGCAATCTACGGTGCGCCTGCACCAGCAACAATGAATGGCCCCCGAGATCGAAGAAGTTCGCTTCCAGGTTGATGGAAGGATTATCGAACAGCTCTTGCCATATGGGAGCCACGATTTTTTCCATCTCGGTGCGCGGCATGGTCTCGCCGGTCGCAGTGATCGCGGGTTGAACAGCCATGGCGGCCTGTGGCGGCGCAGCCAGTTGTCCTATGATTTCGCCCAGTCTTGCTGCCGGAGATTCCGAGACCTTCCGCAGTACTGCATCCAGATCGGACAAGATACGGCGAATGTTGTTCCCCTCGAACTGGTCGGAACGGTACAGCATCTTCAGGCGAAGCTTGCTTCCCGGAACAACCGTGAGCGTCAAAGGATAGTTAGTGGATTCGGGTGCTTCTGCTACCTCCACCATCAGCCTCTCGCCCAGGCGCTCGGTTGCTTCACCTGATGCGTAATTTTGAAAAACGATCAAGCTATCGAAAAGACGGTAACGCCAGGGGATGCCGCTCCAACCTTGGATCTGCTCGATCGAATTGTATTGGTGCTGACTGGCGGCGAATTGGTCGCTCTGCAATTTCGCCAACCATCCAGAGATGGGCATTTCGGCCGCAATGTGCGCGCGAACAGGAAGGTTGTTAACGCAAGGACCTACCATCCCTTCGATACCCGTAAGCTCCGCCGGCCGGCCAGAATAAGCGGCACCAAAGATGGGATCAGCGGTCTTCTGATAATGGGAGAGTACCAGTGCCCATGCACCTTGCAGCACAGTGTTCAGGGTTATCTGGTTCTCTCGACTCGTATTCTGTAGCGCCCGCGTAATATTCTCTTCCAGGCAGGCTGTCTCTTCGCGGAATCCAGAAACCACAGACGGAACAGCCGCTGGCCGCTGACCTATGTGGAGCGGCTTTGGTGTAAAGTCTCGCAAGTAATCCCGCCAGAAGGTCTGTGCCTCTACGTTCGATCGGTTCAACGTCCATCCGATGTAATCGCGATATGGGCGGGGCTTTGGCAAGCTGATATCAGCTGGGTAGAACTTCGCGAGTTCATCGAAGATGACCGGCCATGACCAGCCATCGATGAGCAGATGGTGCGTGCTCCAAAGCATCTGCCATTCGTCATTGTGTGTGCGGAGAATGGTAAGGCGCAGCAGTTGTCCTGCGGCAAGATCGAAGCCTCTCGAACGATCGATCTTTACGATTTGCAAAAGGCGCTCCTGCTTCTCTGGCTCCGGCAAATCTCGCAGATCAATCTCCGCCCATTCCACAGGGCGTGCCGGTAATACCACCTGCATCGTTTCCCGCAGTCCATCAGAAACAAAGCCGGTTCGCAGGATCGGATGTCTTTCGACCACCCGTTGCCAGCTCCGGCGCAGCGCAGCAGTGTCAAGCGAGCCGCGCAGGACAAACCGCCATTGTTCGAAGCCCAATTGCTCGGCAGACGCTTCCATCGAATAAAAAAGCTTCTGCATGGGCGAAAGGGGATAAATATCCTCGAGCGCGGGATGAGATTTCAAGATTGTCGCTAGCTCTGGCTGTTCCAGTCTTGCTAGCGGGAAGTCGGCAACCGACCAACGTTGCACGTCGGCAGAACTGCTTCTCTCGATCAACTCAACAAGCGCTGCAGAATAGCGTGCGGCTATTTGTTCCATTGTCGAGCGGGAATGAAGGTTTCGGCTGAAGTTGATTTCGACTTCTAGTTCTCCGCCCGCAATACGCGCCAGCACTTCGATCAAGTGTGTGCGGTTGTTCTTGGGATGATGCCAGAGGCCTACCGCCTCGGGGGCAAAAGAGAACAGTCGCGATTTCGCAACGACCTGGTCGAACTGGCCGAGATAGTTGAAGAGAACCTGCGCCTGCGGAACGCCGGTCAACTCTTCCCGCAGCAGTCCGTAGCCGATGCCTTTGGCTGGGATCTCCCGCAGCTGCCGCTTTATCGATTGCAAAGACGCATCGAGTCGCGAGCCGGCTTTCAGCGACAAGCGGACCGGGAAAATGGAGGTAAACCAGCCGACGGTTCTCGAAACGTCTACCCCGATGTCTTCGCGCCCGTGTCCCTCAACATCGACCAGTAGGGAATCGCGACCCGTCCAGGATCGGAAACTCTCTGCTAACGCAGTCAACAACACATCATTGATTTGCGAATTGTAGATACCGGGAAGCTGCCGCAGCAGAATGTTGGTTTGCTCCGCCGTGAGTTTGATCCTCACGGTGTCCGTGGATTCTTCTAGATTTGCTCTTGCCACGCGATCGAGTGGGAGTTCCGCCGAGGTAACGTCGGGCACGGCCTTCCAATATTCTTTCTGAGCCCGCACATCAGGCTTTTCCGCGTAAAGGGCCAGTGCGTTGGACCAGGCTTTGTAGGAGGCCGTACGCGCCGGTAGCGAAATTGACTTCGATTGCTGCAAAGCGAAGTAGGCGCTCTCCACGTCCTCCAAAAGCAGTCTCCAGGAGACCCCGTCGATTGCGAGATGATGAACAGTGAGAAGCAGCCGGCCAGTTCCGTCAGGATCCACACGGAAGAACATGGCGGCCAGCAGGGGCCCGTTAGAGATGTCGAGAGAACCCTGTAGCTTTGCCGCTGCATCCAGAATCTCCGAGGGGCTTAAGTTGTGCTCTGCACGAGCAATGGTGATTTCGGGAATACCATCAGCGTATGTTTGTTGCCAGCCCGCCGATGTTTGCTTAAACCGGAGCCGGAATGCGTCGTGATGCGCGACCGCAGCGGCCAACGCCTTCTGCAGACGATCGACATCTATTTCTGGTGAGACCGTGAAGACAAAGGTCTGGTTCCAGTAATTGCGATTGTCGAATGGCTGCGCGAAAAACCATCGCTGAATGGGTGTGAGTCCGAGTTCTCCCGAGGCAGCCTCTGTGGTTTCCACGGCACTGATTGCTTGCGGCGCCGCCGCGGCGAGTCCGGCGATGGTGGGAGATTGGAATAGCTCGCGCGGTGAGATCGCCAGCCCGGCTTGGCGTGCACGTGAGATCACCTGGATGCTCAGGATCGAATCGCCGCCGAGCTCGAAAAAATTGTCGTGAACACCGGGTTCTGCGACACCTAGAACTTCGCTCCAGATGCAGGCCAGTGTTTGCTCGGGCGCTGTGCGCGGGGCGACATAGCTGTCTTTTCTGCTGATGGCAGAGATGTCGGGCGCCGGTAAAGCCCGGCGGTCTACCTTCCCATGGGAGGTCAACGGCAAAGCGTCCATCCGCACAAACGCTGCCGGCATCATGTAGTCGGGCAGAGACACCTTGATGTGAGCACGCAATGAGTCGAGCGCGACTTCCTTTGCCGCGCAATAGTACGCTACAAGTTTTTTTTCACTGGGTTTGTCTTCGCGCGTGATCACCACTACTTCCCGGATTCCCGGAAACTGAGCTATCACGGACTCGATTTCTCCCAGCTCGATCCGGAAGCCGCGGAGCTTGACTTGATGATCGATACGGCCCAGGTATTCGAGGTCGCCGTTCGGAAGTCGCCGCGCCAGGTCGCCGGTCCGGTAGAGTCGCTCTGATGGTCGAAACGGATTCGCAACGAAACGCTGCGCGGTGAGCTCTGGCCGGCGGAGATAACCACGCGCCACGCCAGCGCCGCCAACATACATCTCGCCGGCGACCCCCAGCGGCACGGGTTGCTGTTGCGGATCCAGGATGTAAACGGCGAGATCTGGAATCGGCTCGCCGATCAAACTGCCGGATCCAGCGCGCACCTCGTTGAGTGTGATGGGGCGATAGGTAACATGCACGGTGGTTTCCGTGATGCCGTACATGTTGATCAGAGCAGGCCTGGTGTCACCGTATTGCTGCATCCATGGCAAGAGGCTCGCCAACTCCAATGCCTCCCCGCCAAAAATGACGTACCGCAACGTTTGATCTGCAGCGCTGATAGTCTCAAGCGCAAACGGTGTTAGCTGGCGAAATGCCGAAGGGGTTTGGTTCAGAACGGTGACGCGCTCACGCCGTAGCAGTTCTGCAAAAGCTTCCGGCGACCGGCTCACCCAGTAGGGAACAACGACCACTCTTCCGCCATATAGCAGCGCGCCCCAGATCTCCCACACCGAAAAATCGAAGGCACAGGAATGGAACAATGTCCAAACGTCGGTCGGCTCGAAGCCGTACCAATGGTTCGTTCGATCAAACAGGCGCACGACGTTGGCGTGCGTGATCTGGCAGCCCTTCGGCTTGCCGGTCGACCCGGACGTATAGATCACATACGCTAAATCTTCTGGCTTCGCCGCATTCTCTGGAGCTTCGTCTACACCCTCGGTCACATCGTCCAGGAACAATACTGTGCCCTGATGTTTAGGCAGACTGTTCGCAAGGCTACGTTGCGAGAGCAGCACGGGTGCTCCGGCATCTTCCAGCAGGAACGCCACTCGCTCCGGCGGGTAGCTCAAGTCAATGGGCAGGTATGCTGCGCCGGCTTTCAGGATTCCAAGAATCCCGACGACCATTCCCAGACTTCGTTCGAGGCACAATCCGATCAGAACTTCGGGTCCCGCACCTAACGAGATCAAGCGTCTTGCTACCGCATTAGCGCGGCGATCCAACTCCCTGTACGTGTATGACTCGTCTTCACAAGTAATTGCAATCGCGTCGGGAGTCCGCGCCACCTGTTTTTGGAACCGGAGATGTAGGCATTCGCTCACCTCGGAAACAGCTTGCGGCGGAGCCAGAAGGGCGCTTCGCTCCGGCTCTGTCAGAAAGGGAATGGAGCCTATGGCTCGCGACGGATCGAGACAGATCCCTTGAAGTAATGTTTCGAGGTGTCCCAGTAGTCGCTGTGCGCCAGCCGCATCCAGCCGCTTCGGATCGTGCTCCAGCCGAAGGACCATCTGCCGATCCGCATAAACAATCAGCGTCAGCGGGAAATTCGTCTGCCCGATGTACTCGAAGTGGCGATTGTTCCATTCGCTCCCCTGAGCGCGCAGCGCCGTATCCAGCAGATAGTTCTCGAAAACCAGGATGCTGTTGAACAACAGCATGCCACCGGGGACTTCGCTCGCTTTTTGAATCGTTCGTAAAGGCGTCTGCTCGTAAGGCCGCAAAGCTACGTGCTGTTCGCGAATCTCCCTTAACCACTCACGAACGGGAGCGTTGGGTCGCACTGGAATGCGCATGGGTAGCGTATTGATGAAAAGTCCAACCGGCGCATCGGCATCATTAAGCGTCGAAGCTCGTCCGGCGCGGGTTGCGCCGAAGACAACGTCTTCCTCTCCGCTATGGTGATACAGGAGCAGAGCCCAAGCTCCCTGCAACAGAGTGTTCACAGTCACGCCAGAGGCGTGCGCAAAATCAGCGAGTTTCTTCGTTAGCTCTTCTGAGAGGCTGCACTGCGCGACTCCCCAGCTACCCCCAGTTCCTGCAGCTGATGATGGCAATGAGGTCGGCGCCCGGAACCCTTTCAGCTTCTCCCGGAAAAATGTTTCGGCCTGCGTCAGATCCTGAGTACGCAGCCACTCGATGTACTCGTAGTAGGGTCTGCGCGGGGCGAGTGTGGGTCCATCCTGTAGCCCGTCTCGCAATGCTTCATATGTCGCGAAGAGCTCGCGCAATACGATCGGGAAAGAACGGCCATCGAGCAGGGCATGATGGAAGGTCCACAGCATCCTGTAGCAGGAGTCTCCCATCTGGATGATGCGCACCCGCATCAGCGGCGCAGACGACAGAACAAAACCTTCTTTGCGATCCTCCGCCAGCAGCCGTTCCCACCGTTGTGCCTGGTCGCTCGGATCGATTGTGCTCCAATTGAAGATCTCGGATGGGATCCGGACGGAGTCGTACACCTGCTGTTGTGGTTCGACAACACCCTCCCATGCAAAAGCTGTGCGCAGGATCGGATGGCGTGCCACGATCAGATCCCAGGCGCGCAGCATCGCCGCAGTATTGAGTCGCTCGTCCAATCGACAGACGATCTGCTCTATGTCAACGCCGGAGCCGGGTTCGCCGATCGCATGGAACAGCATTCCATGCTGCATCGGCGAAAGCTCGTACGTCTTTTCAATCCGTGGCACGGCTATACGATTCCTTCTGCTGAATGCTGCTGCAGGTCAGCGCTCCCGAGCTGCTTCATCGAAAGTCGTGGGTCATTCACAAAGTGCTTGCGCATCGTCACAGCGGCCGCATAGCCACTGAATCCCGGCAAGTCAGCCATCCACCACTCGGCTGCGAGAGATTCATCGCCGTTCACGCTTGCCACACTGGCGGGCCGGTTAGGGTCAAAGGTCACTTCAAAGCTGTCCAAGGGATAGGAGAGTCCTTCGCCTATCGCTTTGATAAAGGATTCTTTTCGCGTCCAGCATCGATAGAAAGCCGCGATGCGCTCCGCTTGGGGCAGTGCCTCCCAAGAGCCATATTCTGATTCGGCGAAACTCTGCTTGGCTACGTTGGCCATATCCGGGATCGGACGAATGCGTTCAATGTCCACACCGATCTCGCCGGACCGCGAAAACGCAAGCAATATCCAATCACCGGAATGCGAAAGATTGAATTCTATCGTGCAGTCCTCAAGGAACGGTTTATCGTGATTGGTGTATTTGAGATTCAAGGAGTTCGGATCGCTATCGAGAAACTCTCCAAGCTGCAGCCGCAGGGCGGCACGCGCAGCGACGTAACGTTCATAGTCAGTACGGTAATGAAACCGAGAGGCTCTCTGCCTTTCACTTGGGCACAGGTACCGCATCAGTCGCTCCGTTTGCCCTTTGCAGGAGAGCAGATTCAACGAGCGGACCTCGATCGTGGCCTTCGCATCAATCCGTTTTGTGGAGGCCATTGGAGCCTCAGCGATGGCTATACCCGGCATACTCAAGAGGCGCTCCCGATCTTTGCCGGCTCGTTCACCCGCTCCAGCCAGATCTCTCGCCAGTACATCAATTCGCCGCGCGGACAATCGCCTATCTCTCCGTAACAGAGGCACTCATCTAGTAGCGAAGATTGGCCGCGATGGTTCTGCAGTGTGACGCTGTGCTTGATCTCGCGCATCTTGGCAGACCGTTCCTCGATTATGCGAGAGACCCGGTAGCGAACCTCAGCCACCTCCCCACACGCGCGGGTCATTTCATGGCAAACGACGATGCCCCGATTCCGTTTTCGCTTATCAAGGGTTGCTACCACTTGATCAACCGGTTTGATCCGCACCAGCTCTCCCGGCTGGAGATCGAGGACCTCAACTGGGGTTTGTTTTGTGTGCGGGCCGCGAATCTTGTCATCTCCGTGCGCGGCGCGATGGAGCTTCAAGCCGAGCCACCGGAACAAAAGTTTTAGCGTTTGCTTTGCCGAGAGGTCGCCCTGCAGGATCTGACGAAGCGCGATCCACATGAGCCAGGGTTTCTCTTTGCCGGGGTGCGCCTCGGTCGCCGCAAACAATTCTGTCGACTGGCAGAAATAGCGCTCCTCGTCAGCTTTAACTTTCAGGCGCGCGCGCAATTCTGCGAGAGCGGCTGGTGTAGGGTCCACTGTGGCTTCCGAGCCTTCGGCCGGACGAAGCCACGCTTCCTTCCAATAAACGCGGCATCCGCGCTTGCAGCCGTCATGGCCGCTGCCATCGCAACGAACATTCTCCAGAGTGACGACATCAGCTTTCGCGAACCGCCGATTCGTATCGAGCGGCGGCTCCACATCAACACACGTCTTTTCGACACGCCGGTGGACGCGGAAAGACTTCCCGCACCACCCCAGCATTTCTGGCATGAAAGGATGTCCGTCCAGAGTGCCGTTCGCGTCAAGGGTCGCGAGGATTTCCTGCGGCGAGCGCACCACCACCCGGTCACCGGCAAAAAATTTACTATTCCTCATTCGAGCCCTTTCCAACAGTTGTCTCTTGTAAATTTAGTGCCGGAACCGCGCCGGCTCGCTTGAGACCTCATCGACTACTCCGGCGAATTTCTTGCTAATCCGCGATCCGCATGATGGCGCCGATGATTCCCAGATACATCGAGCCCACTAGCCTCTTGACGGTGTGTCCAGCCCAATAAGACTGACGGAGATCGTGGCTGAACTCCTTCCAGTTGGCAGCATTGGCGCCGTTGATCGAGACGGTTATGGAGGGGGAGAGGATCCGTGCGGTGTGCCACCAACCAGAAGGGACAAAGAGCGTCTCTCCCGGGTGAAGTTTGAAACGGAAACCGCTTGCGCCGCAAAATTTCGAAAACCTTGTCAAATCCGGCGACTCAACGTTGTCGACCGCGGATTTATTTTCTGTTTCGCCTTGCCCGGCGTACATCAGCGAAGATTGGGACGGGGGAAACGCAACATATTCCTTAACGCCTTCTAACTGCATCAAGAAGGCGTGGGTGTGCAGTCCGTCATAGTGCAGGACGGGAAACTTGGCTCCCCTGCCGCCAATATAGAGTTCAACGTAGCAAAAGTCCTTCCAGGTTTTCAGTAGACCATGATCGAACCAATTCGGAGCCACACACTCTGGCATAGGCTGCACGTCTGACTGCAACTCGTCTGGCAGATCCTTAAGAGGATGGTTTCTTAGATAGGGCGCCGGACGTTCAGGTGTTGAAGCTTTTACCTGACCGATCAGGTCCCGCATTGTCAGCTGTTTGCCATCGATGGTGAGTGGCAGGTCACCGTACTGCTGTTGAAAAAAGTCGATTGACCATTTCTGGCGCGCACCCCAATGCTCGAAACCATCCGTAATGATTACCGGCTTAAGCGGCAGAACATATTCGCGAACGTAACGCTTCCTTGCAATATCTGACCACCGGTGCCGGTCGATGCTATCCGTAAATTGCGGTCCGGCGAGTTGTGCTGCGCCTGCTGCCAAAGCTGCCGCCCTCCAGGCTGCTCCGTCCGGGTAAGTCCTTTCCGGTCAAGAACCTCTTAACAGCCTTTAGATAAGTACTGGTGATTACAACAAGTCGCAGTTTTTTTGCCATCCGACGCAAATGCCCCAGACCCTTAAGGTATTGTTTAGCATATAGTTACGGCACACAGTTGAAATGAAACGCGGGTCGAGGGAAGCCCAAATGTGCAAACATTTACAACTTCCCGGCAAAGTTTAAGGAACCGACTGATAATAAGCGACTTGCTGGACTAAGCCCGAGTACAACCAAAATTCCACAGGAATTGCTCAGCAAGGTACAGGCCAGAACAGGCAATTCGCCGAAGGACGGCATCGTCCGATGAAATCGAATGTCTCCGAAAGCATTGTGGGTGTCATTTCCGACACCCACGGCCTCTTGCGTCCAGAGGCTCTCGAAGCCCTACGCCGTTCCGACTTGATCATCCACGCCGGGGATGTTGGTGACCACAACATCATTCCTGCTCTGCAGAAGATCGCGCCGGTGACTGCGGTGCGCGGGAACATTGATACGGAGCCTTGGGCTAGGAAGTTACCGGACAGCGACGTTCTGCAAATCGGCAGCGCGAAGATTTACGCAATCCACAATTTGAAGGAGCTTCGGGTGGATCCCGTCGCCGAAGGCTACGCCGCCGTGATTAGCGGCCATTCGCATATACCCAAGCAGGAAATCATCGGAGGTGTGCTTTACTTCAATCCCGGCAGCGCAGGGCCGCGCCGCTTCCGGCTTCCGATCAGCGTCGGACGCTTGCATGTTCGCGAGGGAACACTGTTCGCCGAACTTATAAACCTGGAGAAGTAAAGCTACCTGTTACTTGATCAAGTACCACTTCTCCTGTCGGGGCAGGAAAAATTTCCAACCCTCTTCGGTGAGGTGAGCATCGTCTTCCATCATGACGAAGACGTCCTGATTGTCCCACTCGGGCACCGGCGTGAGCGAGTTCAGCTCGACCGAAAGATACGACCCATCTCGCAGCTTCTTCTCGGGAGGCATATCTTTCCCGCGTTGCGCTGAGCGGTAATCGATAGCCGCGCCTAATCCGTGCCCCTGCCAGCCGATGGGATGACTATAGATCTTCGCCGTGATCCCTTTTTGCTTCATCTCGTCCATGGTCTGGTTGTAGACGTCGCCCGCACTCTTTCCCGGACGCGACGCGCGGATCAGAGCATCCTGTAGTGCGTTCGTGTTCTGCATCGCCTTTTTCAATCCGGCCGGAACATCCTTCTCGCCCGGACGAAGCACATAGGCCATCTTTTGCCAGTCGGTATCCATTCCCATGTACGTGACGCCGAAGTCGATGTGTAGTACGTCCCCGGGCTGGATGACGATGCTCTCTTTCGCGACTGCCAGAAATCCGCGGGAGGTTTCGTTCTTCATCCCTTTCCGCTGCACGCGCATGTCCGGCTGGAACCACGTGCCGACGCGGTCGCAGTAGAGCTGGTCATAAAGCCAGCTCCGCACGTCGCCGACAGTCGTCTTCCCGGGCTTGATCACCTCGTTCGAGAGGGCGCGCTTTGTGATCTCATCCGTTAGCGCAACCGCCTGCTCGTAATACGGATACTCTTCCGGAATGCGTGTGTCCGCGTATTCTTCGATCAGGTCAGCGGCGCTGGTAAATTTTGAGACCGCATCCGCTCCCATCTGTTGCGCCAGCCATTCATAGGTGGCGTGGGTGAGCGAGCGCTGCACTCCTCGCCGTCCTTCCATCGCGAGCGCGATCTTCTTCGGCGGATTTTCCGTCAGCAGCTGCTTGAATACTTGGTCCGCCGGCTTCGGCTCGTCCGGGGACTCAAAGAACCGGCGCAAAGATTCTTCCGCGAAGCCGGTCACGGCGACCTTTCGAAGCTTGTCGCCCATGTCGATGAAGACAAAGATGTCGCGGTTTCCTGTGTAGATCCGCGGCGGGGCGATGTACTGCGTCATCGGATCGTTGTGGAACTCTTCGTTGACGACGATGAACCAATCCACGCCATACTTTTTCATCAACTGATGCAGCAGCTCATGGCGTTTTTCCAGCCAGCCTTCGCGCACCTTGATCTGGTCAGCCCATTGCAGCATCGTGCCTTCCGTTCTTGAGGTGCGGCATTCGGCCGCAGTCTTCAAATCAGCCGCAGTGGATAGCGTAGATAACGCGCACGTAAACAGAAAGAACAAACAGGTAGAGAGGAAGAGTGGGCGCATGAGGTGAGAACCTGAATGAGATTGGAAGCCTAGCGAGCCCGCTAAGCTTACACGAACCGAGCGATAAAGGTTTCAAAGGTGCGAGTACAGCCACCAAGCCGTTGCCAGGTCCTGCACAATATGGCCAAGCGACTTATAAACGGTGATCTCGTCATTGCTACGGCGCCCTGGAATTGTTCCAGCGAGCACCTCGCCGATCTCGGCCACGACTTGCTCGTCGCCGACCACTCCCGCGGCTTTGGCCCGCAGGAACTCCGCTCCTTGCCGCAGCACACCTTCACGGCTGTCCGCAATGAAGCGTGAGCGCGCGACCAGGTCATTGTCCACCTCCGCGGGGCCGGCGTAGCTTGAGCCGACGACGTTGACGTGGGTGCCAGGACGGACCCACTCGCCCTTGAGGATGGGCTCGCTTGCGCCGCTCACGGTGCAAATGATGTCCGCGTTAGCGACAGCCTCTTTGACCGTTGCGGCTGCCGAACAGGAAATACCAAGCTCGGCTTGCATTTGTTCTGCCAGAGCTCGGGCACGCTCGCGCGAGCGCCCCCAGATCACGATTGAGTCCAGCTTGCGCACTTTACTGATGGCTCGCGCATGGGTTGCGGCCTGCTCACCGCTGCCGAGAATCGCAAGGCGGTGCGAACCTCTTCTCGCCAGCGCATCCGTAGCGACCGCGCTCGCCGCAGCGGTTCGAATGGCCGTTATCTCGCCCGCATGGGCGGCGCAGAGCGGATCACCTGTATCCGGGTCGAACAATATGACCACGCCGCCGTGCGATTGGCGCCCCTTAGCCGTGTTCTCGGGGAATACGGTCAGCAGTTTAGCTCCAAACACTTTGTGATCACCCAGCGCGCCGGGCATGATCCCGAACATACGGCCATCCCCGAGAGGAATGATGGTTCGCAGCGTCTGCTTGGTCTCTCCGCGCGAGAAAGCGATCATGGCATCGCGCACCAGAGGGATGCAGAGCTCGTAGGTGAGTCGGCGCGCGACCTCGTCACGATCAATGAATCGCATATTTAGCGGAGCAATATAGCAGTCTTGGAAGGTCGGCGAAGAGGTTCGCGGGCCACGGGCATTCGTGCCCGTGGCTGGCGAGATTATGCAACCGCCTCTTCCGGCTCGTGGATAGTAGTCTCCTGGTCCCAATCCAGCGGGTCGGCCGTGTGCTTGCGCGCCACAAACATGTAGATCGAAGGCACCACGAACAATGTGAAGATAGTCCCGATGAACATTCCGCTGACCAGCATGATACCGATGCTGTTGCGAGCGCCGGCGCCAGGCCCGTTCGCGAGGATCAGCGGGAAATGTCCGGCGATGGTCGCGGCGGTGGTCATCATGATAGGCCGCAGTCGCGTGCCAGAAGCCTCGATCACCGCGGCGAGCTTGTCCTTGCCGGTCTCCTGCAGGTGGTTCGCGAACTGCACGATCAGGATGCCGTTCTTCGATACCAATCCCACGAGCGTGATCAGACCCACCTGGCTGTAGATGTTCAGCGACGTGAATCCGAGGAACGAGAACATCAGCGCGCCCGAAAGTGCGAGCGGCACCGACCCAACCAGAATGATGAATGGATCACGGAAGCTCTCGAACTGCGCCGCCAGGATCAAGTAGATCAGGACTCCTGAGAGCATGAAGACGCCGAGAAACTTGCTGCCTTCAACGCGTAGCTGGCGAGACTCGCCCGCGTAGTCCACAGTGAAACCTTGTGGCAGGATCTTTGCGGATTCCGTTTCGAGGAACTTGAGCGCTGTGTCGAGCGGAATCTGGGGCGGGATCACGCCTTGTATACGGACCGCATTCAACTGCTGGAACTTGTTCAGCTGCCGCGGTTCGGTTGTCGTCTTCAGCGTGGCGAAGGTCGAGAGCGGAACAAGTTTGCCGCCGGCCCCGGTCACATAGATCTGCTCCAGCTGCTCGGGCGTGAGTCGCTCGACCCGCTTCACTTGCGGGATTACTTTGTAGCTGCGTCCTTGAATGCTGAAGCGGTTCACGTAATTGCCGCCGAGCATGGTGGAGAGGTCCTGACCAGCCTGGCTCAGGTCTACACCCTGCGCGCGCAGCTTGTCGCGATCGAACACTACTTCGGCTTGCGGCTGGTCGTACTTCAAGTCGGAATCAGCATAGATAAAGATTCCGCTTTCAAAGCAGCGCTTTACCAGCTTTTGCGCGAAATCGGCAAGTTCTCTCGGCTCACCCGGCGAGGCGATGACGAAATCAACAGGAAAGCCGCTGCCGCCTGGCAGTGGTGGCGGCGTGAGCGGAATCACACGGATACCCGCGATCTTTGAGAGCGGCCCGGTGGACTCCAGCAGAAGCTGCTGCGTGGTCTTCTTGCGCTCGCTCCATGGCTTGGTGACCATGCCGCCGAAACCGCCGGTAGGCGAGAGGATCTGGAAGATGCTCTCGCTTTCGGGGAACGAGTGATAGACGTTATAGATCTGGTCTCCGAAGAGCTTCGTCTGGTCGAGCGTGGAATTCGGCGCGGCTTGGATCACACCGAAAACAACACCTTGGTCCTCGTGCGGCGCGAGTTCGCGCTGCGAGAACATGTAGAACGGCACGATCAACAGCACGGCGAATACCCAAACCATGAGCACGGCCGGCCGATACTTTAAGGTACTGGTCAAACTGCGGACGTATACCGTCCGGAACGTATCGAACCGGCGGTTGATCCAGCCCTGGAACCCGCGCTCCGAATCGCCTGCCCGCAACAGCCTTGAACCCATCATGGGCGAGAGCGTGAGCGCGACAACACCGGAGATGATCACCGCACCAGCGAGTGTGAATGCGAATTCACGGAAGAGTGCACCCGTGAGACCTCCCTGGATGGCCACAGGCGTGTACACCGCAGCCAGAGTGATGGTCATGGCAATGATCGGTCCCACGAGCTCGCGTGCAGCTTCCATTGCAGCGCGCATCGGCGGCTGACCAAGATGCAGGTGGCGTTCAACGTTCTCCACCATCACGATCGCATCGTCCACCACCAGTCCGACCGAAAGCACGATAGCAAGTAGTGTTAGCAGGTTGATGGTGAATCCGGCGACCAGCATCAGGAACACCGCCCCGATCAGCGACAACGGGATCGCGACCACGGGGATCAGCACCGAGCGCATAGACCCAAGGAACAAGAAGATGACGATCACAACGATGATCAGCGTCTCCGTCAGCGTGCGCAGGACTTCTTTGATCGCGTCTTCGATGTACGCCGTCGAATCGTATGGAATGCCGACCTTCATGCCCGTCGGCAATTGCGAGCGGATTCCCGGAATGGCGTCCCGCACCTGCTTCACCACTTCCAGAGAGTTCGCAGTTGGCAGGACCCAGATACCCATGAACGTCGCTTGCTCGCCGTTGAAACGAACGTCCTGGTCGTAGTCTTCTGCGCCGAGCACGACATCGGCAATCTCGCCCAGGCGTACGACCGTGTTCTTATCCTGCTTAACCACCAACTGCTTGAATTCTTCCGCGGTGCGCAGGTCGGTATTCGCGACCAGGTTCACCGAGACCATGGAGCCTTTGGTGTTGCCGAGCGCGGAAAGATAGTTGTTGTTTGAAAGTGCGGTGCGAACAGTCGAGGGCGAAATCCCGAGTGCCGCCATCTTGTCCGGCTTAAGCCACACACGCATCGCGAACGTGCGCTTGCCGAGGATGTCGGCGCGTTGCACGCCGCTGATGGCGCTTAGCTTCGGCTGCACCACGCGGGTGAGGTAATCCGTGATCTGGTTCTGATCGAGATCGGCAGACGAGAAGCCCAGATACATCGCGGCGAACTGCTGATCCGCTGTTTGCAGTTCGATGACCGGAGCCTGCGCCTCAGGCGGCAGGTCGTTTTTTGTTTGCGCTACTTTCGCCTGTATCTGCGTGAGCGCAGCGTTGGTGTCGTAATTGAGCTTTAAGTGGACCGTGATCGTACTCACGCCCTGCGCGCTCGACGACTCCATGTAATCGATGCCGTCCGCGCTGGCGATCACGCGCTCGAGCGGCGTGGTGATGAACCCGCGCACCAGATCGGCGTTCGCGCCCACGTACACGGTCGTGATCTGGATTTCCGCGATATCGGAGCGGGGATACTGCCGCACGCTCAACGAGCGGATGGATTGCAACCCGGCGATCAGGATCACCAGGTTCACTACGATCGCGAGTACGGGTCGTTTTACAAACAGGTCGGTCAGCTTCATCAGTTGTCCTCAGGCTTCGGCGAGGTGCTGTTCGCCGGCTGAATGGCATTGTTAACTTGCACCGCGGCCGCTGGACGCAGCTTGAACACGCCCGAGGTCACGACTTCCTCTCCGCCTTGCAGCCCGGATACTATGCCGACCTGGTCGCCGCGTGATCCTTCTACCTTCACGAACTGCTGGCGCACGCCCTTGTAGGTCTTGCCGTTGGGGTCGTTCGGATCTTTCATGTCGCTGATGATCCATACCGAATCGCCGAAGGGCGCATAGCTGATCGCGGAAGCAGGCAGCGCGATCACGTTCTGGTCAGCGCCAACTCCTACTTCAACTTCCACGAACATGCCGGGACGAAGTTTTCCCTGCGGATTCGACACCGTGGCCTGCACCTGCACATTGCGCGTGGCCTCATCGACAAGGGAGTTGACTGCAGTGACGCGACCGACAAAGGGTGCGCCCCCCTGGTCGCGCAGCGTGATTCGGAGCTGCTGCCCGTTGTGGATGTGGCTAGCGGTTTGCTGCGGAATACCAAAATTTACGTAAATCGGATTCAACGATTGCAGCGGTACGATCGGCTCACCCGCTGCGAGGTATTGTCCTAGGTTTGCCTGACGAATTCCGAGAATGCCAGTGAAAGGCGCTCGAATCGTTTTGCGGTCGATGGTCGCGCGGATCTCGCCGACTTTTGCTTCGTTGGACTTCAACTCGGCCGCCGCCTGGTCAAAGTCTGAGCGCGCGATCACACCTTCGTTCACTAGCCCCTGGCGCCGGGCATAATTGATCTTCGAGAGATCGCGCTGCGCCTCTGCATCGGCCAACTGCGCGCGCTCCTGGCGCGTATCGAGCTCAGCTAGGATGTCGCCTTGATGAACTGCGCTGCCGGATTCGAACAGGATCTTATCCACAGTACCCGGCAGGTCAGCGCTGACGGTAACGCCGTGCACGGCAACAGCCGTTCCAACCACACTCGTGGTCGACGGCCAGTTCACACGCTGCGCCACGGTCGAAGTGACTGCCTCGGGCGGGGGCGAAAACTTCGAGCCTTTTATTGCCGTCTGAATCTGCCGGTATTTTGCGAACCCTAAACCGGAAATCACTAGCAGGACGACTGCTAGCGTTAAAACCAATCTCTTAGCCATGTCCTCTGAACCCTATGAATTTGAATGCCGAAACTATAAGTATATCGGCCTGAAGCTCACCTAGCCTAGTTAACAACCCAAGATTCACCCGTCTCAGCGAAAGATTCGGAAAGTTTTCGCATTTCTTTTGACGAGCGGGTACCGGAAAGGGAAGGGTGGGGGTTAAAGTTGCGTGAACGGCGGCCACTGTGTGACCGCCGTTCTGCGTGCTAAGGGGTCTTTAGGAATGCGACCAGGTCCTTCTTCTGCTGATCGGTGAAGCCCAGTTGGAAGCGCTCGCCCAACACTCGAACGTCCTTACCGATCGCCGGTTCGACAAGCTGCTGCACCGCGTCGGACTCGCTCAGTAGCTATGCAGCGCGGTCGCGCATCGCGCCACGAATATTGTTCCGCGTATTCTCGTCGAAGCTGCTGATGCCATGCTTCTCGCGCCCGTGCTGTTCGATTTGCGGCATCATCTCCTCCTCCGTGCCGCTGGTCTCCCAAGGACACTCTTTGAAGCCGACATCGCGGCAATTGAATGAGCGCAGGTTGCCGCCACCCTCCTTTCCTGGCCGGGTCTCGGTCGGATTATTTCCGCCGATGTCGCGCGCCGTCTGCGTGCTTCCAGGAGTGTTGCCCTCAGTAGGCGACGAAGGATTGAACGAGCCGCCGGTCGTCGTGGGAGTTCCAGTTGGGTTCTTTTTGTTTTCCATGATTCGCTCCTTAGAAGTGAGATGCAGGAGCATGTACTTGCAGAACGGCTGCAGGATCACCTAGGTTCAGCGTTCAAGAGACGCGCGGTCCCAAGCAGCCAGATCAGCGCCGATCTCGTAAGTACTCTGGGCGAAATCCAGAATGGCTTTGCGTGGGGATGCGTCCTGCCGGACGTCGTCATACATCAGAAAGTATTCATTCATTTTGTCGTTGTAGAAAGCAGGGGCTGGCTTGGCCGGTTGCGCTCCATAGCCCTTCGGGGCCGGAGCATGGTAGGAGTAAAAGGCCGCGCCTTTCATGTCGCCGCCGCCGGGCCACCATCCAATACTGCTGCATTCATGAGAATAGGCTTCTGAAGTAATCACACCTTTTCGCGTAGGCGCCGGTCGGCCGTTGAAGCGCGTGCAGCAGATATCGAAGCTGCCCCAAAAGAAGTGTACCGGGCTGCACTTCCCAATGAAACGCGAGCGGAATTCATGCAGCACAGCATCCGTAGATAACAGAATGCGCCAGAAGCGCTGCGCGTGCTCCGCGTCGTAGGACTTGTGCATATCATCCTGATCGAAAGGGATCGGGTCGGGAAGTTCCTGCGGCTTGGTGTTGATCGCAACTTCTATTCCCGCATCGGTGAGCATCGCCATTACCTCGCGGTAAAACATTACTACCGGTGTTGGCGCAAGCGGCACCGAGTCCCGTTTCCCACCCGAGGTAGAAAGGTCTAAACGATGATCGAGAAAATTGAACTCAAGTTCGAAATCGGAGCCACGGTAGGGAATAGCTGAAGTGGTGACTCCGCGTGGGGTCACGTAGAGCGCGGTGTTCCACCAATGATTCACTTTTGGTGTCAGCGTTAGACGGACCTTGCCAACGATCTGCGTCCACAATTGAAGCGTGCGGTAGGTGGGCTCCCACTCGTCCAGCGGAAGCGCCGGCCACTCGCGAGCATTGTCTTCGGGAGACATGGTTATTTCGCAGCCGAACGCTGTTTCTCACGACGGGCTTTCGCCCAACCCGGTTTTACCACTTGGCGAGCGCGTCCAATCGCCAGCGCGTCCGCGGGAACGTCTTCCGTAACCGTGGATCCCGCGCCGACGTAAGCGCCTTTTCCGATCGTGATGGGCGCGACCAGCGTCGAATCGCTACCCACAAAAGCGCCGTCTTCGATCGTCGTCTGGTGTTTCGCGGTGCCGTCGTAGTTGCAGGTGATAGTCCCGGCGCCCACGTTCACGCCGGCACCAATATTGGAATCGCCAAGATAGCTGAGGTGGTTTGCTTTCGAGCCCTTGCCCAGCTTCGTCTTTTTCGTCTCGACGAAATTTCCTACATGGGCGTTCTCACCAATCTCGGAACCCGGGCGGATATGGGCGTAGGGCCCAAGAACCGCGCCCTCGGCAATATTGGAATCGGTGATGATGCAGCCCGGTCGCACCGTCACATTCGGCCCGATGCTCGAGTCGCTGATGACGGAATAAGAAGATATGCGCGTCCCCTCGCCAATGCTCGTTTTCCCCACCAGCTGCACGAAAGGCTCAATGACAACGTCAGGCGCGGCGCTCACGGCTGAGTCGATGACGCATGTTGCGGGATAAAAGATGGTCACGCCCTCGCGCATCAGCTCGAGAGCTTTCCGGGCCCGCAGTCCCGCATCCAGATGCGAAAGCTCGGAGCGCGTGTTCACGCCCAGAACCTCATCCGCATCAGCCGCTCGCAACGCCAGCACCTTCTTGTTGTTTTTCGTGAGCAGCCCAGCGATATCGGTCAGATAGAACTCGCGATGCGCGTTGTTAGTCGTGAGCTTGTGCAGGCGAGAGAAAAGTTCGGCCGCAGAGAAGGCGTAGATGCCCGAGTTGATCTCTTTGATCCGCTGCTGTTTCGCAGTCAGCGCCTTCTGCTCCACAATAGCGGCAACAAGGTCGCCGGATTTGCGAACGATTCGCCCATAGCCTGAAGGATTCGCGGGTTCGGTTGTGAGAATCGTCATTGCCGCGTTTTTACTCTGGTGAAGCTCGAGCAAGCGCCGGATCGATCCCGCCTGGATCAACGGCACATCCCCGGAGAGCACAACGAGATCGTCGTAACCTTTCAGCGCGTCTTGGGCGCAGATCATCGCGTGCCCGGTGCCCCGCTGCTCCGGCTGCGAGATGAAGTTCACGCCAGTGTGCTTCACCGCATCGCGTACGCGCGCCTCTTCATGGCCGACGATTGCGTAGATGTCATTTGCCGGCGCAACTTGGGCAGCCGCAGCGATCACGTGCTCCAGCAGTGGCATGCCGCCGATGCGGTGCAGAACTTTTGGGTCTTTGGATTTGAGCCGCGTCCCTTTGCCCGCCGCCATGATCGCGATCGCGACCTTGCGTTGTGCTGCGGCGCGCGGCTTTGCGACGTTCCTGTTTGCCATGGCGGTCAAGGGAAGATTGTAACTGTTGCAGGCAGGTGTTAAGAGAGCGAGAACTACTTCTTCTTGCGAATAACGGTCTCCGTCTCCGGCTGTTCTTCCGTGATCTCGGGGTAGAGGACCTCGGTGAAGCGCGGATCGTCGTTCAGACGATCGAAGTCGGCGTCATTGCGCGCCTGGTAGCGGTTTGCCGGGTTCAGGCGTATGGCTTCGTTCAAACTCTTCAGCGCCGGCTCAAAGCGCCCGGTCAGGCACTCGAGAGCCGCCATTCCGTAGTGCGCATAATCGGCCTTCGGGTTCTGGCGGAGGATCTTCTCCAGGTGAGAGCGTGCATCATCGAAATTACCATCGTTAATAAGTGCGACGGCGAAGTCGTAATGCTCCTCCTGCGTCTTAAAGGCGCCCGACGAAGCTTTGGCGAGCTGCTGGGTGCACGTATTCAGGTGGATAGAAGCGCGATCGGCTAGCTCCCGCACCCCGCTCTGGCAAACTTTCTCCAGAAGAGGCTTGGCGCGCTCGTATTTATGCTCCTGCATCGCCTTCACCCCGAGCTCGTAGTTTTGCACAGCCTGTGCAAAACGCGGATCGAGCCGCAGGTCGGCATTTGCAGATTCCCGCTCGGGAACGGCTGCTGCTGCTGCAGCACGCTTTTTAAGACCCTTTGAAACCAGTAACTTAGGTTGTGTCTTCTTAACCTTTGCCTTGGCTTTTTTTATCATTCTCTCTCGGAATGGAGCGGTTTTCCCATCAGGGGCGAAATTGCCCGTGTGGAAATTGGCAAAAGCGCTCACCTGATTGAAGCAGGCTGTTATACGCGGAAATGCAAGCGCGCGTCAACTCGGCTGCTCTGTTACAGACGCGATCCTCCTCTATTTCGGCAGCAACACTGCCTTCCGGAACGCTTGTTATAATCGCGATTCTTTCGGAGGCCGCATGTCTGATACCACCATCGGCGCCATCCACGCCCGTGAGATCCTGGATTCCCGCGGTAACCCTACGGTTGAGGCCGAAGTTCACCTGAACGATGGCACCATCGGGCGCGCTGCTGTCCCCAGTGGAGCCTCCACCGGCGAGCACGAGGCGGTGGAACTCCGCGATGGTGATAAGGAGCGCTTCGTCGGCAAAGGTGTCCTCAACGCGGTTGGAAATGTGAATTCGGAGATCGATCAGGCGCTCTCCTCCATGGATGCCTCCGACCAGCGCGCGATTGACGATAAGCTGATCGAACTCGACGGCACACCCAACAAAGCCCGCCTCGGTGCGAATGCGATCCTCGCTGTTTCCATGGCTTGTGCTCGCGCGAGTGCGATCGCCAGCCAGATGCCGCTTTATCGTTATCTGGGCGGCATCAACGCCAACCTGCTGCCGGTGCCCATGATGAACATCCTTAACGGCGGCGCGCACGCTGACAACAACGTTGATTTCCAGGAATTCATGGTCATGCCTGTTGGAGCCGATAGCTTTGCGATCGCTCTGCGTTGGGGAGCCGAGGTCTTTCACACTCTCAAGGGAGTGTTGAAGAAGCGTGGCTACAACACCGGTGTCGGCGACGAGGGGGGCTTTGCGCCATCGGTAAAATCCAACGTCGAAGCGATCGAGTTGGTGATCGAGGCCATCCAGCAGGCCGGCTACACCCCAGGCGAGGAGATTGCCATCGCACTCGATCCCGCCGCCAGTGAGTTTTTCGTGAAGGATAGCGGCAAGTACGTCTTCAAGAAGTCAGATAAATCCGAACACACCCCCGAGCAGATGGTGCGCTACTGGTCTGATTGGGCTCGCAAATATCCCATTGTCTCGATCGAGGATGGCCTGGCCGAAGACGATTGGCATGGCTGGTCCTTGATGAGCAAAGAGCTTGGTTCGAAGATCCAGCTTGTCGGCGATGACTTATTCGTGACCAATCCCGAGCGCCTGCAGCAGGGAATTGATGAAGGAGTAGCGAATTCCATCCTGATCAAACTGAACCAGATCGGCACGGTCAGCGAAACGCTGGACGCGATCGAGCTTGCGAAGCGCAATGGTTATGCATCCATCGCGTCGCACCGCTCCGGCGAGACTGAAGACACATTCATTGCTGACCTGGCTGTTGGCGCCGGCTGCGGGCAGATCAAGACTGGTTCGGCGTCCCGAACCGACCGTGTGGCCAAGTACAACCAGCTGCTGCGCATTGAAGAAGAACTTGGCTCGGGCGCGCGATTCTTAGGAATCAAAGCTCTGAATTACGAAGGCCAACTCGCCGGTCAACTTACCGCCTAGAGCCCGCACAAACAAAAAAGCCCGCCGAACCGGCGGGCTTTTTCATTCCTAAAGAGAGTTACTGGTTCACTGCGCGCGCGCTGTTGTGCTCGGCAATGATTTTCTTTGCGTTATCCGCTAAGTCTTTCGCCTTGGGCAGATACTTCAAGGACTCGGTGACCTGCGGATCAGCCTCAGCCCGTACGCGGAGGCCTTCCTGCTGGCCGAACTCGGCGATGAAGAGCTCGCTCTTGATGTTCGCGCGGGTCCAATCGTTGTTCTCGACAAGCTCAGCTTCCGTGTAGGGCACCTTCTGCGCGTCCAGGAACTTGCGGAATTCCTGCATAACGTTTTCATCCACTTCAAAGTTCTTGGCGATGTGGCGGTTCAGTGTGTAGTGCTTCGCGAAATTGAAGAAGGCGTAGTGCTGCAGCATCGTGTCCTGGAAGTGGTTCGACTTCGGCGTCGCGATCTTGATGTCTGGCGTGATTCCGCCGCCACCGAAGACCTGGCGCCCGCTGTCGGTCAGCTTCACTTCCCGTCCCGGAGTGTTCTGCTCGTTGTCGCGGTTGTAGTAGTAGTCGTAGAGTGAGACGCCGGTGTACTCGCGCTGGATCAGGCGCCCGCTAGGCGTGTAGTACTTCGCCGTAGTCAGTGCGAGGCCGGTGTTCTCAGCCAACGGATAAACGGTCTGGACTAAACCTTTGCCGAACGTGGTTTCGCCGACGATCAATCCGCGATCGTGGTCTTGGATGGCGCCGGAGACGATCTCAGCGGCTGAAGCCGTCCCGCGATTCACCAGCACAACTAATGGATATTCTTTGCCGCCATTGCCGTGGCTGGCTTTGTACACTCGCTCGGCGCTCGCGCGTCCGTGGTGCGAGACGATGACTGCGCCCTTGCGCAAGAATTTGTCGGCCACGCCAACGCCCTCGCTCAGCAATCCGCCTGGATTCTGGCGCAGGTCGAGGATCAATCCTTTCAGGTCGCCCATTTCGTCCAGAGCGTCAGAGACTTCTTTTTCCGTCGTCTCTTGGAATCCGGCCACGTGCATGTAGCCGACACCCGGGCGGATCATAAAGTGCAGGTCAACGCTCGCGCGCGGGATCTCGTCGCGGACGATGTTGAAGTCCATGGGCTTATCCACTTCTTCACGCAAGATCGTGATCTTGACGTTCGTGCCCTTGGGCCCCTTGAGTAACTCCGCAACATCCGAGGTATTCATGTTGTCGGTGGGCTTGCCGTCCACGGCGATGATAATGTCACCCGGGCGGATACCGGCGCGGTACGCCGGAGTCCCAACGAAGGGAGCGATAACGATTACCTTATTGTTGCGCGGTCCTACCTGCATGCCCACGCCGTAATACTTGCCACGCTGCTCTTCGCGAAGGGCCGAGTAGGACTTGGGATCGAAGAAGTTCGAGTGCGGATCGAGCACGTGCAGCATCCCGGGAATGGCCCCGTTGTAAATGGCCTTGTCCGGATTCACCGGCTCGGCATAGTTCTGCTCGACCAAGTCGTAGACCTGAGAGAAATTCCGCAAGCTATCGCTGACGTCGCTTCCATCGGAGACGCCTGAGCTAGCCCCGATGCGCTGCCCAAAAACGGCGCCTAAAGCGCCACAGATTATGATCACCAAACAGATAAAAAAGAGGGAACGCAGGGGACGCGGGGACGATGCTGCAGCCATTGAAGATCCTTTAAGGTGTTCGTCGGAGCAGCTAAAACTGCCCCAATTTCCAGCAGTATACCGTGATTCCGGACGGATTTCTGCTCACGAATCCTATTATTAGACGCAGCTTTCCGCGAAAAGGTACCGCCTTTATCCCTGTTATCATTCTGCTATGGACCTCGGCTTCTCCGAGTTAATGTTCATCTTTATCTTGGCGCTGATCGTTCTTGGCCCGCGTCGCCTACCCGAGCTGGCCCGCCAGCTGGGGCGGATCATGGCCGAGATCAAGCGCGCCAGTAACGACTTCCAATCGCAGGTCCAGGACGAAATCCGGCAACTCGAGTTGGAAGAGGCTACCAAGAACTTCGAAAAATCCATCAACCTGAACGACGAACCCGCAGGGCCCACGATCCTCGCCCCGGAAGGGGTTGTGGTACGCGATTCCGGCCCCACGCCGGTCAAGTCTGAAGAATCATCCGCACCACATCAGGAGCAGAGCGCCTGATGGCCGCAAGCGCAACGCCTTCGCAAGAACTTCCTAAGATGAGCCTGCTGCAGCACCTGGAAGAGCTGCGCAAGCGGATCGTTATTTCAGCGCTGGCCATCATCGGCTGCTTCCTCGCGTGCTGGTGGAAAGCCGATTTGATTTACGGGTACATGCAGCGGCCCATTACCAGGGTGCTCACGGGTCTGCATATGGACCCACAGTTGGTCTATACCTCGCCTACCGAGCCGTTCAATGTTTATATGAAGGTCGGAATGGTCGCCGGCATTTTTATTGCGTCCCCGATCGTGCTTTACCAGGTGTGGCTCTTCATCGCGCCCGGCCTGTTCCGTAACGAGAAGAAGTACGTGCTGCCGTTCATGTTCTCGACTGTGGTTCTGTTTATAGCTGGCGGCTTATTCGGCTACTTCATGATGTATCCGGCAACCCTAAAGTTCCTTCTTGAGTACTCAGGCGGACAGTTCCGCCCTATGATCACCGTCACGCAGTACACGGACTTATTTCTCACGATCATTATCGGATTGGGCGTCGTCTTTGAGATGCCGATCCTCGTTTTCTTCCTTGCGCTGATGGGGATCGTGGATGCGGGCTGGTTGTGGCGAAATCTTCGCCACTCGATCCTGGTCATCTTTATCATCTCGGCCATTGTTACTCCCACCACAGACATTCTTAATATGTGCATCTTCGCCGCGCCGATGGTCGTGCTTTATGTTTTCAGCATCGGAGTAGCATGGCTAGTCCATCCCAAGCGCCGTAAAGAGCGCGAGGCCAAAAGCTAGATGAGATTTGTTTCCGCAAGCTGGTTGACTCTGCTGCTGCTCGCCAGTGGCTGCGCTCAGAACAAGCCGGCTGCTCAAACAATGGCGGTGGCCGACGTTCAGCAGCCAGCGGCATCAGCCACTTCGGCTAAATCGGCGCCTACAGCTGCGCCGACTGTGAATTCCGCGCGCGCGATGCAGTATGTGAAAGATATCGTCGCCATCGGCAGCCGCGCGCCCGGCTCTGCCGGCCATAAAAAAGAGGAGAACTATATTGCGACCCACCTGAAGGGTGACACCGTAGAGCACGACACCTTTACCGCGAAGACTCCTGCGGGTGAATTCCCACTCGACAACATCATCGCGAAGTATCCGGGAACGAAAGATTGCATCATCGTCGTCGGCTCGCATTACGACACTAACTACCCGCTGAAAGATTATGTTGGCGCGAACGACGGCGGCTCGACCTCGGGGCTGCTGCTCGAGCTTGCGAATCATTTGCGCGGAAAGAAGCGCGAGGGATGCAGCGTTTGGCTTGCCTGGTTTGACGGCGAGGAAGCTTTCGATAAGTGGTCCGCCAGCGACAGCCTGTACGGGAGTAAGCATCTCGCAGACAAATGGAAGTCGGACGGGACTGCGAAGAAGATCCGCGCCCTGATCCTGCTCGACATGATCGGCGACGCGGATCTCAACGTCGATCGCGACGACAACTCCGACCAGAAACTTCTCGATTTGATCCGCGACTCAGCCGCGCAGCTCGGATACCAGTCGTTCTTCTTTGCGCGCGAGTTGGCGATCGAAGACGACCATCTGCCGTTCAAGAACGTCGGTGTGCCGGTCGCGGACCTGATCGATTTCGATTACGGCTACAACAACTCGTTCCACCACACTTCGGAAGACACTCTCGACAAGCTCAGTCCGAAGAGCCTGCAGATCATCGGCGACGTGGTCCTCGCGACTATCCAGCGGCTCGACGGTCAATAGCTACGCAGCCTGCTCAGTATCATCCGTCTCCGGCTTCAGATAGATCTCACCCGCGCGCTGCTCGATGTCATAGGTCTTGATCTGCCGCTCCGCAGGGCCCGCGACCACACGTCCTGTCGTGATGTCGAATTGCGAACCGTGCCACGGGCACTGCACCTTGCAATCAACCAGTGCGCCGTCTGAGAGCGGCCCGCCTCTGTGTGTGCAACGGTCCTGGAATGCGTGGACCCCGTCCGAACATTTTCCTAGCGCGATGCGCTCTGCCTTCGCGCCCACCTTGGCCAGCATCAACTGCCCGGGTCCGATCTCGCTGGCGTTCGCGATCGGGCGGCCTTCTTCAACGTTGCGCTCGAGGACACTCTTGGCGTTCGCATACCGCCGGTCGATACCGATCTGGTTTCGATAAACGAGCGTGCCTCCCAGCCATCCGGAGAAGCAGATGCCGGCGACCCCGATGAAAGAGAGCAGCAGGGAGATATTGTCAGGAACGACCTGCGCATTTCCGCGGCGCCAAGCGATAAAGATGAATAGCAGCAGTGCCAGCGCGTTCATCGTGCCGTGGATGTATCCACGGCGCCGGCCGCTGGAATTCGGCGGAACCACCGAAAACAGATCGATGATGCCTGGAATGGCGGCAAGAGCCGCTCCCACGCATCCTGCGATGATCACGTAGAAGCCCGCGGCAAACAGGTCTTGGTTGCCGAAGCTTCGGCCCAGGACATCGAAGATGAAACTCGTCACCCAGAGGCCGAAGGGGAACATAACCAGCATCGGGTGGATGGGGTGTGAAGAGACGCGCGCTTTCGACCGCATATCGAGTACTCCTGCCTTAATGGATACGTGCGAGAGCGGGGGAGATGGCCAAGAGAGGCTCCGATATAATGCCGCCGCCATGAAAAAGTGCTTGCTTCTGATCGTTCTCGCCACCTCGCTCGGCTTCGCCCAAAGGCAAAATGATACGCAACGCTTGATGAATGAGGCGCTCAAGCCGTCACCATTGCAGGAGAATTTGCGCGTCTTGACTGACGAGATCGGCGGACGTGTCCCCGGAACCCCCGCTATGGAAAAGGCGGTGCGGTGGGGCGCGGATGCCCTGAAAGCAGCAGACGCTGACAGTGTTCAGATCGAGAGCTACAGGATCCCGCACTCCTGGCAAGAAGGCGCGACGCGCGTTTCCATCACTTCGCCGGTCGAGTTTAATCTCCGCGCGGTCTCAGTCGGTTGGGCGCCGCCTACGAATGGGCCCGTGAAAGCGCGTCTGGTCGATGTCGGTAAAGGTGACGCCGCGGGGTTCACCAAAGCAGGCGATATCTCGGATGCACTGGTCCTTGTGCACACTGACACCATGAAGAAGTGGGACGATCTTTTCGCCGAATACATGCGCGCGCCTGTAATTATCGACGCTGCCGTAAAGGGCAAAGCCGCGGGAATCGCCTTCATCTCCACCCGCGAGCACGATCTGCTCTATCGCCACATCAATACAAACGACGGTCAGCTGGATCGTCTACCGATTGTGATCGTCGCGCGCGAAGACGGCGAACGCGCCGCTCGTCTGGCAGGGCAAGGCAAGGCGGTGGAAGCGGAATTCGATCTGCCGAACAAAATAGGAACAGAATTCGAAACGGCGAACGTTATCGGCGAGATCAAAGGCAAAACGCATCCCGACGAATACGTTCTCCTCGGCGCCCACCTCGATTCATGGGACCTCGGCACCGGCGCGCTCGACAACGGATGCAACGCTGCGCTCGTCATCGACGCGTTGCGCGCGATTAGAGCCTCGGGTCTGCAGCCTGAGCGTTCGATCCGCTTCGCTCTCTTTACCGGGGAAGAACAGGGAATGCTCGGTTCGTGGGCTTACGTGACCAAGCACCGGGCGGAAATGGATAAGCTCGCCGGCGTGCTCATTTTCGATGAAGGCACAGGACGAATCACGGGATTTTCCGTCGGTGGACGAACAGATATAGTCGCGCCGGTCTCGAAGCTAGTCGCTCCATTCGACTCTTGGGGCGCAACCAAGCTCACCACAGACGCATTCTGGGGCACCGACAATCTTGATTTTCTTCTCGAAGGCGTACCTAACCTTGTTGCGAACCAGGTCGAAGCCAACTACCTCGAGAACTATCATGCCAGCTCCGATACCTATGACAAGGTCGATTTCCCGGAATTGAAGAAGCACGTCGCTATTGCCGCTACGCTCATGTACGAGCTTGCGAATGCCCCCCGGGTCGGCCCGAGACAAGATCGCGCTCAGGTGGACGCTCTTGTGAAAGCAACGCATCTTGACGACCAGCTGAAATCATTCGGAATGTGGTCGGCGTACGAACAGGGAAGTCGCGGCCGAGCGCGCTAAGCGATAATCGAGGAATGCAGACGCATTGGACGTTCTGGCTGGGCTTTAACCTTTTTGTCCTGGTGATGCTCGCGCTGGACCTCGGCGTCTTCCATCGCAAATCGCACCAGGTCAAATTCAAAGAAGCTCTGGCCTGGAGCGCGCTCTGGATCGCGCTTGCGTTAGGGTTCGCCGTCCTCATGCTCTTTTGGCAAGGACGCCAGCCCGCACTCGAGTTCGTCACCGGCTACGTGGTTGAAGAATCTCTCAGCGTCGACAACCTGTTCGTATTTCTCGTGCTGTTCCGCTACTTCAAGGTTGAACCGGAATATCAGCACAAAGTGCTGTTTTGGGGGATCATTGGCGCACTTGTCACGCGCGGCACATTCATCATCGCCGGCGTGCAACTCATCAATCGCTTTCATTGGATCATTTACGTGTTCGGTGTCTTCCTGATCTTCAAGGGGATCACGATGTGGCGCTCGGAAGAGAGCGACATCGAGCCGGAAAAGAATTTCTTCTTGCGGCTTCTGCGCCGGTTTGTCCCTGTGACTGAGAAATACGAGGGGGGGAAGTTCTTCGTCAGGCAAAACGCGAAACGCTATGCGACTCCGCTGTTCATCGTCTTGCTGGTAGTCGAGTTCACCGACGTCGCCTTCGCCACCGATTCCATCCCCGCGATACTTGCGATCACCAAGAATGCGTTCATCGTGTACACGTCGAACGTTTTCGCGATTCTCGGTTTGCGCTCACTATTCTTCGCGCTCGCCGGCCTCATGAACGTCTTCCACTACCTGCACTATGGACTTTCGGCTCTGCTGATCTTTATTGGATTGAAGATGCTCACGTCCGAGCACTATCCCATTCCGATCCACGTCGCGCTTGCGGTTGTTGCAGGGATTCTGATCGCTTCTATTGCGGCGTCACTGCTGTTCCCGAAGAAGACGCCTGCCGTCTAGTTGACCCGTTGCAAGCGAGCGACCAGCTTTTGCGCCAGGTTCTCTTCCGATTCCGACCACAGCAGTCTCGTCCTGATGCCCGCGTTCTTCTCGACCGCATTGGTGAAGGCTATAAGCTTCGCAACATTTCCCCGGATGCGCTGCTCACCCACCTCCGCTAGATCGACGCCTTCGCCCAGAAATGGGAAGTCCAGTCCGAAATCGATCTCAATGTGTCCGCGCTCCTCTGCTGTCCCATCTTCGAACGCGGTTCCAAATGCGAAGAACTTTACGGGACGCGGTTGCAGCACCCAGGTGTCATATTGTCCCGTGGGAACCCATAGATCCCATACCGCTTCAAACTCGAAGGCGTGATCCGCATGGACGAATTCTGTGGCGAGCGCGATCGCTTGCGATGGGTCAGCGTGATCGTCAAACGTCTGCTCGAAGACGGGCGGCTCCGAAAACGAAATGGCATGCACGGCCATGTATCCGATGCCCGGGTGCTCAGGTGAAAAAGGGAACTGCCGCATGATAGCCAGCGTACGAGGGAGTATCTCCTGCTCCCCAAAGGTGGGGAACCAGAGGCTGAGATAAAGAGGGTCCGCCATGCAGCTTTTATTTTACTCGCGCCTCGCAGACGGGCGCTGGGATAGTATTGGTGGCATTCTGTGACTACTCAGGTTCGCAAATCGGGGCAGACCTCGATTCTTGTCGTCGAGGGAAAGCTGTCAATCGGTGCTGCGGTGGACGAGTTCCGTGATCGCTGGAGCCAAGCGATTGCTGAGGGCGCTCACGACATCATCGTGGACCTCTCTCGCGTGCCGATCATAGATTCTTCCGCCATCGGCAGCCTCATCCGCTGCCACTCCGTCATCAGCGCGAAGGGCGGGAAGCTAAAGCTGGTGGGCGCGCATGAGATAGTGCGCCAAGCGTTTAAGATGACACGCCTCGATTCCGTCTTCGAGTTCTACGACAAAGAAGCCGACGCCCTCGGCCACTCAGCCGCAAAGTAGATAGGTTTGGGCGCTCGACCCCGTGGCATCCCGGCTGAACGCCCATCTATCCACTCCTGCCGCCTGCAACCTACCGCTGCTTCTATGTGCTCTGCTTCCGGCTTGCAAAGATTCCTGTTACCATGAATGCCTCGGTAGTTTTTCCTGCCTCGCGCGTCCCCGTCGTCTAGCCCGGCCTAGGACACCGCCCTTTCACGGCGATAACACGGGTTCAAATCCCGTCGGGGACGCCAAGATTCGGAAGCACTTACCTCCACCTGTGCTTCCAGCAGCTTGGTTTCGGTAACGTCCTGGTAACAAGAAGCGGGGAAAACTTTGTCCAGACTGGTCATTGCCTCGGACAGATATTCCGGGGAAAGGTGCTGGTACCGCATCGCCATTCGCAGATCCTTGTGGCCGAGAAGCTTCGCCACGGTGTGGATGTCGGCGCCCTGCATGCGCAACCAACTGGCCGTCGTATGACGCAGATCGTGAAAGCGAAAATCCTCGATCTTGACCTTCCGACAGGTGCGCTTGAACGCCACGCTGACTTGTTCGCCAGTGACTTCTCCGAAGAGCTGGTCAGTTGGCAGCCGCAGCGGAGAGGCCGCGGCGAGCCCTTTCAGCACGAAGGCTGACAGCGCGTTGCAATACACAATCCGCAGCTCCCCGTTTTTAGTAATGGGAAGGATTATTCTTCCTGCCTTCAGGTCGACGTTGACCCATCTGATGCCCAGCAGTTCTGAGCGCCTCATTCCGGTCGCCACAGCCATCGCGATAATGGGTCGGAGCCAGGCCGGCGCAAAGGAAAGCAGGTTTTCGAGTTCGGCGTACTGCAGATTGCGAACCCGCCCAGGTGCGATCCGCGGGCGCTTAACTCCGATTGATGGGTTAAGCGGTATGAGCTCCCACTCGACGGCCAGATTCAGGAGATGGCGGAGTGTGTTTAGTTCTTTGGTAACGCTGTCACCCGAGAGGCCGCTTCCCAAACGTTCAGTAACGTAACGCTGCACGTCACCGCGGCGTATACCAGCAATCGGTACAGGGAAGAAGGAACTCAAGTGATCGTTCACGATGCCCTCAGCTCTCTTGTAAGAGGCCGGCGTCAGGCGATGCTTCTGGTACTTGAGATAACGATCCGCGACTTCTTCAAACGATTCCTTTCCAGGCGGAAGAAAACCAAGGACGCGTGACTGCTCGACTCTCACAATCTCTGCGCTTCGTGCTCTACGCGCTTCTGCCAAGGTGCGGGCGCCGCCTAACTTACGGAACCGGCGTCGACCGGAAACGTCCTTCCAGTGCATCCAGTATCCATCTCGATCGCTTCTGGTGAAGATCCCGTCTCGGTCGTTCCTCACGGCTCACCTATCCTTTCGCCTGCTACTACTCGTATTCTCGTTTCTGTACCTGCTCATATATTCCCGGCGACGCTCTTTAAATTCCTTCGTACCTCGAAACTTGGCTTGTTGGCAGCGGAAGCTGCAAAAACGTTGAGTCTTCAGCCTTGCGTAATACCACTTGAGGCATTGTTCGCAGGTCCGAAGCCGCTGGAGAGCTCCCATCTCGCTTAGGTCAAGCAAGTCGTAAACAGCATCACCCTCGTAAAGCGAAGTCTTAAGCGTCCAAGCGCGAGCCCTTTTTGTGCCGAGTTTGCCCGAGCGCCCTTTGTCTTCTAGTAGGACGGCACGTTCCCCCTCGGTTCGTTGCGCTCTAAAGCTAGCGCAAGGGGTGCGCTTGGTTTCATTGGCAAAAGCTAAGACCTTGAAACTGTAACGCACGAGCAATCGCCTCAGCTTAGCTTCGATCCCTCCCACCTCACTGTCGTTTCGCTGTAGCTCCATATCCGATGCGAGCTTTAGAAGTAGTTCTCGGATCTGACGCACACGGCGGTTCGAGTTCAGCCCATGCGTTGCATTGAGCCACAGCGCCAATTCTCGGCCGTAATATTCGCGCCAATATTGTCGCTTGTGAGTAATCTGTAACATATGAATATGTACAAATATAATAGCATTACTAAGCTTATTTACCCCGAACCAATCAGTTTGCGAGAATTTGTCGCGTAACACAGGAGGCCGTATGGGCATGGATGAATTGATGTCCGTTGGAGAAGCCGCTCGTCGTCTAGGTGGCCTCTCCAAGTGGACCATTTACAGCTGGCTGAGTCAGGGAAAGTTGCGCAGAACTAAAGTTGGATCGCGCACGATGATAGCCATCACTGAGCTGGAACACTTCATTGAAGCGGGAAATCTGACTGCGGAATCGGGAGCAGGAGGGTTGAAATCTAGGAAGTCTGAAGTGGACGTTGATACTCTCTCGCCGGACAGCCCACTGACATAGGTAACAGCGCAGCTTGCCAAAATCAGAGAGCGGGCGCGGCCTGCTTTTCAGCCGAACGTCCATCGGTTTGCAGAGTGCAGCTACGTATGGCGACTTGCGAGGTTCCTGGACCGGATGCCAACGCAGAGTATGGCGACGAAGCCCGTCATCGGTTCCGATAAAGTTGCACTTATCGCAAGACCTGATCGTTTGTGGTGCTGCGTTTGGCTTGTTGACGCGCGCTGGTCCAAACTTGCGAACCAGAGGGGTGAGATCTGCTTTCGGCGAATACTTTCCCTTTCCTCGTTTAATCAGCTTTGAGTTTTGGACGTGGGGAACTGTAACCACTCCTGTTCCAAAACACCACGCGCAATTTTCATTGGAGCCGTAGCATTTACAGCTCTTGGCCGACTGGTCCATAACATTTCCTTTGAAGATCGCTTCTTGAAGAATCCCTACAGGGTAAGACTTTCGTCCACTCGCTTCAAGAATCAAGGGATTCCGCTGTAACCCATCGAGCGAAGGAGACTATTCCCCACTCCAATTCAGCAACAATCATGCGTCTTACAACAGCAACAAAAGGCGGCGATCTCTCCGCCGCCAGGGCAGTTCAGCGCCTTCACAGCGGGAGCAGATGGTTCGGCGGCAGAGCCGCCCTTTTTGCCTTTTCCCGGCGATAACTAATGTAGGAAAGTATCGAGGAACTGAGCGACAACAACAGGCGGCGGCTAAAGTTACTGCTTCACTTTGGTTTCCCCGGTAACTGCTGGGTAACGACAACGCCTGAAATCCTTGCGAGTTGCCCGCCGCAAAGGTCGGTAAATCCGGCATCGAGCTGTTCGTCGTTTAATCTTAGCGACATCATAGGCGCTACCCCGCGGCACGCCTCGACAGGGCCACTTTTGCAATCTTTCAGCGGGCTGCTTCCCAAAAACACCTTAGGCGTGTAAACCGGCAGCCCGCAACGTTTTGCGGTAGACTCGTCCTCTCAGGCCTACCCCCGAGGCCCTCTCACCCGTTGGAGCGATAGATGCCGCGGACTCGCCGATTTAGGGCCCTTGTCATATGGCTTTGGGTGTCGGTCCTTGCCGGTACCGCGCAGCAAGTCGAGCCTCGACCGTCTCCCGGCGCCCCCCCGCGGCTGCGGCGTACGCCGGACCGGCCAAGAGGTGAAGTCGCCAGTTTCCCTGCGGAATCACCAAAGCAGAAATTCGCTCCCGACAGACTTCTCGTCCGCTTCAAGCCTGGGGTCGGGACGCCTGCGCAAAGCGCTGTCCACGCTGCCGCGGCATCGCGACCTATCCACAGTTTTCATCATGTCCCGAATCTGCAGTTGGTGCAGATTCCTGCCGGCACCTCGATGGCTAGTGCGTTGAACTCTTATCGTTCCAACCCTGCTGTCCTCTATGCCGAGCCGGATTACAAAGTGCAATTGTTCGACACGCAACCGAACGATCCGCTTTTCAATTTGCAATGGGCATTCAAGAACACTGGCGACAACGGGGGAACGCCCGGCGCTGACATCGGCATCTCCAAGGCCTGGGACCTGACAACGGGAAGCGATGATGTAGTCGTCGGTCTGCTCGATACCGGCGTCGCTTACGACCAGCCTGATATTGCGGGGAACATTTATTCCAATCCAGCCGAGTGCCCGGCGAATGGTGTCGATGATGATGGAAATGGTTATATTGACGATTGCCACGGCCTGAACACCGTGCTGGAAGACGCGCCTAACAGCGATCCGTACGATTGGATCGGTCACGGTACGCATGTCGCCGGCACCATGGGTGCGGTCACGAACAACGGCCTGGGTGTCGCCGGAGTGAATTGGCACGTCAAGATTCTTCCTTGCAAGTTCATAGGATGGGAGGGTGGCTTGATCTCACGAGCGGTGCAGTGCCTCGACTACATCGCCGACATGAAGGATCGCGGGGTCAATATCGTCGCGACTAACAACAGTTGGGGCGGATTCTATCCCAGCCGAGCTCTGCAAGACGCGATCCAAAACCAACTTGACCACGGCATCCTCTTCATCGCCGCAGCGGGAAACGGCAATCCATACGGCATTGGTCAGGACAATGATCTGAACGGCAACTATCCATCGAACATCGACCTGCCCAACATGATTGCAGTAGCAGCAACCGATCGGGCGGATCGTTTGGCCACCTTCTCAAACTTCGGTTTGCACTCTGTTCACCTGGGAGCTCCCGGCGTTGACATCATGAGCACGTTTGGCAACTTCTTCTGGGACTTGAGTGGCACCTCTATGGCAACACCTCATGTCACAGGAACTGCCGCCCTGCTCAAGGCGTATGACCCCACTCTCGACTGGAAAGGCATTAAGAATCGGATCCTCGCCGGAGGCGACCCCGACCCGAATCTTGATCAGACCGTCACCGGCCGCCGTCTTAACGTCTATGGAGCAATGACCTGTAGCGGTGGGCAAGTTGCTGGGCGACTGGAGCCGCGCCAAGATATGGTGACGGCTGCGCTGCATGAGCCGATTTCTCTAGCCGCGCAGAATATTGATTGCGATCGCCCCGGAGGGCAAGTCTTGGTGACTGTGACTGAAACCGGGGACGTTATCACACTCGCCGACGATGGGGTCGCGCCCGATTTAATCGCTGGTGATGGCATTTATACCGCTACCTGGACTCCGCCAGCACTAGGTCAATACACTCTCCATTTTCCGGGTGGCGACGACGCCACCGTCAGGGTGCTAAAACCTTACAGCTACTCCACCACCACGAGCGAGCCTTACCGCGTTTTCACCGGGACAAACCTGAATCTCGAAGACGAACGAGTAGCCCCTGTTTCGCCGCCTTTCCCCATTCACTTCGGCGGCCAAACATTCGATACCTTCTACGTTTCCGATAACGGAGTGCTAGCCTTCGATCGACCGTTCGGGATTCCTTATCCCGTTCCTATCCCTTATGTAGATGCCGGCACTCTGATTGCCCCTTACTGGATGGATTACGCTCCGGTTTATCCAAGCTCGAATAACGTTTTTTGGGGAGCACTCGGAACAGCCCCGAACCGGGAACTAGCGGTGGAATGGCGGAATGTCTTTCTATACGGCCTCGGTCCGGATTTTGGTTTTGGTCCGGTCACCTTTCAAGTGGTCTTTCGCGAGGGCAGCGACACCGTTCTCTTTAATTATTCCGATGTCGACTTCGCTTGCTGCGGCAATTGGGACAATGGAGGAGGTCAAACGTTCGTTGGCATACAAGTCTCCCCGCATCAGGGAACCCAGTATTCAACCCCGGGTATCAACACACACCCGTTGAACGCCGGGACTTCCATCCGGTGGGACCTTGCTGACGCCGATTTTGGTTTTTCTGTCGCAAGTCCCGTTCTGAGCGCTTACCCCGGCCAGAACGTTGCCTTCACTGGAAAGGTCTCCTCGCTTTACGCATTCAAGGGCGACGTTCAAGTCGCCTGTATCGGCGGGCCGCCGGTTTGTAACCCGACAACGGTGACAGCAAGTACTTTGGGAGTGCCTTTCAGCGTGCAAGCTGGAGCTTCTACTCCCGGCCAGTACAACTTCCAATTGCAGGCGACAAGTTCAGCTGCGCCAGGATTGGCCCATACACAGCCGGTCACCCTGAACGTCGGTGACTTTACGATCGCAGCCCCGCAACCGGCCACGCTCACTATCCCGAACGGATCCTCCGCTTCTGCTACTGTGCGTGTGAGCTCCATTGGGACCTTTTCGTCGCCCGTGAGCTTGAGTTGTTCGGGACTTCCTCCCGGAGCTACATGCTCTTTTTCTCCAGCAGCGGCGGTCACACCCTCGGCAGGTGGATATCAGGATGTGACGATCACGGTCAGACTCACGCCACAAACAGCCTTGGGTGATTCCACCGCCACCATCACGGCGAGTGCTCCAGGTGCATCCGCTCCAAAAACACAGTCGCTTCCCATCAAGGTGGCTGCCGCGCCCGATTTCATCCTCTCAGCAATCCCGTCTCCGATCTCGTCGAATGGCGTTCCCAACGCAAGCACGACGCTAGGGGTCGCATCGCAAGATGGGTATGCTGCGAGCGTTCAGCTTTCTTGCGCCGTTGTACCGCTGGGGCCGGCGTGTCAATTGTCGTCGTCATCGGTTTCGAGTTTTCCCGCGAGTGTCGGGGTGTCCCTCAGTCTGAACGGTGCTCCGGCCATAAATTACGACATAGTGCTAACCGGCACCGATGGCTCGGCGACGCACTCATTGCACGTTCCGTGGATAGCAGCTGATTACAACGTTGCGATGCAAACGTATGCCACCTTGTATTCGACGGTGAATGCCCAGATTCCATACACCGTCACCGCCAACGGCGGCTACAAGGGCACCGTGCTGTTGAGCTGCGACGCGAGCGCGATGGGACCGCCGGCTGCATCCTGCTGGTCAGACACGTCACAAATCTCGTTTAGCAGCGCACCCGTTCTCTTCGGCACTCTGAACGTCTTCATTCCCGCGGGGCTAGTCACAGGCACTTACCCGTTATACCTGCATACTCGCGATGCATCGGGAACCGCAGTTCGCGACTTTGTCGTGCAAGTCACAGTTCGTGGATTTACATGGAAGCGAGGCGCGGTCACAGAACAGACGTTGCTCCCGGGCGATACTTCGGACCCGTTCCAATTGATCTTTACTCCGTTCAACGGTTATGACCTGGCGACGAACGCCCAGCCCTGGTCGTGCAATCCGGCGTCGGCGACGTGTTCACTCGCGCCGAGCCCGATCATCCCTGACGGGAACCCTGCGACAGTCGAGATGCGCGTAAGTGTTCCGCTTGATGGACCCTACACCGGAGGCGGAAGTGCATCCTTTCCGGTAATGGCCACAACTGATTCAGTGCCGGATGTCTTCAACGGGCACGTTTGGATGCCACCCGATGGTAATTTCACCATCCACATACAGGATTTCTCACTGCTGCCGTCGACCGACCTCTTGACCATGGTGTTGAACAAACCGGCGACCATGCAGATCACGTACAGGGCTGCGGAAAGTTTTTCCGCTCCTGTGACTCTCGCATGCCCAGATGATTTGCCGAGTGGTTTGCTCTGCAGCTTCGATCGGAACCCGCTCGCTCCCGGAGATGTTGCCACGCTAACATTGCAGGCCACGCAGCCTATCGACAGTCTCCGCAACCTCCAGATTCAAGGCACTGCGGAGGTCTCCGGTCGCACCTTGGTGCGCTCCTTCAGCATGTTCTACGCGGTCGGGGATTTCTTCCTCGAACTGGAGCCGACCACAATAACCGTAAAGAATGGGGACGTTGCGTATTACGTGTTGTCGGCAGACACAGACTTTACCGGCTCCAATCCGCCCTATACGCCCCAGCTCAGCTGCAACGTTCCTGATCCAGGCATTACTTGCGAGACTGACCCATCATTCGTGATTCCGGGTGCCACTCTTATCGTCGTACGGCCAACTCCCGGAGTCGCAACTCCAGGTCCGCATGCATTTGCGGTGCAGGCTGACGTGAACGGAGAGGTGCAGAGCGTCACCGGATCGCTTGTAGTCCAAGGCAATGATTCGCTCATCCTTACCACACCCAATGGCTACGAACTGTGGTCCAGCGGCGCGCAAACGATCATTTGGAAGTATTCCGGCAACCCCGGGACGTCTGTACGCTTGGAGTTGCTAAATCACGACTCCTTCGTCCAAACCATCGCCACCGGACTACCCATCGGAAGCGGCGGAAAAGGGAATTACGTCTGGAACATCCCGGAGAGCCTACCGTTCAGCCAGTACTACAAAGTACGGATCGTGAGCGAGCAAAACGCCTCTATTAGCGATACCAGCGACATCCGTGTATGGATGGGACGTGGAGTCGACATCGATTACTTTACGTGGACTCCCGACGCTTACTATGTCGGCGATTTCATGCCTGTCACGTATACCTGGTCCGCGTACGGGTCAGTGCGGCTGGATCTTTATAGGAACGGTATCCTTATAAGGAACGTCGCGACGGAAGAAGTCAGCGGATACTTCGACGGCCTAGGCTGGATGTGGGCGACGGGCTGGTGGGTGAGCAACGATCTACCCGTCGGTGGTGGTTACACCGTGAAGCTAGTTCCGACCGCCGATCCATCGCGCGCAGTGATGTCACGTCCGTTCACCATCTATAACAATTCCATCCAAGTCACCTCTCCCGCCACAAGTGAGGTTTGGCTACCCGGGAGCACGCACACGATCGCGTGGAAGTGGACTGGCAATCCGACAAAAGACGTCAGGATCGACATCGGGCCCGTCACGATTCCCACCGTACCCATCGGTGTGAACGGGCAAGGCTCTTACACTTGGACCGTTCCCTTGAACATGCCCTCGCGGAACGACTATGTGGTCGCAGTCTCCAGCTACAATTTTCCGTTTACGAGCGGTAATAGCGGCAACTTTGCTATCGGAAACTTCCACACGCTCAAAGTGATCAACACGAATCCGTCATACGGATCCGTCTCCTCGAGTCCGCAGGGGATCCAATGCGGCATCTCGAGCGTTTGCTCATTCCTCTTTCCTTCCGGGACGCAGGTAACCCTCAACGTAGACACGTACGGCAACACCTTTTATGGTTGGACCGGAGACTGCGTCGCCTTGACGATTTCGTGCTCTGTCTCGATGGAAGGGAATCGAACGGTGGTCGCCAACACGAATCCGCACGGCTTGATCACGGTCTCATCGCCGACCTGGAGTCAACAATTCACTCCGGGCACCGCCGTTCCGATCAGCTGGGTTTACAGCGGGGCAATCTCAGGAACCGTCACGATCCAGCTCCTGCAGGCAGGCCAACTCGTTCAGACCTTGAGCACCAATGCCTCTCTTGGCAGTGCCGGCACGGGTTCTTTCGCCTGGACAGCGCCGAACCTGCCCTTGCGTCAGGACTACGCGATTCGCGTGATCAGCAATTCCGACAACATGGTCTATGGCACCGGGGGAACCTTTTGGATCAAAGGGACCGGGATTTTGGTCACTTACCCGAACCAGAACACTATGCAGACAGGGACGACCGCGGGCGCAAATTGGTACTACGGTGGCAATATAGGAACAGCGGTCCGCGTCGACCTTTATCGCTCTGGTACTTTTGTGCAGACGATTGCTGCTTCCGTTCCAATCGGCAATTCTGGGTTGGGCCAGCTCAACTGGATGATTCCGACACCGCTAGCGGACGACACCACCTATAGCCTGCGCGTGACGAGCATTTCCTCCCCGGGCAGTTTCGGCGACAGCCGCCCGTTCGCGATATGGACGCCCGGCCTTACTCTGTTGTCGCCGTTAGGGGGAGAAGGGTGGCGTCCTGGAAGCACCCATCGTATCCAATGGAGTTCGAAAACCGATGCGAACTCCGCCACGATCGAACTCTGGAAGGGTGGTGTACTCGACTCGACCGTTGCCGTACGCGCGGCACTCTGGGGAAGCGGATTTGATTGGGCTATCCCGCCACAACTTGCGCCGGCGAGCAATTATCAGATTAAGGTTAGGACGGAGCAGCTTCCGACTTATGTTGCGCTTTCGGGAGCCTTCAGCATCGGCGATTACCGAAACTTGAGCGTCTCCAAAGGATCCAGCCAAGGGTCGGGTGTCATCACCTCGGCAGAGAGTCGCATTCAGTGTGGACGAAACTGCGCTGCCGATTTTCCTGCCGGTACTCTCGTGACGCTTAGTGCTGTTGCCGATCCGGGAAGCTTCTTCTCAGGCTGGGGAGGAGCATGCTCTTCGGCCGGAACTAACCCAAACTGCACGCTGACGCTCAACGCCGATAGCCCCGTGATCGCACAATTCGGGGTTAGCGATTTCTCGATCGCCACGGCTTCCCCTGTGGTTTCAGTCGCGCCTGGGGCGGCTGCCCACTTCGACCTTACGTTGACCCCGGTGTCGCAGTTCTCAGGTCAAGTTTCGCTTTCCTGCAATAACCCATTGCCAGCTGGCATTAGCTCTTGTGCTTTCAGCCCAAACTCCGCGTTGGCTTTAAGTGGAACTCCACAGGTGGTCTCTCTCAGTGTCACTTCTGCGTCCAGCGCAGTGCTGGGAGATCGTCTTTTTGGTGTGACGGCTTCGGGCGGAGGCAAGACACACCAGCTCGGGCTTGAGCTCGCCATACGCGACTTCCAGGTATCCACAACGCCGGCAACTAATTCTGTTCAGGCAGGCGCCGGGGCGCAATATAACTTCACAGTCAATCCGCTGGGTGGAATGACTGATCCCGTTGTTGTGTCTTGTGGCACGCTGCCGGCAGGCGTCTCCTGTGTAGCTACTCCGGGTGCTGTAGTGCCGGGAGCGACTCCTAATAATCGGACGGTGGTTACCCTTCAAACGACACTCGGTGTCACGCCCGCGAGCACTATCAGCATCCCGCTCACCGGCACAGGCATAGGAGTCGTGCGCTCGAGCAACGTGACGCTCTCGGTGAAGGACTTCACTCTGACTCCGAGCGCGGGCACAGCCCTGACCAACTTGGGCACGAACGCGACCAAGACCATCCTGGTGAAAGGGCTGAACGGCTTCACCGGCGCGGTGGCGCTCGGATGCGAGATCGAAGGCACGCCTGCGGGAACCAGCTGCACGCTCTCGAACGCGAATCCGCTGGCGAGTGCCGCGGGAACCAGCGTGACCGCGACCATCACCTCGAATGCGGGCACGACACCGCAGGGCACCTATACGGTCGACATCACCGGCACCAACTCCGGCCAGGAGAAGCAGACCACTTTCAGCGTGCAGATCAAGGATTTCACGCTCGCGCTGGGCACGAATGCCATCACCATCCCGCAGCCGCCGCCCGGTCAGTCGAGCTCGCTGATGGTGCCGATCACGCTGACCGCCGAGAACGGCTTCAACACCTCGACCGCGCTCTCGTGCACTGGTCAGCCCACGGGCGTGACCTGCGCCTTCGCGCCGGCTTCGGGCATACCGACCGCCATCGGCTTGCACTCGACCTTGACGGTCACTTCGACCAGCACGGTCGCCCTGAACACCTATCACCTGACGGTGAAGGCCACGGCGGGGACGCTGATCCGTACGCAGGCGCTCGACGTCACCGACTTCGGTCCCAACTTCACGCAAGCCGTTGCGCCGACCACGCAGAACGTGACCTCAGGAGCTTCGGTGCAGTACACGGTGACCTACACCTCGCTGGGCGGCATGAACCAGGACATCGCCGTCGGTTGCGGTACGCTGCCAACGGGTGTGCACTGTGCGGCGGTGCCGCCGATCGTCACTCCGGGCACGACGACCGGCAATCAATCGGTGGTGACACTCTCGACCGACTTCGGCGCGGCAGTCACCGCGAATGACACCATCGCCATCATCGGGGTGAGCTCTGCTCTCAACAATCTGACGCGATCGACCAACGTCACACTCTCAGTGAAGGACTTCACGCTCACTCAGACCACGACGTCGGTTTCAACCAACGTCGGCACCAGCGCCACCCACGCCATCCTGGTGAAGGGGCTGAACAGCTTCACTGGCAACGTGGCCCTCGGCTGCGTGATCGAAACCGCTCCGGCGGGAACCGCGTGCGCGTTGAGCAGCGTGACCCCAGCAGCTAGCGCTGCCGGAACCAGCGTCACTGCGACCATCAGCTCGAACGCAGGCTCGACGGCGCCCGGCACTTACACGGTCGACATCACCGGCACCAACTCGGCGCAATCGAAGACGATCAGCTTCACCGTCACTGTGAAGGACTTCACGCTCGCGCTGGGCACGAACGCCATCACCATCCCGCAGCCGCCCGCCGGACAATCGAGCTCGATGACCGTTCCGGTCACGCTCACGGCACAAAGCGGCTTCAACACCTCGACCGCGCTCAGCTGCTCGGGTCAGCCAACCGGTGTGACCTGCGCCTTCTTGCCGGCCTCGGGCATACCGACCGCGCTCGGTCTGGGCTCGACCTTGACCGTCACTTCCACCAGCACGGTCGCGCATAACACCTATCACCTGACGGTGAAGGCGACGGCGGGCACGCTCATCCGCACGCAGGCGCTCGACGTCACCGACTTCGGACCCAACTTCACCCAGGCCGTCGCACCGACCACACAGAGCGTGGTCAACGGCTCGGCGGCGCAGTACACCGTGACCTACACGCTGCTGGGCGGCATGACGCAAGACATCGCTGTCAACTGCGGGACGCTACCCGCCGGCGTGACCTGCACGCCCGTGCCGGCCATCGTGAATGGCGGTACCTCAGGCCCAGGTCCCAACCAATCGGTGGTCACTCTGCAGACCACCTTCCCGACGACCCCGGCCGCGAATGCGACCATCGCCATCACCGGTACCAGCGCGGCGCTCAACAATCTGACCCGCTCGACCAACGTCACGCTCGGCGTGAAGGACTTCACCGTCACGGCGAACTCAAGCAACTTGGCGACCAACGTCGGCACCAACGTCACCGACACCATCCTGGTGAAGGGCGTCAACGGCTTCACCGGCAACGTGGCCCTAGCCTGCGTGATCGTAGGCACTCCGGCCGGCACCGCCTGCAACCTCAGCAACCTGAACCCGTCCGCAACCTCCACCGGCACCAGCGTCACTGCCACCATCACTTCCAACGCCGCCACCACCCCCATTGGCACCTACACCGTGCAGGTCACCGGCACCGGCGTCAACGGAGCCAAACAGGCCGCACCCATCAGGCTGAACTTCAAAGATTTCTCTTTAGCTGTAGGGCCTGCAACCCAGACCATCAGCGCCACCGGCAGCACCGTCTTCGCCGATTACACAGTGACAGCAACTTCTCTCGGGATGTTCGGCGGAAACGTTTTGCTGTCGTGCGCATCTCCGCTGCCGGCAGGAGTGAGCTGCGGGTTCGGACCGTCGCATACCTCCACCTTGTGGATCAACCCGACGCAAGCAGGACTCAATGTCCCATTCCGCATCACGGTCACCGGTTCGACCGCGCCTCACACCTACAATCTCAAGATCCAGGGAAACTCAAGCGCGCTCGTGCACCAGGAGCCCGTCGAGCTGAATCTTCAATGATGGCATTGAAGAAAGACGACTTGGTGCATTTGCTTAAGCTCAGTCCAAATTCTGGTAACGTCCTGGTAACAAGGAATGGAAAAAACGCTCACCAAGCCGTCCTAACGTATCCAATGAGCAGTTCGGTGTAAAACACTGAGTTGTTGCGTTTTATCTAAAGAAAAACAAATTCCGCTCAACCCTTCGAATTTCGCTCTTTAGCACTTTCACGGCGATAACACGGGTTCAAATCCCGTCGGGGACGCCAAATTCTGGAGACTTAGTGCGCATGCAATTTCTCATTTGCGCGAAACCTCTTTAGTAACTTCAGGGTGATTCGATGCTCTTCGTCGAAATCAGCCTGATCGTTTTGCCTGCAAGTTCCGCGAAGGAAAATGGTTTGGGCAAGAACTCTATCGTTCCAGACAAGGAACCAAGCTCATGCTTGCCAAGGCCAGACATTAAGATCACGGGAACGTCGCTGCGACGACTAAGGAAATATCCAGCGAATTCAAGCCCTGACATTCCCGGCATCTCTACATCTACCAACAATAGGGCTATGGGACTCGAATAACCCTCAGTAACGCTGATGGCCTCTTCTCCCGAGGCAGCTTTTAAGACCATGAACCCCAAACTGCATAAATAGTTGGAAACCAGGCTAAGGACCTCGCGATCGTCATCGACCACGAGAATCGTCTTGTGCGATAGAGAAATACGTTGCTCGATTTCAGGCATTGCGCAGCTCACGGGTATTGGGACTAAGAGCTTCGCAGGAGGTCAGAAATATAGATTGGGTACCCAACCGTGATTACTTTCGTAACTAAATGGTAACGGGAAGGAAGACGGGGAGTGGGATAAAGTGACTCCGCACCCATGTCCCCCGTGACCAACTCGACCGATTCCTTGCTGCGCGTGCAAGACCTCGCGATCGGCTACAGGAACGGCAGAAACATAGAAACCCGGGTGGTAGAGAACGTCGATTTCTCCATCGGCGATGGGGAAATCCTTGGTCTATTAGGGGAGTCAGGTTGCGGGAAGACCAGTATTGGGATGGCGCTGCTTGGAATGCTTCCTCGCAGTGCATCGCTTTCGGGCACCATCTACTTTGGCGACAGGGAACTGGGTGGCCTAAGTCAAAGCGAGCTCCAGAAAATGCGCGGGAGTGGTATCGCGACGATTTTCCAAGACTCCGCACTGGCCCTGCACCCACTGATACGAGTTCGCGAACAGATCAGCGAAGTATTACGCGCCCACAGCTGCTGCGATCGAAGCCAACGTCGCGGTGTCGTTGAAAAGCTCTTGGCAGATCTTGAACTCGGTGAGATCGACAGAATCGGGAATTCCTATCCTCACCAGCTCAGTGGTGGGCAATGCCAGCGGATCTTGATAGCACAAGCCCTTATCTCTAAGCCCAAGCTCATTGTGGCTGACGAACCAACGGCTTCGCTGGATGCACAAACAACGCTCGCGACTATAGACCTCATTCGCAGGATCAACGAGCAGGAAAGAATCGCGTTTCTCTTCATTTCTCACGATCCAGCCGTTCTTAGGGCGGTGGCACACAGGGTCATCGTTATGCGGGCGGGCAAGATCGTGGAGCAAGGTGTCACCAGCCAGATACTTAGGAATCCCTCTCACCCTTATACGAGGGCGCTTCTCTCTGCAAGCGACGGAAATCCGTTCCACTACGAGCTGTCGGTTGCCGAAAAATCCTGCGCCTCGAGCTCCGGAGTCTGAGCAATGGCGAGCGTGTCACAAAAATCTACGGAAGTCTTATTGCGGGCAGTCGAATTGCGCAAGAGCTTTGGCCAGAGCGGACTTTTTAGTAGTAGCACTCGCAATGTCAAGGCGCTCGATGGAGTCAGTTTGAGCCTCCCTCGAGGCTCCTGCACGGCGTTGATCGGCGAATCGGGTTCAGGCAAGTCCACATTGGCAGCTTGCCTGGTTCGGTTGGAAGATGCTGACGAAGGGGAAATTTGGTTTGAAGGGACGAATTTTTCTCAGCTGAGCGGAGAAGCCATAAGGTTCAGGAGGTCCGAGCTACAGCTCACATTTCAGGACGCTTCAGCGGCACTGAATCCTAGATTCACCGCTGTTGAGCTAGTAGAGGAGCCGCTCGTGATCCAGAAGATTGGGACAATCACAGAGCGGCACGACCGCGCCACCGAGATGCTTCGCGTCCTCCGCATTCCCGAAGAGCGCCATGCGTCTCGCCCACAAGAGTTTAGTGGAGGTCAACGGAAGCGGATTGCCTTAGCCCGCGCGCTGGTGCTGCGGCCTAGATTGCTGATTCTGGATGAGGTGTTCGCTGGCATTGACCTGTTGATCGCCAACGAGATCTTAAGTCAGTTGATGGAATTGCGCTCGCAGCAGGATCTCACGCTTCTGTTCACGTCTCACGACCTCAGTTTTCTGGCTCGGAGCGTCGACTCGATCGCGGTCATGCAGCACGGCAAGATCGTGGAACAGGGGAGCACGTCAGAGATTTTCAAGCGGCCGCAACATCCCCATACGCGATCTCTGATCTGCGCTTACGAACGCTTGCACGACACGCGGGCGAGAGGAGCCGGCCAATGAGCTTCATCATCGGCAGGCTGGGACGCAGCATTTTCTTAGTCCTGGGCGCGGTTTTCCTCTCATTCGCCTTCGCTTCGATGGCACCCGGCAACTATTTCGATGAGATGAGGCTGAATCCGCAGATCTCGCCTCAAACCATCGCGGCGCTCCACGAAAAATACGGAGTAGATCAGCCCCTCCCAACTCGCTTCGCAGCTTGGGCCTCGTCGGCAGTGCACGGTGACCTCGGATACTCCTTTGCTTACAACCGCCCAGTTGCGCCGCTGCTTTGGACACGCGCGCAGCACACGCTTCTTCTTGCTGTTGCAACGACTCTTTTATCCTGGCTGCTCGCGATCCCACTAGGGACGTGGATGGCTCTTCAGCGCGGCACCTGGATCGATCGAATCGGCGGCATCACCGTGGCCGGGCTTCTTGTTACCCCAGAGATCTTGCTCGCCTTGGGCGTTCTGATCATCGCCGTGCGCACGGGTCTGCTACCTGTCGGCGGAATGTATTCTGCGAGCACAACCGATTCCGAGTGGCGACACGCAAAGGATCTGCTCAGTCACATCGTCGGCCCCGCGATCGTGTTGATCCTGGGATTCCTTCCCATGCTGACGGCGCACGTTAGGAGCGCGATGTCCACCGCGCTGGAATCGCCTGCGGTGCGGGCAGCGCAGGCCCATGGCATCGGCGAGTGGCGGATTCTGTTTAGGTATGCTCTCCCGCTTTCTGCCAATCCATTGATCTCACTTTTTGGTGTTTCTCTCGCCACGCTTCTGAGCTCGACTCTGCTGGTGGAAGTGGTGATGAGTTGGCCCGGTCTGGGCCCATTCTTTCTGGAGGCAATATTTGCCCGAGACATTTACTGCGTGATCGGAACTGTGTTCCTCTCTACTCTCTTTCTGGTCGCAGGGACACTCATAGCGGACGTGGCGCTCTATGCAGTTGACCCGAGGATCCGTAAGCCGTGACTTCCACTTTCAAATTCAGGCTGGTTGTTACGTTGCTCGTTGCGATCCACGGGGTCATCGCCCTGGGTGGCTTCTTTGCTCCTTACGACCCTGCTACGCAGAGCCGGGATTTCCCGTATGCACCCCCGGTGCGTTTGCACTTCTTTGATCAGACCATAGGGTGGTCGATGCGTCCGTTCGTCTACGGACTGAAGGAGGCGCCGCAAAATCCCGATCAATACGAAGAAGATCGGACGCAAAGGTACCCTTTACACTTTTTCGTCCGGGGCAGATCGTACTCGATTGCCGGCGTGTTCTCTTCCAACCTCCATCTTTTCGGAGTGTCAGATCCAGGTCGAATCTTCTTGTTAGGAGCCGATGGTCTCGGTCGTGACCAATTCTCGAGATTCCTGATCGGGGGCCAGCTATCGTTGCTAGCGGGAATTCTGGCGACGGTGCTCTCGTTGCTGGTGGGAACTGCCATGGGCGCGGCCGCGGGATTCTTCGGCCGATGGGTAGACGAACCCGTCATGCGATTGACGGATCTTTTTCTTGCTCTTCCGTGGCTCTACCTTTTGCTCGCAGTTCGTGCCTTTCTACCGCTCTCGATCACGCCGGTGGGTGCGTTTCTTTTGATCATTGCCGTGATCGGCTTTGTGGGGTGGGCACGCCCGGCGCGGCTGGTGCGCGGCATTGTGCTGAGCGCTCGTGAGCGCCGTTTTGTCACCGCCGCGCGCGGCTTCGGGGCGACGCCGTGGTATCTACTGAAACGTCATATTTTGCCGCAGATATGGAATGTCATTTTGATCCAAGCAGCAGTGCTGATTCCGCAGTACGTACTGGCTGAAGTCACACTTTCATTTGTCGGTTTAGGTGTGGCTGAGCCTGTTCCAAGTTGGGGTAATATGCTGGCCAATCTGCAGCAATATCACGTTCTGGTGTCGTTTTGGTGGATGTATCTACCTGCGTTGGCACTCGTTCCGGTTTCGCTGGGATACTTTGTGCTGGCGAACACGTTGCAGGACCGCGCCGCAACCGGCGCTCTTTGATTTCAAAGTTGGAGGAATATTAGCTGATGGTTCGCAGAGCATTGTGCCGCATAGTTTCGGTGGCCGTTCTCGCTGGGACTTCGCTCGTGTGGGCGTCGGCTCCAGCTCCGCAGCCTGTGGCTGGTGGGGAGGAGCTTCTCTCGACGGGAAATGCTGATGGCCAATATGGCGGGCGGCTGGTTGTAGCTCTGCGGGCCGAGCCAAAGACGTTTAATCCGCTGAATGCTATAGATCAACCCTCTCGCGACATCATCGGTCGCATGTCTTCTGATCTGCTACACATAAACGCTATCTCCCAGCAAACAGTTCCAGCGCTGGCGAAAAGCTGGAAGGTCTCAGCAAACGGGCTTAAGTACACACTTACCCTACGCCGTGGATTGCGCTTCTCCGATGGTCAACCTTTCAGTGCGGACGATGTGCTCTTTACTTTCGCGCTTCATCTCGATGAGAAAGTCCATTCCCCACAAAGAGACCTCCTGGTCATCGGCGGACAGCCGATCACAGTGAAGAAGGTGAGCGCATCTGTCGTGGAGTTTCAGCTCGCGAAACCGTACGCAGCAGCGGAGAGAATATTCGACAGTATCGCCATCCTGCCTCAACATCTTTTAAAGAAAAGTTATGAAGATGGAAAAATCAACGAGGCATGGTCTTTGAACTCCAAGCCGGCTGAGATCGCCGGGATGGGACCATTCCGGTTGAAGGAGTACTTGCCTGGTCAACAATTGGTCCTGGAGCGTAATCCATATTTCTGGAAGGCTGACCAAAAGAAGCGACGACTTCCGTATCTGGACGAATTGGTTTTCTTGTTCGTGCCCAGTGAAGATGCGCAGGTACTTCGGTTTCAGGGCGGGGAGACGGACTTATTGAGCCGCCTCAGCGCCGAGAATTATGCGGTGCTCGAGAAAGACCAGGAGGCCAAGGCCTTTCAGTTGCAAGACCTCGGCCCTGGACTTGAATTCAACTTCCTCTTCTTCAATCAGAATTCTGTTCTGCCAAAAGATTCGTCCGCCTTGCAATCAAAGCAGGACTGGTTCCGGCAGGTGGCATTTCGCCAGGCGATCTCTTCGGCCATTGATCGCAACGGAATCATTCGCTTGGTCTATCGCGGTAGAGCGACGCCTTTGTGGTTTCACGTCACGCCCGCCAATAAGTTGTGGCTGAACGCATCGGTCCCTCAGCCACCTCGTTCGGTTGCGCACGCCAGGGAATTGCTGAAGACTGCGGGATTTTCCTGGAAAGACGAGTCTTTGGTGGATGCAGCTGGTCATGCAGTCGAATTCTCCATCATTACCAGTGCCTCCAATGCGCAGCGGACCAAGATGGCCACCATGATTCAAGACGACTTGAAAGAGATCGGTATCAAGGTAAATGTCGTCCCGCTTGAGTTCAAGGCAGTGCTTGACCGTGTGTTTCAGACGCACGATTACGAAGCCGCCATCCTTGCGTTAGGTGGAGGAGACGTTGACCCGAACCCACAGATGAACGTCTGGATTTCGAACGGTTCGAGTCACGTCTGGGACCTGGCAGAACCCAAGCCGGCGACGGCGTGGGAGGCGGAGATTGACCGCCTGATGACTCTGCAACTCTCGACCATTCATCCTAAGGAGCGCAAGAAGCTTTACGACAGCGTGCAAGCGATTGTTGCTGACAAGCTTCCTATCATCTGCCTCGCTAGCCCGAACCTATTGGTGGGAGCCAAGAAGAAGGTCGGAAATTTCCAGCCGGCGATCCTGGACCACGCAACCCTTTGGAACGTAGAACAGCTGTACTTGAAGAAGTGAGTTGCGATCGCCGATGAGCGCAGGTCCAAAAGTCGCGGAGGAATTGCAGGAAGCATGGGCTGAGGAGCGCCTCGTCCGCGAGTGTCGGAAGGGAAGCGAAGAGGCCTGGTCGGCCCTGATCGACCGCTACAAGAACCTGATCTATTCGATTCCCATCAAGTATGGCTTCAACCAGGAAGATGCTAGCGAGATATTCCAATCTGTCTCTTTCGAGATCTTGCAGGAACTCGCCAAGCTGCGTGAGCCAAAAGCGCTCACCCAATGGATCATCCAGATAACTTCCCACAAATGTTTCCAGTGGTCTCGCCAGCAAAGCCGCTTCACCTCCACGGGTGAAGCAGAGAGTCAGATACCCAGTCAGCAGAGCCGTGCTGACCAAGTGCTGTTGGAAGCACAGGAAGAGCAGGCATTACGTGACGCCGTCGCTTCGCTTTCGCCTCGTTGCCGCGAGCTCATCAGTCTGCTCTTCTATCAAACCCCGGCGCGCCCATACAGCGAGGTAGCAGCCCAGTTGGGGGTCGCAACGGGTTCCATTGGATTTATCCGGGGCCGCTGTCTCGACAAGCTTCGCGCCGCACTGCAGAAAGCTGGAATCAAGTGAGCGCCGGTCCTACGATCACGCGATCGTCCGGCGAGCCCGTGTCAGAAGAGCTGCTGCGCCAACTAGGAAGCCTCCCCGGGCGCGATGCGCGATCGGGATTTTTCCTGCGACATCCGCATCTCGTCTCGAGCGAGGCTGTCTTCCGCATACGCGATATTGTCCTTCGCGAATTGCGGGTCGATGTTCACACGTCGATGAGCCTCGCCGAAGCCGCCATGGAAATCGCACATAGTTTGCGAGACCCTGCGGCGAGCGCGCATGCATTTCGGTGCATGGCGAACGCGATGTACGCCACCGGACAGCACCAATCGGCTATCGAACACCATCATCGTGCCATTGAACTATTCGAGACACTCAACGATCACGACGAGATTGCGAGAACCCTTAGCTCGTCGATCCAGCCGCTGATCCTCTTGGGAGAGTATGAACAGGCCGTGCAGGCCGCAGATCGCGCCCGGGAAATCTTCGCCCGCCGCGACGACCGCTGGCGTATCGCGCGGCTGGAACTCAATGTAGGAAACATCTATCACCGCCAAGACCGCTTCCCCGAAGCTCTGGCCAGCTACGAGCGTGCCTATCAGGAATTCTTGTCTCGTGGGGATGCGGAAGGCACCGCTGCCGCGCTAAGTAACATGGCCACTTGCCTGATCACGCTCAACGATTTTCCACGCGCTTTGAAAACGCACGAGGAGGCCCGAAAGTTCTGCCAGGAAAAGGGCATGACCACCCTCGTCTTACAGGCTGACTACAACATCGCGTGGCTGTATTACCTCCGCGGAGATTATAGCCGGGCCATCGAGATGCTGCGGGCGACACGCGATGCCTGCAAGGCCAACCAGGAGCAGTATCACTTCGCTCTTTGCCACATGGACCTCTCGGAGATTTATCTTGAGCTCAACCTCAGCGAAGAGGCGGGGGAGATGGCCACACACGGTGCCTCTCTTTTTGAATCCTTGGGAATGGGATACGAGACCGCCAAGTGCTATGCCAACCTGGCGAGCGCAATGGGGCAGCAGAAGCAGAGCTTCCGTGCCCTGGAGCTTTTCTCGAAGGCGCGCGAGATGTTCGTAAAAGAAAAGAACGCGGTCTGGCCCGCACTGATCGACCTATACCAGGCTCTGCTCTTGTTCAACGAAGGGCGATACTTCGAGTCCCGGAACCTATGCAACGCCGCGCTGAACGCTTTCAGCTCTTCGGCATTATCGGGTAAAGCGGCACTGTGTCACCTGTTGCTGTCGCGCATCGCCTCCCGAACCCATGATTCGCCGACGGCTATGCAGGAATGTTTGCGCGCCGAGGGCATCGTGGACGATTTGGAAGCGCCTCTGCTCACCTTCCAGACCTACTTCTTAATGGGCGATCTGCAGCTGGAAGCAGGCGATCGGAAGGCAGCCTATGGGTCGTTTCAGATAGCGCGCAAGGGATTGGAAACTCTTCGCAGCAGTCTCCGCGGACAAGAGTTAAAGATCTCGTTCGTCAAGGACCGCCTGGAGGTATACGAACGGCTTGTGGATCTTTGCTTGAGCGGTCACGCCGGTTCGGAGCCGCTGCATGAGGCCTTCGAATTTATGGAACAGGCCAAGTCCCGCAGCCTGGTCGATCTCATGTTTCAGGCGGCAACGGCGCAAGCTCCGCCGCAGGGGCAGAGCGCATTGGTCCGCAATATCCGCAACCTTCGGGAAGAATTGAACTGGTATTACCACCGCATCGAGCAAGAACAACTGCGGACAGAGGAACGCTCGCCTGAACGCATTGAGCGCTTGCGCGAGGAGGCCAGAGAGCGTGAGACCCGCTTCGTGCGGACTTTGCGTGAGATGCCTAGCGACGAACTTACCACCACAGCACTGGTTCCTCAGCGAACAGGGGGTATCGACGAGGTACGCGCCGCTCTGGCTGCCGACACAGCGATTTTGGAATACTTCTTCACCGGCGACAAAGTCCTGGCGACGGTCATCACCAAAGAAAGTCTGCAGCCGGTGCCAGTGACGTTGCTGTCACGCGTCAATGGTTTGCTGCAGTTGTTGCAATTTCAGCTTGCCAAATTTCAACTCGGTGCGGAATACGCTCGAACGTTCGAGAAACAACTCTTAGCCGCCTCGCAAAGCCATTTGCAGGAACTTTACAAGGAGTTGATCGCGCCCGTACGTTTGCGTCTGGCACGATCGAAGAATGTCGTAATCGTCCCGCATGGGATGCTGCACTATCTTCCATTTCATGCATTCTTTGATGGAGAGCGGTATCTCTGCGACGTTTTTCAGGTCTCCTACGCGCCAAGCGCTAATGTTTTTGCGCTGGCACAGAAAAGAAAAAGCGATTCTACTGGTCCTGCCTTGATTTTTGGCGTGCCGGACGCTCGTGCACCTTTTATTCTTGACGAGGTGCAGGCCGTAGCGGGGATGTTGCCGGGGAACAAAATATTTTTGGGGAGCAACGCCACCGCGGCCAAGTTGCGGGAAGAGGGCGCGAATGCTCGCATGATCCATATTGCTACGCATGGATTCTTTCGCCAGGACAACCCGATGTTTTCTGGCATCAGGCTCGCGGACGGGTACTTGAGCCTTCACGATATCGACCAGCTCCATCTCCCGGCGCAACTGATAACGTTAAGCGGGTGTGCCACCGGTCTCACCGTAGTGGCGGCAGGTGACGAATTGCTTGGCCTGGTGCGAGGGCTGCTGCACGCCGGCGGTGCGTCTTTGATGCTGAGCCTCTGGGACGTTCATGACCGTACCACCTCTGAATTCATGAAGCTTTTTTACTCCCACTACTCTGCCAACGCGAACAACGTGGCAGCCCTGCAGAATGCGATGAGGACGATCCGGGAGAACTCGCCGCATCCTTATTTCTGGGCCCCGTTCAAGCTTGTCGGGCGCATCGACTCCTAGCGGTCCTAAGCTATCCTCTTGCAAACAAAGGGATAAAAATTCTCGGTCGAACTATATTTCTTGACCACTCCCCATCTCTTATTACCAAATCCAAAACCGCCACAGCTCCGAACCTGGATGCTGTCCCCCCAAGGAGGGCGGAAACATGATGAACCACTTCGAAAGCACGGAATGGCTTGATTTAGCACGAGGTACCGCGGCAGCCGATGTAGTTGCCAAGATGCAAAAGCACCTTGAATCCGGTTGCAGCAAATGCGCTGAGATAGCTGATGAGATGAACAAGATCGCACAGATGTCCAAAAGGGAACCGTCATACGCGCCACCGCCGGAGGCCGTGCGAGCCGCAAAGGCGCTGATGTCAGTTAATAGACTTGCATCAAGGCCGCGCGCGGAAACGTACATCCTGCAACTGTTCTTTGACTCGGCGGTGCAGCCGTTACTGGCTGGCGTTCGCGGAGCCATGGCGGGAAGGCAACTTTTGTACCAAAAAGACAACTGTTGCATCGATCTCCGGCTGGAGGCGAAGCCGGGCAGCCGCGTTGAGATGGTCGGTCAAGTTCTGGATTCCGGGGCGATTGGTCGCGGCTTGGACCAAATACCCGTAAGCTTGCAGAAGGGTGAGCAGATATTTGCTCAAACCCTCACCAACCACTTTGGAGAATTCCGGCTTGTGCTCGACGATACCGAAAACGTACAGATGATCGTGGATGTGACCCAAGATCGAAGGCTAGTCGTGCCGCTGCCCAATTGAGGCAGTGGAAGTTGCTTGTACTCAAGGAGTTACGGGACGTTACCAAAGTAACTTGAAGCGTGCCGGTAGGGCAGTTTTCAATAGTACTTTCGTACTCGTCCCTGGTGATTTGTGGAGAGTAAAGAAATGAAACGCACCTGTAGCTTTTTATTGACGTTCGTCCTGATCCTTGGCACCGCCAACGCCAAAGCGGACACGCGCATCATCGTTCGCAATTCGCTCGGTAGCCTCGCGATGAACACCACATGCCTGCTGCTGGGATGCAAAGTGCAGCGAGGCCTGGGTGATCCGAACGCACAGCTGTTCCTGATCACGGTTCCTTCCGCCCTGAATCCCGTCACGTTCCTACTTAGACTGGTTCTTCAGCCCGGAATCCTCGGCCTTGAGATCGATCAGAAGGGGGCCGTAATGGCGGCCGACGCAAGTTCGGTTCCCCCTGCTTTGACCGATAACGCCGCTTACAACTACTACGGAACGACCGTACATCACGGCTATGTATTTCAGCCGGCGACTTCGATTGTTGGCCTCGCCAACGTGCAGGCGACTTGGGGTAATACGGGCGCAGGAACGGTTGCAGTGATCGATACAGGCGTCGATCCTGACCATCCGGTGCTCAAGCCAGTGCTTGTTCCCGGTTATGACTTCACGCGCAATGCGAACGGCGCCAATGAAAAGGGCGACGTCACACAATCGACGGTCGCTGTTCTAGACAATGCGCAGCCGGGTTACGTAAATCAGTCCACCGTCGCGGTTCTTGATCAGTCCACCGTCGCGGTGCTTGATCAGCAAAAGTACGTCGCCTTTGGCCACGGAACGATGACTGCCGGCGTGGTCCATTTAGTGGCGCCCTCTGCGAAGATCATGCCCTTGAAGGCATTCGGGGCCGATGGTTCCGGATACGTCTCCGATGTAATGCGAGCGATCTACTACGCCCAGAAAAACGGCGCAACCGTGATCAACATGAGCTTCGACTTCCCCGCCTATTCGCCGGAGCTGAAGAATGCGGTGAACTTCGTGACCGGCCGCGGTGTCGTTTGCGTCGCTTCTGCCGGGAACGACGGAAGCTCATCGTTGGTTTATCCTGCATCGCTCAGTAACGTTATGGGCGTTGCGTCGACGACCAACTTTGACGCGCTCTCGAACTTCTCCAACTATGGCTCTGGCGACGTTTTTGTCGGCGCGCCGGGTGAGGGAATCGTCACCACCTATCCATACGGGACCTATGCAGCCGTGTGGGGCACTTCGTTCAGCGCGCCTTTCGTTTCTGGCACAGCGGCGCTGTTGGATGGCGTCTCCAGCTCTTCAAGCGAGTCCACATCCGAAACTTCGATCAGCAACGCCAAGAATCTCGGACCAGCTCTGAATCACGGCCGGCTCGACATGTACCAGGCCATACAGGCATGGCGTACGCGCTTAGGGTTGCGATAACAGAATGAGCGCAATAATCACACCGCCGGTGAACGAGTTGTCTGGTTTTAGCGGCTTCGCTACAGACCTCCGCGTCAAGGAATTGGAAGAACAGGTCCTTTCCATGCGCACGGCCGTGATCTGTGGCTTCAACCAGCTGCTCGACTTGAAAGATCTGAACACCGGCGTGCACAGTACGCGTTTGGCGGAGTGGGCGGTGCGCGTCGCCGAGGGCCTCGGAATAGATGAATCCGTTCTGCGAGACGTGGAAGCAGCCGCCATCCTCCACGACATCGGCAAGATCGGCGTACCGGATGCGATCCTGAACAAACCTGGCAAACTTACGGAAGAAGAGCGCAAGATCATCAATAAGCATCCCGAGTACGGATGGGCGATCCAACGGATCATTCCTGGCCTTGAGCGCACCAGCCTCTTCACACTGCACCACCACGAAAACTTCGACGGTACCGGTTATCCCGGCCGCCTGAGAGGCTGCGATACTCCCGTTGGCTCCCGAATCGTTTCCGTCATCGATGCTTTCGATGCGATGGTCTCGAATCGCCCTTATCGAAAGGGTCTTCCGGTCGAAGAAGCCATCCGCCGTTTGATCGCGGACAGCGGCACGCAGTTCGATCCCGAGGTCGTGCGTTGCTTCATCAATATCGCGGAGCCCGAAGTGGCGAATGTTTTTGCGGCAACTGGTACCTCCATGTCGGTGGTCCTCTAGGATCTCAACCTGCAACAAAGAACCAAAAAAACGCGCACAAACCTTCCTAAGCAAATACCAAGAACTATTCCATGCAGCTCGTTGAGCACCAGCCAGTTAAAAACAAATCGCGCTCAATCCTCCGAAATGGCCCTTTAGCACTTTCACTGCGATAACACGGGTTCAAATCCCGTAGCGACGCCAAGATTCTGAAGTACTTACATCGATCGTCACTTTCCACCTGCTTGGTTACGCAAGCGGGTCTCGGAATTCGGGCCCGCATGATTTTCGTGCACCCTGCGGGCGAAGACTGGAGTACGATGGCGCTCATAAGCTTATGAGGTCCCCGTACGGGCTCGATATTATCGAGAGCTGCCTTACGTGCAACGAGCGCGAGCATTATCTTTTTTGCAACTTGTCGGCAGCGGCGTTGCGAAGCTTAGAGGAAATCAAATCCATTGCGACTTATCCGAAGGGCGCGTTGCTTTTCCTGGAAGGGCAAGAGCCGCGTGGGGTTTTCATTCTTTGTCATGGGCGCGTCAAGCTCTCGACCAGCTCCTCAGACGGGAAGACTGTGATCCTTCGCATCGCCGAGGCCGGTGAAGTTCTGGGCTTAGGGGCATCGGTCGCCGGGCATCCATACGACACCAGCGCAGAATTGCTGGAGCCGGCGCAGGCGAATTTTGTCGATCGCAAGGACCTGCTCAACTTCCTTGAGAAGCATGGCGACGCAGCGCTCCGCGTCGCGCAGCGCCTCAGCAGGGATTATCACTCCGCCTGCCGTGAGGTGCGCTCGCTCGGGCTTTCGCAATCCGCTGCAGAGAAACTCGCCCGTTTGATGCTGGAATGGTCCACAACGCCCGGAGAACATGTTCGGCCGGCCTCACACACCAAAGTACAAATGACGCTCACTCACGAGGAGATCGCCGAGCTCATCGGCAGTTCTCGCGAAACTGTCACCCGGATCATGTCTGACTTCAAAAAGAAAAAGCTGATCGAGACCAAAGGGGCCACCCTGATCCTGCGCGACAAGCCAGCCTTGGAAAAGATGGTGAAGTAGGTCACCAAGCCGTGTGATTTAGGTCACAGCGCTATTCCCTTGGAATCCCCCATACTCCGGGGATGGCAGCCCAGAGTCAATCCGCGCCTGACAAGAGAAGCAAGCCCGCAGCAATGGGGTTGAGTCCGGAATTGCGTGCTCAATTTTTTTCTCTTCTCGAGTCGAGGACGTATAACGCCGGAACTACAGTGTTTCGTGCTGGCGAGTCGATCGATGGCGCATTCTATGTTCATCGCGGCAGAGTAGCGCTTTGGCTTGACCCCGGACCGAAGGCCCGCTTACTGCACACTGCAGAGAGCGGGGAAATGGTTGGGCTCAGCTCGTGTGTCTCCGGACTGCCTTGCGAGGTAGAGGCGAAGTGTCTTACCCCCTGTGAGCTTGGGTTCATTCGCTCCGCCGCCCTCTCTGCTTACGTCCGCTCGCATCCGCAGGCGTGGCCCTACCTGGCCCACCAACTTGCGACCTGTCTTTCCAACGCGAACTGCCAGGTTCTCTCCCTGAAAAAACGCTGAAAGGGAGTCCTGTTCGTTACCCTTCTTCCCGTACAGTGAGCACTGGGCAATTTGCGCCGGCCATTACCTGATAGGCAATATTGCCCGAGAAATGGGTCGCGATCTCGATCGCCTGCTTCACTCCCATGGCGATCAGGCCGGCGTTTTGCTCCCGCGCGTACCGCATGATGGTTTCAGCCGGGTTGCCGAAATCGATTACGAAATCGACATCCACATTCAGATCAAACCTGCTGACGTTCCGTCTCATGATGTCGAGCAAAGGCTTCGCAAGCACCCTGACCTCCGCGTTTGCACCCGTCTCGATCGGCAACACATGGAGCATAGTGATCGCTGAACGGTTTTCGGCAGCGACTGCCATCACGTGCGGCAACGCCGCAAAAGATTCAGGAGATAAGTCACTGCAATACACGATCCGCTCGATGCCGCGCAGCATCACCTTGTGATAATCCTTCACCTCCGGTCCCACCGTGATCACTGGGCACTTTGCATTGCGGCAAACATCTTCCGCAACCGAGCCGAGTAACAATCGGCCCAGGCCTTTCCCTCCGTGTGTCCCCATCACGATGAGGTCGGCATGTTCGATCTCCGCCAGATCCAACAGCTCTTCCGCGGCTGCGCCGGTGCGCAACCGGGTGCTCGTGGGGATTCCGGAACAGAAGGGAGACTCGAGCAGTTTGCCGAGATCCCTGCTCGCAAGCTTTTCCATGTCCACGCAGGCGTACATGGATTCCGGCGGCGCAATCGCGTTCGGCAGCGATGGAACCACATTTGCCACGATCAGGTCGGACCCGAAGCGGCGCGCCAGCACGGCAGCTACCGCCATGGCGTTTTGCGAGATCTCAGAAAAATCGGTGGCCAACAGGATGCGGCGGTACATTTTCGTCGTTTCACGAGGGGTAGTTCTGTCGAGTAATGCCGTATTGCCTTTCATATGAGTGCCTCCGCAGCGTCTCTTTCCGCTCACAAAAAGTTTCGCCCCAGCCCGCGTGCGCCGCTGTGACCCACGTCACCAGAGCGCGTGACGGCGGTCACGTCGAAAAAATGCCCCGGCGCTTACCCTGGTCGCAAACAGGAGGCTGCCATGAAAAACCTACTTAAAAAATCTGCAATCATTGCTGGTTTCGCCGGCGCTGGCGCAGCCATGGTGCATTTACTCGATCCCGAACACGGGAAACGTCGCCGCTCTACGTTGCGCGACAAAGTCACTCATTTCGGAGTCGAAGCTCGCAAATCTTTGCTGGCATCTGGGATCGATCTCAGCAACAAATTGGAAGGCGCTGCCTCGAAAATGCAGGCGCGGTTTTGCATGGAAAGGGCTGAGGACCAAGTGGTCGAAGCACGGGTGCGCTCCAAACTCGGGCATTTAGTCTCGCACCCTCACGCGGTTGAAGTCATGGTTTCGCACGGCGTTGTGACCCTCTACGGGCCGATGCTTGAATCGGAGGTATCAAAGGCCATTCGAGAGATTCGGGGCATGGCTGGGGTGACTGAGATCCGTAACCGGCTCCACACCCATAAGCACGCCGGCGGCATCCCGGCCCTGCAAGCCGGGAGGAAACGTGCGCCTCATGTTCTGCAGCCCTTGCCGCCGCGCTGGTCGCCTGCCGCGCGGTTGGGGATCGGTGTAGCCGGGCTCGCTCTCGCCACCATGGCATTGCGCAAAAAAAGCTGGGCGGCTCCGTTCTTCGGTGTGGCCGGAAGCGGCCTGCTGCTTAGCGCAGCGACCAATCGCAGCCTGCACAAGAGCCTGGGATTTGAGGACGCATGGGCCGGCATCAGGATACGGCGATCGATCTCGATAGCGGCGCCCATTTCGGACCTTTATGCGTTCTGGGCCGATCCGTTGAACTACTCCAGCGTGTTCTCGCACATCCTTTCCGTCGAGAAGGTGAGCGAAGACTCCTACCTGTGGACCGTCGAAGGCCCCGCCGGCAGGCATATAACCTGGCAAGGCAGCATCATTGATCGCGTTCCGAATCAACTTGTCGCCTGGACCACCGATCCGGAGTCGCAGCTGCCCAATTCCGGAATCGTCAGCCTCGAGCCGATCTATGACGGCAGCACTCGCGTGCAGGTTACGCTCGATTACCGTCCTCCTGCCGGAGTGCTTGGGAGCTATCTTGGCAAATTCCTGGGCGCGTATCCGGCAAAAACGCTGGAACAGGATTTGCTCAGCCTGAAGCGAAGATTCGAGGGCAAGACAGATCCAAAGCTGCCGCAAAATCCGCTCACCGAACGCCGCCGCCGCGGAGACCTGGAATTTGAATCCGCGGAAAAGATGGCGACCACTTGATTCTTGCGGTTCCAAAGTGGGGCTCGGGCCGGAACTTTTATCTGCCGGCCCAATTTTTTTGTTGCAGTGAAATCAGCAACATAGGAATCTTTGTGACATCCGTCACATACACGACATGGGGGAATTCCTAGAATTTTCAGCATAGTCGAAAAATTTGTACCCGCGGAGGGCGGCTCATGCCAGCAGTGCGCGTTGCCCCATCATTCAGGGCCCGCCTATTAAGGTGTCTGTCACTTCTTGCAATTGCGCCGCCATCATTCCGCTCGGGGGTGCAAAGAATCCAGACAAGCCTACCCAGGAAAAAAAATCTGTCGTAGCAGAGAGCCACGTTGCTGATCCTTCTCAGTACGTCGGCTCACAGGAATGTAAGACCTGCCATGAAGCAGAATTCAAGAGCTACGACCATGGCGCGCACTGGAAGATAGATAAAGACCCGAAGGGCGACGTCACAAAGCAAGGTTGCGAGGGCTGCCACGGCCCGGGCAAAGCCCACGCCGAAGAAGGCGGCAAGCTGGAGACTCTATTCCGCTTCACTGGGCGTACCGCCGAAAGTACCAGCAAACGATGTCTCACTTGCCATGAGTTCACGGAATCGCACAGCAACTTCCTGCGTTCGGAACACGTGAAGAACGGAGTCGGTTGCGTGGACTGCCACTCCGAACACAAGCCCAAGGTCGAACACGCGCTGCTGAAAGAGAAGCAGCCGCAGCTTTGCTTCGGATGCCATCAGGAAGCGCGCGCCGATTTCTCCAAGCCATTTCACCACCGCGTGAACGAAGGACTCATCGCCTGCAGCAATTGCCACAACCCACATGGCGGATTCCTGACTCGCCAACTGAACGCGACCGCAGCGCAAGATCAAGTGTGCTTTACCTGCCACTCAGAAAAAGCGGGCCCGTTCGTCTTTGAACATCCCCCGAGCAAAGTGGAAGGTTGCGTGATGTGCCACACGCCCCACGGCTCGACAAATCCGCGCCTCCTGAAACGCTCGAATGTGAATACGCTTTGCCTGGAGTGCCACACGTTCACGGTTGATTCCGCCGCGCCCGCTATCCCGACATTCCATAACCAGGCGCAGAAATATCAGGCATGCACGATGTGCCACACGCAGATCCACGGGTCCAACACGAGTCCGGTCTTCTTCAGGTAGGAGGCGCCATGGTCAACTCCCTAATCCGTTTCTGGACGCGAGTCGCAGGCGTCGCATTCATATTTGCTCTCTTTGCTTCACCCGTGATCTATGCCCAGGACTCGGGAAAGGCGCCTGACACCAAATTAGAAGACGCTGAGGCGCCGCCGGTGATGTGGGGTGAATACGAGGCGCACTCCAGCACCGATCTTGGTTGGGTCTCCACCGACTTCTCTGGCAGCCCACTCACCGAGCAGACCTTCGTCAACCAGCGTGACGGCTTCCGCATTCTCGGGCAGTCACTCGACCTCTTCTCGCCCAAGCACGATGCACTACTGTTCGATGAGCTGCATATGAACAGCTACGGATATTTCGGCGACCCGAATAGCTGGAGCCGAGTGAGCGTTTCAAAGCACCGATGGTACAACTTTGCTGGGAGCTTCCGGCGCGATCTGAATTTCTGGGACTACAACCTGCTTGCAAATCCATTGAGCCCGGCACTGTCGAACCCCAGCGTGCCCATTCAGTTTTCACCCCATGCGTTCCACACCACCCGCCGCATACAGGACTACCGCCTCACGCTGCTTCCGCAATCGCGTGTACGGATCCGGCTTGGCTACGGCCGCAACACCAGCGAGGGACCATCCTTCAGTTCGGTGCACGAAGGCACAGAAGCCCTCCTCAATCAGAATTGGCACAACACGCTCGACAACTACAACGTAGGCGTAGATGTTCGTGTGGCTCCCAAGACAAACGTCAGCTACGACTTCTTCATTTCGAAGTACAAAGGGGACAATACCTGGGGAGACGCCGGTTTCCAAGTTTTCAATCTGGCGGGTGGCATTCCTGTCGATCTCGGATTGGCATTCAACACTCCTGCCGGTCAGCCCTGTGCAGCACCGATACTCGGCTCCGGGCTCGCGAATCCCGCATGCAATGGTTATCTCGGGTATAGCCGCTCCGAGCCGACCCGCAATCTTTACCCTACCAACCAGCTCACGTTTCAAAGTAGCTACATCAAGAAGCTGGATTTTTCCGGCCGCATCAGCTACAGCAACTCAACTTCTGATCTATCGCCCAACAACTTTGAGGCCTTCAATGGCCTGATCACCCGCAGCCGCGAGCGCTCCTTTTTGGAGACCGGACCGGCGAACGCGAAACGCGACTCACTGAACGCCGATCTGGGCGTCACCATATTCATAACCGACTGGATGCGGTTTGTAGATAGCTTCCGCTATTCGCAGTTCCGCATTCCCGGTGTTTGGAATCACTTCGAAGTGGGATTGTTCGGAGCGACGCTGCTTACGAATCCCAACATCTTCAATCCGGCGACCTGCCCTGGTACGCCGGCCACTTGCCCTCAGCACAGCGCCAGCTCGGGGCCAGACCTCATTTCGGAAGACGTGAATCGTTTTCTCGGCCAGCACGGTCCAACCAACACTGTCGAAATGGAGTTTGATATCACCAAGCGCTTCGGTACACGCGTTGGGTATAGGTACGCCAATAGGGTGATCGATCAATCCACTTGGGGATTTGCGACTGAGACTTTCTACCCGACGCTGCCGAACCGCGGCCTGTGTGCCGGGCAGCCGCTTGTTGCAGGTGTGTGTACGGTGCAATTGTTCAATGGCGCGGTCATCACGCCCACGACGGACCTTTCTGCCGACGCCGATAAGTTCGACATCACCGAGCACTCGCTGCTTGCCGGCGTCTGGGCGCGTCCTGTGCAGTGGTGGCGCACCAGCTTCGATTACGAGCGCTTTTTCGCTGACAATATCTTCACTCGCATCAGTCCCCGCGACCGGGCGCTGTACCGCATCCGCAGCAGCGCGAAGCCTAAAAACTGGATGGTTCTCAGCGGCTCGCTTTACTGGTTGGAGCAGAAGCAACCAGAAAATCAGGTGCAAAACCGCCAGCACAATCACGTCGCCAGCGGCAGCATGATGGTGAGTCCGAACGATACGTGGTCTCTAAGCCTCGATTACAACTACCAGAACATCTTCTCGACCACGAAAATATGTTTCGTCTCAACTCCCGTCCCGCCGAACACCGCCACTTGCGGAGCACCTTACTTCACCGCGCCTTCCGTCTATGACAGCACCGGGCATTTCGTCTCTGCGCAAGTCATGATGCGACCGATCAAGCCGCTACACCTCGCATGGGGTTACACGCTTTCGAGCGTGGATGGGGCGAGCCTGCTGCTGAATCCCAATGCGCCCCTGGGGCCGCTACGTTCTAATTACCATCTGCCGACCGCATCGGTGGCGTACGATTTCACAAAACGCTGGACGGGACATGTCGATTGGAATTTTTACCAGTATGGAGAAAAGACCGATCCGGGCTTGACCGGTTTCCGCAATTTTCGCGGTAACATGTTCACCACTGCGGTCCGGTACTCGTTCTAAAAGAAAGGGGTTCTCTAATGAAGCGTGTTGTTAGCCTGCTCTGCAAGAGCGCCGTTCTCGCCACTGCGATGTCGTTGACCAGTTTGGTCTGGGCCGCGGACAACGCCGCCACCGCCGATCTTTATAAAACGACTTGCCAAAAGTGCCACGGCGCCGACGGCATGGGGAATACTCCTGCCGGCAAGAAGTTTGAAGCGCGCGATTTTCATTCTGCCGACGTGCAGAAGGAAACCGACGCACAGTTAACGAAGATCATCACCGACGGGGAGAAGAAAATGCCGTCGTATAAAGACAAGCTCTCGGCTGACCAGATCAAGGACCTGGTCGCCTACGTGCGCCAGCTCGGCAAGACGAAATAGCTCGTTCTGCGCATGCCTTGGATGACCATCATCATCGCGGCGTTTGTGGTGCTCTGCGCCGCGCTTGCGCTGCTGCTGGCGGTGCGTCCTAGCCTGACCGCCACCCGGGCTGGCAAGATCCTGGCTTTTGTCGGCTTGTTCATTCTTCCGGTGATGGCGGCTTCCATGGGCGTCTCGGAGCACATGGAGCGCGCCAAAGAAACGCGTTTTTGCCTGTCGTGCCACATCATGGAGCCATACGGAAAGAGCCTGTATGTGGACGACAAGGAGCATCTCGCCGCCGCCCACTTTCAGAGCCACCGCGTGCCGGCAAACGAGGCTTGCTACACCTGCCACACCGACTACAGCCTGTTCGGCCCGGTAAAGGCAAAACTTGGTGGCCTGCGCCACATTTACATCCAGTACCTGGGAAAACCGCCTAAGCCGGAAGAGATCAAGCTTTATAAGCCCTATAACAACCGCGAGTGCCTACACTGCCACGATGGCGCGCGCTCGTTCGAGCAACAGAAGATGCACAGTGCTGACCCGAACACGATGGCTGATATCAAATCCAACAAGCTCTCGTGCACAGACGCCGGCTGCCACGACGTTGTACACAATGTCGGTGAGCTAGGGGATACAAAAATGTGGAGTCCTGCGAAATGACCAATACTGCCCCATCAAAACTCGAATACCGCCTGCGGATCTTCGCGGTGTTTATCGTTCTCGGACTTATCCTTGAATTGATCAGCCTGGGATGGGTGCATCCGATCGCCTTCCTGCTCTTCGCAATCCTCGGCTGTGGGTGCCTGTTCATTGGCATGGCCGGGTATCTTTACAGCATCGTTTCCGTTCCTCTGGAGAGTGGCTCGCCGCGGAGTTGAGTAACCTTACCCGTAAATGGAATGAGCACCGGCTGCGGATTTGGTCAAGAGACCGTCGCAGTAAAGTATCAGTGCGAAGCCGCCGGTGCTCACCTATTACGGAGCGAAGATGCCGTGCTTCCTCTCGACGCTGTCGTGTTAACTTCTGAGCTCGTTATTGAAGAATGAGAGCCGCTCTCAGAACGTCTTCCGACTCAACGGCGCGTCCTTACACACCCAACAACCCTTATGCCGGATGCCCGATCGCATGCCCGGTGTGAGCCAACATATTGCGTGGGCTCGGCCGGAAGACAGCCTTCAAGGTCCTCAGCAGCTCGTTCGGGTCCACGTTGTTCACCAGGTTCGTGATGGACAGCATCCCGGAGATCGATCCCTCGGAGTCAACGACCGGAATACGTCGAACATGATGTTGCCGCATCAGCGACATCGCGAACATCACGTCGTCATCCAAGCGGCAGCTGATCGCCGGGCTCGTCATACAGCTGGCTACGTTTACGCGGATCGGCGAATCGCTGTTCGACACTACCGCCAGGCAAAGATCGCGGTCGGTGACTACGCCGACTAGTCGTCCGGCTCCGTTCTTCGCGACTACGGGCAGCACGCCCACGTCGTTCTCCTTCATGGTGCGAGCAGCTTCGAGTGCCGTGTCCCATTGTGTGCAGCACACCGGAAATTCATGCATGATCTCGTGGACTTTCATAAGCCCTCCAAAACGACTTCGGTTGTGGTCAAGTATGTAGGCACTGCGAAGCGGAGTATGTGAGCGCCGTCACGAGGCCTTGTGACACATGTCACAGCTTGTGATTCAGGATTGCGGGATGCTGTGTCCACAGGAGGGCGCCATGACCGACAAGCGCGATCTGCTGGCTGTCCTTAAGACCGAACTCAGCTTTCTCGAATCAGGAGGTTATGCGAGCGACGCGAACCCGTGGCGTCCTGCGTTCATATTCGAGGACTCTCCCAGTTGCCTCAATTTCGGAGAATCCAGTAAGCCGCATGCATGCTCGGAATGTGCGCTGGTGCAACTTGTACCGGAATCGCGGCGAAAGGAAAGCCGCCCATGCCGCTTCATTCACTTTCCAGCACATTGGGATCCTAAGCTTAGAATTCCACGTGGACAAGTTGTCGCGGCCGCTTCTATAGTGTCACCTAAATACTAGTGACTCCAGCGTAACTGGACTGGCCACAGTTAGGCCGCAAATGTAATCACACTGGCTCACCTTCGGGTGGGCCTTTCTGCGTTCGCGAGTGGACCCGATAAGCTCATGGAGCGGCGTAACCGTCGCACAGGAAGGACAGAGAAAGCGCGGATCTGGGAAGTGACGGACAGAACGGTCAGGACCTGGATTGGGGAGGCGGTTGCCGCCGCTGCTGCTGACGGTGTGACGTTCTCTGTTCCGGTCACACCACATACGTTCCGCCATTCCTATGCGATGCACATGCTGTATGCCGGTATACCGCTGAAAGTTCTGCAAAGCCTGATGGGACATAAGTCCATCAGTTCAACGGAAGTCTACACGAAGGTTTTTGCGCTGGATGTGGCTGCCCGGCACCGGGTGCAGTTTGCGATGCCGGAGTCTGATGCGGTTGCGATGCTGAAACAATTATCCTGAGAATAAATGCCTTGGCCTTTATATGGAAATGTGGAACTGAGTGGATATGCTGTTTTTGTCTGTTAAACAGAGAAGCTGGCTGTTATCCACTGAGAAGCGAACGAAACAGTCGGGAAAATCTCCCATTATCGTAGAGATCCGCATTATTAATCTCAGGAGCCTGTGTAGCGTTTATAGGAAGTAGTGTTCTGTCATGATGCCTGCAAGCGGTAACGAAAACGATTTGAATATGCCTTCAGGAACAATAGAAATCTTCGTGCGGTGTTACGTTGAAGTGGAGCGGATTATGTCAGCAATGGACAGAACAACCTAATGAACACAGAACCATGATGTGGTCTGTCCTTTTACAGCCAGTAGTGCTCGCCGCAGTCGAGCGACAGGGCGAAGCCCTCGGCTGGTTGCCCTCGCCGCTGGGCTGGCGGCCGTCTATGGCCCTGCAAACGCGCCAGAAACGCCGTCGAAGCCGTGTGCGAGACACCGCGGCCGGCCGCCGGCGTTGTGGATACCTCGCGGAAAACTTGGCCCTCACTGACAGATGAGGGGCGGACGTTGACACTTGAGGGGCCGACTCACCCGGCGCGGCGTTGACAGATGAGGGGCAGGCTCGATTTCGGCCGGCGACGTGGAGCTGGCCAGCCTCGCAAATCGGCGAAAACGCCTGATTTTACGCGAGTTTCCCACAGATGATGTGGACAAGCCTGGGGATAAGTGCCCTGCGGTATTGACACTTGAGGGGCGCGACTACTGACAGATGAGGGGCGCGATCCTTGACACTTGAGGGGCAGAGTGCTGACAGATGAGGGGCGCACCTATTGACATTTGAGGGGCTGTCCACAGGCAGAAAATCCAGCATTTGCAAGGGTTTCCGCCCGTTTTTCGGCCACCGCTAACCTGTCTTTTAACCTGCTTTTAAACCAATATTTATAAACCTTGTTTTTAACCAGGGCTGCGCCCTGTGCGCGTGACCGCGCACGCCGAAGGGGGGTGCCCCCCCTTCTCGAACCCTCCCGGTCGAGTGAGCGAGGAAGCACCAGGGAACAGCACTTATATATTCTGCTTACACACGATGCCTGAAAAAACTTCCCTTGGGGTTATCCACTTATCCACGGGGATATTTTTATAATTATTTTTTTTATAGTTTTTAGATCTTCTTTTTTAGAGCGCCTTGTAGGCCTTTATCCATGCTGGTTCTAGAGAAGGTGTTGTGACAAATTGCCCTTTCAGTGTGACAAATCACCCTCAAATGACAGTCCTGTCTGTGACAAATTGCCCTTAACCCTGTGACAAATTGCCCTCAGAAGAAGCTGTTTTTTCACAAAGTTATCCCTGCTTATTGACTCTTTTTTATTTAGTGTGACAATCTAAAAACTTGTCACACTTCACATGGATCTGTCATGGCGGAAACAGCGGTTATCAATCACAAGAAACGTAAAAATAGCCCGCGAATCGTCCAGTCAAACGACCTCACTGAGGCGGCATATAGTCTCTCCCGGGATCAAAAACGTATGCTGTATCTGTTCGTTGACCAGATCAGAAAATCTGATGGCACCCTACAGGAACATGACGGTATCTGCGAGATCCATGTTGCTAAATATGCTGAAATATTCGGATTGACCTCTGCGGAAGCCAGTAAGGATATACGGCAGGCATTGAAGAGTTTCGCGGGGAAGGAAGTGGTTTTTTATCGCCCTGAAGAGGATGCCGGCGATGAAAAAGGCTATGAATCTTTTCCTTGGTTTATCAAACGTGCGCACAGTCCATCCAGAGGGCTTTACAGTGTACATATCAACCCATATCTCATTCCCTTCTTTATCGGGTTACAGAACCGGTTTACGCAGTTTCGGCTTAGTGAAACAAAAGAAATCACCAATCCGTATGCCATGCGTTTATACGAATCCCTGTGTCAGTATCGTAAGCCGGATGGCTCAGGCATCGTCTCTCTGAAAATCGACTGGATCATAGAGCGTTACCAGCTGCCTCAAAGTTACCAGCGTATGCCTGACTTCCGCCGCCGCTTCCTGCAGGTCTGTGTTAATGAGATCAACAGCAGAACTCCAATGCGCCTCTCATACATTGAGAAAAAGAAAGGCCGCCAGACGACTCATATCGTATTTTCCTTCCGCGATATCACTTCCATGACGACAGGATAGTCTGAGGGTTATCTGTCACAGATTTGAGGGTGGTTCGTCACATTTGTTCTGACCTACTGAGGGTAATTTGTCACAGTTTTGCTGTTTCCTTCAGCCTGCATGGATTTTCTCATACTTTTTGAACTGTAATTTTTAAGGAAGCCAAATTTGAGGGCAGTTTGTCACAGTTGATTTCCTTCTCTTTCCCTTCGTCATGTGACTTGATATCGGGGGTTAGTTCGTCATCATTGATGAGGGTTGATTATCACAGTTTATTACTCTGAATTGGCTATCCGCGTGTGTACCTCTACCTGGAGTTTTTCCCACGGTGGATATTTCTTCTTGCGCTGAGCGTAAGAGCTATCTGACAGAACAGTTCTTCTTTGCTTCCTCGCCAGTTCGCTCGCTATGCTCGGTTACACGGCTGCGGCGAGCGCTAGTGATAATAAGTGACTGAGGTATGTGCTCTTCTTATCTCCTTTTGTAGTGTTGCTCTTATTTTAAACAACTTTGCGGTTTTTTGATGACTTTGCGATTTTGTTGTTGCTTTGCAGTAAATTGCAAGATTTAATAAAAAAACGCAAAGCAATGATTAAAGGATGTTCAGAATGAAACTCATGGAAACACTTAACCAGTGCATAAACGCTGGTCATGAAATGACGAAGGCTATCGCCATTGCACAGTTTAATGATGACAGCCCGGAAGCGAGGAAAATAACCCGGCGCTGGAGAATAGGTGAAGCAGCGGATTTAGTTGGGGTTTCTTCTCAGGCTATCAGAGATGCCGAGAAAGCAGGGCGACTACCGCACCCGGATATGGAAATTCGAGGACGGGTTGAGCAACGTGTTGGTTATACAATTGAACAAATTAATCATATGCGTGATGTGTTTGGTACGCGATTGCGACGTGCTGAAGACGTATTTCCACCGGTGATCGGGGTTGCTGCCCATAAAGGAGGCGTTTACAAAACCTCAGTTTCTGTTCATCTTGCTCAGGATCTGGCTCTGAAGGGGCTACGTGTTTTGCTCGTGGAAGGTAACGACCCCCAGGGAACAGCCTCAATGTATCACGGATGGGTACCAGATCTTCATATTCATGCAGAAGACACTCTCCTGCCTTTCTATCTTGGGGAAAAGGACGATGTCACTTATGCAATAAAGCCCACTTGCTGGCCGGGGCTTGACATTATTCCTTCCTGTCTGGCTCTGCACCGTATTGAAACTGAGTTAATGGGCAAATTTGATGAAGGTAAACTGCCCACCGATCCACACCTGATGCTCCGACTGGCCATTGAAACTGTTGCTCATGACTATGATGTCATAGTTATTGACAGCGCGCCTAACCTGGGTATCGGCACGATTAATGTCGTATGTGCTGCTGATGTGCTGATTGTTCCCACGCCTGCTGAGTTGTTTGACTACACCTCCGCACTGCAGTTTTTCGATATGCTTCGTGATCTGCTCAAGAACGTTGATCTTAAAGGGTTCGAGCCTGATGTACGTATTTTGCTTACCAAATACAGCAATAGTAATGGCTCTCAGTCCCCGTGGATGGAGGAGCAAATTCGGGATGCCTGGGGAAGCATGGTTCTAAAAAATGTTGTACGTGAAACGGATGAAGTTGGTAAAGGTCAGATCCGGATGAGAACTGTTTTTGAACAGGCCATTGATCAACGCTCTTCAACTGGTGCCTGGAGAAATGCTCTTTCTATTTGGGAACCTGTCTGCAATGAAATTTTCGATCGTCTGATTAAACCACGCTGGGAGATTAGATAATGAAGCGTGCGCCTGTTATTCCAAAACATACGCTCAATACTCAACCGGTTGAAGATACTTCGTTATCGACACCAGCTGCCCCGATGGTGGATTCGTTAATTGCGCGCGTAGGAGTAATGGCTCGCGGTAATGCCATTACTTTGCCTGTATGTGGTCGGGATGTGAAGTTTACTCTTGAAGTGCTCCGGGGTGATAGTGTTGAGAAGACCTCTCGGGTATGGTCAGGTAATGAACGTGACCAGGAGCTGCTTACTGAGGACGCACTGGATGATCTCATCCCTTCTTTTCTACTGACTGGTCAACAGACACCGGCGTTCGGTCGAAGAGTATCTGGTGTCATAGAAATTGCCGATGGGAGTCGCCGTCGTAAAGCTGCTGCACTTACCGAAAGTGATTATCGTGTTCTGGTTGGCGAGCTGGATGATGAGCAGATGGCTGCATTATCCAGATTGGGTAACGATTATCGCCCAACAAGTGCTTATGAACGTGGTCAGCGTTATGCAAGCCGATTGCAGAATGAATTTGCTGGAAATATTTCTGCGCTGGCTGATGCGGAAAATATTTCACGTAAGATTATTACCCGCTGTATCAACACCGCCAAATTGCCTAAATCAGTTGTTGCTCTTTTTTCTCACCCCGGTGAACTATCTGCCCGGTCAGGTGATGCACTTCAAAAAGCCTTTACAGATAAAGAGGAATTACTTAAGCAGCAGGCATCTAACCTTCATGAGCAGAAAAAAGCTGGGGTGATATTTGAAGCTGAAGAAGTTATCACTCTTTTAACTTCTGTGCTTAAAACGTCATCTGCATCAAGAACTAGTTTAAGCTCACGACATCAGTTTGCTCCTGGAGCGACAGTATTGTATAAGGGCGATAAAATGGTGCTTAACCTGGACAGGTCTCGTGTTCCAACTGAGTGTATAGAGAAAATTGAGGCCATTCTTAAGGAACTTGAAAAGCCAGCACCCTGATGCGACCACGTTTTAGTCTACGTTTATCTGTCTTTACTTAATGTCCTTTGTTACAGGCCAGAAAGCATAACTGGCCTGAATATTCTCTCTCGGCCGCCGCCGCCTTTTCCTCAATCGCTCTTCGTTCGTCTGGAAGGCAGTACACCTTGATAGGTGGGCTGCCCTTCCTGGTTGGCTTGGTTTCATCAGCCATCCGCTTGCCCTCATCTGTTACGCCGGCGGTAGCCGGCCAGCCTCGCAGAGCAGGATTCCCGTTGAGCACCGCCAGGTGCGAATAAGGGACAGTGAAGAAGGAACACCCGCTCGCGGGTGGGCCTACTTCACCTATCCTGCCCGGCTGACGCCGTTGGATACACCAAGGAAAGTCTACACGAACCCTTTGGCAAAATCCTGTATATCGTGCGAAAAAGGATGGATATACCGAAAAAATCGCTATAATGACCCCGAAGCAGGGTTATGCAGCGGAAAAGATCCGTCGACCTGCAGCTCACGGTAACTGATGCCGTATTTGCAGTACCAGCGTACGGCCCACAGAATGATGTCACGCTGAAAATGCCGGCCTTTGAATGGGTTCATGTGCAGCTCCATCAGCAAAAGGGGATGATAAGTTTATCACCACCGACTATTTGCAACAGTGCCGTTGATCGTGCTATGATCGACTGATGTCATCAGCGGTGGAGTGCAATGTCGTGCAATACGAATGGCGAAAAGCCGAGCTCATCGGTCAGCTTCTCAACCTTGGGGTTACCCCCGGCGGTGTGCTGCTGGTCCACAGCTCCTTCCGTAGCGTCCGGCCCCTCGAAGATGGGCCACTTGGACTGATCGAGGCCCTGCGTGCTGCGCTGGGTCCGGGAGGGACGCTCGTCATGCCCTCGTGGTCAGGTCTGGACGACGAGCCGTTCGATCCTGCCACGTCGCCCGTTACACCGGACCTTGGAGTTGTCTCTGACACATTCTGGCGCCTGCCAAATGTAAAGCGCAGCGCCCATCCATTTGCCTTTGCGGCAGCGGGGCCACAGGCAGAGCAGATCATCTCTGATCCATTGCCCCTGCCACCTCACTCGCCTGCAAGCCCGGTCGCCCGTGTCCATGAACTCGATGGGCAGGTACTTCTCCTCGGCGTGGGACACGATGCCAACACGACGCTGCATCTTGCCGAGTTGATGGCAAAGGTTCCCTATGGGGTGCCGAGACACTGCACCATTCTTCAGGATGGCAAGTTGGTACGCGTCGATTATCTCGAGAATGACCACTGCTGTGAGCGCTTTGCCTTGGCGGACAGGTGGCTCAAGGAGAAGAGCCTTCAGAAGGAAGGTCCAGTCGGTCATGCCTTTGCTCGGTTGATCCGCTCCCGCGACATTGTGGCGACAGCCCTGGGTCAACTGGGCCGAGATCCGTTGATCTTCCTGCATCCGCCAGAGGCGGGATGCGAAGAATGCGATGCCGCTCGCCAGTGGCTGAGCTCATGAGCGGAGAACGAGATGACGTTGGAGGGGCAAGGTCGCGCTGATTGCTGGGGCAACACGTGGAGCGGATCGGGGATTGTCTTTCTTCAGCTCGCTGATGATATGCTGACGCTCAATGCCGTTTGGCCTCCGACTAACGAAAATCCCGCATTTGGACGGCTGATCCGATTGGCACGGCGGACGGCGAATGGCGGAGCAGACGCTCGTCCGGGGGCAATGAGATATGAAAAAGCCTGAACTCACCGCGACGTCCCGAAGGCGTGGCGCGGCTTCCCCGTGCCGGAGCAATCGCCCTGGGTGGGTTACACGACGCCCCTCTATGGCCCGTACTGACGGACACACCGAAGCCCCGGCGGCAACCCTCAGCGGATGCCCCGGGGCTTCACGTTTTCCCAGGTCAGAAGCGGTTTTCGGGAGTAGTGCCCCAACTGGGGTAACCTTTGAGTTCTCTCAGTTGGGGGCGTAGGGTCGCCGACATGACACAAGGGGTTGTGACCGGGGTGGACACGTACGCGGGTGCTTACGACCGTCAGTCGCGCGAGCGCGAGAATTCGAGCGCAGCAAGCCCAGCGACACAGCGTAGCGCCAACGAAGACAAGGCGGCCGACCTTCAGCGCGAAGTCGAGCGCGACGGGGGCCGGTTCAGGTTCGTCGGGCATTTCAGCGAAGCGCCGGGCACGTCGGCGTTCGGGACGGCGGAGCGCCCGGAGTTCGAACGCATCCTGAACGAATGCCGCGCCGGGCGGCTCAACATGATCATTGTCTATGACGTGTCGCGCTTCTCGCGCCTGAAGGTCATGGACGCGATTCCGATTGTCTCGGAATTGCTCGCCCTGGGCGTGACGATTGTTTCCACTCAGGAAGGCGTCTTCCGGCAGGGAAACGTCATGGACCTGATTCACCTGATTATGCGGCTCGACGCGTCGCACAAAGAATCTTCGCTGAAGTCGGCGAAGATTCTCGACACGAAGAACCTTCAGCGCGAATTGGGCGGGTACGTCGGCGGGAAGGCGCCTTACGGCTTCGAGCTTGTTTCGGAGACGAAGGAGATCACGCGCAACGGCCGAATGGTCAATGTCGTCATCAACAAGCTTGCGCACTCGACCACTCCCCTTACCGGACCCTTCGAGTTCGAGCCCGACGTAATCCGGTGGTGGTGGCGTGAGATCAAGACGCACAAACACCTTCCCTTCAAGCCGGGCAGTCAAGCCGCCATTCACCCGGGCAGCATCACGGGGCTTTGTAAGCGCATGGACGCTGACGCCGTGCCGACCCGGGGCGAGACGATTGGGAAGAAGACCGCTTCAAGCGCCTGGGACCCGGCAACCGTTATGCGAATCCTTCGGGACCCGCGTATTGCGGGCTTCGCCGCTGAGGTGATCTACAAGAAGAAGCCGGACGGCACGCCGACCACGAAGATTGAGGGTTACCGCATTCAGCGCGACCCGATCACGCTCCGGCCGGTCGAGCTTGATTGCGGACCGATCATCGAGCCCGCTGAGTGGTATGAGCTTCAGGCGTGGTTGGACGGCAGGGGGCGCGGCAAGGGGCTTTCCCGGGGGCAAGCCATTCTGTCCGCCATGGACAAGCTGTACTGCGAGTGTGGCGCCGTCATGACTTCGAAGCGCGGGGAAGAATCGATCAAGGACTCTTACCGCTGCCGTCGCCGGAAGGTGGTCGACCCGTCCGCACCTGGGCAGCACGAAGGCACGTGCAACGTCAGCATGGCGGCACTCGACAAGTTCGTTGCGGAACGCATCTTCAACAAGATCAGGCACGCCGAAGGCGACGAAGAGACGTTGGCGCTTCTGTGGGAAGCCGCCCGACGCTTCGGCAAGCTCACTGAGGCGCCTGAGAAGAGCGGCGAACGGGCGAACCTTGTTGCGGAGCGCGCCGACGCCCTGAACGCCCTTGAAGAGCTGTACGAAGACCGCGCGGCAGGCGCGTACGACGGACCCGTTGGCAGGAAGCACTTCCGGAAGCAACAGGCAGCGCTGACGCTCCGGCAGCAAGGGGCGGAAGAGCGGCTTGCCGAACTTGAAGCCGCCGAAGCCCCGAAGCTTCCCCTTGACCAATGGTTCCCCGAAGACGCCGACGCTGACCCGACCGGCCCTAAGTCGTGGTGGGGGCGCGCGTCAGTAGACGACAAGCGCGTGTTCGTCGGGCTCTTCGTAGACAAGATCGTTGTCACGAAGTCGACTACGGGCAGGGGGCAGGGAACGCCCATCGAGAAGCGCGCTTCGATCACGTGGGCGAAGCCGCCGACCGACGACGACGAAGACGACGCCCAGGACGGCACGGAAGACGTAGCGGCGTAGCGAGACACCCGGGAAGCCTGTTAGGCGCTGAGACGGGCGCACAGCGGGCTTCCTGGGGCAGCGGGAAGGGTCGGCCGGTCCCCCGGTCGGCCCATTTCTCTTGTCTCGGTTTAGTTAGTTAGCCTAAGTAACAGTGACTCCGTCACCACAGCACAGCGGGGCGAGCCGTTGACCTGGGGGAAGTGATGCTGTGACGGAATGACTCGAAACACACATTCCTAATGACTTCTCATTGGGTAATCCAGACTTCACGCCACTTCATCACAGCGTCACCCGGGCGCCCTTCGCTGTGACCCCGAATCAGGTTGCCGACAACCTTCATATAGGTAGAGGGGTTTACGCGCCACGCATCAAGCACCGCTAAGGAACGGCGTCGAGCGCTACCCACTCAGGCCGGTCACTCCCCTGATCTCTCCCAGGGTTGAGCGACCGGCGTTGCCTCCCTAGCTCAGTTCGGTTAGAGCGCCTGTTTCGTAATCAGGGGGTCGGCGGTTCGAATCCGTCGGGGGGCTCAATGAGCGGATACACAATCGCTTGGCTCGCATGGCTTGCCGCGTTCGGCGTCATTGAGGGTCGAGCGCTCTTCAATAAGAAGCCGGGCGACACGCTGAGCGAACACGTCTGGTCATGGTTCGCCACGCAAAGCGGCAGTACAGGCAAGCCTTCGGGTTGGGTGCGTGCTCGACGCTTTGCGCTACTGGCCTTCATGGGTTGGCTCACTGCCCACTTCATGACGGGCGGTCGCTTCTAGCGCTGCCGCGCCCAGCCTACTCACGTGAGTAGGTAGGGGGGTGTCGACGGATAGGGGGGTGTCCCCGGAAGGGGGGGGGGGGTGCCCTATGCGTACCCGGTGTCTCGACTGTAGGGACTGGGCTACTCATGGTGGGCGCTGTGCTCAGCACCACGCCACCTATCAGGCACAGCGCAGTGTGAAGAGCCATGCGAAGCGGCGTGCTGCTATCGCCCGTGGGAACAACGCTGCGGCGAAGATGCGTCGTGCTATCCGTAAGGCAGTGGGCGCGCACTGTGCTACCTGCCTGGGTTGGTACCACTAGAAAGCTTCTCGAGCGGATCGATCCTGCAGGAATTCCCGGGCATAACTGTTCCACTTGTATCGTCGGTCTGATAATCAGACTGGGACCACGGTCCCACTCGTATCGTCGGTCTGATTATTAGTCTGGGACCACGGTCCCACTCGTATCGTCGGTCTGATTATTAGTCTGG
>JADMIO011319481.1_pt1 | contig 120263 bp, 114 predicted proteins | sample 8958161 | NCBI WGS metagenome assembly JADMIO01 (sample SAMN16585339, study PRJNA669376) | soil metagenome | isolation source: Crop rotation soil | place: USA: Cullars Rotation, Alabama | collected 2011 | reverse complement strand
CGCGACAACTTGTCCACGTGGAATTCTAAGCTTAGGATCCCAATGTGCTGGAAAGTTCGCGTGCATGATGTCGCCGCGACGGTGGACGCACTGAACGTCGCGGCGGCGGTGTAATCAAGATAGCGTTGCTAACGCGTTAGTAGAGGGATCAGTTTGGGTCGCAAATATTTTGGCACTGACGGAGTCAGAGGACGGGTGGGCGAGCACCCGATGACGGTGGATTTCGCGTTAAGCCTGGCGAGCGCCGCGGCGCGCGTGCTGGCTCCGAACGGCGGCACCGTGCTCATCGGCAAGGACACGAGGGTGTCAGGTTACATGTTCGAGTCGGCTCTGGAAGCCGGCTTCGTCGCCGCCGGGGTGAACGCGATGCTGATCGGCCCGCTTCCCACGCCGGGCATTGCCTACATGACGCGTCGTTTCAACTGCAACCTGGGCGTCGTCATCAGCGCCTCGCACAATCCATACGACGACAACGGGATCAAATTCTTCGACGCCACCGGCGCCAAACTCTCGGATGAGGACGAGGAGCGCATCGAGACCGAGCTGCAGCAACCGGCTGTCACGCGTACCTCGCGTAACCTCGGCCGCGCCACACGCGTCGATCGGTCGCGCACGCACTACCAGGATTTCTGCACCTCGACGCTGCCTCCGGGCACCGATCTGACAGGCCTGAAGATCGTCATCGATTGCGCGAATGGCGCGGCGTACAAAGTCGCGCCTCGCGTGCTTGCCGATCTGGGCGCGGAGATCGTGCCGATCGGCTGCTCGCCCAATGGCCGGAATATCAACGACGGTTGCGGCTCGACCATGCCGGATCTGTTGCAGCTCACCGTGCCCGGTGTCCGCGCAAACGTCGGTATCGCACTCGATGGTGACGGCGATCGCGTCGTGATGGTCGACCACTTGGGCCGCATCGTCGACGGGGATCAGCTGCTCTACATCATGGGCTGCGCGAAGAAGCAGGACAGCTCCTTGCGGGGACCCGTCGTTGGGACAGTCATGAGCAACCTGGGGCTGGAGGTCGCGCTGCGCGAGGCCGGAATCGAGTTCCAGCGCGCGCCGGTCGGGGACCGCTATGTCCTGGCCCTGCTGCGGGAGACCGGAGGCGTGCTCGGCGGGGAGACCTCGGGCCACGTGCTGTGTCTGGACAAAACCACGACAGGCGATGGGCTCGTAAGCGCCTTGCAGGTGCTGGCGGTCATGAAAAAGACCGGGATGACTCTTGCCGAGCTTGCGTCCGGGATGCACAAATTCCCCCAGGTCCTGCTCAACGTCAAAGTGGCCAAGCGCTTCGACCCATCGCAGGTGCCCGCCGTGCAGGAGGCTGTAAAACGCATCGAAAAGCGTATGGCGGGCGATGGCCGCGTCGTGTTGCGCGCCTCGGGAACTGAGCCCGTTATCCGGGTGATGGTTGAAGGCCGGGACGAGACCGCCACGCGAGCCGCGGCGACCGAGCTCGCGGAGGTCGTGAAGGCAGCGGCGGCGTAAGGGCAGGGGCAGTTGGCGCCGCCCAAGCGGGGTGCGACCTTCTCATTGCACGCTCGGGGTCCCATCGCTATCATCCGCGCCCCTTCGAGCCCGGTCGAGGTCGCGCCATGCGCCGCCCTGTCGTCGTCGGTAACTGGAAAATGCACGGGTCGCGTGCCGAAAACGCGCGCCTCATCGATGCGCTGACCGGACAGTATCCGGCCAAGGCGGCGGCCGACTGCGTGGTCTGCCCGCCCTATGTCTACATCCAGGAAGTAGGGCGCCTGCTGCGGGATTCGCCGATTGGGCTGGGAGCGCAGGATGTCTGCGCCGAGAACAATGGCGCTTTCACCGGTGAAGTGTCCGTCGCCATGCTGCGGGACGTAGGCTGCGAGTACGTCATCGTGGGCCACTCCGAGCGGCGGCTCCTTTATCGCGAGACCGACCAGGTCGTGGCGCGCAAGTTCGCGGCGGCCTACCACTCGAAATCGCTGACCCCCATCCTGTGCGTCGGGGAGCAGCTCGCCGATCGCGATTCGGGCCGGACGCATGAGGTGGTGGCGAGACAGCTCGACGCCGTCCTCGAGTTGTGCGGGGCGGAGTCGTTGGAACGGGGCCTGGTGGCCTACGAGCCGGTCTGGGCGATCGGCACGGGCCGAAACGCCACGCCCGAGCAGGCGCAGGACGTCCATGCCTTCATCCGTGAACGGATTGCGGCCCGGGATGGTAGAATCGCGGCCGCCACACGGATCCTCTACGGCGGCAGCGTCAAGGCCGGGAATGCGGCGGAGCTGTTTGCCATGCCCGACGTCGATGGCGGCCTGATCGGCGGCGCCTCGCTCAAGGCGGATGAATTTCTGGCCATTGCGGCCGCGGCCCGGCCGTGAGCGGCCGCTGCTCCAGATAAGACGGATTGCGAATGTTGCGAATCGTTTTGACAGTCGTGCAGGTCATCGCCTCGGCGGCGATCATCGGCCTCGTTCTGCTTCAGCGCGGAAAAGGCGCGGAGGCGGGCGCCGGATTCGGCGCTGGAGCTTCGGGGACCGTGTTCGGCGCGCGCGGTGCGACCACGGCCCTGTCGCGGGCCACGGCGATCTTCGCCGCGATCTTCATGCTCAACAGCCTCGCGCTGGCCTACATGGGCACGCGGCAGGCGGCCGAGCAGCCCAAGACAATTCTTGAGGAAGCCGCCGGCAGTAAGAACGCTCCGGCAAAAGGCGCGGCTCCGGCGACGGCGCCCGCTGGCGCGAACGGATCGGCGGCCAATGGCTCTGGCTCAGGAAGTGCTCCGGCGAGCACGGGTGGCGCACCGCCGGCGAGCAGCGCGCCCGCGCCCGGCACCGGGGCGCCAAGCTCGGGAGCGCCCGCGCCGACGACAGCGCCGGCCGCACCGACAGCGCCTCAGAAGTAAGGCGTCGCGCTCTTGCGGGCGATGACGGTTTCTCGATTGCCGACGTGGTGGAATTGGTAGACACACTAGCTTGAGGGGCTAGCGCCGCAAGGTGTGCGAGTTCGAATCTCGCCGTCGGCACCAAAGATGGTGGGCCGCCGCGCTTCGCGGCGGCACAAGCAGCCCGCGCAGCGGACCCATCCTTTGACAGTCAGCTTTGCTACAATGGGCTGCTTTACACAGGGGGCAGGTGCACGGTGACCTGCCTTTTTTGCGCACTTTGATCCGAGCGCTCACCGGATGCTGACGAATTACCTGCCAATCCTGATTTTCCTGGGCGTCGCCACCGGCCTGGCGATCCTCCTCCTCAGTCTCGGAACCCTCTTCGGCTGGCTCGGCGCGCGCTTCCACAACGATCGCGCGAAGCGCTCGGCGTACGAGTGCGGCTTCGAAGCGTTCGAGGACACGCGCATGAAATTCGACGTGCGCTACTACCTCGTCGCGATCCTCTTCATCGTCTTCGATCTGGAGATCGCGTTCCTCTTTCCCTGGGCCGTGGCGCTGAACAAGCTCGGCCTGTTCGGCCTGGTCGCGATGGGAATCTTCCTCGCCATTCTCGTCGTGGGCTTCATCTACGAGTGGAAGAAAGGGGCGCTGGAGTGGGATTAGAGGCGCAAGGGCCCGAGAGCTTCGCTCAGAAAGGCTTTCTGACCACCCAGGTCGACAACCTCATGAACTGGGCCCGCACCGGGTCCCTGTGGCCCATGACGTTCGGCCTGGCATGTTGCGCGGTCGAGATGATGCACGCTGGCGCATCCCGCTACGACCTCGACAGGTTCGGTGTCGTGTTCCGCCCGAGTCCGCGGCAATCCGACGTGATGATCGTGGCCGGCACCCTGGTGAACAAAATGGCGCCCGCGCTGCGCAAGGTCTACGACCAGATGCCCGAGCCGCGCTGGGTGATTTCGATGGGATCGTGCGCCAACGGCGGGGGCTACTACCACTATTCGTACGCTGTCGTGCGCGGCTGCGACCGGATCGTGCCCGTCGATGTGTACGTACCCGGCTGTCCGCCGACAGCCGAAGCGCTCGTCTACGGCATCATCCAGCTCCAGAAGAAGATCCAGCGCACGAGCACTATTGCGCGTTGAAGGTTCGCGAATGACCGATACCCCGACCGTCTCCGATCGAGTCGAGTCAATGCTGGGCGCCAGCCTCAAGCGCCTGCCGTCGCTTCCGGGCGAGAGCGCCTTCGAAGTCGTCGATCCACAGAACCTGCTCCAGGTCTGCCGCACGCTTCGGGACGCGCCCGGGCTCAAGTTCGAGATGCTGATGGACGTGTCGGGTGTCGACTACCTCCACCACGGCCGCGACGAGTGGCAAACACAGACTGCCACCTCGACAGGCTTCAGCCGTGGACGGGTGGCGCGCGCTTCGGCTCCCGATCCGCAGATGCCGGGACGGTTCGGAGTGACCTACCAGCTGTTGTCCATCACGCACAACTCGCGATTGCTGCTGCGCGTGACGTGCCCGGATACGAATGAGCCGAGCGTCGACTCCGTGATCGAGATATGGGCGAGCGCGAACTGGTTCGAACGCGAGGCGTTTGATCTGTTCGGCATCGTCTTCAGAGGACACCCGGATCTGCGTCGCATCCTGACGGATTACGGCTTCATCGGTCATCCGTTCCGGAAAGACTTCCCGCTGATCGGCAACGTCGAGGTCCAGTACGACGAGGTGAAGAAGCGAGTCGCCTATCAGCCCGTCAGCATCGTCCCGCGTGTTCTCGTGCCGAAAGTGATCCGCCACGACAACCGCTACGAGGCGGCGTTGAAGGACACACCCATGAAGGACCCGGAAAGAGGACAAGCGTAATGGGCGCGAACCCGGATCCCACTGGCACGGCGTTGACCGAGATCCGCAACTACACGATGAACTTTGGCCCGCAGCATCCGGCGGCGCACGGCGTGTTGCGTCTGGTGCTGGAGCTCGATGGCGAGGTCATTCAGAAGGCGGACCCGCACATCGGCCTGCTCCATCGCGGGACCGAAAAGCTCGCCGAGTCGAAGCCTTTCAACCAGTCCATCGGCTACATGGACCGGTTGGACTACGTGTCGATGATGTGCAACGAGCACGCCTATGTGATGGCCATCGAGAAGCTGCTCGGCATCAAGCCTCCCGAGCGTGCGCAGTACATCCGTGTGATGTTCGATGAGATCACCCGTATTCTGAACCATCTGATGTGGTTGGGTGCACATGGTCTGGACATCGGCGCCATGACCGTCTTCCTCCTGTGCTTCAAGGAGCGCGAGGAGTTGATGGACGTGTACGAGGCGGTGTCCGGCACGCGCATGCACGCCACGTACTATCGACCGGGCGGCGTCTATCGCGATCTCCCGGACTCGATGCCCAAGTACCAGGCCTCGAAGTGGCGCTCGCAGAAGGAAGCCGACCGTCTGAACGAGGCGCGCTCCGGCTCGATGCTGGACTTCATTCAGGCCTTCACCGATCGGTTCCCGAAGTCCATCGACGACTACGAGGTGCTGCTCACCGACAACCGCATCTGGAAGCAGCGCACCGTCAATATCGGCGTGGTCAGCCCCGAGCGGGCGATGCAGCTCGGCTTCTCCGGGCCCATGTTGCGCGGTTCGGGCATCGCCTGGGATCTGCGCAAGAAGCAGCCGTATGAAGTGTACGACCGCATGGATTTCGACATTCCGGTCGGCGTGAATGGCGACTGTTATGACCGGTATCTCGTGCGCGTCGAGGAGATGCGCCAGTCGAACCGGATCGTGCGCCAGTGCGTGGACTGGCTGCGCAAGAATCCCGGCCCCGCGATGATCGACGATCGCAAAGTGCGCGCGCCGCGCCGTGAACGGATGAAGGACGACATGGAGTCCCTCATCCACCACTTCAAATTCTTCACGGAAGGCTACGAAGTCCCGGCAGGGGAGACCTACGCCGCCGTGGAAGCGCCCAAGGGCGAGTTCGGCATCTATCTGGTCTCCGACGGCGCCAACAAGCCGTACCGGCTCCACTGCCGCGCGCCGGGTTTTGCACACCTCGCGGCGCTCGAAGAAATGTCGCGCGGCCACATGCTCGCGGATGTGGTCGCCGTGATCGGAACCCAGGACATCGTTTTCGGGGAAGTCGACCGTTGAGCACCGAAACCAAATCCGGCCCCGACAGCAAGCTGCATCTGCTGTCCGAGCATACGCGCCATGAAATCGATCATTGGGTCGCGAAGTTTCCGCCGGGGCGGCAGCGCTCCGCGTGCATCGCCTCGCTGCGCGCGGCGCAGGAGCAGAACAACGGCTACCTCACCAGCGACCTGATGGATGCCATTGCGGAGTACCTGAAGCTTCCGCCCATCCAGGTCTACGAGGTCGCCGCGTTCTACTCGATGTTCGAAACGCACCCCTGCGGACGTCACCACGTCAGCATCTGCACCAACATCTCATGCATGTTGAACGGTGCGGAGGCGCTCGTTGCGCACGCCGAGAAGAAACTCGGTATCAAGCTCAACGAGAGCACCCCGGACGGCAGGATCTTCCTGAAGCGTGAGGAGGAGTGCCTGGCTGCCTGCACGGGGGCGCCGATGATGATGGTGGATCATGTGTTCCATGAGCATCTGACCCCCGAAAAAGTGGACAAGATTCTGGACGACCTCTCATGAGCTATCCCACCGAGAAGATGAATCTCGTGCTGTTCGAGTCCCGTCACCTCGACAAGCCGTGGACGCTCGACACCTACCGCAAGATCGGCGGTTACGAGGTGTGGGAGAAGATCGTGCGGGAGAAGCCGACGCGCGATTCGATCATCGATGCGGTGAAGGCGTCCGGCCTTCGTGGCCGCGGCGGCGCGGGATTTCCGACGGGGACGAAGTGGAGCTTCATGCCCCGCAACTCGCCGGTGCAGAAATATCTCGTGTGCAACTCGGACGAGAGCGAGCCGGGGACCTGTCACGATCGCGACATTCTGCGCTACAACCCGCACGCCCTGATCGAAGGGCTGGCGATCGGCGGGTACGCCACCAACAGTACCGTAGCGTACAACTACATCCGCGGCGAGTTTCTGGGTGAGCCGGTGCCGCGCTTCGAGGCGGCGCTCGAGGAAGCCTACAAGGCGGGCCTGCTCGGCAAGAACGTCATGGGCTCCGGCATCGACATGGACATCTACACGTTCATCGGCGCCGGCGCGTATATCTGCGGAGAAGAGACCGCGCTGCTGGATTCGCTGGAAGGCAAAACCGGCAAGCCGCGGTTCAAGCCGCCGTTTCCGGCCAACTTCGGCCTGTACGGCGCCCCGACGACCATCAACAACACCCAGAGCTTCGCCTCCGTCCCGACGATCCTGCGCAAGGGCCCGCAGTGGTTCGCGGACCTGGGACCGAAGAATTCCGGCGGCACGGTGATCTTCTCGGTCTCGGGCCACGTCGCCAAGGCGGGCAACTTCGAAGTGCCGCTCGGCATTCCCTTCCGTGAGCTGCTGGAGCTCGCGGGCGGCATGAAGGGTGGGCGCAAGCTCAAAGCCTGCATCCCCGGCGGATCCTCCGTCCCCGTGGTGCCCGGCGACACCATGATCAACCTGAACATGGATTACGACTCGCTCAAGGCGGCGGGCTCGGCTCTGGGCTCGGCGGCGGTCATCGTCATGGACGAGACGACCTGCATGGTCCGTGTCCTGGAGCGCATTTCGCGCTTCTACATGTCGGAGTCCTGCGGACAGTGCACGCCGTGCCGCGAAGGGACCGGCTGGATGAACCGCCTGGTCAAGCGGATCCTTGCCGGCGAGGCGCGTAAGGAAGAGCTCGGACTGTTGCTGGATGTGGCCAACCGCATCGAAGGGCACACGATCTGCGCGCTTGGCGATGCGGCCGCGTGGCCGGTGCAGAGCTTCCTCAAACACTACCGCCATGAGTTCGAATACATGATCGATCACGGGGGGCGCAGCATCGTCCAGGACCAACTCGGGGCGAAGGCGGCTTGAATGGCTGACGAATTAGTCGACATTGAGATCAACGGCGTCCCGGTCAAAGCGCCCAAGAACGAGATGATCATCCGCGTCACCGACGCGCATGGCGCTTACGTTCCGCGCTTCTGCTACCACGACAAGCTCTCGATCGCTGCGAATTGCCGCATGTGCCTGGTCGAGGTCGAGAAGGCGCCCAAGCCGCTGCCGGCCTGCGCCACGCCGATCACCCCCGGCATGAAGATCTTCACCAAGTCCCCGAAGGCCATCGGGGCGCAGCGCGCCACGATGGAATTCCTCCTGATCAATCACCCGCTCGATTGCCCGATCTGCGATCAGGGCGGGGAGTGCGAGCTGCAGGACCTCGCGGTGGGATTCGGTCGCGATATTTCCCGGTATACAGAGCGCAAGCGCTCCGTTCAGGATGAGAATCTCGGGCCGCTCATCGCCACTGACATGACACGCTGCATCCATTGCACGCGCTGCATCCGCTTCACGGATGAGATCGCGGGCATTCAGGAGCTCGGCATGATCGGGCGCGGCGAGCAGATGAAGGTGCGCACCTACATCGAGCAGACCGTCAATCACGAGCTGTCGGGTAACGTCATCGACCTGTGCCCCGTCGGCGCATTGGTATCGAAGCCGTACCGGTTCAGCGCCCGAGCCTGGGAGATGCAGTCCTTCCCGCTCGTTTCGCCCCACGACGGCGTGGGCACCAACCTTTTTGGTCATGTGTTGCGCGGGAAGCTCATGCGAGTCGTGCCGCGCGAGAACGAGTCGATCAACGAGACGTGGATCGCCGATCGCGACCGCTACAGCTACGAAGCCGTCTACAGCCCGGAGCGCATCGAGCGCCCCATGATTCGTCAGGGCAACGAGTGGATGGAGACCGACTGGGAATCGGCGCTGGCGAAGGTGGCCACCGGCTTGCGCGATAACGCCAAGTCGCTGGGCGTGCTGACCAGCAGCTCGAGCACGGTCGAAGAGTTGTATCTTGCGGCTCGCCTGGCGCGGGGTCTGGGTTCCAACAACATCGACCATCGGCTGCGGCAGCGGGATTTCCGCGACCAGACCTCCGATCCGGCTTTTCCGAACCTAGGCATGCGCATAGGGGAAGTTGGTTCGTTGAATTCCCTACTGGTGGTTGGCGCCAACCTGCGGCGTGAGGTGCCGATCCTTGCTCACCGCGTGCGCCAGGCCGCGCGTCGCGGCGCGAAGGTCGCACTGGTGAACCCGCAGCGGTTTCCGTACTTGTTCCCCGTCGCGGCGGAGAAGGTCGTGGCCCCTGGGCAGCAGGTTGCGGAACTGGCCGCGATTCTCACGGCCACCGCCGAAGCGGCCGGGAAGTCAGTCCCTGAGCATGTGCTGACGGCAACCCGGGATGCCCGTGTTGAAGACTCGCACCGCGCCCTCGCTACGACGTTGCTGACGGGCGAGAAGCGGGCGGTTTGGGTGGGTGCGCTGTCGATGCGACATCCCTCCTACGCGGATATTCGCGCGTTGGCCGCGGCCATAGCGGAGATTGCCGGCGCCTCCTTTGGCACGCTTGCCGAGGGCGCCAATGCGGCCGGTGCCTATCTCGCTGGCGCGGTTCCGCATCGGGAGGCGGGCGGTAAGGCGGTTGGCCAGCCGGGACTCACCGCGGCCGAAATGCTTCGCAATCCCCAGAGGGCCTATCTGTTGGTGGGCGGAGTCGAGCCCTGGGCCGATTCGAGCGATCCCGAGAGCGTGAAGGCGCTGGGAAAAGCCGCTTTTGTGGTCGCGATCACGCCCTTCGCGAACGAACAGTTGAAGAAGGTCGCGCATGTGCTGTTGCCGATGGGCACCTTCGCGGAGACATCGGGCACGTACATCAACCTGGAAGGCGTGTGGCAAGGCCAGACAGGCGCGGCGCAGCCCGTAGGGGAGGCCCGCCCGGGTTGGAAGATCCTGCGTGTGCTGGGCAATTTGCTCGACTTTCCCGGCTTCGACTACCTGTCGTCCGAGGATGTTCGGGAAGAGCTGCGCAAGCTGTGTGGGGAGACCGCGCCCGCGGGCTACAAGGGGACCCATCGCGTCACCCAGTTGCGAGCGACAGGGGAGGTCGCGGTCGTCGATGTGCCGATGTATCAGATCGATGCGTTGGTGCGCCGCGCCCCGTCGCTTCAGAAAACCCGTGAAGGCCGCACTGCGGCCGCAACGTACTGACGGTAAGGACCGCACGCGTGTGGGATAACCTGACATCGTATTGGGCATCGCTGGATGGGACGACCCGTTCAGCGGTGATCGCAACGGGGTGGATTCTCGCGATCACCGTCTCGCTCATCATCAGCGTGGCCTATCTGACTCTTTGGGAGCGGAAGGTCATCGGCTGGATGCAGCTGCGCCGCGGTCCCAACCGCGTGCGCCTCTTCGGCCTGTTCCCCGGCGCGGGTCAGCCATTCGCGGACGTCTTCAAGCTCCTCTTCAAGGAAATCGTCATTCCCGAGAAGTCGAGCACCTTCCTGTTCCGCATCGCGCCGATGATCGCGCTCATTCCGGCGTTTGCCGCGTGGGCGGTCATTCCACTCTCGCCCGAGGTGGTGGTCTCCAATGCCGATGCGGGCCTGTTGTACCTGCTGTCGCTGACTTCGATGGGTGTCTACGGCGTGATCGTCGCCGGCTGGGCGTCGAATTCGAAGTACGCCTTCCTCGGCGCGATGCGCTCGGCGGCCCAGATGGTGGCCTACGAGATCGCGATGGGCTTCGCGCTGGTGGGCGTATTGATGGCCTCGCGCAGCCTGAACCTGGGCACGATCATTCGCATGCAGGAGGGCGGAGTTCTGTCGTGGAACTGGTTCTGGCTCTTCCCGCTGTTCGTCGTGTACTTCATTTCGGGCGTTGCAGAAACCAACCGCGCGCCGTTCGACGTGGCCGAAGGCGAGTCGGAAATCGTCGCGGGATTTCATGTCGAGTATTCGGGCATGGGGTTCGTGCTGTTCTTCCTGGCCGAATACGCCAACATGATCCTGATCTCGGCTCTCACGGCCGTGTTCTTCTTCGGCGGCTGGCAGGGGCCCTTCCAGGGCTGGCCGGGCCTCGGCGACACCTTCCTGGGGGCGCCCAGCTTCTTCTGGCTGGGGATGAAGATTTTCCTGCTCCTGTTCCTTTTCCTGTGGTTCCGCGCCACCTTTCCGCGCTACCGCTACGACCAGATCATGCGGCTGGGCTGGAAGGCGCTGATCCCCGTGACGATCGTGTGGATCGTCGTCGAGATGGTGATGGCGGCCTACAAAGTCGGTCCGTGGGCGCATTGAGGCAAAGAGACTCGACATGGCCGTAAACATACTCAAGACGTTTCTGCTGCCCGAGCTGCTCAAGGGCCTGTTCCTGACCTGGCGGACGTTCTGGAGCACCAAGTACACGCTGAACTATCCGGAAGAGAAGACCCCGCAGTCGCCGCGCTTCCGCGGGCTACATGCGCTGCGCCGCTACCCGAACGGGCAGGAGAGGTGCATCGCGTGCAAGCTGTGCGAGGCGGTGTGCCCAGCTGTTTGCATCACCATTGACTCGGACGTGTCGGCCGATGGCACGCGTCGGACGACGCGCTACGACATCGATCTGTTCAAGTGCATCTACTGCGGGTTCTGCGAGGAAGCCTGCCCAGTGGATGCGATCGTGCTCACCCGCATTCATGAGTACCACATGGAGCACCGCGGGGAGAACATCATGAGCAAGGACAAGCTGCTCGCGGTCGGGGAGCGGTACGAGGCGATGATTGCGACGGACAAGGCAGCCGATGCGCCGTATCGATAAGGGGAGGGCGGACGCGAGCCGCGCGCTGGCGGACGCAGCAAAACTAGAGGTTTCGAGCCGTGCTGGTTGAAGTGCTGTTCTACATTTTCGCGACGATCCTGGTGGCCTCCGCGCTGGGAGTGATCATCGCCCGTAACTCGGTCTACTGCGCGCTGTCGCTGGTGATGTGCTTCGTCACCTCCGCGGCAATCTGGCTGCTGGTGGAGGCAGAGTTTCTGGCTGTCGTGCTCGTTCTGGTGTACGTCGGCGCGGTGATGGTGTTGTTCCTGTTCGTGGTCATGATGCTCGACGTCAAGGTCGAGGAAGTGCGTGAGGGCTTCGTCAAGTACGCGTGGCTCGGCTGGCTTACTGCCGCCGCCGTCGTGGTCGAGATCGTTGGCGTCATCTGGGCGCGCGGTCCGCGCGGTATCGGGGTAGACATGTCCAGGATGCCCACGCCAACAGCGGCCGACTACAGCAATACCCGGGAGCTGGGCCATCTGCTTTACGGAAAGTACGCGTATCCGTTCGAGCTGGCCGCGGTGCTGCTGCTGGTGGCCATCGTCGCGGCCATTTCGCTGACCATGCGCAAGCGTCCGGGCCACAAGGTCCAGGACATCAACGCCCAGGTTGCGGTACGCGCGCAGGACCGGATCCGCATCATCAAGATGGAGGCGGAGAAGAAATGATCACTCTCGCCCAGCTGATGACGCTGTCGGGGATTCTGTTCGCGCTCGCCGTGGCCGGCATCTTCCTGAACCGCAAGAACGTCATCATCCTGCTGATGTGCGTGGAGCTGCTGCTGCTCGCGGCGAACTTCAACTTCATCGCCTTCTCCCGCTACCTGGGAGACCTGAACGGTCAGGTGTTCGTGTTCTTCGTCCTCACGGTGGCCGCGGCCGAGTCGGCGATCGGGCTGGCCATCCTGGTCGTGCTGTTCCGCGAGAAGCGCAGCATCAACGTCGAAGACCTGAATACGCTGAAGGGCTGAGCCACCCATGAATCAGTCGCTTCTTCTCGCCATCCCGCTTCTGCCGCTGATGGCCGCCCTTCTGGCGGGCCTCTTCGGCCGATATATCGGGCGCACAGGCTCGCATACGGTCACGATTCTCGGTGTGGCGATTTCCTGCGGGTTGTCGATCTTCGTCCTGAAGCAGCTTCTGCTTGATGGCGTTCCGACGTTCGACGGGCCCATATACACGTGGGCCCTGACCGACGGCGTGCAGATGAACGTCGGATTTCTGGTGGATCGCTTAAGCGCGCTGATGATGGTCGTGGTGACGTTCGTGTCGCTGTGCGTGCACGTCTACACGATCGGGTATATGCGCGACGATCCGGGCTACAACCGATTCTTCAGTTACATCTCGTTGTTCACGTTCTCGATGCTCATGCTCGTGATGTCGAACAACTTCATGCAGCTGTTTTTCGGGTGGGAAGCGGTCGGCGTGGTTTCATACCTGCTGATCGGGTTCTGGTATACGCGCCCGAGCGCCATCTTCGCGAACCTCAAGGCGTTCCTGGTCAACCGGATCGGCGACTTCGGTTTCGTCCTGGGTATCGCGGGAGTCGCGTACTACACCAACTCCATGCTGTACGCGGATGCGTTCGCCGCCGCGCCGAAGCTTGCTCACGCGATGCTGCCGATCACTTCGACAACGAGCGTGGAATCGCTCACGCTGATCTGCATCTGCCTGTTCGTCGGGGCGATGGGTAAGTCGGCGCAGGTGCCGCTGCATGTGTGGCTGCCTGATTCGATGGAAGGTCCCACGCCGATCTCGGCACTCATCCACGCAGCGACCATGGTGACGGCAGGCATCTTCATGGTGGCGCGCATGTCGCCCCTGTTCGAGTATTCGGATACGGCGCTGTCGGTCGTTCTGGTCATCGGCGCCACCACGGCATTCTTCATGGGCTTGCTGGGTGTCGTGAACAACGACATCAAGCGGGTCATTGCGTATTCGACGCTCTCTCAGCTTGGGTATATGACGGTGGCGTTGGGTGTTTCGGCCTACAGCGCGGCGATTTTCCACCTGATGACGCACGCGTTCTTCAAGGCGCTCCTGTTTCTTGCGGCGGGCTCGGTGATCATCGGCATGCATCACGAGCAGGACATGAGGAAGATGGGGGGATTGGGCAAGTACATGCCGATCACCGCCATCACCTGCTGGATCGGCTCGCTGGCCCTGATCGGGACGCCGTTGTTCTCCGGGTTCTATTCGAAGGACGCGATCATCGAAGCCGTCGGCGAGTCGCATCGCTGGGGTGCGACGTACGCGTACTGGTGTGTGCTCGGGGGCGTGTTTGTGACCGCGCTGTACACGTTCCGGATGCTGTTCATGACGTTCCATGGGCCGGAACGGTTTCGGCACCCGGAGCAGGTCCAGACGTCATCAGCGGATAAGACGGTGGGGCATGAGGAAGAGGAGCAGGCACCGGCAGCGCACGGCGAAGCCCATGGCGCTGCGGCGCAGGCTCACGGCTCGGCGGACTCGCACTCGCACGATGACGACCACGGCCACCACGGCCCGCCTCACGAGAGCCCCGGGGTTGTAACGATCCCGCTCATCGCGCTCGCGATTCCCTCCGTGCTCATCGGCTTCTTTACTGTGGGTCCTGTGCTCTTCGGCGGCTACTTCGGTTCCGCCATCAAGGTTCTTGAAAAGAACGACGTCGTCCATGAGCTCGGGCGCGAATTCGCGGGCCCCTTCCAAGCCGCTCTGCACGCGTTCGCGCAACCTGTGGTCTGGGTTGCCGCGGCGGGAGTATTCACCGCCTGGCTCTTCTTCCTGGCGCGTCCCGCTCTGGCGGACAGCGTCGCGAACTCGCTCAGCGGGCTGCGCAACGTGCTCGTCAACAAATACTACTTTGACTGGTTCAACGAAAAGGTCATCGCCGCGCTCACGCGCGGCATCGGCGTCGGCCTGTGGAAGGCGGGCGACCAGGGAGTTATCGACGGAGCGCTGGTCAACGGGACAGCCTCCGGCATCGGTTGGTTTGGAAGCGTCGTGCGGCGCGTACAGAGCGGGTACCTGTACGCCTACGCCTTCTTCATGGTCATCGGCCTGGCGGTGTTGCTGGGCTGGTTCCTCGTTCGCTAGCTGCTTAAGCGGTCACAAGAAAATGCACGGTCTCCTGTCGATCCTGATCTGGCTGCCCATCGCCGCGGGCGTGATCGTCCTGCTCCTGGGCGATCGAAACATTGCCGCCGGACGCTGGGTATCCCTCGTGGCCTCCATCGCGACACTGATCATCTCACTGCCGCTGCTGAGTCACTTCGACACCAACACGGCCTCGATGCAGTTCATCGAGCACCTGCCGTGGATCCCGCGCTTCAACGCCTACTACGGGCTCGGCGTAGACGGTATTTCGCTGCCGCTCGTCGTGCTCACCGCCTTCATGACCATTCCGGTGGTGATCGCGGGCTGGACCGTGATCGAGAGTCGCCCGGCCCAGTACTTCGCGGCCTTCCTGATCATGGAAGGGCTGATGATCGGCGTGTTCTCGGCCACCGATGCGCTGCTGTTCTATTTCTTCTGGGAAGCCATGCTGATTCCGATGTTCCTGATCATCGGCATCTGGGGCGGTCCGCGGCGCGTGTACGCGACCATCAAGTTCTTCCTGTACACCTTCCTGGGCTCCGTCTTCATGCTCGCGGCCCTCATCTACATGTACGTGAAGGCCGGCCAATACTCGATCGATGCCTTCCAGAAGCTGCCGCTGACACTGGTGGAGCAGCGTTGGATCTTTGTGGCCTTCCTGCTCGCATTCGCGGTGAAGGTGCCAATGTGGCCGGTCCACACGTGGCTTCCAGACGCACACGTCGAGGCGCCGACAGGGGGCTCCGTGATCCTGGCTGCCATCATGCTGAAGATGGGTGGCTACGGGTTCCTGCGCTTCAGCTTGCCCGTAGCCCCCGACGCGAGCCGTGAGCTCGACATGCTGATCATCGCGCTGTCGCTGATTGCCGTGGTGTACATCGGCTTCGTGGCGATCGTGCAGCAGGACATGAAGAAGCTCATTGCGTACTCATCGGTTGCGCACATGGGATTCGTGACGCTGGGCGCATTCGTTGTGTACGACATCGTCCGCAACACCGGCGGGTTGCAAGGTGCCGGGATGGGCATGGATGGGGCGATGGTGCAGATGGTGTCGCACGGTCTCGTATCCGGTGCGCTGTTCCTCTGCGTAGGCGTGCTCTACGACCGCGTGCACAGCCGCCAGATTTCCGACTACGGCGGTGTCATCAATAAGATGCCGATATTCGCCGCCTTCATGGTGCTGTTCGCGCTTGCGAACACGGGGCTGCCCGGCACGTCGGGCTTCGTCGGTGAGTTCCTGGTGATCATCGCGAGCTTCAAGGCGAGCTTCTGGTATTCGTTCTTCGCCGCCGTCACGCTGATGCTCGGAGCGGCCTACACGCTATGGCTGGTCAAGCGGGTCGTGTTCGGCCCGATCGCCAACGCGAAGGTCGCTCATCTGACTGACGTGAACGGGCGAGAGTTCGTCGTTCTCGGCGTGCTCGCGGTTGCCGTGATTGTGCTCGGCATCTGGCCGCAACCGTTGCTGAAGATGATGGAGCCGACGATTCACCACTTGGTAGACCAGGCGGTCGCCACCAAGATCCCGCTGTAAGAGAAGCCAATGCTCGATACGACCTTTACATGGGGAAGCCTGGCACCGGCCGTCGCCGAGATCTATCTCGTTGCGGCTATCTGCGTAATCCTGCTGGTCGAGGTGTTCGCGGGCGAAAAGCATCCGCGAGTGATTCCTACGCTGACGCTCCTGGCTTTGGCGATTGGCGCTGCGCTGACTGTACGGTTCGGACACGTCAGAACTCATGTGTTGCTGTTTGATGCGACCTATGTGGCCGATGAGCTCGCGTACGTCCTCAAGCTCGCTGCATACCTTATTGTCGCCGTCGTATTGCTGTACTCGCGCACCTATCTCGAGAACCGCACCATCCTGAAGGGCGAATACTACGTTCTTGCGCTCACTGCGCTTCTCGGGATCTTCGTCCTCATCTCCGCCAACAGTCTGGTGACGCTGTACATCGGAGTGGAGCTGCTGGCGCTATCCGTCTACGCAATGGTCGCGTTCGACCGCGACTCCTCCGTCGCGGCCGAATCGGCCATGAAGTATTTCGTGCTGGGGGCCATCGCTTCCGGCGCGCTGCTGTACGGCATGTCGATGATCTATGGTCTCAGTGGGACGCTGAACCTCGAGGAGATCGCGGTCCGTCTGCACGAGCCGGTGAGCCCCGGCGTCATTCTCGGATTGGTCTTCCTGGTGGTTGGAGTCGCGTTCAAGCTGGGCGCGGTGCCGTTCCACATGTGGCTTCCGGACGTCTATCAGGGCGCCCCGACCAGCGTGACACTCTTCATCGGTACGGCGCCGAAGCTTGCCTATTTCGCGCTGGCGCTGCGCTTGCTCGCGCATGGCCTTGGCCCGACCGTCATCGAGTGGTCCCAGATGCTGGCGGCGTTGGCGATCCTGACACTCGTGGTCGGAAACGTGGTGGCGCTGGTACAGACGAACCTCAAGCGCATGCTCGCCTACTCGACGATCTCGAATGTCGGGTTCATCTTGCTCGGTTTTGTCGCGGGTACGCCCAGCGGCTACGCCGCCGCCCTGTACTACACTCTGGTATACGTCCTCGTCGCTCTCGGATCCTTCGGCGTAATCCTGCTTGCCAGCCGCAAAGGCTTCGAGGCGGAGGAGCTGGATGACTACAAGGGCCTGTATCAACGCGATCCCATGCTTGCGCTGATCATGCTGATGCTGATGTTCTCCACGGCCGGTGTGCCACCGTTCGTCGGATTCTGGGCGAAGCTGCGGATTTTCCAGGCGCTCTGGGAGACCGGCCACCTGTGGCTGGTGATCATCTCGGCAGCCATGTCCGTCGTCGGGGCCTTCTACTACCTGCGCGTGATCAAGCTGATGTACTTCGATGCCCCCGTCGGCGACCTGCCGCCCACAGCGCGTCCCATGGGCGTACGGGCGGCACTGGCGGTTAATGCCGCGGCGGTGCTGGTGCTGGGCCTGCTGCCAGCGCCCCTGCTGGACCTGTGCTCGAGGGTGATCCACTAGCCGCGAGCTTTCATTCGTCTGACGCGCTGCAATGCTCCGCAAGTGAGCTTGGCCGTCTCACCTATTGCAGTCGGACGCTGACGGGATCTAGCATGGTTCCCCTAAGAAGCGCGGATGCGCGTAGGGGAAACTATGACAAACGTCCTCCGGACTGTGGCGGCAGCCCTTTTTGTGCTCGCGGCCGCCTTCCTGATTGCCTCTCCAGCCCACGCCCAGGCGAACGGCAATACGCCCGGGTTCATCAAGAACGCCCAGGACGCCGGGCCCACCGACCCGTCCAGCGTCATCACGGTCACGGTGTGGCTGCAGCTACACAACGAGCAGCAGCTGGATCAGCTGGTGAAGCAGCAGAACCAGAAGGGCAATGCGAACTACCACAAGTGGCTCACGCCGGCTCAGGTCAACGCGACGTTCGGTCCCACGTCGCAGGAGCTGAACTCGGTTCGCAATTATCTCTCGGCGAAGAACCTGACCGTGCTGGCCGTCGCCGAAAATAACCTGTACGTGAAAGTGCAGGGCACCGTGGCGCAGATCCAGTCGGCCTTCGGCGTCCAGATCCACAACTACACTCTGAACGGCAAGACCTATCGCTCCAACACGAGCGATCCATCCACACCTGGCGCGCACGTTGCGGCCATCACCGGGCTCGACAACTACGAGTATCAGCCCATGATCGCCCGCGCGATGTCACCGGACGGCTCGCCCGTTGCGGCCCGTCCGCTCACCCGGGGCGCCAACGGGTTGTTCTTTGAGAGCGATTGCTTCCGCGGGTTGCAGACTGAGACGTTCACCGCGGGAACCACATCGGCCACCTACAGCGGCAACCGCTATGGCTCCGACATCACCAGCTCCGCGCTCGGGCACTTGCCGCCCTGCGGTTACCAACCGAGTGAGATGTATACCGCGTACAACCTGAACCCGCTTTACAGCGCGGGACTGGACGGAACCGGCGAGACCATCGTGATCGTCGATGCTTATGGCTCGGCCACGATTCAGACCGACGCGGAAGTCTTTTCGCAGGTCTACGGCCTGCCGGATCTGACGCCCGATAACTTCCAGGTGTTGCGGGCGCCCGGTGCGGTGAACCACCCGCCGAGCGGACCGCTGAGCGGCGCCGCAGCGTGGGCCGCGGAAGTAACCCTCGATGTCGAATGGGCGCACGCCATGGCGCCAGGCGCCAAGATTGTGCTGGTCGTCGGACCTAACAACGGTAGTGATCTGGACGAGGCGATCAACTACGCAGTGGTGCATCACCTCGGCAACACGATCAGCAACAGCTGGGGCAGTGTCGAGGGGTTCGGCAATCCGGCGAAGTTCATTCGCGATACCCGCATCCTCGAGTTGGCGGCCGCGCAGGGCATCGACGTGAATTTCTCAACCGGCGACTCGGGTGACTTCTCGACCGACCCGACCGTCGGATTCAAGACGGTATCGTTCCCCGCCAGCTCACCATTCGCCACAGCCGTCGGCGGGACGAGTCTCGCGCTCAATCCCAACAATACCATCGCGTTCCAGACCGGCTGGGGCACCAACATCACCAATATCAGCGACACCGCGGCGGCCGGCACTCCCCCGCGCAATCCGCCGATCTTCGAAGGCTTCCAGTTCGGCGCGGGCGGTGGATCGAGCCTGACCTTCGCCAAGCCCGCGTTCCAGAGCGGCGTGCCCGGCACGACGCGCCAGATTCCGGATATCGCGATGCTCGCCGATCCGTATACCGGCGTTGAGATCATTCAGACCGTGGATGGCCAGTTGGGCGTGAGCACGATCGGCGGCACGAGCCTCGCGTGCCCGATGTTCTCCGGAATCATGGCCATTGCCGCCCAGAAGAACGGGCACAACGGACTCGGGCAAGCGGCGGCGCTGGTCTACAGCCTGCCGGCGGGGGCGATCACGGATGTGACTGCAGTGAGCTCCCCGCAGAATGTCACGGGCTCCATCACGACACCCAGCGGCACGACTAGCTACTCGGCCGCCCAGCTCGCCGCGCCGCTTTTCAATACCACTTCGTACTACAGCGCGCTGTACAACAGCCCGTTCTCCACTCGCTGGTTCGTCTTGACCTTCGGCACGGATACCTCTCTGGTCACGGGCCCGGGTTGGGACAACGTAACAGGCTTGGGAACGCCGAACGCGGCCGTGTTCGTTAACGCAATCGCGCCGTAGTTAGATTGCTGCGGCGACGCCCACTCGCCGCAAGATGAGCCACGGGGGGTCTTCTACGCCGCCGGCGGGTGCGCCGGCGGCGTGGTATCCCGTCGTGCCGTTCCCGTGGAATATCTCCATATCCGACACGGTCTCTTGTGACGCCAGAGTCACTGCTGGCGGAACAGGAGGAGCCGCTGCCTGCGCGCGATGCGCTCCGGCAGGGCAATCACGGGATGTGGATCAAGCTGGGAACGCTATCGACCGCGCTGGTCGTCTGTTGTGCACAGGCTTCCGAGTCCATTTCATATTCGTACGACGCGCTCGGAAGGCTTACGAATGTGCGGGTGGCCGGTGGACCTGCCAACGGCGTGCAGCGCAGTTACACCTACGATGCCACGGATAATCGCACCTTGCTCCAGGTGTCAGGCGCGGCGGGCACTGCTTCCGTAACCATTACGGCACAAGCGGCTGTCGCCAACGAAACGAGCGACGGGGTCGCTATCGGGGTCACCATCAGTGGCTCTCCGCCCCCAACAGGAGAAGTGACCTTTACCGAGAACGGAGTCTTTCTCGGCTCCGCGTTCATTTATTCCGGACAGGCCACCGTTATTCTCGAAAGCTTCCCGGCGGGTACTCACACCATTGTCGCAAGCTACCTGGGCGATGGTGCGAATGCGCCTTATTCCTTCACATTCAAGATCAAAGTCCAGAACCTGCTCTGGGCGCCGGCAGTGCTGCAGATTCTGCTGTCGAATTAGGCGGACGAAGGGAAGTGTGATGAGGGCGATTTGCGGAGCACTTTTGATGCTGCTGGCCGGCGGCGCCGTTTACGCGCAGGCACTGTCCGAAGCCCCGACACGACAGTTCATCGACAGCAACGGCGTTGACCTCTTGAGCGATCAGCTCGTCCTGGCGAAGTCGGACATCGACATCGGTCCGCCGGAGGCAAAGCTCGAGTACTCGCGATCGATCGCGTCCCAGTCAACCGAGACCCCCGTTACGTCCTACCATGCGAGCACCGATGTGGCGCTCACCTTTACGGACGCCACGCACGTCTACGTGACGATCGGCAGCGCAGTCGAGAATTTTACCGTTTCCGGCTCGACCTACATCGTCGAGAACGGCATGGGCAGCACGCTGGTGTTCGATTCCGGCAGCCAGAATTACCTCTATACGCAAAGAGACGGGACCGTCATCCGGTTTCCCTATCCGGGCGCTACGTTTCGCTACTTCGTTCCCCTGCCGGCGCAGTCGATTCTGGAACCGGATGGCACTCTGACGGAGTTTGGCGTCGAGATGTATACCGGCCCGCCGTACTCCTCGACGTGGCCGTGGCCAAGAGTTCTGTCGGTAGCCAACAATGCCGGATACCAGCTCAAACTCGAGTACGGCGACAGTCAGTACTACTATCTGCCGACCGCCGTCTATGCGCTGAATAGAACCCGTGCGTACTGTGATCCTGCGGCGCGCACGTGCGGCGCGACTTCCGGAGCGCCTCACGCGACTTTTGGCTGGAAACTGACACCGAGCGGTATTCAACTCCTCACTGTGACCGATCCGGCGGGTAGCCAGACAACCTGGAGCCTGGGTGCGGGGCCAGGAGACGAGTATGGGCCGATCAGCAGCCGATCCGCCTCTGCGAGTGCGGACGATACGATAGCAACGTTCGCCGAGTACACGGTGAGCCCCTCGCCCGCCACAAGTGGTGTCGCCTCCGTGACGAACAGAGGGATCACCTTCAACTATCAGCTCACATACAACCCGAACACGCTGCAATTTACGGTTTCAGCAACGGACCCCATGGGCCATGCGCGGCAGGTGACGACTGATCGAACCAGAACCAAAGTACTGTCCGACAAAGACGGGCTCGGGAACGTGACCTCGTATCAATACGATTCGTACGCGAGGCGGACTGATATTTTCTATCCTGAAGGCGATCATCTGCACCTCACCTACGACGCCCGCGGCAATATCACGGAAAAGCGCCACGTGGCCAAACCCGGCTCCGGGATAGCGGATATCGTCGAGTCGGCCGTGTATCCGGCGACCTGTGGGAACCCGCTGACCTGCAACAAACCGACTTCCACCACGGATGCCCGGGGGCAGGAGACGGACTACACCTACGATCCCACTCATGGCGGTGTGCTCACCGTGACTGAGCCGGCGCCCTATAGCGGAGGCATCCGCCCGCAAACGCGATACAGCTACAGACCCTATTACGCCTGGTACGTTAATAGCGCCGGTGCGCTCGTTCAAGCCTCTCAGCCGATATACAAACTGACGGGAATCTCTTCCTGCCGGACGACCGCCGCGTGTATCGGCACCGCGGATGAAATCAGGACGACGTATACCTATCAGGCCGGCTCGGCATCAGTGGGCAGTAATCTGCTGCTCGTGTCGGTGACCCAGAGTGCCGGCGACGCATCGTTGCCGAACAGGGTCACTAACATTACCTATGACGATCGCGGCAACGTCGTCAGTGTTGTCGGTCCTCTCGGGGCGGCCGATACGATCACCAGGCGCTACGACGTCCTGCGCAGAATCGTCGGAATCGTGGGGCCGGATCCCGACGGGTCCGGTCCGTTGAAACGGCGCGCCCTGCGCTACAGTTACAATCTGGACAACAACCCGATCTCGGTGGAGCGGGGGACTGTCAACGGTCTGGCGGACTCCGACTGGGCGGCGTTCACCTCGCTGCAGCAGGTGAACTCGACGTACGACTCAGCGGGACGCAAGGCCTCGATGTCTGTTGTGGCGGGCGGGGTCAGGCAGGGGTTTACGCAATTCAGCTATAACGCCGCGGGGGCCCTCGAATGCATTGCCCGCCGGCTGAACCCCACGACGTTTGCTTCGCCACCCTCATCGGCCTGCTTGCTGGCGACTACCGGAAGTTACGGGCCGGATCACATCACCCGATCCACTTATGACGCCGCCGGACACCTCACCAAGGTCCAGACGGGTTTCGGAACGGCATTGCAACGTGATGAGAAGACCGCGACGTACACGAACAACGGCCTGGTGTCTACGTACACGGATGCAAGAAATGATGTGACCACTTTCGAATATGACGGGGTCGACAGGCTATCCAAGGCGCGTTACCCGTCCTCGTCCGGCGCGAGCTCAGCCACGGACTACGAGCAGTATTTTTACGATGCGGGCGGACATGTTACTTCGCACCGTCTGCGTGACGGTCAGAGCATCGGACTCTCATACGACAATTTGGGTCGCGTGCAGAGCAAGACGCTGCCAGGGACTGAAGGCTCCGTCTCGTACGGATACGATAACGTCGGACACACGACATCGGTCAGCCAAGCCGGGAAGACTTTGACCTTCGGGTTCGACTCGTTTGGCCGGTTGCGCACTCAGAGTGGTCCGCACGGGACTCTGTCGTCCGACTACGATGTTGTCGGGCGACGAACGCAGCTCAAATGGCCGGATGGCTTCTACGTTAACTACGACTATCTGGTTACCGGTGAGTTGATCGATGTGCGTGAGAACGGGGCAACCAGCGGCATCGGTGTCCTGGCGAGCTATGCCTATGACGATCTCGGCCGGCGCACCACGTTGACCCGCGGCAATGGGACCGTCACTCATTACCAGTTCGACGGCATCTCCCGGCTTCAACAGATCACTCATGACCTGACAGGAACCGCTGCCGATCAGAGCGTGGGACTCAGCTACAGCCCTACGGACCAGATCGTCACCCGGAGCTCCAGCAACGACCTCTATTCGTGGACCCAGAATCAGAACGGGTCGACAACCTACACTCCGAACTCGTTGAACCAATACACGGCGATTGGGAGCGTGGCGCCGACTTACGATGCTCGGGGTAACCTCACGAACTTCGGCGCCGGAGGTTATGGCTACAGTTCTGAGAACCTGATGACGAGCGCCCCAGGGGCGGTGTCGCTGAGCTACGACCCCATGGGGCGACTCACTCAGGTGATCTCGGGGTCGTCGACGACTCAGTTTACTTACGATGGTGACGAGATGGTTGCTGAATACGACGCCAGCAATCAGCTTCTGCGCCGTTATGTGTATGGGGCCGCAACGGATGAACCGTTGGTCTGGTATGAGGGAAGCGGCGCCGCGACCCGGCGCTGGCTGCATGCAGACGAGCGCGGCTCGATCATCGCGATCAGCGATGCCTCCGGCTCTGAGCTTGCCATCAACAGCTACGATGAGCAGGGTGTTCCGGCGACCACCAACACCGGGCGGTTTCAATATATCGGACAGATGTGGATCGCCGAGGCGAGGCTCTACTACTTCAAAGCGCGCTTTTACTCACCCGCACTCGGCCGCTTCATGCAGACGGATCCGGTGGGGTATGAGGGCGGCATGAACTTCTATGCGTACGCCCACGGTGACAGCGTCAACGGACGCGATCCAGACGGTCTTGATGAAGAAATCACGGTTACCGTGTCGGGCTCACGCGATACCGGCCAGGACGTGGGCTTCCTGCCCGCGCTGGCGCCGGTCGTCTTTTCGGCGGCCGAGCTGGATCGGATCTGGGCGGCGGCTTCAGTCGAGATCGACAGGGTGCTGCTGGCCGAGACGATCGATGAGGTCGTCATCACGGCCAAAAAGAAGGGTCTGGCGGGAGTCAGTATCCGGTTCTTCGTCCCCGCTGAGCAGTTGTGGTTCGCCCTCACGAATGGCACGTTCATTCCGGTGCCCGGCAGGACGGTCAGCGAAACGGACTCGTGCGGTAACAGGCTGGACCGATTCGTGATCGACGAAGACAAGCTCAAGTTGCCGCCCGATGCGCAGATTGCCGCACCCATCCATACCCATTTTCACGGTCAGTCTCCGTGGCCGGAGACCGGCGACTATCAGACCGCCAACAACGCGAAGAATACTTTTTCGGTGTACGGCATCACGGAGTCGGGAGTGTGGGTGCTCCGGCATGGCGCGGCTTACATGTCCCAGCCTGAGCAGCTGGACGGCACTCCGCCTCATCCGCCACAGGCCCAGAAGGGTCCGAAACGAGGCGAAACAACATGCAGAATCGACTGATCATGCGTGAGACGATCCGGTTTGGAAATCTCGAGTAAGGGAACAGACATGACGGAATACGGTAGAAGAGAACGGCGGCACCTCTGGTTTGCGGGTATTGCGCTGATGTTCACTCCGCTGGTATCGATGGCGGGAGCGGGATGGACCAACGCGGGCACGATCGTGGCGGTCGTCCAGGAACCGATCGCGGTTGATGCCAACGGTGGCATTTACATCGGCATGTCGGGTACGACGACCAACCCCAGTGGTTGCAGCGCCTCAAACTCTTTTTTCTTCACGGTGGTGGATGATCGCACCAAGCGGATGTATGCGACCCTCTTGTCCGCGCAACTCACCGGCAAGACGATCCAGGTGTACGTGACGGGGACGTGTGGAATGTGGGGCTTTGCGCAAATCGACGGGCTCCTGATTCAGTCGTGAGGCGGGCGCCGCGCGCGTTAGGCACAGGTCCGCCTCATAGCTGCGGCGTCACGCGCTCCACCGCCCGAGCAACCCGCGCGATGATGTCGTCCAACTCATCCCGCGTCGTGATGAGCGGCGGGGCGAAGCCCACAATGTCCCCGTGGGGCAGGGCGCGCACGAGCACGCCCTCGTCGATGCAGGCCGATGCGATCTTGAGACCCGCGTTACGCGTGGCGTCGAACCGGGTTCTTTGAGCGGGATCCTCGGCGAACTCGATGGCGGCCAGAAAGCCGACGCCGCGGACTTCAGCCACGTAGCGGCGGCCCTCGAAAGTCTCCTTGAGGCGGCGGTGGAAGTGAGCCGAGGTCGCGGCGACATGCTCCAGCAGCCGCTCCTTTTCCAGGATCTCGAGGTTCGCCAGGGCGGCGGTCGCGCACAGGGGGTGGGCGGACATCGTGTAGCCGTGGCCGAACATCCCGTACTTATCCGACCCCTGTTCGAGCACGTCCCAGACTTTTTCGCCGATGATCGCGGCGGATAACGGGAGGTAGCCGCTCGTGATCCCCTTGCCGACGGTGATCAGATCCGGCTTCATGCCGTAGAACTGCGAGCCGAAGGGGACGCCCAGGCGGCCGAAACCGCAGACCACCTCGTCGGCGATCAGCAGGATGTCGTAGCGCTCCAGGACCTGCTGGATCTGCTCCCAATAGCCCTCCGGCGGCGGAATGATGCCCCCGGTGCCCAGCACCGGCTCCCCGATGAAGGCGGCTATGGTGTCCGGTCCTTCCGTCTGGATGAGCGCTTCGAGGCGGGCCGCGCAGACCTGGGAGAAGTCGCGTTCGGTCATGCCTGTTTCGGCGTGCCAATAATAGTGCGGCGTGATCGTATGGAGGACCGGTCCCTGAGGCAGGTCGAACGAGCGGTGCAGGTTGTCGAGCCCGGTCAGGCTCCCCGTCATCACGGTCCCGCCGTGATACCCGCGCCAGCGCGAGATGATCTTCTTCTTGGCCGTCCGGCCGAGAATGTTGTTGTAGCACCAGACGATCTTCATCTGGGTTTCGTTCGAGTCCGAGCCGGACAGGCCGAAGCACACCCGCTTCATGTTGTTCGGCGCCGTCCGCAGAATCTTATCCGCGAGACGGATGGCGGGCTCATTGGAGTAACCGGCATACGCGTGGTAGTAGGCGAGTTCCATCGCCTGGGAATGAATGGCGTCGGCGATTTCGCGGCGGCCGTAGCCGACGTTCACGCAATACCGCCCGGAGAAGGCGTCGATGAATTCGCGCCCGTCGCGGTCGCGCACGCGGATCCCGTTCCCACCGGCAATGATGCGCGGCTCGCCCAACTCGCCCGCGGAGAACTGCCGCAGGCGCGTAAAAGGGTGCAGAATCGTCGCCCGGTCGAGGCGCTGTAAGTCGGAGGTATTCATGCGATTGGCTTCCATTATACCCAGCTTGATGGCGATAGCGGGCGCGCTGGCTGGGGCGACGTGCGGCGCCGAGGCCGTTGCTGCCGGCACACCAAACTATCATCTGGTCAAGGAGGTCTCGCTACCCGGCGATGATGGGTGGGACTACACCGCATACGATCGTTCCACACATCAGCTGTTTGTCACACACGGCACGCGCGTGCACGCGGTCGATGGGAAGACGCTGGCGGCTACGGGGGCCGTGACGGACACTCAGGGTGTGCACGGCGTTGCTTTCGCTCCGGAGCTCGGGCGCGGTTATATCAGCGACGGGCGGGCCGACAGCGTCGTGGTTTTCGATCTCAAGACGCTCGCACGAGTGACGACGGTCAAGACGACGGGCAGCAATCCTGACGCGATTCTGTACGAGCCGGGCACGAAGCGTGTGTTCACGTTCAACGGCCGGGGCAAGAACGCCACAGCGATCGACACAGCCAGGAACGAAGTGGTCGGCACGATTGCGCTGGACGCCAAGCCGGAATTCGCGGTGTCCGATGGGGCGGGGCATGTGTTCGTCAACCTCGAGGACAAGAGCAGCCTTGCGGTAATCGATCCGCAGAAGTTGACCGTCCTGTCCACCTGGCCCATCGAAGGCTGCGACAGCCCGTCGGGCCTCGCGATGGACACCGCGCACCACCGGCTGTTCAGTGTCTGCGAAAACAAAGTCATGGCGGTGGTGGACTCGTCAAACGGTAAAGTCATCGCTCATTTGCCGATCGGCGCGCGAGTGGATGCCGCTGCATACGATCCCGGAACCCACCTTGCGTTTGCTTCCTGCGGCGATGGGACGTTGACGGTGGTGAGCGAAAAATCGGCTAACGACTTCGCAGTCGTCCAGACCGTGACGACCCGTGCTGGCGCGCGAACGATGACTCTGGACCCCGAGACTCACCGCGTCTTCCTGCCCACCGCCAAGTTCGGCCCGCCCCCGGCAGCGGCCGAAGGCCAACCGCGCCCCAGGCCAACGATCGAGCCGGGGTCTTTCACAATGCTGGTTTTTGCGCCTTAAGTCTCATCGGGGGCGGTGAGCCCCCACGGGTCCGTATCTTGCTGCGGCTTCGCCTCTGGTAGCCCAGGCGGAGCGCGGGGTCGATGAGCATTGTTACGGCAGTCGTGGACGCCCATGTCCACCTGCATGCCTGTTACCGGCCTGACGAACTGCTGAGCCGGGCGCGACAGAATCTTGCCCAGGCGCGTCCCTCCTCCGATCTTCCCACGCTGCGCGTCTTCTACCTCCTGCTGGCTGAATGTCAGAACGATGACAGCTTTGGCGATCTGCGTGCCCTCGCGCTTGGGGGCAGGGCGCGGTCAGGGCTGAAGCTTCAGACCTGGATGGTGCGGACGACGGAAGAAGATCGCTGTGTCGTCGTCGCCGACGGCTCGGCGCATATCTACGTCGTTGCGGGGCGCCAGGTTGCGTGCCGCGAGGGGCTCGAGGTCCTGGTCCTGGGGACGACCCAAAGGTTTGAGGACGGCCGTCCCATTCGCGACGTGCTGGAGGAGACCGAGGCGCTCGGTGTGCCCCGGGTGATTCCGTGGGGGCCCGGAAAATGGTTCTTCCGGCGCGGGCGGCTGCTCGACAGTCTGCTCGAGGAGTTTCGCAAGCCGACGCTCTTCCTCGGTGACGAGGGCGGGCGGCCGGAATTCTGGAGCTACCCCGCTCACTTCGCCCGCGGAGCCCGCCTGGGCGTCCGCGATCTTCCCGGCACCGACCCGCTGCCGTTCTCGCACGATGTCGCGAAAGTGGGCCGCATGGGTTTTTGTGTGCCGGTGGAGCTGGATCCGTTGCGCCCGGCAGCGAGTCTGCTGCGTTCGCTCGTCAATCCGAACGTCCCGTTCGAGCGCTTCGCGAGCCTCGAGCCGCCGTTGCGGTTCGTGCGCAACCAGATCGGCATGCAACTGCGCAAACGCCGCCGGGACTCTCATCAGGCGAGCGCCTGAGCATGTGCGGAATCGCAGGCATCGCAACACGGGGCGCGACTCCCGCGCGCGAGCTGATTACGGCGATGTGCGAGGTGATCAGACACCGCGGTCCCGACGGCGCGGGTCTGTTCGTTGCCCCCGGAATTGGGATCGGGATGCGGCGCCTCGCCGTGTTGGATTTGACGACGGGCGATCAGCCTGTCAGTAACCAGTCGAAAACGGTGCACGCCGTCTTCAACGGGGAGATCTACAACTACCCGCAGTTGCGCCGGGAATTGCTGGCGAAGGGATACTCGCTGCGCGGTACGGGCGACAGCGAGGTCATTCCCCATCTCTATGACGAGTACGGGCCGGACTTCGTCTCCCGGTTGAATGGGATGTTCGCCATCGCGCTCTGGGACAGCACGCAGCGCAAGCTGCTGCTCTTCCGCGATCGCATGGGCATCAAGCCGCTGTTCTACAGCCTCCATCAAGGCACGCTGTATTTCGGTTCCGAGGTCAAATGCATCCTGGCCGCGGGCGGCTCCGATCGGCGGATGGATCCGCGCGGCATCGATCAGCTCCTGACACTCGAGTTCACCGCCGCGCCCACGACGCTCTTCACCGACGTCCATAAGCTTCCGCCAGGCAGTTGCCTCACCTGGAGCGAAGGCCCGGCATCCAGCGGCCTGTTCTCGCACCGCGTGACCCGGTTCTGGTCCCTCGACGATCCGGTTGACCCATTGCGTGCTCCGGTGGAGGAAATTGCCGAACGATTGCGTTACACGGTGACCGAAGCTGTTCGCCGGCAGCTCGCGAGCGATGTCCCGCTGGGAGCTTTTCTAAGCGGCGGCATCGACTCGTCGATACTGGTCTCAGCCATGTGCGAGACGTCGACTCGCACGCCGCTCACTTTCTCGGTTGGCTTCGGAGATACTTCGTACAACGAGTTGCACTACGCGCGAACGGTGGCCGGGCACTGCGGCACCCGTCATCACGAGGAGATCCTGACTCCCGATTTCCTGTCGCTGCTTCCGGAAGTGATCGGACAACTCGATCAGCCCATTGCGGACTTCTCGGTATTCCCAACTCTGCTCGTCTCGCGAATGGCGCGCGCTCATGTGACCGTAGCATTGGGTGGGGACGGAGCTGACGAGCTCTTTGCGGGCTACGATACCTATGAGGCCGAGCGCTACGCCGCGAGGACACTGAACTGGATGCCACTTCCGATGCGCGCGAGCGTCGAACGCGCTGCGCGTCTGCTGCCACTGAATTCCGGTAAACGCGGCTTCGGTAACCAACTCCGGCGATTTCTCGAAGGTGCCTCACTCCCCGCGCAGTGGCAACACATGCGTTGGATGGTTGCGCAACGGGAGACCGACCGCGGGCACCTTTATCGCGACGCGTTTCGTGCCGAGGTTGCAAACGGCGCCGCTGGCGGAGGCGCGTTCGCGGTGATTGAGGAGGCGCTCGGGAGCCCTGGCATCGATCCCCTGGACGATCAGATGCGATGCGACCTGAAGCTGTATCTGGCTGACAACATCCTCACGAAGATCGATTCCATGAGTATGTTGGACTCGCTGGAGGCGCGCGTTCCGTACCTGGACAATGAAGTGGTGGCGCTCGCGCTGTCGATCCCTTCGCGGTTGAAGCTCAAAGGGGGCGTGCGCAAGTGGATTCTGAAGAAGGCCTTTGCCGGGCGTCTGCCGGACTCGATCCTGCAGCGGGGCAAGGAGGGCTTCAGCATGCCGATGAAGAACTGGCTGCAGGGGGAGTGGAACGGCCTGATGCACGAGCTGCTCTGCGCCGGAAATCTCGCCCGTGACGGGCTCTTCGATGCGCGGTACGTTGAGAGGCTCATGCGCGAGCATGAATCCCAGGCACGCAATCACAGTCACCTGCTATGGGCGCTGATGGTCTTTCAGCTCTGGCGCGACCGCTTCGCCACGCCTCTCGTTCCGCGTCGGGAGCATGTTCATGCGGCGTGACCCGGCCCGTATGGCGGTCGACGAATACGATGTCGTCGTCGTAGGGGGAGGCATCTACGGTGCGTGCGTCGCTTGGGAAGCGGCTCTGACTGGCCTCAAGGTTGCTCTGATCGAAGCAGGTGACTTTGGCCACGCCACCTCCAGCAACAGTCTGCGCACCCTCCATGGTGGATTGCGGCACCTTCAGCGGTTGGATTTCACTCGGATGCGCGAGTCGATTCTTGCGCGGCGTGAATGGCTGCAGCTCGCGCCCCATCTGGCGCGTCCGATGCGTTTCGCGTTGCCGACGTTTGGTCACGGCCTTCGGGGTCCTGAAGTAATGCGCGTCGCGCTGCGTGTGAATGACCTCATCAGTTTCGACCGAAATCGCGATGTAGAGGCGGCCCGCAGGCTGCCCTCTAGCCGCCTGTGGAGCGAACAGATTGCGCGCGCGGTTTTCAGAGGAACCGATATCCCGGGTTGCAACGGCGCGGCAATCTGGTACGACGCCGTGTGTACCAACACGGAGCGCCTGCTGATTTCGGTTGTCGCCGCCGCCTCAAAAGCGGGTGCCACCGTTGCCAATTACGTGCGAGCGACCGAGCTTGTTCTGACCCGCGGCGCGGTGTGTGGCGTACGAGCGCGCGATGAGCTGACGGGACAGGAGCGGGTTATTCGGGCGCCGGCGGTGGTGAACGCCGCGGGACCTCGCGTGAGCGATTGGATTGCTCGCCCAGATTCGGCCGCGCCGCTGTTCCGGCCTTCGAAAGCCTTCAATCTGCTGACCCGGCCGCTGCCGTTTCAGGAGGGCATCGGCTTGTCGGTTCCGGCGCTCGGCTCGCGGCAAACGTACTTCGTGCTGCCCTGGAACGGGCGGTCACTGATCGGGACGCGTCATCTGCCTTGCGCCGCGACGGCTCGCAGCGCGGAGGTCAGCCGGGCCGAGATCCATGACTTTCTCGCGGACCTCAACCGGGTTCTGGGGCGCTATCGCCTGAGGGGGGCCGATGTCCTCGGCGTATTCGCCGGGCTGCTGCCGGAAAGCGAGGGGTCCGCTGGCGAGGCGGGGGTGCAGCTGCAGCGCGCGCCGACGATTACCCAAGATGGGGAGCAGGGTTTGTTCTCGATCGTCGGCGTGAAGTGGACCACCTCGCTCCAAGTAGCCGAGCGCGCGGTCAAGCTCGTCGCCAGGTATCTCGGTAAGCCGCTGCAGCGCCGACCGGAGCGGTGCCTGGTAGTCGGGGAGCGGTTCGAGCCCCCGGCGCCGGCCTCGCACGCCATATGGCGTCCTGGCAGCGACGTCGCGGCCCATCTCGAAGAAATGTACGGCCCTGCGTGGGCCGCCGTTCTTGCGCTCGTCGAGGAGAACGCGGGACTCGCCGATCCGGTAGTTCCCGATCTGCCGGTCATCCGGGCCCAGCTCGTGCACGCCATCCGCCGGGAGATGGCGGTGGAGCTGGCGGATATCGTCATGCGCCGCACACCGCTGTACCTCAGCGATGCACTCGACAGCGCCGCCCTGGAAACCTGCGCCTCGATCGCGGCACAGGAGTTGCGATGGAGTGCCCAACACAGAGCGAATCAGATCGAGCGCACGGCCCGGCTGTGGCGCCGCTTCAAAGATCCCACCGGAGACGAGATTCATCATGCGCGCACCGCCCCAGATGCTCGGACAACCGCCATCGCGGACCACTGATTCCACTACGGCGCCCGTAAGGCGACCCGCTGCGGGGGATGGCGGCACTGGCTCCCTTCCGTGGCAGCTCCAGATGTACCGCAAGTCGCTCAAGAAGCGGCAGAAGGTCGAGCTGCTGCAGCGGCTGGCCGGTTCCACGCAAGGCAAGCGCTGTCTGCTCATTTCCGGTCACGACAACAATGGCGCGATGAATCACGAATTCCGCGCCGGCGGCGGCACGTGGAGCTGGGGTCAGGTCTACAGCCAAGGAATCCCCGAGATGGCGGAGTTTCTCGGCGACCCGGTCGAGCATATCGATATCGATCACTTCCCCTATGCCGATAGCTCGTTCGATCTCGTCATCGTGATCGATGTACACGAGCACTTCGCACGCCTGGACGGGCTCAATCGCGAGATCGCGCGTGTCGTGGCGCCGGGCGGCATGGCGATCGTGACGACTCCGAATGGGGATACCCGATTGCCGGTTGCCGCGCTCAAACGCGTGATCGGGATGGGACCGGCGACATACGGGCACGTGGTGCAGGGCTATCGCGTCCGTGACCTGCAGAAGATGGTGATGTCGGTGGGATTGAAACCGCAGGGCTCGGGGGGCTATTCCCGCTTTTTCACCGAGTTCGCCGAGCTGGTGATCAATTTCGCCTACGTGAAAGTGCTGGCGAAAAAGAAGGAGCATCCCCCGGTGATGGAGGGAACCATCGCGCCGACCTCCCGCAAGGAGCTCGAGGCGGTCCGCAAGGAGTATCGGATGTACTCGCTGATCTATCCGTTCATGTATCTGTTCTCGCTGCTCGACAAGCTGATACCGGGCCGGGGAGGGTACGCGGTGGCCGTGTCGGCGCGGAAGGCCGCTTGAGGGTGCAACGGATGGCGGACGACGCACAAGGCCCGGCTGACGGCCGGCATACAGCCCTGGTCACGGGCGCTGGCGGGTTTATCGGGCGGCACTTCGTGAGATACCTCGCCGCGCGCGGGTGGCATGTCCGGGCCGCCGACATCCATCCGGCCAGCGACTCGGTCCCTGAAGTCGACTATCGCACTCTCGATATCTGCGACGCCGCGGCACTGCGTGGTGCGCTCGACGGCGTTGACTACGTTTTCAATCTGGCGAGCGTTCACCTTGACGTGCATGCAACCTACGAGAAATTCGAAGCGGTGAACGTGCGAGCGTTGGAACAGCTCGTGGAGCTGTGCTCCGGGGCTCACGTGCGCAGACTGATCCAGGTCAGCAGTGTGGGTGTCTATGGCCACGTGGTACTGCCCCCGGCGCGGGAAGATGCCCCCCTGAATCCCGAAAATACGTACGAGCGAACCAAGATGGCCGGAGAGGAGGCCGCGCGTCGAGCCGCCGAACGAACCGGCCTGGATGTGGTGGTGATCCGACCTTCCTGGGTGTATGGCACGGGGTGCCCACGCACTGAGAAGCTGATCCGCTCGTTGCGCAAGGGTCGCTTCTTCTACATCGGTCCGGCGCGCAATCTGCGGCATCCTGTCTACATCGACGACCTTCTCGATGGCCTCGTCCTGGCGGCGCTCGCTGATCCTTCGGTCGCTTCCGGCCGGACGTTCAATATCGCCGGACCGCAGTGGATGACGGTGCAGGAAATGGTGGGGCAGTTTGCCGAAGCGATCGCGGCGCCCGCGCCCACATTTCACCTGCCTCGCTGGCTCGGGCTGACGGTTGGCTGGACCGCCGAGCAACTCAGTGCGCTCGTCGGAGCCGAACCTCCCATCTCACGTCGCACCCTCGCGTTCTTCGAAAATGACAACGCCTTCGATATCGGGGCCGCCCGGCGATGGCTGGGCTATGAGCCCCAGGTCGAGTTAGCGGACGGGGTGCGAAAGATCGCCGGAGCCGACCTCCCCGGCCGGGTTGCGGTGAGTGTTCATTAGATGAGGCGCGGCGATCCCTGTCGCCGCCAGTGTCCGGGTCAGCCAGCCAACCGAGATCCCGTAGAGCGCTCCAGTCAGGCCCCAGGGCGCGGCAATAAAGGCGCCGGCCACTGATACGCCTATTGACATCCATGCCGTTGCGCTGACGCGGCGCAAATCTCTTTCGTCCCCCAGCGCGACCGCGACTGACGTGGCGAACGCGCTAAAAACCTTGAGCAGCCCCGACACGATGGCCGCCAGCATGAGGGGGCCAGACAGGTCGTAACGGCCGCCGAGAATGAGGTGGGCCAGTAGCGGCGCCAGGAACCACAGAACCACGGATCCGAGCCCTATAGCGCCAATGATCAACGCCATCTCACGGCGCAGCAGTGTGCGTCGCGCGGTTACGCCACTCGCGGCCCGAATTCCGGGGATGAGGGTGAACAGGACGGCCTGTTGGATCATCCGGAAAGGCGAGCCCACGAGCGCGGCGACCACACCAAACAGTGCGAGACCCGCCACGCCGATGGCCGGAACGAGCACGAGGCGCTCGAGTTGCAGGAAGACAGAGGCGGCGACGGTGATGGCGACGAGTGACAGGGCCTCGCGCCACAGGGTGTTGATCACAAGGCGTGTGCCGCCCTCAGCACGGTGGCGGGTCGCCAACTGGCTGCGCACCACCAGCCGCCAAGTCCAGATCGCACCCGCCAGCCCGGTAGTCGCGATGAGCACGGAAGGAATGACCGCCGTCGTCAAGCTCCACACCAGCGAAGCGAGGGCAGCCGGTATGAGTGCCGCGTTGGACAATTGCAGTAGCCACGCACCCCGTCCGAACTTCTGCTGACCCTGGAAATGAGCGACGCCGCCCTGGACGACGCCGGCGGCGGCGGTCGCCACGAACAACGCAGCCGCCAGGCTCGCTGGCAGGCCATACACCAGCACGGCGATGGCGGCGGTGACGAGTCCGCTCACGAGAGAGCTCAGGAGGATGGCTCTGCGCAGCGGGGGTCCCAACACCCATCCCTGGCGGGCGATGACCAGGTCCAGTCCCCACGGCGCCGCCAGACTGGCCACGGAGAGGATGCCGATGACGAGTGTCAGAACCCCGTAGGCATCGGTCGGAAGCATCCGCGCCAAAACGAGATTGCACACAGTGAAGGCAACGCCCCCCGCCCCGAGCACGAAGGCAGCTCGAATCGAGGCGGAGCGGAGGAGATCGCGCAGCATCACGCCGCCGCGGAAGCTACCGAAGCTCCCCTTGTGGCCCCGGGTTGTGATCCGCTGAGCAGCAGTCTTCCCCACAGGCTCACGTTGAGCAGCGTCCAGAACAGGTGGCTATGGTTGTGACGTCGCATCTGATGCTCGCGCCACAGGCGCTCCAGAGTGCTCTTCTGGAAGTACTCGTCGATGAGCGCCGAGGAGAACACCTCATCCCGGGTCAGAGTCAGCAGCTCCCCGCGAATCCAGTTCTTCATCGGGATGCTGAAGCCCTGCTTGGCGCGGGTCGCGATACCGGGTGGCAGACGCTCGCGCATGGCGCTCTTGAGCAGCCACTTGGTCGTGAAGCCGCGCAGCTTCGAGCGTGTCGGCAGCGAGTAGCAGAACTCGACGACCCGATGATCGAGGAACGGGGGTCTTACCTCCAGGCCGTGGGCCATCGACATCTTGTCGACCTTCATCAGGACGCTATCGGGCAGAACGGTGTTCAGCTCCACGTACTGCTCGCGCTGTGCCCGCTCCTCCGGAGCCTCTGACGACCATCGCCGCACTGGAGCGAACGGATCGCGGTCCACAGCCTCGAGTACCTCCGGCTTGAAGATTGCGGCGGCCAGGTTGGGGTCCATGAAATATTGCCATCGAATGTGCTCGCCGTGCCGGGGCAACACTGCGCCCTGGAGGAATCGCTTCAGAACATTGCGCGCGCCTTTCTTGACGTCGTCGTCGCCCAGTCGCGAAATCAACGTGCGGTAGAGCGTGTTGCGCAGGGGCACAGGCAGTCGCTCGATCAGCGATGCGGCCTTGCTGGCGCGAAATCGGTCGTACCCCATGAGCAGCTCGTCGCCGCCGTCGCCACTCAGGCAAACCTTCACGTACTTGCGGGCTTCCTCGCAGATCAACATGAAGGGCAGGTTGGAAGGGTCCGTCGTCGGCTCATCCAGGTGCCAGACGGAGCGCTCGATGGCGGCGGGGTCGACGGGCCGCACCAGCAGTTCACGGTGATTAGTGTGGAAGTGCGCGGCAACGCGCCGCGCGTAGTCGAATTCGCTGAAAGAGGCTTCCCGATATCCCAGCGCGAAGGTCTGCAGTCCCGAGGGAACCGAACTGTGCAGGAAATTGACCACCGTGCTGGAGTCGATGCCTCCCGAGAGGAACGCGCCCACGGGCACATCGCTCATCATGTGCTGCGAGCAGGAGCGTTCGAGCAACTCGGACAACGCCGCCTCGGAGGCCTCGACGGGCCGGCTGCGTAAGGACCAGTACCGCGAGAGCCGGGATTTTCCGTCGCCCTCCACGACCAGCATGCAGCCCGGCAGCAGCTTGCGGATTCCGGCGAACAACGTGTCGGGGGCGGGAGTGAACTCGTACCCCATCAGGTCGAACAGACCCTGGGTGTTGACCTTGCGGGGCACGAGGGGGTCCGCCAAAAGCGCCTTGATCTCGGACGCGAACCGCACATTGCCCCCGCCCAGGGTGTAGTACAGCGGCTTGATCCCCAACCGGTCCCGCACCAACACCAGACGGCGGCGGGGCGCATCCCAGATCGCAAACGCGAACATCCCCACCAGATGCCGGACGAACTCCAGGCCGTACTCCTCGTAGGCGTGAACGATGACTTCGGTGTCCGAGCGTCCCCGGAACACATGGCCGCTGGCCTGCAGCGTGACCCGCAGTTCGGCCTGGTTGTAAATTTCACCGTTGAAGGCGATCCAGACGGTCCCGTCCTCGTTGGACAGCGGCTGCCGGCCCGTTTCGCTCAGGTCCACGATGCTCAGCCGCCGATGTCCGAGGGAGACTCCGGGGGCCACATACGAGCCCTCGCCGTCGGGTCCACGATGCACGATCGTGTCCTTCATCCGCTCGATGAGTTGCGCGTCCGCCCAGTTGAAGCCGCAAATTCCGCACATGATTCAAGTCAGGTCCTGCGTGAAAGCCGCATCGTCCCCCTGGAAGTCAGTTGCGGGCCGACGCCGGCGCGCAGCCCCGGGGACAGAATCTCGTCGAAAACCTCGAGCACGCGCCGTGCCGTGTGCTGCCAGCTGAACACACGCGAGCGCTGCACGCCGTCGCGCGCCAGTTGCTGGCGCAAAGCTTCGGAGCCCGTCACTTCGAGCAGTGCGCGGGCAATGTCGTGTTCGTTGTAAGGATCGACCAGGCACGCCGCACCGCCGACGACCTCCGGGGCGGCTCCGGTGGCGGGTACGATGGCGGGACAACCCGTCGAGAGCGCTTCCAGGATCGGAATTCCGAAACTCTCACAGAGCGTGGCGAGCACGAAGCAGTCGGCCAACTGGTATGCGTGATGCAACGTCTCGTTCGGCACGAAGCCGAGGAAACGAACGCCTTCGAGATCGCTCTGCGAGAAACCGCGCGCGTGCAGGTATTCCTGCACGCCACGCCCTGCGACGACCAGAGGCAGGGGATGCTCCGCGGCGCCTCGATACCGGCGATACGCCTTCATCAGACGCTCATTGTTGCCGCCCGGATAGTCAGGAAGGCGGCGTAGCCCGGTGTGCAGGACACGCGCAACCGTGAAGATGTAGTGCGGCGGCAGGTCATACTGCCGGCGAAACGCCTCCAGTGATTTCAGGTCACGGTGCGGGGTGAAATTGGGTCCGACACCCGCGTGCGTGACCGCTGCTCCGGTGAGCTTCATCCGCGCCCGGCGCGCGAGCTCATCCAGCGTCGCCTGGGAGATGCTCAGCAGGCCGCTCGCCTTGCGGCAATACAGAGGCAGTGTCAGACGGATGTAGAGATTGTCCCACCACGGATAGTTGCCAGGGTTCACGTACCAGTCGCAGCTCTGGAGCACGAACACGCCCGGGATGCTCGTGAACAGCGGCAGGGAGAACTTGAGATTGAAAAGCAGGTCCACCCGCGCTCGCCGCGCAGCCCGGGGCACGCAAACCTGGTCCCACCAGAGTTTGCTCTTTGCGGGCAGCACGTGCGTCTCGACGTTCGGACGGCCCTTGAACAGGTCTCGAGCCCGGGAAGTGGCCAGGAACAGGACGTAACGCGTGTCCGGATCGAGTGTCACCAGCTGCTCGAGCGTGTGGCGGGCGTAGACGCCGAGCCCGTCCTGTTGATCCAGCAGACGCGCCATCACGCCGATCGTTCGCTTGGTCGCCATGCCCGTTCCGATCAATGTGGCCAATCAATGTGCGAGGTGTTGGGTTTTCGCGATGCCGGCGAGCTTCCCGGCCGCGATGCTCAGGAAGCTGGCGCGCCCGTCACCCGGCAGCAGCGGCAGCCAGTCGGCCTTCAGGCGCCCGAACGCGCGGACCGGCAGGCGAGGATCGCGTGCGCGGCCGAAATCCAGGGCCACTCCAAAGACTGCCTGAATGCCGAAGCTGCGCGCCAACTCCAGGGACAAGGGCGATCCCATCATCCAGGGATAGGCCAGGTACCGGGGCGCGCGTCCGAGATGTTGAATGAACAAATCACGGGAAAGTTCGAATTCGGAAGCCACCAGCTCCCGGAATCGGGGGTGCGGCAGCAGCCCTCCGCAGCTTCCCTGGGAGCGCAGCGCATGGACCCGGCGCAGGAGGTGGATCCAGTCCGGGCGCGCGAAGAAAGCAGGCCCGCCGGAGCGGGCAACCAGCTCGACGCAGGCCAGCGTGGCGTTTGGATCCTCGACGAAGCGCCGTTCCGCGCTGAGCAGCGGGGTGGCGGCGTAGATCGGCGCACCCAGCGGAAACCGGCCGAGTACATCCCCGGCCGGGGTGTTGCGCATCGGCCAGTCGTAAATGTCGTACCGGGCCAGCGTGCGCGGATTCGCGAAATCCAACACCCGGCCGGAGGTCAGCACCAGCGCGTGGCGATGCGCATGCGACTCGATGTCGACGAGGCCCGAGTTCGCGCTCTCGCGCACCTGGTCCCACGTCATGAATCGTTCCGGGCCACCGGCCTCGCCGTCGTCCGACTTGCGCTTGCTCATCCAGTAGGTTGGAACGAACAGCGTGGCGCGTGCCCCGAAGTCGCGCAGCACCGGTAGCGCCTGCTCGTGGAAACTTCGCCTGGCGTCATCGAACGTCAGCAGGACGCTGCGGCCGTCCGGTCCGGATTTGCGCTCCCGGGAACTCAGGAACTCCGCGAGACTCAGGGTCCTGTAGCGATTGCGGCGCAGGAACTCGAGGTCCGCCGCGAATTGGGCGGACTGGACATCGTGGTAGATGAACACCGGCACACAATGGCGTTGCAACGGGAGCCCGAAGAGGAAACCCGGATAGTGAGTGCGCAAGGCGCCGGTAACGCTGCGCGCAGCACGACGGGCGCGCGTGAGCAGAGGCTCCGCGCAGCTGTTGGAGTTTGATTGTGATGACATGTCGGGAAGTATCCGCATGCAATATGCGGACCCATTTGCGGGTTGTGCCGCGGGCAATGGTCAAGCCAAAGTCCGAGCCGGGCGGGGCCGGGGGCCAAGCGGAAGCGGTACGTTTCATGCTTGGCATTCCCAAAAAGGCACAGGGCGCCGTGGGAGGTGCTGCAAAATCATGGCTTCGACTCCTCCGGCGGCATACGCGCGGGTCGCTCGACCTGCCCACGCAGGGAGACTTCCTTCGAACCCAGGACCCGCCGGCCGGTTTCCCGTCATCGTTCACGCCGATGACTTCGGCGAGTCCCGGGAAATCACTATCGGCATCCGCCGCGGCATCGAGTCCGGCGCCGTCACGAGCACTTCCATCATGGCGAATATGCCGGGGACCGACTTTGCGCTCGGCTGCGTGGCGGCGCTCGCGGACCGCGCCAGTTTCGGGATTCATCTGAATCTGTGCGAGGGAGTGCCGCTGACTGCGGGCCGCTCGCTCGCCGCTGCGCACGGTCAGTTTCACCGCAAGAAGGAGCTGTTTCTCCGAGCGGTCACCGGTCGGTTGTCCCTGCGGGAAGTCGAAGCGGAAGTCGCAGCACAGATCGCGCGCGTGCGCGATGCCGGAATTGCGATCTCGCATCTCGATGGTCACAAACACCTTCACCAGCTTCCGGTCGTGATGACCGCGGTCGCGAACGTTTTGCCAAGGTTTGGCATCGAGCGGGTGAGAATTACACGGCTCGGAAGTGTTGCGCGGGCGCGAAATGCTGCGGTGCTCGTGCGTGAATGCCTCGCCTTGAAAGCTTCTGGAAAGTTTAGACGGGCGCGTCTGCGCTCTCCCGTGCGGATCGTTGACCTCCAGGAGGTCATGAGATCGCAGGCCGCGGGCCGCGCAAGCGGGGAGTTGATCGATCTTTCCGGTCCTGTCGAGTGGTGCTGCCACCCCGGCACCGCGCTCGCCGATCAGGAGAAGCCCGGCAGCCACCGGCGCTCCGGCGAGCTGGAGTTCCTGCTATCGCCAGGATTTCGGGAGTTGGCGAACCTTAACCGGGTCCGGTTCGTTTCCTACTGGGACGTGTGATGCATGCGAATTCTTAAAATCATCCCACAGGCTTTCTACACGGCGCGCGGCACGCCGCTCAGTGCCTATCATCGCGCCAGAGAGCTGGTCGCCAGGGGGCACGAAGTCGATATTCTGACCTACGGAGTGGGCGGGGCCCCGCCGGCGGAGCTCAAAGCCCGGGTCTTCCGCGCCCGCGGCCCGCACTTCACACGCTCGATCCAGCCCGGCCCCTCGCGGCTGAAGATCTGGTTCGACGTGCTGCTGTTCGCGAACCTGCTCTGGCGCTTGTGCCAACGCCGTTACGACCTGCTGTACGCGCACGAGGAGGGCGCGCTGCTCGCGAAGCTCGCTGGTGCGATCTTTCGCGTGCCGTATGTCTACGATATGCACTCCAGCCTGCCGCTGCAGGTGACGGACTGGAAGTTCAGCCGCCGACCCTCGGTCATCAATGCGTTTCGCTGGGTGGAACGGCAGAGCGTGCGAGGCGCCTGCGCAGTGGTGGCGATCTCGCCCGCTGTGGGGCTCGCGGCGCGGCGCGCTTGTCCGACGACGCGATGTGTGGTCATCGTCAATCATTTCGACACCTCCAACAGCGCCTCCGCGCAGGAGGTCGCGGATCTGCGCGGTCGATATGGCGTCGGCCCCCAGCAGAAGCTCGTTGTCTATACCGGATCGTTCGTCGCGCTGCAGGCTCTGGATCTGTTGCTCGATTGCATTCCGCGGGTTCTGCGGGAGGTTCCGGAGGCCGTCTTTCTGTTGGTTGGCGGCGCGGAGCCGGAAATGAGCGAGTTGCGCGCCTATGCTGAGCGGCTGGGAGTCTCGCATCGCGTGATTCTCGAACGCATGCAGCCGCAGAGCGCCATGCCCGCGTATCTGGCTGCCGCGGACGTGTTGGTTTCCCCCAGGACCCAGGGCATCAATCCACCGGGCAAACTGCTGCCGTACCTGGCCTCGGGCCGGCCGGTCGTCGCCACCGATACGCTCGTTCACAACCAGATACTCAACGACCGCTGCGCCATCCTGACTTCACCGGACGCCGCGGGTCTCGCGGAGGGAATCATCGTCGCACTCACGGACCCGACCCGGACGGCCCAGATCCTCCAGGGCGCCTCGCAGGTCGTGGCGAGCCTGTGCAGCCAGTCTGCCCGCGACGCAGCTTACGCTGACGTTCTGGAGGCGGCCAACCGGTCACGCCGCCGCCGCCAGGTCCAGACAGAGCAGGAATTGACGTCCGATCGTCGGGCCTGAAGCTCGATAACCTCAACACCAAGCGCATCGCCGCATGAGCTATGAGAGTCCCGCTACGCAAGTAGAGCACGAGCTGCGCGTCGAGCTCGTCCGCCCTCGCTCCAGATCACGGCTCTGGGCGGGCATCGCCGTGGCGGTGCTCATTCTGGCCGCACTCGGGATTCCGGCCATCCGCTGGCGGGCGGAGCTGGTCGGCCTGCAATCGGTCGGGAAAATCCCGGACATGCGCCTGTTCGAGCTGCTGCGGCTGATCGCGCCCGGAGCGAATCAGCCGCACATCAGCGGGCTGCTGGCCAATCGCAATCCCTACGCGGTGGTGAGAATCCCTCGCCGGGATGCGCGGGACATTGCCGCCGGAGCGAAGTTGTTTCAGACGCAGTGCGCCTCCTGTCATGGAGCCGATGCGAACGGCGGTCCCGGGGCTCCGCCGCTGTTGCAGACGGAATTCAAGCACGGCGACAGCGAATGGGCTCTTTACAGGACCATTCGCTACGGAGTCCCCAGGACGGCGATGATGCCGCACCCGCTCGGGTGGTCGCAGCTGTGGCAAATCGTCGCCTACATCCGCTCCCTCGGGGTGGGCGCGGACGAAGATGTTTCGATTTCGCCAGAGCTGCAGCGGCGCCTCAGTGACCTGCGTGTGCCGTATTCGGAGCAGGCAGCGATCGCTGAGCCCGCGACCGACTGGCTCAACTTCTCAGGTTCGTATGCCGCCACGCGGCACAGCGCGCTCACACAAATCACGCGGGAGAATGTCAGGCAGCTGGCGCTGCGCTGGACGGTGCAGCTCGATGATACGGCCCAGAAGATCGAGGCTTCCGCGCTCGCTCGCGAGGGCATCCTGCTCATAACGGTTCCGCCTGCGAAAGTCATGGCGCTCGATGCTGCCAACGGTCATCTGCTGTGGATTCATCAGCATCCCTACGAGCGCAAGGGGGGTGGCGAAGGTCCGATTGGCCAGAACCGGGGTGTCGCGGTGCTCGATGACCGCGTCTATGTCGGCACCTGGGATGCGAAGTTGAGTGCACTCGACATCGCAAACGGCAAACTGGTGTGGGAAACGACCGTCGATCCGCAGTACCCGTCCACGTATATCAGCGCTGCTCCCCTGGTCTACAAGGATCTCGTCGTGGTCGGCATGGGGACCGCGCCGAGTGAGAGTCGAGGTTTCATCGCCGCCTTCGATGCTCATACCGGGAAGGAGCGGTGGCGCTTCAACGTCATTCCGGATCCGGGGCAGCCGGGGCACGAAACCTGGACGGGAGACTCCTGGCGCGTCGGTGGCGCGGGACCCTGGATGACCGGCTCCTATGACCCGCGAACCGACACGCTGTACTGGGGAGTCGGCGGGCCCAAGCCGGACTTCGACCCCGGCAGTCGCAAGGGCGACAATCTCTATTCCAACTCCGTGGTCGCTTTGCGCGGCTCGACGGGTCAACTGCTGTGGTATTTCCAGTTCACGCCCGGCGATACGCACGATTGGGATTCCACTCAGGTGCCGATGCTGGTGGACCGCAACGGCCCCGAGGGACGGGAGAAACGGCTTCTCTGGGCCAACCGCAACGGGTTCTTCTACATCCTGAACCGGGAAACCGGGCAGTTCCTGAAGGGTGTACCGTTCGTGCACCAGAACTGGACCCAGGGCCTGGATCCGTTGGGGCGGCCGATCCGCTCGGACATCGCGCTCGATCAGACCCAGGGCTGGCAGGTGTATCCGGGCGCCAAGGGCGGCACGAACTGGTGGCCGCCGAGCTACGATCCGGCGCTGAATCTCGTCTTCATTCCGGTGCTGGAACAGGGGATGGTGTTCTTTCCGACCGCTCAAACGCTCCCCTCAACCTCCGGGCGCTCGTTCTACACGGCTATCCGCGCACTGGATGCCTCCACGGGAAAACTCGTTTGGGAACACAAGCAGGCGCCCCGACTGATCGACAACGACACCGGCGGCCTGCTGTCCACACGGGGCGGGGTCGTATTCGGAAGCGACCAGAGCCGTTTTTTCGCGCTGGACGCACGCACCGGGCACCTTCTATGGTCGGTTGAAACGGGCGGGACGATCATGGCCGCTCCGACCACTTACACCGTCCACGGCGAGCAGATGATCACCGTCGCTGCGGGGCGCAACCTGATGACTTTCGCGCTGCCCTCATCGCAGGGTGTCCAGGAAGACTAAAAGCGCTAGTATTTGCGCTCGGTTGACAACAACGGGAGTTCATACGATGCAACTTCGCGTGTCGACAGTTTGCGCCTTGGCCGTCACCGCGGCTCTCGTGGCCTCGTGCGCCAAGCAGGAAGCGGCGGCGCCTACAGCCGCGCCGCCGGCGGCGCCCGCGGATCAACCCAGCGCTTCCCAGGCAACGGGAACCACCACGACCTTCGATAACCAGGCCCAGAGCCAGCAGCCCGAAGCCCCGGCGAAACCGACTCAATAGAGCTTACGGCCCTACAAGCCGAGTCCGCCATGCCGGGTGAGGGCGATCGGAAGGTCGACAGCGACCGTGTGGTCGCTGAGCTTGCCAGCCGAATCGGTTCGCTGGGCGTCGAGGTTGCCGACATCGCCGGGAATCTCGAGGAAGTGACGCGCCGCGTCGCGGAACAGGCGGGGCAATTCAGGGAATTGCAGCAGACCGCGCAGACGATGGTGGTGGGCAACCACTCCATCGACCGGGCCTCGCGCAAGGCACAGGAAGCGGCGTCCACCGCGGCGACGGAAATCGCCGAATCGCGCACGCTCATTGGCGGCGCGGTTGAAGGTATTTCCCGCCTCAATGCATCCGTCACGCGGATCGAGGAGCGGTTGGGATCGTTTGGGCCTGTGCTGAAGCAGATCGCGAGCGTTTCCACCGCGATCGAGACGATCGCCAAACAAACGCGTCTGCTTTCTTTGAACGCCGGCATCGAAGCCGCGCGCGCCGGTGAGGCGGGGCGTGGGTTCGCGGTCGTTGCCGGGGAAGTGAAGAGTCTGGCAGAGGAGACCCGTGCGGCGACCGAAAGAATCGGCACGATCGTGCGTGCGCTGGCCGGACAGATAGAAGGTCTGATGGGCGAGAGCAGTGCCGCCGCGAAATACGCGACCGAGGCGACGCAGGCTACCGAGAAGGTAAATGGAGTGATCGTGCGAGCGCATGCGGCCTTCACCACCGTCGGCCGGGAGATCGATGCGATCGCGGGGTCGGCCGCGGGCAATCTCGAGTGCTGCGATTCCACGTTGCAGCAGCTCGAGCATCTGTCAGCGGGCGTGGATGTTTCCTCCGCGAACCTGACACAGGCGGACAACCGCGTCGAAGGACTCCTTTCCCTGAGCGAGAACATCATCGCTTACACCGCCGATAGCGGCGTGGAGACCGCGGACACTCCATTGATCCGCGCGGTCATCGCGACAGCCAAGCGCATCAGCTCGGAATTCGAAGCCGCGGTGGCGCGCGGCGAGATTACGGAGGCGCAGCTCTTCGATGAGCGCTACCGCGAGATTCCCGGAACGGACCCCAAACAGTACCTCACCGACTACGTGAACTTCACCGACCGGGTGTTGCCGCCCATCCAGGACCCGCTGCAGAAATCGGATCCGCGGATCGTGTTCTGTGTGGCGTGGGCGAAGGGCGGCTATCTGCCAACTCACAACCCCGACTACCGCAGGCCGCAGGGGCCCGATCCGGTGTGGAACGCCGCGAATTGCCGTAATCGGCGCATCTTCACCGACCGGGCCGTGCAGAACGTCGGCCGCAACACGAAGACCTTCCTGCTGCAGACCTACCGGCGCGACATGGGCGGTGGTGTGTTCGCGCTGCTGAAGGATGTGTCCTCGCCCATCTTCATCAACGGACGCCACTGGGGCGCCTTCAGAATGGGATTCCGGCACCGTTGAGCGAACTGATCATGCGTCCGGGGGTCGATCCGCGGACCGCACCCAACAGACCGCCACTGCCGCCTATCGACTACGACTGCCGGATAGAGCACGGCGTGTTGATAGAACGCAATGTCGCGCTGCGCCTGCGTGACGGAGTGCGCATCTACGTCGATATCTATCGTCCTTCGGGAGCTGATGGCGAGCGCGATCTGCCGGTGCTGCTCGGCTGGAGCCCGTACGGCAAGCACGGACTTTCCAATCGCGTGTTCTGGCCAGCCTCTGGCGTCAACCCCGAATGGCTCTCGCCCCTGACCGCTTTCGAAGCGCCGGACCCCGTGTTCTGGTGCCCGAGAGGCTACGCGGTCGTGTTCGCGGACCCTCGGGGCGCGTGGCAGTCGGAAGGGGAGTTTCATCATAACGGGGTGATCGAAGGGCAGGACTGCTGTGAGGCCATCGAGTGGCTGGCCGCGCGGCCGTGGTCCAACGGCAAGGTAGGCCTGAGCGGCGTGTCGTATCTGGCCAGCATTCAGTATCTCGCCGCCTCCCTGCGGCCGGCATCCCTCGCTGCCATCAATCCTTGGGAAGGTTTCGTCGACTGGTATCGCGAGTTCGGCACGCATGGCGGCATACCGGAGACCGGCTTCATTCCGCGAGCTTCAGACAACATCCGCTTCTCGATGACCCGGACCGAGAACACGTACGCCAACATGCAGGCGCATCCTCTGTGGGATGAGTACTGGCGTTCGAAGGAGCCGGACATCGAAGCGATCGAGACGCCTGCCTACATCGTCGCAAGCTGGTCCGACCAGGGACTGCACACCCGGGGTACGCTGGAGGTGTTCAAGCGGATCGCAAGCCGGCAGAAGTGGCTCGAGGTTCATGGGCAGAAGAAGTGGGCTCACTACTATCGCCCGGAGAGCCGGCGCCGCCAGGCCGAGTTCTTCGATCACTTCCTGAAACAACGGCGCACTCAGATTGCGACCTGGCCGCCGGTCAGACTGGAAATTCGTGAACGCGCGGGAGTCGCGACTGAACGCGCCGAACAGGAGTGGCCGCTGGCGCGAACCCGGTATCGCAGACTCTGGCTCGACGCCTCGCGCGCGGCCCTCACCGGCGAGCCGCCATCCAGTGTGTCGGAGGTCCGATACGAGGCGCGCACCGGCCGGGCGAGCTTCGACTACCGGTTCGATCAGGCTACCGAGCTGACCGGTTACATGAAGCTCCGGCTGTGGCTGGAAGCTGAAGGGTCGGACGACGCCGACGTGTTCGTCGCCATTCAGAAGCTCGACGCAACGGGTGCGCTCGTCGGCTTCACGTTCTATGCGTTTTACGAAAACGGTCCCGTTGCGCTGGGATGGTTGCGGGCGAGCCACCGCGCCCTGGATGCGAGGCGCTCAACCGAATGGCAACCGGTCCATCCGCACGACCGGGAGGAGTTACTCGCACCCGGACAGGCCGTCCCGCTGGACATCGAGATCTGGCCTTCGGGTACCTCGTTCAGCGCGGGAGAGACGCTGCGAGTGGTCGTGCAGGGATCCGATATTTATACCGAGGCCCTGCCGGACCTGCCGTTCGCGCGCCATGAGCGGACGCGCAACGCCGGTCATCACGTGTTACGCAGCGGCGGGGAATTCGACTCGTACCTGCTCGTGCCGGTCGTCGACTAGAGGGGTCGCGCGAGGCAATCGCCTTCAGAAGGACTTCTTGCGCGAGAGCGCCAGCACACCCACCAGCACGACGGCGATGTTCAGGATCCACCAGGCGAGTTGGTTGTGGCCGCCCAGGCTCAGTCCCGTGCTCCGGGCATCGAGCGCCGCGATCTTGTTGGCGAGGATCTCGCGAATTCCGTCATGCCCGACGATGATTTCCACGTTGCGCTCGCCCGTACCCTTCAAGGCGTCCAGTGGAATGGCATAGGTGCCATCCGCCTGGGCTTTCGCCGTTTGCGGCTTGCCGTCGACGCTGAAGGTCAGATCGTTGGTCTGGATGACGAGTTGGTTCTTTGCATTACGCAGTCGCAGGTAGAGCGTGTCATCCGCTACGGTCGCATCCGCGAGCAGCAGGGCCGAATGGGCGATATCGATCCGGGGCACGGGCGGCGCCGCCTGCTGCGCGGCGTGCGCTCCGGCCATCCACACCAGCGCGCCCGCTGACATCAGGATCAGCATCAATCGCTGGAGAACCGCATCGATTCCGTGTTTGCGCATCACTCGCCCGCCGCAGGAAGAACCGTCGCGGGAATTATAGTTCGAGAAACTCCTCGAGGCGCGTCAGGGCGGCCAGGAACCCTCGCAGATCGTCTTTTCCCAGGCACGCGAGCAGCGCCCGCTCACGCTCCAGAGCCAGAGGAATCAGGTCCTGATACATCCTGCGGCCCGTCCGCGTGAGCAGGAGCTCCATGGAGCGGCGGTCGTCGCTGCTCGAGGCGCGTTCGATCAATCCGCGCTGCTCGAGGTGGGCGATGGCTCTGCTGACGCGCGTTTTGTGCATACGGGTACTGGCTGCTATCTGTTGCGCCGTGCAGCCGCGCTCAGGGCCGACTGTCACCAGTACACGCCATTCCGGTACGTCCAGCTCGAATCGCTCGCGGTAGATGACGGACAGGTAATTGCTGACAGCGACCGCGAGGCGGTTCAGCCGAAACGGCACGAAGGACGGCAGATGCAGGGCCACCGGCGATGCTCGAGCGTTCAAGGCCCTCTCCGATTGACAGTTGCGCGTGCAACTATTTACATTGACCCCCGCGTGCCGGTCAATGACGCCACAACCGTGCTGCAGTATCAGAGTGGTTTCGGCAATCATTTCGCGACGGAAGCGCTGGCCGGAGCGCTGCCCGATGGTCGCAACTCCCCGCAGCGCTGCCCCTACGGCCTGTACGCCGAACAGTTCTCAGGCACCGCCTTCACCGCGCCCCGGCATTCGAACCGGCGCAGCTGGCTCTACCGGATCCGGCCGGCCGCCGTTCACCACGAATTTCGCAGGTCTGCGGACGGTACCTGGACCAGCCGCTTCGACGAGAACCTGACGCCTGCGAACCGGATGCGTTGGGATCCGCTGCCGATCCCGGCCGAGCCGACCGATTTCGTGTCGGGGATCGTCACCGCGGCGGGAACCGGGTCGGTGGATCAACACACCGGCTGCGGCATTCACTGGTATGTCGCGAATCGGTCGATGCAGGGGCGTTTTCTCTACGATGCGGACGGAGAGCTGCTCATCGTCCCGCAATTGGGCCGGCTGCACCTCGCGACGGAACTCGGCGCACTGGAGGTGGAACCACAGGAGGTCGCCGTCATTCCTCGCGGGCTGCGCTTTCGCGTTGATCTGCTCGACGCCCAGGCGCGCGGTTATGTCTGCGAGAACTTTGGTGCGCCGTTGCGTCTCCCGGATCTGGGGCCGATCGGCGCCAACGGGCTGGCGAACCCGCGCGACTTCCTGACCCCGCACGCGCGCTACGAGGATGTGGAAGGGGCCTTCGAGCTCATCGCACGTTTTGGGGGTCACTCATGGTCCGCGCGCATCGATCACTCGCCCCTGGATGTCGTGGCCTGGCATGGCAACTACGCGCCTTACAAGTATGACTTGCGGGCTTTCAATACGATGGGTTCCGTCAGTTACGACCACCCTGATCCCTCGATCCTGTTGGTGCTGCAGTCGATCAGCGATACACCTGGAGTCGATAGCGTCGACTTCGTCGTGTTTCCTCCGCGGTGGTTGGTCATGGAGGATACGTTCCGCCCGCCGTGGTTTCACCGCAATGTCGCCAGCGAGTTCATGGGACTGATCGAGGGCGTGTATGACGCCAAGGCCGAGGGGTTCGTGCCGGGTGGCTCATCACTGCACAACTGTATGAGCGGGCACGGACCGGACGCCGCGACCTTCGACCGCGCCAGCCGCGCCGACACCAGTCGACCGCAGAAACTCGCGGATACGATGGCTTTCATGTTCGAGACCCGCACGCTGATTCGTCCGACGCGCTTCGCTCTCGTGTGCCCGCAATTGCAGCGGGACTACGCGCGGGCGTGGGGCGATTTGCCGAAGAATTTCGACCCCGGCCGCCGATGAAGACGGGACAGGTATCCGCTTCGCGTGCCGGGGGAGCCGCCGGCGAGGGCGGCACTATCTCCCGCGCAGCACTGAACGCGACTCACGATCCCGCGCTGCGCAGCTGGGTGGATTCCGCCAACCGGCCGCAGGGTGACTTCCCCATCCAGAATCTGCCGTTCGCAGTGTTCAGGCGTTCGGGCAGCCACGAGGATTTCCGTGTTGGCGTGGCGATCGGCGATCAGGTGCTCGATCTCGCCGCGGTCAGCGCGTTTGGTCTGTTCTCCGGTACTGCCGTCGCGGAGGCCATCGCGGCTTGCGCCGCGCCCGAACTCAACGGCCTCATGAGCCTGGGTTCGGAAGCGTCCTCGGGCTTGCGTGCGGCCCTATCGCAGGCGCTGGCCGTCGGGTCCAGCCACATTCCAGCTCTGCAGCGGGCGCTGGTGCCGCTGGCCGCGGTGGAATACTCACTGCCTGCGCGGATCGGGGACTACACCGACTTTTATTCCTCGATCCACCATGCGACCTCGGTAGGAAGATTGTTTCGCCCTGGCAACCCGCTGCTGCCCAACTACAAGTGGGTGCCGATTGCCTATCACGGGCGCGCCTCGTCCATAAGCGTCTCCGGGGCGCAAGTGTGTCGGCCTTCCGGCCAGGTGTTGCCGCCCGGAACGCCAACGCCCATCGTCGCGCCGAGCGGCCGGCTGGATTACGAGCTGGAGTTGGGGGCCTTCATTGGCGAAGGTAATCCGCTTGGGTCCCCGATCGGCGTCGGCCAGGCCGAGGAACACGTGTTCGGGCTGTGCCTGTTGAACGACTGGTCGGCGCGGGATGTGCAGGCGTGGGAGTACCAGCCGCTGGGCCCGTTTCTGTCGAAGAATTTCGCGACGACGGTGTCACCTTGGATCGTGACGCTCGAAGCGCTTGCTCCCTTTCGCACTCCCTGGTTGCGGCCGACCGATGACCCTCAGCCGCTGCCTTACCTCGACAGTGCGGGTGTTCGCGCTTTTGGCGCTTTCGACATCCAGCTCGAGGTGAGGTTGGAGACTGCCCGGATGCGCGAGCGGCAGGTGGCGCCGCAGCGGTTGTCACTGTCCAGTTACAAACATGCCTATTGGACTATCGCGCAGATGGTGGCTCACCACACGCTCACCGGGTGCAATCTCGTCCCCGGCGACCTATTGGGTACCGGCACGCAGTCGGGCCCGGAGGCCGAGCAGGGCGGCTCCCTGCTCGAGCTGACAGCAGGTGGCAAGCGGCCGCTCGCGCTCGCCTCCGGCGAGAGCCGCACTTTCCTGGCCGATGGCGACCGCGTGATCTTTCGTGGGTGGTGCGAGAGCCCCACCCATGTGCGCATCGGGTTTGGAGAGGTCTCGGGCACAGTCGTACCGTGCCCGGCCACCTCACACGTGCATGTGTGAGCCGAACAATCCCAGCAACCCGATCACGATCAGGTAGATCGCCACGATGTAGTTGAGCAGGCGCGGCATGATGAGGATCAGGATGCCGGCGATCAGCGCGATCACCGGGCCGGCGGAGAAGGTCAGGGTCATGTTGGCGTCCTTGGTTACGTTATTGACGTCTCGCAGCGCGCCCCCATCTCCAATAATGCCGCCGGTCGAGCGCAGCGCGATCCGGCTTGAAAGGTTGCGCCGTAGGCGCATAGAGAAGCTGCGCCGTAGGGGCTCTATCGGGAGGCTGCCGCCGTAGCTGCATTAAAGCCCAGCCTCCCCTTAGGTTCCGTCAACACCGTGGAGAGTCATGCGAGCTCAAACACCCTGGATTGAGAAGCTTCACGACGGCAGCTTTGCGCTGCAGCGCGTATTGGGCGCGGTGCTCGAGGCGGAGCGCCGCTTTGAGCCGCCCACGCCACCACTGCAGCGCTTGCAGAAGATCACGACCAGTCCGGAGTGGGAGTGGCTGCAGCCGCTGTATCGGTTGATCGCAGACCTCGACCACGCCCTCGCCAGCGCCGACGATCTGCCGGCAAGCGAAGCGGCGGCGATCGGAGCCCATGCGCGCGAACTGCTGTCAGGAACCACTTTGCTGAAGGTCCGGGATGGGGACGCGGCAGATGCATCGCAGGCGGGTGCGGCCGCTGCGTCGCCGGAGCAGGCGTTTGTCGCCCACTACCGGGCCCTGCTGCAGGCGGATCCGGGGGTGGCGATCGCCCACGCGGACGCTTTGAAGGCTTTGCGGGTGTTACCGGCAGAGCCGGCCGACGAGGCGGAAAAGCAGCATGCCCGGCAGCAGTGGAACGAGCGTCGCCGGTATTTGAGAACCGGCCAGGAAGGGCAGCGGGCTTCGTAGGAGCCCTGTCGCCGTGGAGCCCTTGGGATCGTGGGAGGCCCTCCCTTCCCAGGGAGCGCTGCCCGGGGGGCTTGGTTAAACGCTCGCTAAATCAGTGCTGAACGCCCATCCCATGGAACGGTTGACGCGAATGGAACTTATTTTTGCCTGGGCCGAAATGCTTGAACGCTACCGAGTTTGGGGCGTCTAATCGGTACGGCCCGCACCGCGCGGATCCTCAGGGAATCGCGCCGGGATTGGAGAACAGCCATGACGAAGACCCTAGCGACTCTCGCGGCCACCTTGCTGGTGGCTGGGGTACCTGCGTTCGCGCAGCACGCGCACGGAGGTGGCGGCGGTGGCGGTTTCCGCGGAGGCGGTGGGGGCGGTGGACACGCCGGGTACTCCGGCGGCGCTCGCATGGGAGGCGGCGGTCACGCGTTTTCAGGTGGCGGCGCTCGCGGCGGCTTTGTCGGCCGCTCTAACAACTTCGGCGTTCCGCATGCCTACGCGGCTCCGCGAGCCTCGTTTGGCGGCGGGCAGATGGGGTACGCGCCGCGCTCGAGCATGGGGTACACGCCACGTGCGAGCACGGGGTACGCGCCGCGGACGAGCCTGGCGGCACCGGGTGCCCGCTCATACGCAGGCGGCTCATACGCAGGGGGCCAGCATATTTCTCCAAGGGCCGGATTTTCCCCGGCTTTTCACGGTGCGGCGGCGACCAGTCGCGGCGGCGCCTCGGTAACCCAGTCGGGCTGGCAGGGGCATTCGGGATGGCAAGGACACTCCGGTTGGCAGGGACGTTCCGGTAGCTGGTCCGGCCGTTCGGGCTGGACGGGTCGCTCGGGGTGGAGAGGTCATCCAGGCTGGTACGGTGGAGCTTGGCACGGTGGCTCCCGCTACTGGAACGGCGGCGTTTGGCGCGGCACCTATTGGCCTCGCGTGTACTACGGGTGGGGATTCCCGCTGTTTCTGCCAGTGCTGCCCGCGCTCTACGCGACGTATTGGTGGGGCGGCATTCCGTACTACTACGTGAACGACGTGTACTACACCTACGACCAGGGACAGAACGGCTATGTGGTCACCGAGCCGCCGCCAGTCGCCGGGGACGACGACAGCTCAGGCACGGACACCTCGCAGGCCGATAGCGGATCGTCCGACGTCTACGCGTACCCGCAGAACGGCCAGAGCGACGAGCAGCAGTCGAACGACCGCTACGAGTGCCACACCTGGGCGCGATCGCAGAGCGGCTACGATCCCACCCACCCGAACGACAATCAGAGCCAGTCCGCGGACTATCGTCGCGCGATGGTCGCGTGCCTCAACGGCCGGGGCTACAGCACGAAATAGATCCACCCGGCAGATCCCCCCGGCGCGCTTCGCGCCGCTATATGTAGCGGGTCGCTTCGACCTGCTTGAAAGGTCGCGCCGCCAGGTGCGGTCAAAAAGGATCCGTCTGGCCGGTGCTGAAGTTCGTGATTTTGCCGGTGTGCGCCATCGTCATCGAATCGATGAGCTTCACCAGCTTGCCCACTTCCTGATCCACCGGCGCGGCGCCTTTCATGTTGGCCAGGTCCGACTTGCTGGCCACGAAAATCGGCTGCGTCAGCGCGACGATCACGCCTTTGGGCTTCATCGTGATCGCCAGCAGCGTCATGTACTTGTTCAGCGCAGCCTTGCTCGCACTGTAGTTCAGCGCCGTATCGCCGGGCAGGCCGCGAGTAAACGAACCCGCCAGCGAGGTCACCGTAACGAGCTTCTTCTGCTTGGACATCTCGATGTTCGGCATGAACACCTGCGCGACCCGCATCGGCCCGAGCGTATTCACGTCAAAGTCGTGGCGGGCCGCATCGAAATCGACCTTGTCGTACTTCAGGCTGGCGTTGGCCATGTCTGCCGCGAAGGTGGCTTCCACGGCCGCAGCGTTGTTGATGACAACGTCGATGGGTTGATCGTGATACTTCTGCTGCACCCCACGGATCATCGCCGTGTCCGTGACGTCGAGACGCTCGACGACCAGTTGCGGATGCTTTGCGTGGATTTCGTTGAGAGCCGCCCGACCCGGATCGCCCTCCGGGTGACGCGTGGTCGCAATCACATTCCAGCCCTTGGCGGCGTACTGGCGCGCCAGCTCGAGCCCGATGCCGCGATTGGCTCCCGTGATGAGGACGGTCGGAGCATCCTTCTTGATCTGCGCACCGGCAGCCAGCGGCAGCAGGAGGAGTAACAGAGTCGTCAGCAGGGATTTGCGCATTTCGAGCCTCGGGCTTGGGACGAGCGAGCGCGGATTTTACGGCAGCCGGGACTTGAGCGGTGACCGGAGTGCGGCTTCCCACCGGGCAAGGGCGGGTATCCCTCGTGCTAGTCTGACCAGACCCGCAAGGTCGGAGGAAGGGATCGCGATGACGGCCAGGATCATCACGCTCTTTGACGTCGACAATACGCTTCTCGACAACGACGCGGTGCAGGCCGACCTCAGCGATCATTTGCTGAGCCAGTTTGGCGCCGCCAGCCGCGACCGCTACTGGGCGCTGTTTGAAGCCTTGCGCCGGGAGCTGGGCTATGCCGACTACCTCGGCGCCCTCCAGCGCTATCGTCTGGAGAACCTCGACGATCCTCAGTTGCTGTCGATGTCCTCTTTCCTGGTCGACTATCCCTTTGCCCAACGGCTGTACCCGAAAGCTCTGGAAGCCATCGCACACTGCAGCCGCTGGGGACCTACAGTGATTCTTTCGGACGGCGACGTTGTGTTCCAACCGCGCAAGGTCCGGAGGTCGGGGATCTGGGAGGCCGTGGAAGGGCGGGTGCTGATCTATCTCCACAAAGAACAGATGCTCGAGTCCGTTCAGAGACGCTACCCCGCCGAGCATTACGTCATGGTGGACGACAAGCTGCGGATCCTTGCGGCGATGAAACAGGCCTTGGGGGCCAGACTGACAACGATCTTTCCGCGGCAGGGGCACTACGCACTGGACCCCCGGCAAACCGCGGGCTATCCGCAAGCGGATATCACGATCGAACGGATTGGGGATCTGATCGGGCGGAAACCGCCCGCCTGAGCGCGGCGGCCGCCAGCCGGGGCGAACCTGCTGAAGCGGGCGGGCCTATTGATAGAAAGAGTCGTGCCGCATGAATCCGCCGCCGACATTGCCGATGTTCACGCCAATGCCCTCGTGATTCTGGCGGGGGCGGATCTGCAGCTCGCGCAGCTTGTAGTCGATGACGAGCGTATCGAACAGGCCGAGCACATCCATGCCGATCAACACCGTCGGCTCATCCATCAGATTCCAATGCTCGAACAGCGACATATCGCCGAACGCGATGCGTGCGCCACGAATCAGCAGGCCGCCACCCATGTTGATTGCCGGTATGCGAACGGATGTGCCCTGCTGAGTATCCAGCGTGACTCCGATGATGTCCTCAGTGTAGGCGTCCGAGGGCGGGCGGCGCATCAGCGCCTGCAGCAGGGCGGGGTTGCCAACACTCTGCTGACCGCCGGTATCGATAATCGCCTTCGTACGCACATGGCCGATGTATACCTCCGCGACGAGCAGACCCCCGTGCGAGAATTTCAGGGGAACGACGTCGAATCCCGCCTTGGCGTGTTGGCCGTGCGAACGGGAGATGACGAGTCGGTCGGCGGTGAAGTCGGCGAAGATGCGTTTGTCCTGGAGGCCCTCGCGACCCAGGACGCCCTCGGCTCCGCCGAATGCATCCGCGACGATGGGCAATGTGGTGGAGTTGATCAGGAGCTCGCCGACTTCCATCTGGCTCACGCGAATCGCGGGCACCACGGCTGAGCCGGTGACGCCATGGACCATGATCGAATCGGGTGTCGCCCCCGTGCCGCCCAGACTCTGGGCCACATGCGAGGTCAGAGCGGAGCGGCTCGCGCCGGTATCGAGAACCAGGCGGAACGGCCCCTTCCCGTCAATGAACACCGGCGCCCAGATGCGGCCGATCTTATCGCGCAGGGTCGGCGCCACGAACAGCGGCTCGGGCGCTTCGATCTTGACCTCGCTCAGCTCGTCGAGCGGGTTGGGTGTTGGCGCGGCGGAGCCGGCGGCGGAAGTCGTCGCGGGTGTGATGGCAGCGGGGGTTGCCGGGGCGGGATGCGCCGCCTGCACGGGCTGACCCTCGATGAGGGCGATCGAAACGTCCGTTGCTTGACTGGCTGCAGGGGGAGAATCGGCAGCAGTGACGGTAACCGGCAGGAGCGCGATCCCTGCCAGCAACGAACCCAGTCCAGACACGCTGAATCGGCGGTTCATGATGGTTCACCGGCGGCGCGAGTGATGCGTCGATCTGTACGGTAGCATACGCCTGTTCAATGTCAGGAGCAGGATGCGAAGAAACAGTGAAATCCGTAACAGACACCGGGCTCGGGCGCGCCGGGCTCAACCGCTTAAGTCTCAAACTCCTCGCCCTGGCCGCCGCCGGACTGGCCTGCGCCGTCCAGGCGGCCCCGGACAGCGCCCCCACGGCCGCCGCGGTGTTCCGGGATCCAACCCGCTCCTTCGAGGAGCGTGCCGCGGACCTGGTGAGCCGCATGACCCTGGAGGAGAAGGTCTCCCAGCTCCAGAACGATGCCCCCGCCATCGAGCGGCTGGGCGTTCCCGCCTACGAGTGGTGGAACGAGGCATTGCACGGGGTTGCCCGGGCAGGCCAGGCCACGGTATTCCCACAAGCCATCGGGCTTGCGGCGACGTTCGACCCGAAGCTCCTGTTCACGGAAGCCACGGCGATCAGCGACGAAGCGCGCGCGAAGCACGAGCAGGCGCTGCGCCTCGGCCAGCACGGCCGCTATCAGGGACTGACGTTCTGGTCCCCGAACATCAACATATTCAGAGACCCCCGCTGGGGCAGGGGCCAGGAGACCTACGGCGAGGACCCTTACCTGATGGCGCGGATGGGCGTCGCCTTCGTCAAAGGGTTGCAGGGCGATGACCCCAGGTACCTGAAGCTCGTCGCGACGGCCAAGCACTACGCCGTCCACAGCGGACCCGAATCGGAGCGGCATCACTTCGACGTACACCCCTCGGAAATCGACCTTCATGAGACCTATCTGCCCGCGTTCCGCGCGCTTGTCGAGGAGGGTCGCGTGGACTCGGTCATGGGTGCGTACAACCGCGTCAACGGGGAATCGGCCTCCGCCAGCCCCCGGCTGCTGGAGCAGATCCTGCGCAAGGAGTGGGGATTCAACGGCTACGTCGTCTCGGACTGCGATGCAATCGGCGACATCTACCGCGAGCACAAGATCGTGGCGACCGCCGCGCAAGCGTCCGCGTTGGCCATCAAAAGCGGCCTCGACCTCGACTGCGGGACGACCTTCAGCGCTCTGACGGAGGCTGTCCATCAGGGACTGCTGACCGAAGCTGACATTGATGTGTCGGTGCGTCGGGTGATGCTCGCGCGCTTCCGGCTCGGTATGTTCGATCCGCCCGAGCAGGTTCGCTGGACCCGGATCCCGTACGCGCAGAATCAATCGCCCGAGCACGACCAGCTGGCGCGCCGGGCGGCCCAGTCATCGATCGTGCTGCTGAAGAACACCGGCGTTCTGCCTCTGCGGCGCGGGATCGGAACGATCGCGGTGATCGGGCCCACCGCGAACGAGATCATGTCTCTGCTGGGCAACTACTACGGAACGCCGGCGGCGCCCGTAACGGTTCTGGAGGGGATCCGGCAGGCAGCGGGGCCGCGCACGAAAGTGCTCTACGCCCGCGGCGCCGATCTCGTGGAAGGACGCGAGGATCCGCGTGCGGCCTCCGCGATTGATCCCTCCTACCTGAGGCCCGGACCGGGCAGCTCGCAACCCGGGCTCAAGGGTGAGTATTTCCGCGGCCGTGACTTCAGCGGCCCGCCGGTTCTGACACGCATCGATTCGCGCGTCGCCTTCCGTTGGGACCGTGGATCGCCCACCGATGATCTCGTTGCTCAAGGCGCGCTCCCCGCCGATCGGGCGCTCCCGGCTGACAACTTCTGTGTGCGCTGGACGGGCCGGCTGTTGCCCCGGACCTCGGGGCGTTATGAGCTGAGCGTGGGCGCGGATGACGGCTTTCGGCTGTATGTGGACGGCAAGCTGCTGCTCGATGAGTGGCATGTCAGTCCCCGGCTGCAGAGCAAGAGCGTGTTCATGGATCTGCAGGCCGGCAAGCCGTACGACATTCGGCTCGAATACTTCGAGGACACGCGGGATGCGGAAGTCAGGCTCGCATGGCGGCAGCCCGGGTTCCAGTCTCCGCAGGACGAAGCGATGGCCGCGGCTAAGGCCGCCGATGTCATCGTTTTCGTGGGTGGTCTGACGGGCGATGTCGAAGGGGAGGAGATGAAGGTCAGCTTCCCCGGATTTGCTGGCGGAGACCGCACGGACATCCGCTTGCCGGCTTCGCAGCAGAAGCTTCTCGAGGCGCTGCAGGCCACGGGCAAGCCCGTCGTGTTGGTATTGACCACCGGTTCGGCGCTGGCCATCGATTGGGCCAAGGAGCACCTCCCCGCGATTCTGCTGGCATGGTATCCCGGGCAGCGGGGTGGGAATGCCGTGGCGGACGTCCTGTTCGGGGACGTGAATCCTGCCGGTCGTTTGCCCGTGACCTTTTATAAGGGCACCGAGCAGCTTCCGCCATTCGATGACTACAGCATGCGCGGTCGCACCTACAGGTATTTCGAAGGGGAGCCGCTCTATCCGTTCGGCTACGGACTTTCGTACACGGCCTTCCGATATGCGGACCTGAAGCTCGATCGCTCCGCCGTAACGCCTGATGGGGAGTTGCACGCCACAGTGACGGTGAAGAACATCGGCTCCCGGGCCGGCGATGAGGTCGTGCAGCTGTATGTGCGGGCGAAGGACACGAAGTATCCGCGCCCGCTGCGTCAGTTGCGCGGGTTCGAACGCATTACGCTGGCGAAGGGGGAGGAGCGGAGTGTTTCATTCAGTCTGGTTCCGGGCAAGGATTTGACCCGGTACGACGAAGTGAAGAAGGCGTACGTCGTGGATCCCGGCCGCTACGAAGTGCTCATCGGCGCTTCGAGCGCGGATATCCGGCAGACGGCGACATTCACCGTATCACAGTAGGCTCTGAAACCGTTCCGCCAGGAAATCGATGAGCGCCCGCACGGCCGGCAACAGGCCGCGCCGTGTCGGGAAGACGAGGTGCACCGTGCCTTGGGGCGTATTCCATTGCGGCAATACGCGCTCGAGCGCGCCGTTGTGGAGATCTTCGCTCACCACGTTTTCCGGCAGGCGCGCGATGCCCAGCCCGGCGAGCGCGGCATTTCGCAACAACACGAAATCATGACAGGCCATGCGAGGGGTGTGCTCGACCCGCACGGTTCTATCATCGGGTCCGCGTAGCTCCCAGACCTGCCGGTCCGAATCCGAGGCGTAGTCCAACGTATCGCGTGTTGCCAGTTCGGCTGGCTGCCTGGGCCTGCCGACTCGATCGAGGTAGGCAGGCGCGGCCACCAGGAGCTCGCAGACCTCGCCGAAACTGCGCATGACGAGTCCGTCTTCCCCGGTCGGCACGCTCCGCACTCGCAATGCCAGATCGAAGCCTTCGTTCAACACGTCGACGCGGCGATTGCTGACGTGAAGTTGCAGGCGGACCGCCGGGTACTTCGCCAGAAAGTCGGGGAGGGAAGCCGCGAGCCACGTCTGTGCCATCGCCACTGGGCAACTGATCTTGATCACGCCCCGCGGCTCCGCCCTCGCAAATTCCACCGCCTCGACGGCCGCGTCAGCCTCCGCGACCATCGCGAGCGCATGCCGGTACACCTCCTGGCCAACTTCCGTGACGGCGAAGCGGCGCGTTGAGCGCTGAATCAGGCGGACATTCAGGCGCGATTCGAGCGCCGCGACATGCCGCGACAGCCGCGACTTGGGGATCCCCAAGGCACGCGCCGCCTTCGCGTAGCCCCCGTGCTGGACCACCCTGGCGAAGTACAGAAACTCCTCGATTGGCTGTATTGACACCATATATGGAACAATATGTTCCGATTCGGGCGGATTATATAATATCGTTCCATATATTAGGCTTTAGCGCCAGGGAAAGGTTCAGCGGATGCGGCCACGAACGGACTGCATATCGATTGGAGCATCCTGGAGGAGAATTCGGCGAGCGGCGTGTCAATGGTGACGTTCGTCAGCGCCGAAGGGCTGGGGGATTCAAACCAATTGAAGAGAGGTGTCATATGGCGACGATGACTGGCGTCAGCCGCAGTGTCCGGCGCGTTGTGCAGGGCATGCCGACTTCCGATGGCGCCGGGGTGAAGCTCAACCGGGTTATCGGACAACCGCAGCTGCCGGATCTCGATCCGTTTCTCATGCTCGATGAGTTCGGAACGGATCGGGCGGAGGACTACATCGCCGGCTTTCCGGATCACCCGCACCGCGGGTTCGAGACGGTCACGTACATGCTCGATGGACGCATGCGTCATCGTGACAACCATGGCCACGAGGGCGTCCTCGTTCCGGGCAGCGTGCAGTGGATGACTGCCGGGCGCGGGCTGGTTCATTCCGAGATGCCGGAGCAGGAGCACGGGAGGATGCGCGGATTTCAGCTGTGGCTGAATCTGCCGGCGCGCGACAAGATGACCGCGCCCCGGTACCAGGAGTTCGGTCCCGATCGCGTTCCAAGCGTGACTGCGGGCGAGGGCGTGCGCGTGAAAGTCATCGCCGGCAACGTTGCAGGCACTGTCGGACCGATTTCTCAGCCGGCAACCGATCCGACGTACCTTGATATCGAGGTGGCTCCGGGCGCTTCGTTCGTGCATGCGCTGCCGCAGGACCATTCGGCGTTTCTGTATGTGTTCGAAGGGTCCGTTCGCGTGGGATCGGGCGCTGATGCGAGCACGGTGAAGGCTCAGCAACTCGCCGTGCTGGGCGAGGGCACTGAGCTTCGGGTTGAGGGTGTCACCGCGGGTGCTGAAGGTAATGGCGCGCGAGCGATCCTAGTCGCGGGCCGGCCGTTGCGCGAGCCCGTGGCGAAATACGGACCGTTCGTCATGAATACGCGTGAAGAGTTGCTTCAGGCGTTTCAGGATTTTCAGAACGGGAAATTTTGACGGGCTGGGTCGCGGTCTTCAACGCGCACAGCTCGATCTCCATGGCCCAGATCACCCCGCACAGATGGCGGGCCGCGAGCTCCAGGAGGCTTTTTGCCCAGGGAGCCGTGACCCGCCGGTACGCGCCGAATTTGATGAAGTAGTTCTTGTTGACGATCCGGAAGCGCGCGCTGGAGTAATACGGACGCTCCTGGCAGTACGCCTTGGACGGATCGAAGTAATCGAACGAGTACTCGCTGAAAAAACGCTTGTGCGTGGGGTCGGTCATCATGTCCCGCGAATTCCAGTAGGGCACGTAGATGACCACCCGCGCGCCGGGCACGCAGATGCGGTGGATCTCCTCGATCGTTTTCACGGTATCGGGCAGATGCTCCAGCACATGGTGCGCGCGCACTTCCTCGAACCTGTTTGATTCGAACGGCCACGGAAACGCCGTCAGATCGTGCACCACGTCGACGCCGGGGATGTTTGCGCTGTCGACATTGACCCAGCCCTGCCGGATATCATTGCCGCAGCCCAGATGGATTCGCTCGGCCGGCCCCATGTGCGGTTCCTTCTTGCCCTTGCAGGCGCAACGGCCCAGCACGAGCAACGCGTGCGTGAGCGGGGCGTTCCGTTAATTTCTCGTCATGTAAGGATTGCCAAGTTCACCCTGGAGCTGCTAAAGAGCGTCGCTCGTGCGGCACATCTATAGGGAGAAGCCCGTGAGTCACTTTCTCACCGTTCCGGTCAACGAAAACGGAATCATCTTCGATGTGAACATCGACAAGGAGATTCAGTGCGCGGCGGCGAATCCGTTCGCCTTCACGGACGTCTTTCTCTACTCGCACGGCTGGTGGAATTCCGCCTCCAGCGCGGTATCGGAATACAACATCTTCTCCATCGGTTTCGCACAGGTTCTGCAGTCGATCGTGCAGAAGTCGCCGGATCAGTGTCCCAAGTACGGCGGCGCGTTCTCGCCATTGGCGCTGGCCGTGCACTGGCCGTCGATGCTCTCCGAAGATCAGAACTCGGTGGTGAACTTCCTCGAGGCGACCTCGTTCTTCACCATGGAGCACCGCGCGGACGATGTGGGCGCGCACGCAGGCTATTCACTGCTGCGACTCCTTATCGAAGCACGCGCGGGCCAGCAGCCTTTGCGCTTCAACATGATCGGGCACAGTTTCGGGTGCCGTGTCGTGTGCTCCGCATTGCAGGCGTTGGCGAAGGACCCCGCGACGCTCGGCGCCGCGAAAGCCATGAAAGCGGTATTCAACGTGGTGCTGCTGCAAGCGGCCGCGGATACCGATTCGCTTGCCACCGGCCGCCTTTACGGCGATGTACTGACGAGTATCCCCAATCTGCGCGTGCTTGCGACCGTGTCCGCTAACGACGAGGCGCTGGGCAAGTGGTATCCCGCAGCGCAAAAGCTCGCCCATCTGTTTTCCGATCCGGTGAACGCCATGGGCTCAGTGGGCCCCACCGGGGAGCTGGCGATCAAGGTCGATCAGCGCCTGCAGGTCGGACCTCAATCTGTTCCCGCCTTCACCGGCAAGCTGGGTATCGCCGACCTGACTCCGCTGCATCAAGCGCGGGCAAACGTTCCGGGCGCCTCGCAGAAGTTCGGCGGGCAGCACTCCGATATCAACCTGCCGGAAATCTACGAGCTCATCGCGAGATTCTTCGGAACGTAAGAATGTAAGACACTCCAGCAGCGCGGAGTATTCCCTGGAGTGCTGTCGCCCACTGTTCCCGCGCACGGAGGCGTTCCGCGTAGAACCCGCCACGCCTCGGCGTGAACTCATGACAGTCATAAGCGCGCGACCGCTCACAACGGTCGCGCTGAACGGTCATGGGAGGGTATATGGTTCATTCGCGTGGTCTCGGCCGGTCCGGCGGACCGGTGCTCAGGTTGGCGGCGGCTTCAGTGATTACAGTGTTGACCGCCTGCGGCGGAAACGGGTATGGCAGCGCCGCGAACAACGGGCCTCCGCTGATGCCGACCGTGAACGTCTCTGTGTCGCCCACAACCATCAACGCCGGGCAGTCGGCCACAGTGACGTGGAGCACGACGAATGCTCAGACGTGCACGGCGAGCGGCGGGTGGAGCGGAACTCCGGCGACAAGCGGAACGCAGACCGTGACTCCGACCGCCACTGGGACGGTGATGTTCACTCTCGCGTGCACCGCGCCATCTGGAATGGGTTATGCCGGCGGCGGCGGCGGCAGCGCCACGGGAAGCGCCTCGCTGACGGTCACTCCGCAAACCCAATTTGTTGCAAAGAACCTCGTAACCGATACGGCCGGAGGCGGCGGTGCGACGGTCGATCCCAATCTCGTCAATCCCTGGGGCATCGTGTTCGGCGCGGGAAAGCCGGTGTGGACCTCGAACAACCATTCGCAGACCTCCACCTTGTATGACGGCAATGGGGTACGGACTCCGGCCGCCAACCCTCTGGTCGTGCAACTGCCGCCGGATGCGACCAACAACGACTTCGACCCGACGGGCATCGTCTACAACAGCAGCACCACCGATTTCGCGGTGACCGCGGGCGGTAAGACCGGCGTGGCCCTGTTCATCTTTGACGGTGAGGATGGAATGATCGGTGGCTGGGCCCCTGCGGTGTCGACTGCAGTGGTGGCAATTGCCTACACCGCCACGGACGGCGCTTCCTACAAGGGCCTGGCGATAGCGAACAACGGCACCGCTAACTTCCTCTATGCCGCCGACTTCGCCAACAACAAGGTTGATATGTTCGACAAGACCTTCACCAAGCAGCCGGCGAACGGCCGCTTCGTCGATCCGACCCTGCCCGCCGGCTACGCCCCGTTTGGCATTCAGGCGATTGCCAATGGGCCGGGCGGCGCCGCGCAGATCTATGTGACCTACGCCAAGCAGGGCACCGGTGGGGACAATGCGAGCGGTGCGGGCCTGGGCCTCGTCGACATCTACGATGCCAATGGAACGTTCGTGAAGCATCTGATTCCCACTGGCGGCTGGCTGAACGCTCCGTGGGGATTGGCGCTCGCGCCAGCGAGCTGGGGTACGCTCAGCAACGCGTTGCTCGTCGGAAATTTTGGCGACGGCAAGATCAACGCCTTCGACCCGGCGACCGGCGTTTTCCTGGGCACACTCACGACCGCGTCCGGTCCGTTCCAGTCGCCTGGCTTGTGGGGCATTGCCTTCGGCAACGGCGCTGCCAACCAGCCGACCAACACTCTCTACTTCGCCGCGGGCCCGAACGACGAGGCGAATGGCGTATACGGAAGAGTGGATCTGCCACCAATGTGAACCGGCAACCAGCGGGCTCCGGCGGCAAAACGGTCGCCGGAAGCCGCGAAAGTGCTACTGGCTAAATAAACGTTAACTTGATGGGCCTTGGCGTGGGTGCTACGTTGGATGGGTAAAGATCCAGCGTATCCCTCACGCCCGCGCGTTCCTGGCGGGTGACTCTACATGGAAGCCTCGAGCAGTGGAGTTTGCGATGCGTCATTCAACCCGCCTTCTGCTGTTAACCTCAATCACCGTGGCGGCCCAGACAGCCTGGTCCGCTCCCATGCCGGCTACCAACTCCTCCGCCTTCGCGCCCAGCGGCGTGCTGGCCGGTGGAGCGGGCGGATTCAACGTGCTCGATTCCGGGACGACGTATAACGAGCACATCGCCCTGGTCGCCGCGGATCAGGTGCACTTCAGATCCGGTCTGATCCATCTGACAAAGGCGGTGGCTTTCGAGAACAGCCGCAATCGTGAGACCGACGCCAAGGCGCGGGAGCGCGCCGGCCAGCGGGCGAAAAACGACTACATTCGAGCACTGAAGTCCTTTGAGTACGCCGTCGATAGTGGCGGCAACAATCTCAGTTACGTCCCCAGCGCCTGGACGAACATCGCCTACATCGAGGACAAGCTCGGAAACCACGAGGCTGCGTTAGCCGCCGCCGAGCGAGCGCTGCAGCTCGCGCCGCGACTGGCTGCCGCACGCGAGAATCGTGGCGAAGCGCTGCTCGGGCTCAATCGGCTTGCGGACGCGAAGGCGCAGTACCTTGATCTGTATCCGGGCCAGCCGGTTCTGTCCGCGCTTTTGTTGAATACTATGAGGCAGTGGGTTCAGGATCAGCGCGTCTCGGGCACCGCAGACCCCGCGACGGTCGACGAGCTCGACCAATGGATCCGCGATCGCGAGCAGACTGCGCAGGGACGTGCGGCGCGGTAAGTCGAAAAGCAAGCGGGGAGTCAGCGCTGAGGAGAGCCCGGCGCTGCAGGCGATCTGGCATGTGGTCTGCTCAATTCCTCGCGGCCAAGCGTCCACCTATGGCGCCGTCGCCCGCGCTGCCGGTTTTCCCGGCCGTGCGCGACAAGCCGGATTCGCACTGCGAGTCGCACCAGACTCGATGAACATTCCCTGGCATCGCGTCGTCGGCGCCGGCGGACGCATCGTTTTCCCCAAAGCGTCGCGCCTGCATAAAGAGCAGGCGCGGCGGCTGAGGTCCGAAGGGGTGGCGGTCGCGAACGGCCGAGTCGTGGCCTCGGCGATGACGGACCTCGAGCTCGCGTAACACCGGGATACGGAGCAGGACGCACGGCTTCAGTGTTGCGAGCACTCGCCAGTGCCGCCAGGCGAAATTTCTCGGACGACTGCATCATCGACATCACCGACCGCGATGGCGGAACCCGATCACGCTCAGTCCACGTCAGCTGGCTCGATGTCCGGATCCTCGCCGAGTGCGACGCCTCCATCTTCTCCGAGCGCGGCACCGTCGACATCCACCACACCGACGACAACTCCGCCGGCCGCGAGTCCGGCCCCGCCGGCGCCAACTCCATCGCCCAAGAGTCCAGGCCCAGCGGCGACAGCTCCACCCCCCACGACTCCGAACCCACCGACGAGCTCGACGCCACCGCCCTCTACGCCGCCTACATCTCCGGCCCCGACAAATCCGGGGGCGCCGACGAGCCCGCCGCCCGCATCCGAACCTCCTTCAACACCGGCAACTCCCACGTACCAAGTCATCGAAATTCCCTATCTCCCGCCGTCTTCTAAGAACATCACCGTGGCGAACTGCACTGTGGGCGGTATCAATGATCAAGGCGTCGCCGTTGGCAGTTGTGAGCAGTACTATGTTTCCAGCGCTTCGCAACCCCCCTCGTTCCGACCCTCAGAGCATGGATGTATCAACAGAGTTCGGGCGCGATCAACGAACTGGTATACCAGCCTGGAGACGACCGCGCCGCCGCGACGGCCATCAGCAACAGCGGCATAATCACAGGCTGGGTCGACCCTGCCGTGACCTCTGCGGACGGTAGTACTCAGTTCATGGCACCGGTGCCGGTCGTCTGGACTACAACGGGCGGCGCGGTTGAGCTCAACGGACGCCCAGGGCAGGCCTCAGCCGTCAATGCAGGCGGCACGATAGTTGGTTACTACGACGCGCCAGGCCATGCCGGGAGTGCGGCGGCCGAGTGGAACAGCCCCACTGCCGCGCAGACAGCCCTTCCTGCACTTGAATGCGACCATTGCCCCTTCCCTCTGGATTCCGCCAATGCCATCAACAATGCTGGAACAGTGGCAGGAGTGAGCCTCTCCACCGATGGGCCCCGCGCTGTCGTCTGGCAATCGGGCACCGTGACCAGTCTGGGCTCATTCGAGGATTCGGGCTACAGCCAGGCCCTCGGAATCAACAACAGCGGCGATGTCGTGGGCTCCGCACAGACGGCGCAGCCGGCAACCTACACGAACCAGGACGGTTTCTCGCATGTGTTTCTCTACCACCAGGGGGTCATGACGGACCTCGGGACCCTTGCGGGTGATACCGACAGTTACGCCAGTTCCATCAACGACAAAGGGCAGATCATCGGCACCTCGAGCCATTCGTACAATTCCGGGCACGCGTTTCTGTACCAGAACGGTCAGATCTACGATCTCAACACTCTGCTCGATCCCACGAGCGCACCTGCCGGCTCGATAGAGCTCAAACAGGCGGTGAGCATCAACTCCAAAGGTTGGATCGTGGCGAACGGAAGCGACACGCGCGATCTGTTCACTCACGCCTTTCTGCTGATACCTTCCCAGTGAGCTGCACGCCGGACTGAGACAGTCTGGATGCGCTCACTAGCGCGAGCACGTACGTGCGGCGCAGGTGCTTCGGGAATAAGGTCGTTTTCGGAAATCGATCGCTGGGCGGTCTTGCCTCGCTCAAGAGGGCGTAGGTTGTCGAGGAGCCAGGCTGGGGCGCCCGCGCGTTCTCGAGAGCGCGCTCCAGAATCCGCTTGGCATCGATCGTATTCGGGGTATACTTCGCGCCCCTCGAAAGGGGGGCTGGACTGCCGACCTGCCGTATAAGTTCGCCGTATAAGCGTGCTTATCGACCTGGATCGGAGATTGTAAAAAGTCCCGGCGGTTCATACGGTTGCGGGGTGGAGCAGTCTGGCAGCTCGTCGGGCTCATAACCCGAAGGTCGCAGGTTCAAATCCTGCCCCCGCTACCACTTTTGACACAGCCGGCCGCGCTCTCGGCCGCCTGCAGCAGCACTTCCCGGTTCAGCGCCACCCGGCCCACAAGGTACGGGCGCTCGCCCGGTTTCAGCTTCGCCGGCCGCAGCGGCACCTTCCCGAACATCCCGAAGAGTACGTTGCGGCCCGGCACGATTGACCGGGGGTCTCGGAATCCCAGGTTGCCGGCCCCGATTCGTTCTCGCAGGATCCGGGCGGCTCGGGGCAGCATGCGGATGATCCGCGCCGTCTGCTTCTCGTCCCTTGCCGGCTGCACCCGCTCCAGGGCGCGCAGTTCCTCCTCGGCCTTCTCGATGGCCGCTTGAGCCACGGCCTGCGAGAGTGTCCCGGACTTCATGAGCGCCCGGAGCTGAGCGATCTCGGCCGTCTTCTTCGCGATGCCCGCGGCTTCCTTCTTCGGAGCCGGCTTGGGCGCCTGGGCCCGCTCGCGGTCGTGCTCGCGCAGTCGGCGCTCGACGTGCGCGATCCCCTCAGGGGAGAGCATCTCCTCGGCGAGCTCGTGCAGGAGCTTCCGCTCGGCGAGTTCGATCCGTACGCGAATCCCGTTCGTGCAGGCCGCATCGCCACCGTCACGGTGCGAGGCGCAGCCGTACTCGCGCCCATTGACGCATCGGAAAGTCCCACCGCATTGGGCGCAAGTGAGAAGGCCGGACAGAAGATGACGCGGGAGGCGTCCGTTGCGCTTGAGCGCGCCGCGCAGCCGCACTGTCATGCTCTCAATCTGACGCTGGCGTGTCTTCACCGCGTTCCACAGGTCCTGCGGAATGATCCGTAGCCGCTCGTCCGTGTGCTTCACAACCGCAGCCGGGTCGTTCATCGCCCACTTGCGCTGCTTCGAGTCTGTCGCTGAGCGCTTCCAGGTGGAGCGGTTCCAGACAATCTCACCGATATACGCACGGTTGTTGAGGATGCCGGTCCCGCGTTTGCGGTCGCCATGGATCGCGGTCGGAACCCATCCGCGCTTGCGTTTGCTGTTCAGGCGTTCGGAGGCCCGATTCCACGAGGCGCCGGGGCTTGGAATACCTTCCTCGTTGAGCTGCCCGGCGATCCAGCGCGGCGACTTGCCGTCCGCGTACCACTCGAATATCCGGCGAACTATCTCCGCCTGCTCGGCGTGAATCTCCCGATCACCGGATGCGGAATCCCGAGCGGCAATGTAGCCATACGCTCGGCCGCCGGTAGGTTTGCCGCTACGCGCGCGACCCTCGAGTCCGCGGCGCGTGCGGTAGGCGATCTGATCACGGTACACGTCTGCCATCGCGCCATGGACTGAGAGCAGGATCTTGAAGTTCTCGCTTCGCGTGTCGATGTCCTGCGTGACGATATGGACGCCAAGGTCCAGGAGTTCCGACACTGCGCGCCACTGCTCAGGGAGCGAGCGCCAGAGGCGCGAGGTATCTTCAGCCAGAACCACGTTGAATTGCTTGCCGCGGGCCGCTCGAAGCAAGGCTTGGTACCCGGGGCGCTCCGACGTCCCGCCGCTGATAGCCGCATCTGAGAAGCGCTCGACTACCGTGAAACCGTGGCGCTCGGCAAGGCGCTCGCAAACCCGGAACTGATCTTCGATCGAGTCGGCGGACTGTTTCTCGGTGGAGTACCGGGCGTAGAGAGCGGCTTTCGTCGCTGGGGAATGCATGCTCATGACCTCTCCCGATACTTCGCAAGGACCATATCAAGGCCCTCGCGGATGTATGTTTGCTGCGGAACGCGCGTGCGGTCGCTTAGCGCTTTAAGAGCTTTCGCCTGTTCGGGCTCCAGATACGCCTGGACTGGGATCTTCACGAGCCGAAGCTTGCTGCTCGCGCCATACTTCTTTCTGACCATGTCGCACCTCTGTTACCCTGTGCTAATGGTAACAGATATTTAGCGCCCCGCAAGTACCCGGAGCGGCCAGGCTCCGCACGGCGTAACAGACCTACAAAGTAGGCCCTCCGCAAACCATCCGGATCCCGCCCTGACCGCCCCGAATCGGTAGCCTCGATCGAGCCTCACCAAGGACGCCTTCGAACGTCTGCGAACGCGGCGCGGTGGAGCGGCCTCGAATATCCGTCGGGCCGTGCTTTCGCCGTGCCATTTCACGACGAGCTTGCGCGCGATCGATTGGAGTGGAATCCGAGGCGCGTCGCGCCAAACCCTTGCGGACTCACCACCTTCGTAGGCCGCATACGCATCGCAGGCGACGTATTCGGCCGCGCACTGCCTGCGGCAGACACAATCGTCGCAGGGAGACGGCTGCTTCCCTGGTTGCGTCCCCAGTCCTCGTGTGCAGTCATACGCCCTCCCGTTTGCACTGCCACCGTCCGCGTGCCTTGCGCCAGCTGTGGACCTCGATTGTCCAACCGGCCGAGCGAACTGCCGCCAGCGCGGGACTGGCCAACACCTTTCGCCTCCGATCAGCTGCGTGATCGGATGTCGTCGCCTGCACCGCAAGCGTCACCCCCTCGCGTACCGCGACCAGATCGAAGATCCCGAATAAATCGCGCGTCAGTAGTCGCGTCACGCGCTGCTGCACGATATCCACGAGAAAGCCGTCAGATTCGAGTAGCGACTTGCTGCGTGCGTTAGGACTCATACCTGACGCGCGAAGTCGAGCTTCTCAATGTCGACCACGCTCGGCAAATTCTTGTATCGCGCTGCCAACTTCGGTTCCTCACGCAGCACTTCCAGCGCAGCGCGCTGTAGCGCGATTGCATAGGGCATGCTTGCGATCTCAACCGCACTGCCATTGCGGCGCTCCTCGCGGGAAAAACGCATCAGGCGATCCCCGCGCAGCTTCTCCTTGGCCTTCATCAGCAGCTCTTCGTCCGGTCGCAATGTCGTCATGGCGTCGTCAACTTGCCTCCTCGGCCGTGTGGGTGATTGGGACAGGAGCGTCGCGGCTGCGGGTATGTGATTCCGCAATACTGGATCGCTCAAAACTCGATACGTCAGTTCGTCAACCTCATCAGGCGTCAACTCGCCGCTCATAATCGTTGCGTACGCCTCTTCGACTCGCCTCCATGCGCTCTTCTCGGTCGGACTCATTGGAACCAACCCAGACCGCCGGGCATGCGCGGATCGGGAGACACATCGCCGCCCATGTAACCTTCCCATGCGCGCGATTCGATGACGTCGGCTGATTCGCCCGTCGATTCGCCGCCCCGATACGCGAGCACGACCGCACCCGCCGCCGCGTTCGCATAATCATCATGCTCGCCAGGGCTGTGATCGATCTTCTCGCCTCTACGGACCAAGCCCAGTAGCTGCTCCTGCAGCTTCGGCTCGTCGAGCAGTTCCGCGCGGCCTGAATTCAACAGAGGCTCCAGGGCTTCATAGAGTTCGCTACGCGTCAGGTTGCAACCGTGGTATCCGAGTCCGTGCTCGGCGAAGTCGCTCGCAAAGGTGTTGCCGGCGTAGTGGTCGCCGGTCAGGCCTGAGCAGCCGTATTCCTTCACGATCGGCGCGAATTTCGCGATGGCATGACGTGGATTGAAGGGCGGTCGCTGCGTCTGCGAGACGAGCCGGGCGAGCCTCACTTGTCCACGTTCTCGGTAGGCAACGCCGAGCACGGCATCGTCCTGCGAGCCGCCCGACATGTCGACAAAGCAGTAGTAGCGCGTCCGCCGGCCTTCCGGCAGCGTCGGCCGAGGCTGCTCAAGCTTTCGGCCCTGAATGATGGCGTTGAACACGGCCTGGGGCTGCAGGTATGCGCCGTCCGGCATGCCGGGCAGGTTCAGATGCAGGCGTCTGAACTTATGGATCGGCAGGCGTCGACGCTGCTGCTCCAAATAGTCCGGGTTGCCCCATGATTCGATGCTCGGATTCGCACGCCGCTCCGGTGGCATCTGCGCGAAAGCAGGATCCGTGCAATAGTCGGCCGAATACCAGGAGAAGAACATCCGCGGATCTGCTCCTGCGACGCCACGCTGGTAGAAGTCGAATAGCGGGTAACCGGCCGAATTGAAGATACTGGCATAGCTCGTGATCCAGATGAGCGCATCGAGCCGCGTGGGATCGGGCGCGAGCGCCTCGAAGATCCCATAGTCGCGATAGGCGTGGATCTCACCGAAACCGCAGAAGCAGTAGGTCTTGCCGTGTGCACCCGCGACGTCCTTGGCGGGGAGGATCCGCAACACGCCGGCCCCGTCCTTGCGCGCGATCTCCTTCGCGTAGACGTCTAGCTCGTCACTGAGCACCGGGTTGCAGGCGACGAGCTTCTTCGTGAGGTCCAGATCATCGCCGGCCTGATCCTCGTCGTTTGCGAGGACGAATGCATCGGTGCCCTGCGGCGAGTGCCACGCCAGCAACCGGTACAACGCGGCCAGCACAAGGTCCGCAGTCTTCCAGTTCTTCTTCGCCTTGCCCGAAACGACAAGGTTGTGATGGGGGCGCCCGTCCGGGTCGAACGTGAATAGCGCCTCGGTAAAGATCCGCCGGCGGTAGGCCTCGATCGTGTCGATCAGCGGCCGACCATCGAGCCAGCGCAGCTCCGCGAAGAAGTCGAGCGGTGAGACCTGGCTAATCAGGCCGCACTGCAGCCTCCATTAGCCGATGCGCCGCCGTTTAGTGTTAGAGGTTGTCGGCGCTGCGAAAGCCGCTCGCGCAGGCTGCTGGCGCTCTTGGCACGGCGTTCGAGGCCTAGCATCCGAGCAATCCCGAGCCAGCTGTTCACAAGCTGCGTCCAGCTGCCAATATCGACCGCTTCGCCCGCTGCGGCCCGACACTCCATACCTTCAATCATTACCTCGAACCAGGTGAAACGGCGCACCAGGCTTAACTTCACATTCGCCAAGTTGTCCGCGCCGCCCATGTCGACGACGATAGCCTCGAAGCGACTCACCACGGCCTTGCCCAATACCGTCCGCTTGTCGAGCCGATCGAAGAAATCCGGCTTGTACTTCGAGGGGATGGACGCCAGTAGGCGCACTGATTTGCCGCGCGCCATCAGGCTATCTGGCTTGCAGTTCGCATCGTCATAGCATCCGCGCCGCCAAATGCTTTGGCGACATTTTTTTCGATGCCCAGCAATGGCACCTCCACGGCCAAGACCGTGACGCTCAACTCACGCACCCGAGTTTACTCCTCATCTGTGGATTCATGGACTTGCGTGTCGCTCGATACAGGGCAGGGCGCTGGGGTCTGGGGATGCTCGGTCAGCATCTCCTCAGCTATCTCGCGAGCCAATAAATCCAGGAGCGCGATCGCGGCAGGGGAAAGCGCGTTATTCAATCATGGCTTGTGCCTCCTGTTAGGTTTCGATGCCCCTACCCGGAATGCCGCGATGGACGCCCAGCACCATCTCAGTGGAGTCAGGTGGAGTCTCCACCGTATCTTTTCTATACACGCGCGCCATGAGGCTCTACTGGCGGTGATTGCACTTGGCTCCACTTTTCGGTTCACCGCTCCCATGGTGGACCTTCCGACTGAGTCAGTTCGATGCCGAGGTAGAGGTTCCCGGTGTTCGTCTTCTTGGACTCGAACCCGCGCCTTTGCATCTCGTGCGGGAAGTCCTTTGCCGAAATCCACCGCTCGCCGGATTGCTCGCAGAACTGCTGATATCTCTGGAACAGCACCCGTGCTTTGACCTGGGCGAGCTTGCGGGCCTCGCAACACTCGGCGATGAACCGGCCGAGCGTGTCGGATTCGTCGCGATAGGTTTTGACGGCGTCCATCACGATCGCCGGCGGGTTGAGTCCTTCGCGTTGCCATTGCAGGCAGCCACGGACGGCCCAGTCGAGAATGCCTGGCAGTTCCTGCTCGAGCTTGGTCAGCAACTGCTTGTCCTGCTCGTCCGGCGGGATGGATACGGTGAACGGGACGAGCCGAAGACGTCGCCAGATTCCCTCGTCAGTACCATTGATCGATGGCTTGTGATTGCCGCGAATGATCAGGCGGTGCGTCGCCTTGAAGTCGAAGAACTCCTGATGCAGGAACCTCGCGCTCAACGTATCGCCCCCGGTCAGGTCCTTGAGCTTCGCTTCATCGAAGCGGCTGCCCTGGGAGGTCTCATTCATGAGGGCGGCTCGGACGCCGCGTAGGCGTGCTACATCATTGGGAATACCGGCATGCCGACGGACCATGATCAAATCCGGCGAAGCCACCAACGCATAGTCGCCCATAAGCCGCTGGAGCACCTCGCAGAAAACCGACTTGCCATTTGCGCCGGTGCCCCACAGGAAGTGCAGGCTCTGATCCGAAGTATCCGCGGCCAGCAGATGGCCGACGAAACGCTGCAAGTAGTCGATCAGCTCCTGATTGCCGTCCGTGATGCGCTTCAAGAACGCGAGCCATAACTGCGCGTTGATGACGTCGCCCAGCATGTAGGGCACCGGGCTGATATTGGATATCAGGTCCGCCCGAGAATGCGCCCGCAGCTCCCCGGTCCGTAGATCGATCGTCCCGTTTTGCACGTTGAACAACCAGCCGTCCGCGTCGAAGTCCGTCAGTCGTGCCGGGATTCCCGGCTCACTTCTGGCCAGCCACAGCGCCGACTCGATAGAACGCCTAGACTGGCTGCGCTTGGCATGGGCGTACATCACGTCCCGGTCCCTCGCCCTCTTCACTTCATCGAAAATGGCAAGTGCGGTCTTTTTGGTGAGCTCCTGGACGCGGATAGCCTTGTCGTCGACGGCCCAGCGTCGACCGTCCCACACGAACCAACCGCGCTCCGGCGTGAATCGAACGTTCTGTCCGTGCTGCTCGGCGAAGCGTTTTGCATTGGCGATGTCAGTATCGGCAAGTCCTTGCTCATCCGCTTCATACGTAGCCATTGGCAACGGTTCGGACGCAGCAGCCTCACGGTCGAGCTGGTCCCTGACTTTGTCGAGCCGCGTGACGTTATCGGCCATGAGAATGATCTCGCGCCTGACCGATCCGTGCGGTGGCTTGCACAAGCCTTTGCAGTTGAGATTGCGTGCAGACCCCGCTCTGCTGCTCGACGAACGACAGCATCAAAGTCGCCGCCATCACCTCATGATCAATGACCTCGAGCAAATCCCTCGCGGGTATGCGCGAACGCGAAGGCGCATAGCCGCCAGCCGGGCCTGAACCAGGCAATGGCTTCGGGAACAGGTCGCTCATCGTCAGGCCCAGCGCCGCGAGGACCTCATCCGTCCCACAGCCTCCAAAATCGTGGAGCAGGATGCGTCCATCGTCGAGTTCACGGATCGATAGTGATGGGGAGCTGTCCTGATGCGCTGGGCAACGCGCGATCCAACGTCCCGGACCGGTTTGTTTGGGTCGGTTGAGCCGATCCAATAGTGTCGCGGCGCTCATGTGGACCCCCGGACCGGACTCGGCGTAAAAAGGGCCGGCCACTGAGCTGCCGGCCAACTTTGGGGGTCTACAGTCGGGCTCAGCGCACGCCGAATATCGGTGAGCGCCCACCCGGTGAGCGTTACAAGTTGGGTCTCGTGGAGGCCATTGCCGGCGAGCCCGCAAATTCGCTTGATCTGCTCGGTATGCGCGAGCAGCGCGAACAAGGAGCCGACGGGTTTGCGAAAAGCCTCGCGGCGAGGGAAACTGCGACGTGTCAATTCGTCCTTAAAGCCTCCTCTAGTCTGTGCGGCTCTGTTCCGAACGTCCTGCCAAGGGTCTCGGACGGAGCCGCTGTCGTTTCGGGTCAGGCAGCGACGCGCCCGGCCATGCGGGCCAGCTGTTCGCCAATCCGCTCGGCCGCTTCCATCGAAAAGAGCTTGCGCTTGGTCGGCGTGACCTCGGTCGGCTCAATGCCGGCGCTGCGCAACGTGTCTGCAGACACGCGGAAGTGCCGAGCCAGTTCCGGCTCGGGGATCAAAGGTGCTGCGCGAAGGGACTTGCTCATGGGGCACTCCTGAAGTTCGGAAATGGGGATTTCCAAAAGATTCCCGATTTACGGATAATGCGGCGTCATGGGAAGGAAATCCGGAAGTTCGTTTTCTGACGTGCTCGGTGAGTCGGTCGAACTCGTCAATGGAACGATCCGAAAGCGCGATGCGCAACGCGTGATACAGCGAAAGCTGAAGGTCACCGACCGCCAGGCGCGCGCCGCCGTGAGTAGCTATCGCGCCGAAGGATGGACTTTGCTGCCGCCACGCGAAGCGGCCTCATGCAACGATGCGCTCGCCGACGTCAACTCCTTCACCAACCGCGTCCTCGAGCACGTTGACAACCGGCAACGGTTTAAGGTCGACAACCCGCGGAAGAAGTAGTCACAACGGAAGAACGCTTCGATTTCAGGGGAGGAGGGATCACGGATGCAACTCGTCGATCTTCTGCCAACGACCATCATTTCCGCATTGATTGGCGGCCTCCTTGGTGCGCTGATCAATCACTGGCTGACGCTGGTGAGGGAACGTGCGAAGGCAAAGCAAACGCGCGAGAGGCATCTGTGCGCACTCTCTGCCGAGATCGAATACTGCGCGAAGCTGGCGTCAACTTACCGTAAGGGGCCCTTCACCGCGCCGCTGTATCGATTTCCAAGCACCGTGTACAAGACGGTATATCCGACGCTTGTCAGTGAGATCCTCAAGGAGGACGACGTGCTTGCGCTGACCGTCTTCTACTCGCAAGTCGAGCAGATGAACCGTGGACTTGATGCTGTCGATCGGTATCGCGCATCAAAAGACATGGAATTGGTGGCGAAAGAGATTGAGCGTCTGCTGGCCAAGGCGGACGAAATGAAACATCCGAAGGCGGCTCTCGGAACTCCCGCCGAATCGGAGTTTTACGCCGGGGCAGCGGCAGCCATTAAGCGGCATTTCCCCGGCTAGTGAGTCGCTTTAGACTGACGCGATAAAGCATGACAAAGAAAACCGAATCAGCGCATAGTTGGGTCACGCCGGACTAGTCATCGCGTGTGTGTATCTGCCTTCTGCCTTTGGTCTGGGCAAGCCAAAGTCGAGCGCCGGAACGTCTCGCACAGGAGTGATAGGTCGCGATGGCTAAGAATATCGAGCGGCGAATTCGCCAGCTGACACGCGAGATCGCTGACATTGATGAATTCTTCTATAGCGCTCCGGGTAACGGTCGTGATCATGATGCCTTCATGCTCGAACGCAAGAGGGATGACATTGTGCGGTCTGCTGTCCTGCAACTGCACACCTCCATCGAGGATCTTCTGAATGCAGTGATCATGGCTCGCGTGTTAAATGCTAACGACAGAAGAAAGCTACGCAGCGAATCGGGACGGGCACTTCGCAAGATTCTTTTTGGCAGAGGAAGTATTGGATTCGATATGAAGCTACACCTTGCCGTGGCGCTTCGCATACTGAAGCCAAGCACGAAAGAGAAGCTTGTCGAGTTAAACGCCATGCGAAACAAGTGTAGTCACAACTGGATCTTGAGAAAGGCGGTAAGGCACGGCAAGCGGCCCGCTCAAAAGAAGCCTCCGCTACTGTCGTTCCGCGGTGAGGATCTCCATAGGTTACCGGTGCTCAAAGCCTTTTGCGCTGAGTATGGATTGATGCACGCAAAGCTGTGGTACCGATTCAATTCGGACGCGTCGTAACCTGGAAATCGGTCGACGGGCCAAGATCGAGATCGGCGTGCTGTTGGATTGCCTATGCGAAAATGCCGTCCGAAGGCGGCTCCCGGTGACCTAATGCCTTGCGAACGCTTCGCCAACTATATCCAGCAGCCAGATTCCGAAGCCTACTCTCGTCTAGAGGCGTCGCTTCCGTAAGTCCGGTTGTAGTTCCAGTGTTGTCGGATCGACCGATCGACCTGCCAAGTCGCCTAGCTCGGGGTCGAAGCGCAGACCTTGAGCACGCATTGTTCGGCGCCGTACAGTGCCGAAGGATTGTGTTTGCTGAGGACCGATCGGGCGGCGCTATCGTCGGCCGGTGTGGACGGATGCGTGGAAGGCCTCGATCAGAAAGCTGGACGATCGGTTCGGCGACTTCGTCCTGGTCATCATCTGCCCGTGCGGACACTCGCACCGAATCGATCCGAAGGCGCTGGCGAAGCTCGCGGGTGTGCCGCACGACACTGCGATCGATGCCGTCGTTCCACGGATGCGCTGCTCGCAGTGCCAAGAGAAGGGCGCCAGCTGGGAGGTTGAACGGCCGCCGGCTGCGCGGGGCCGGCCATCGCACTGGAAATATTAGCCCCGACGAGGCCGAGGGAGAGCTTTTTCCACTCGTTCCAGAAGCCGTCCCACAATCGCCTCGGCCGTATCTTCTGTCGATCTGATTTTGTCGTTCAACTCCCAGCACCACCCCAGCTCAGGAAGCCTCCGAATTTCAAGGCGAGTCATTGAGGCTGGGTCCAGGTCTCGGAGCGGAACATAGGATTGTCCGGGCTTTCGGATAGTCAAAGGCGCGTTGTACTCAAGCAGGTTGATGAACGCTGATCGTGCAGTGTTGGCCCACACGTCTTGCTCATCCAGCCGCATCGACTGCCCCTGGGCAACGATCGCGAAACCGCTGAAGATAGCGGGCGGGCCGTAGCGAATTTCCCACCCTGTGTGTTGACCGACTTGGTCCGCGTGCCGCCCAATCGCCTCGAAGAGAGCGTCGCGCGCCTTGGTCCATTCGATGTTACTTCTGTTGAGTAGATCCTCAGTCTCTTTATCAAAGGCGCGTCGCTTCTCGATTGCGATGGCGCGATCAGCCAGAGTTGGCCGCCGCGCGATGGCACCCAACTCCTGAGCCCGCGCTTTGATGGCGCCCGACAGCTGCTCCAAAGAGTACGTCTGCAGGTCGAAATGGATATAGGTGTCCGGCACCCACTCTGGCGGCGTAGACCCATCGAGATTTATCAGCACGAGGCTGCGATACCTCGTCCGAAGGCACCTATCCTTGATGGCTGCCTCCTCGACTCCGGTCCATGGCGTTTCGCCCCATCCGTCCCGGTACAGCACGACAGAGATCCGGGCGCGGTCCCGGAAGACGCTGCGTAACGTCTCGAGTCCATCAGTGCCCGTCACCACATCCCGGTCGCGTACATACATGTAGGACCGCAGAGCTGGTTGGAGGCGGTCCTGGAACTGCTGGGCGGTCGTCAGGTCCTCTCCGAGAAAGGAGATTGCAACGTCGAATTCAAAATCAGCGACGCTTTCAGCGGACGAGTTCATCCTAGAGGCTCCAAGGACTGGTTTGCGGGCCCCGGAAGGGCCCGCTGCACTCTCAATACACTTCGGGTGGGCTGCGGAAGTCAAGACCCTTCATCTGCCCGTGCGGTCATCGGCGCGCGATTTATCCCAAAGCACTCGCGAGGCTGGCGGGTGTGCCGCGCAGCACGCCGGTCGAGGCGGTGGTCCCGCGCATGCGCGGCATGGAGTGCCATCAGAAGGGTGCGCGATGGGAGGTAGACCGGCCGCCGGCTGACCGGGGGCGCCCCTTGCACTAGAATGCGCCCCCGCTCCTGGCCTTTACTTACCAGGGACGCAGCGACATGGCATCCACAGCACCCTCATACACATTCGCAGTCGGTTCGAAGTACGGGCCTCGATCTGGCGTTTGGGCCCTCAGCGTAGAGGGCGGTCTTGTGATGGTCACACCGTACAAGTTCCGTCGTGAATACGCATTTCATTGGCATCTGCCGGATAATTGGCATATCAAGAAACTCGATGACTCGGTGATCGAGGGCAGCGCGCGACCGCTCCGGTATCCGCTAACGGGTCGCTCCAAAGGCTTGATGGGCAACTGCACTGTCGGTTTGTGGATCATGATTCCCAATTCGTGTCTGCGACCTGCAAGCGAGCCCGACTCTCCCCGCACTCACACCCCTCAGCAGTGGCTACCAGTTCCGGCGGCCGAAGCGGGCGCGATTGAACTTGCGGTGGCGCTCTGTCCGATGGAGGCGCTGGGCAATGGAGACTGGCCACGAATGCCAGAGGCGTTTGGCCCGCGTGTCACGATACAGGCATGGTTTCCGGCTCCTCACGACTGTGTTGTCGTTTTAGCGTGGCACCCGCTAGACGAGATGCCGCCGGACATTCAAGCGGGCTTTAACAGGTTACCTAAATCGGGCATCGTGCTCGATTCACCCGAACGGCGTGGGATCGTCGCGTGGCCGAGCGCCAACGGTGGAACGTTGCACTTGTGGGAGCATGCGATCGACTGAACGAGCGCAGTGCCGTCCCGACGGCTTCGGCTCACTGGACGCCACTAATGATGAGACCGCCCTCCTCAATACACATCAAAGAACTCGCTTCTTGGCGGGAACTCGATGGAGAGATAGCAAGACTGAACGATAATGTCGCCTGTGTAGCGACACCGGGCGCCTACATATCACCATTGGCATTTCGGGGTCAGTCCGATGCGTCCTGGGCTCTCGTAACCACGCTAGAGAGATTCAATCCGGGGCGGCTAATTTCGATGGCGGAATATTTTGCTGCCGTTCATTCTGCCCGGATGTCAATTGAGGCATTTACCGGGCGCGAATGGAAACTGCCAGGGCTCGAGGCCTATATCGATTGGATGAGAGAACCTGATCAGCTTAGGTGGCCGGGGCCGGAGCGCCCATTCCCTGCTTACGCGCATTTTGCATATCTGAGACACCACGGCTTCCCGTCCCCTTTGCTCGACTGGACCGCCTCGCCGCACGTTGCGCTGTTCTTTGCCTATCGTGAGCCGCCCCGCGGCAGCGATCGCGTTGCTGTATTCGCGTTTCGAGAATTTGCAGCTGGGTTCAAAGTGAGCGGGCCCGCCAAATCGGCAATTAAGGGCCTAGGACCGAATGTCTCCACGCACCGACGTCATTTCCTTCAGCAATGCCAGTACACTGTGTGTTGGCGTTTCGACGGGAAGCAGTGGGTATACGTGCCGCACGACACATTTGCGTCAGACCAGGACGTGCTTTGGAAGTTCACAATGCCTGCCTCGCAGCGCGATGAGGTCCTACGTCATCTTGATGGCTTCAATCTGAACGCGTACTCACTGTTCAGTTCGGAAGACGCTTTGATGGAGACGCTGGCCCGTCGCCATCTAATGTGAGACTAGAGTTTCCGAGAATACGAAAACGCCGCCCGAAGGCGGCGCGCTCGTGAGGGCATGTCGAAGGCGCGACCTCAGTCGATATTCTCCGGCAGATCTGCGCTACGCAACAGAAAGTGTGTTTCATCGACGAGCGTTGCGGCCGACACGCCGAGCGCGTCGGCGAGCCGGATGATGGTAGCGATGGTCGGGGTTCGCAGGCCGCGCTCCAGAAGCGTGGGGAATGTCCTGTCGAGTCCCGCAGCATCCGCCAGCCGTTCCTGCGTCATCCCCTTATCTTTGCGTGCAGCTCGGAGGACTGCGCCGAATGCCACACCGACGCGCCGCCGTTCGCTCGCTGTGACGGCGCTCATGGCCGACGTCCATCCGGCGCGTGAAGCGCGGTTTCGGCGGATTCAATCAACCTTGATAAAGGAACGTCGAGTCCAGCCGCTACCCGCTGGAGCGTCGAAAGCTGCAAGTTTTTCTCACCGCGCTCGACGGCTCCGAAGTAGGTGCGATGCATGCCGATGAGGTCGGCGAATGCCTCTTGGGACAGGCCCAGCGCCTTGCGGCGCTCACGGGCCGCCTGACCAATCTGGACAGCCAGGTTCATGTCCCGCTGCGGCCAATCAGGCGGTAGAGCTGCTCAACCTGCTCGAATAGCTTGTTGCTGACGCATTGCCGGAGAACGTCCGCGACGTCCAAGTCGCGGCCGGACCGCTGCTCTTCCAGCGCGGCATAGCAGACGTTCACGACGCTTACAGTTTGGGAGAGTGCCCGGCGGAGGTCGTCGAGCCGTTCAACAACGTCGGCCGGCAGTTCGGGACGGACGGCGTCGCCTTTGGGGTGGGGATCCGGATGGGTTCGGGGACGATTCGCGGAGCGGGCATGAGACCGCGCCCCACGGGTAGACTTGCGGGCAGCCATGTTTCACCTCTAAGCCAGGTGGATGTGGTTAGCCGCTCGTCGTGGTACCAGCCACGGCGGGCGGCGCTTCTTTTAACCTGGCTCGGGTCCGTGTGTGCGGAGGCGCTATTTCCGGCGCGACTTGCCCCACGCAGCCAGGGCCGTGGTTACGGGCCTAGATGTAGACGGCTGGTGTCGTCTAGGCAACGTAGGAATTCAGCGGAATTCGATGTCTTTATAATCAGGGGTGTGCGAAACCCAACTCACTCCCCCGCTACCATTAAAATCTCAGAGTTTCCGGCAGCTTGGACCAGCTCCCGCATTTCGAGCCCTACCCGGGCGACGAGGTGCTTTCCGGACTCATGGGGTACGACCCTTATCTCATCCCCGACTATCTGGTGCAGGCCACCGCGCGCCCTATGCACATCGCGATCTAGTTCGCCGTCGAGGGTTGCGACCAGGCGGCAATACCGCTCTACCAGTTGCAGGGGTATAGCCATCACGGAGCCCTTGGCGGCGGGCCGTTGAGCTGCCGCCAAGCTCTCCAATTCGGCCTCGGCGGCTTGAAGCCGCTCGGCAAGCGCCTTAGAACTCCGCAAGGCACCACTGGCGATTGCTTCCGTGAGGTTTGCGACCTCTGAACGTATTTTCGCGATTCGCTCCGTGCTTGGTCTTACTGCCGACCGCGACGACAGCGCGCGTGCGACGCGCTTCTGGATCTCGGCCAAGAACTCATCCTTCAGCAAATCACGCCTGATGGTGCAAGCAGGCATCGCTCCGCGGTTGTGAGCTTGATGATGAGGCAGTTGCCACAGGCGTGTCGTCCGCCTTCTCGCCTCGTGCTGCAACCGTATGACTTGTATTTTCCTTGGCCACCGGCGATCACCATCGGGACGCCGCACAGGCCGCACTTGAGAAGCGAGCTGAAAAGGTACGCAGGCCCGCGCCCCGCGCGGTGCCCAGAACGCTTGATAACCTCTCTCACATTGGCACCGAGCGCTGCTGCTTGCCGGTGGCGCGCTTCGACTCCTTGCCAAAGCATTTCGGAAACGATACGCAATTCCGGGCGGCTGGCCTTTACCCACTCGGACTGCGGTCTCTCGATCACACGCCGTTGGCCTGTATCCGGGTCCTTCGTCCACTGCGTATGGTTCCAAACGCACTCGCCACGATACAACTCATTCGCCAGCATGCTTTTAATACATGAGCCCTGCCAACCGGCAACGCGGCGCACCTTGCGGTTGTGCCACGCGCTCCCTGGAGACGCGATGCGGCGCATGTTCAGCTCATCAGCGATGGCCCGTGGACTCCAGCCATCGGCGTAACGTCGGAAGATTTCGATGACGACCGCGCTGGTGTCAGGGTCGATCTGAAGGTTGGTACCGATGACCAGAGGCTCACCGTACGCGTCACGTCGCACAGGATCCTTAACTCGGACGAGCTTGTACCCGTACGGCTTGCCACCCGCCCAAAACCCTCTGAGGGCCTTACCCTCCTGACCCCGGTGCGTCTTGGCTTTGAGATCGTCCAAGTACATCTCATTCATCAGTCCTTTGACGCCACGTTGGATCTTCCTGGCCTTGTTTCGAGAGTCGTACCCGTCACTCACCGCCAGGATGCGAGTGCCGCTGAACTCCAGCCGGCGTATTAGACGCTCGCTTTCAACCTGGTCGCGTGATAGGCGTGACAGGTCATCCACCAGAAGGACCTCGAACTCCCGGCGAGCCGCAGCCGCACTGAGCTGTTGGTAACCGGGCCGGTCGCTCCTGCTTCCGCTGATGGCGGAATCGCTGAACCGCGAGACAACAGTCAACCCCTCGCGTTCCGCTGCCCTTTCGCAGATACGAAACTGGTCTTCAACCGAGGCCCGTGACTGCTTCTCGGTCGAGAAGCGGGCATACATGGTTGCTTTTCATTCTTCTCTACCCTTACTTGTGCTGCGCCGCGCGCTCGCGCTGCCTCTTGTGCAACTGCGCCTGCTGGCAAATCGTCCTCGCGACGAACGTGCCCGTGATTTTGCATACGTGCGTCGTGCGTCCCCGCCCTTCCTGCGGGCCTCTAGCATTGAGTCCAGCAGTATCCAGTCATCGATGCTCATCGCGGCAAGGTTCATTTCATAACGACCGCCGCGCCTCTGGATAAACTGCCGAAGCGCCGGGTCTTGCTTGTACGCGGCCCGCACGTTTGATTCGTCGAGCCCGAGCACATCACCGATTGCAGTCGTGCCAACGGCCTTTCCCTTCTTCATGGCCCGATCGCCCCCGTTGGGGCCGCTGCCGCAATGGCGTTGGAACGCGCCAGGTCTCTCGAACAGCGCCATCGTGAGCGGTCCATTCCGGAGGGCTCCAGAAACAACACGCTGTACAGTTTTGCCTGCAGCCTCCGCGCACGCAACATTCCCGAGGCGGACGCGTGGGCGCATCTTCAACAACATAACGCAACGCACTGCTCTCCACCCCTGGATGACAGTGAGCTGAAGACGATTCTGGGCAGCGCCTGGACGCATGCACCAGGGTTCAACCTAACCGACCTTGGGAACGCGGAGAGGTTCGTTGCACGCTATGGCAACGACGTGCGCTACATCGCAGGCGTGGGTTGGGCTACTTACGAGGGTCATCACTGGGACACCAAGAACGCCAAGCCCCGCGGCATGGTGATGATGGCCCACGTGATCCGAGACATTTACGCCGAGGCCGCGAGGGAGACCGACGACGCTACGCGCAGGCGGTTCGTGGAGCACGCCAAAGCCTCTGAATCACGCTCGCGCTTAGAAGCTGCCGTTGCGCTGGCCGAATGGCAACCGGGGGTGGCCGACCGATTCGAGAAATATGATGCGGACCCGTGGCTTCTCGAGGTGAAGAACGGTGTCTACGACCTCCAACGCGATGAGTTCCGTCCCGGGCGCCGCGAGGATCGCATCACCCTCCAAGCAGACGTCGCTTACGACCGTAAGGCGACGGCCGAGCGGTGGCAGCGATTCCAGACCGAGATCCACGACGGCGACGTGACCATCGTTGCCTTCAAACAGCGTGCATGGGGCTACACGGCCTCCGGCGATACGTCCGAGCGAGCACAAGATGTTAATGACCTACGGCGAGGGCGCCAACGGCAAGACGACCGAGCAAAACGTCATGTCCCACCTCATGGGCGATTACGCCCGCAAGATTCAGCCGGAGACACTGCTCGCTCGCGACCGTTCGGGTGCTTCCAATGATGTGGCGCGGCTCAAGGGTGCCCGATTTGTGCCCACGGTCGAGGTGGAAGATGGAGGTCGGCTGGCGGAAAGCCTCGTGAAACAGCTCACAGGCCAGGATCGCATTGCGGCTCGGTTCTTGTATCAAGAGCATTTTGAATTCCGTCCGACCGGCAAGATCTGGTTGGCAACGAATCATCGCCCGGAGGTGCTAGGCACCGATCACGTTATCTGGAGACGAATTCTGCTGATTCCCTACCCGGTGCAGTTCGATGCGGGCATTCGTGATCCTCAGTTGGAGGAAAAGCTGCTCAGCGAGCTTCCAGGGATCCTGAATTGGATGATCGAAGGATTTCGGCACTGGAAGGCCGGTGGCCTGTTGCCTCCTGATTCGATCCTCGCGGCGACTGATGCCTACCGCCAGGAGATGGACCGCATCGGCAACTTCCTTTCTGAGTGCTGCAAGTGGGGCCGGGGGGTGAAGGGGGGCACCCGAGCCTCGCGGGTCTACTTGGTCTATCGCTCATGGGCGAAGGCCAACGGCATGTACCCGGTATCAGCCCGCAAGTTCCACGCGCACATGCAGAAAGACCACGACCAACACCGCGTGGACGGTAAGAGCGGGACCGCTAGTGACTATGCCGGGTTGTTGATCGTCAACCACGACTACGACGAGATGGACGCGTGAATCCTGGGAACCTGAGTCTGCGGTTCGAAACTCTGTGCCGGCTAGGAGTGGCGATGGCGTTTTTGTTTGCGGACCCAGTTCACCCTGGTACCTCGTCCCTGACCAGGGGGTTTTACCTGGGTCACCTGGGTCTTCGGGGCCAATTTCCCGTAAATCCCCCCTTAGGTACTACGCGGGGGAAGTTACGGGAAAGAGACCCAGTTCACCCAGTTGACCCAGGTAAACCTCGTGCCTTGCCCCTACCGCGTGCACGCGACCTCTGGCCATTACCAGGCCGCAGGAGGCGCGCTGTCGTGGGCGTTCGTGCCGTACCCCTGGGCCAACCCCCCGAGTACGACTTGTCGCGTAACCACGCGCACTGTCGTCGCGGTCTACGCGAGCGGGGGGCCGCTTATCAAATCGCGGGTCCTTCCAAAGGGGCTGAGCGCCGGTAATTGGGACCGCAGTTCATTTGCATCCGTGATCAAAAAACTCACTGACAGGTGATTGGATGGAAGTACAGACGTGGAGTAAGCGCCGGCTCGCCGACCGCCATCAAGCGGCGACGTTTCTCGGCATCTCACCCGCTACCGTTACGAACTGGATCGCCGAAGGCATGCCAGCCCTGTCGCATGGCCGAGCCGGCGCACGGATGGTGATCGACCTGGAGGCGGCAGTTAAGTGGATTGTTTCGCGCCACCCTATGGAGTCGGCCAGCGATCAAAGGCGGCGCCTCCTATCGGCCCAAGCGCAGAAGATCGAGGTGGACAACGCTCGACGCCGTGGGCAGTTGGTGTTAGCCAGGCCGGGAGCTTCCGACCCAGACCGCACACGGCATGCTGGTCCCCTGGGGACTGTTGGCGCTTCGTTCGGAGTACGCCGTGGGCGCGTTTGCAACCGGTGGAGCACTGGTTGAGCAGACGATGCAGGGTGATGACCCTATCGATGTCCTGCGGCCCTACGCGATCTCGGCAGCACTCGGCGTGCAATCCGACACCGACTTCGTAGGTAATCCGGTGTACCCAAGGATCACGTCGTCGTCGACCTCTGGGGAAGCCGTCGAGGCCGCTGCACTGACGGAGTCCGAGGGTACGTTGGACAACGTCACCGCAAGCCCCCATGTGGTGGGTGCGTTGAATCGGGCGAGCCGGTTGTTTCGGCAGTCTGGACCAGGCGAACAGATAGTCCGCACGGACATTCTGCGAAGTCTGGCGATGGAGGTCGATAAGCTCGTATTCACCGCCAGCGGCAGCGGTGGGAAACCCATCGGACTCCTAAATGCGTCGGGCATGAATGCGGTCTCGGGTACCACCGCGAACTTTGCGACACTCACCAGCGCGCAGCTCGCAGCCCTGAATGCGAACGGCCTTGTAGATCGTCGTTTCGCGGGCTGGGCGGCGCCGCCGTCCGTCGCAAACCTCTTGGCGCAGCGTTATGAGGTCACCTCGAACGTCGCCCGGCTGTGGCAGGGAAGTCTGCACACCGGAACAATTTTGAATGACCGTGCGCTTTCTAGCAGTTGATTCCGGCCGCAACCCTGGTGTTCGGCGACTTCTCACAGATTGTGATCCCCTTCTACGGGGAGGGCGTGGAGCTGGCAGTCAACCCTTACGATGGATTTCCGACCGGGAATGTTGCCTTCCGAGCCATAGCGCTCATCGACATCATCGTGCGGCACGCCGCATCGTTCTTGGTCGTGTCCAGCATCACCTGAAGGTGGAAAAGCCATGCTCTTTCGAGTTGCCTTCGATGGTGAGCAGTACGAAATTCCGGTCGACACCTCGGACGTTGAAGTCGGCGCGCTCATCGCCCACAAACGAGCTTTCGAGATCTGGAAGCAGCGGCTGTGGGCGGAGGCCGTGGCCACTCGAGGTCTGTCGCTCCAGCCTCGTGAGCATCGGGTTACGACCATCACGCGCGAGTTCTACCTGCAGAACGGTCGCTTCCCGACACAGAGCGAAATGCTTCGGCGATTACTGCCTTAGACCCCTCTCAACCCGCGTTCGAGGCGCGCGGGGGCGGCGTATACGGTTCCGGTGGCCGCGGTCGAACAACCGGACCGGCGCGCACGGCGATCCTGGTCGGGACCGCGCCGTCAGGTCTCGAGACGACCATCGGCGAGTGAGGACCACGTGGACGCACTCGCGGTGCCTCTCGACCCGCAGCAGCGGAGGACGAGGCACACTTTCAGGCTGCGCCTCTCCATTCAGTCGGCTTTGGGCGAACTCGTCTTGGTTGCGCAGCACCATGCAGCGGACAACACAGTGGCTACTAGCCACCTCAAGACGCAGGCTTGACCGGAACGGTTAGTAGACCGCAGCATGCACCCAAGAATGAGATGGATACCGTTCTCGCCGATTCCCAGCAAACGGGCCGCCGCGGTTCTGTTGGCACTTGGCGCCTCGGCACTACTCATCGCCTGCACGAACAAGACCGAATCACCACCAGTTCCGGGCGCAGCCGCAGACTCCCGACGGCAGGACTACGACTTGTCTGAGCAGTGCGCTCGCAATGCGCGTGAGTGGTTCAGCCAATTCTTCGGTAATGGCACGCAGAACGGAGGTGGAGCGGAGTCTCAAAGCGAATACTCGAATCACTACAACAAGAAGCTCAACATATGCATCGCCCTACAGAGCGTGATGGGAACGACCAGGGACTCCAAAACGGGAAAGGTTTCCGTGTTCGAATCGAAGGGCCTCGTGGACGTCAACGAGAACAAGGACCTCGGGGACTATTTCAAGTTCGTTGACCCGGAGCACCTCATGATTTGCAGCGTCAATGGCAAGTCCTGTCGGTCGCGCGATGAGTGGGAGGATCTTGCGCGGCCATACATGACGCAGTGAGTGGCGCGCGGTGTCTGCAGCCAGTTAGACAAAGGTAGCCTGCATGACCTATTGGCTTGATCTGTTCACACCGGAGACGTGGGGCCGCTTCCGTCAGCACGGATCTTCCACTTCTGGCTTCCCGGCCGTTATGCGAAAGACTGCACGGGACGTGTCAGTCGGAGACATATTCGTCTGCTACATGGTTCGCATCTCACGGTTCTGCGGAATCCTCCGCGTCATCTCCACCGTCTTCGAAGATGACGAGCCAATCTTCGCGGATGCTGACGACCCGTACCGCGTACGGTTTAAGGTCGAGCCTCTTGTGATTCTTGAATTGGAACTTGCCGTCCCCGTCACTGCCGATGAGGTCTGGAGTCGCCTCTCATGGACTAAAGGGTCTGGAAGAGGGCAGCGAGGCTGGGGCATGCAGTTCCGACGCTCTCTGCGGACGTTCTCTCAGGTGGACGGCGAACTCCTGGTGTCGATGCTCACGGAGCAGCGCACGGCCGCCAAGAAGTATCCGTTAACGGATGCCGACAATCGCGCCTTGCGAGTCCGGCCGCGGATTCAGACTTTAAGCGGACCGGTCACAGTTGAGGTGCCCGACGAATCGGACGAGATGGACACCCACTTTGCTCATCCCAAAACGCCTGCCGAAGATGCGCGCGAGTCCATTCGAGTCCAAGCGCACCTTGTGGAAATTGGTGCTCGGATGGGATTCCGAGTCTGGGTGCCGAGGTCCGACCGCGGTCGCGTCGAGGAATTGGCACCGTCGGAGCTGCGGAGCGCGCTTCTCGATCGTTTGCCACTAAACTACGATGAGGCAACCTTGCGCACCATCGAGCAGATCGACGTAATTTGGCTTAAGGGCAGGGCCATGGCTCGGGCGTTCGAGGTCGAGCATACGACGGCAATCTACTCCGGACTGCTTAGGATGGCAGACCTTTTGGCGCTTCAGCCCAACATGGACATTGCTCTCCACATCGTTGCTCCAGACGAGAAACGGGACAAGGTCTTTCGAGAATTACAACGGCCGGTATTCGCGCTTCTGGAGCGCGGCCCGCTAGCGCGCAGCTGCAGCTTCCTGTCTTACGATTCAGTGAAGGAGCTCGTCAGCACTCCAAACCTCAAATACATGCGCGACTCTTTGCTCGATGAATACACCGAAAACCCAGATGCCGAAGACTAACGTTAATTGCGAGTCAGACGCCAGGAGGTAAGTCTGTGAGTGTAGACACCATCAAAACCAGAATACTATTGAGCGACATTTTGCCCTTCTCGAAGCCGGACGACTACAAACTCCATTTTGCCAGATGGAACGGGGAGAACCAGCCTCTCGAGGTGTGGGTACGCGACAAACAGGAGTGGCAAGGGTGGCAGGAGTACAAGCCGGCACGGGATGAATTCAACCGGCCGTCCGTTTTTTCGCTGATTCAGTTCTACCACGAGACGGATACCTGGTTGTTTGGTGGGATATTCAGGATTCTCAAGCGTCACCAAGATCGTTACCAGGTTGAGTTGCAGAAAGATGCGAGTGGCCTAATAGGCCGCCTCAAAATCCGGTCAACCTATCGAGAACGCGCGACGCGCGTGAAGTTCGAGAACCACTATGCTGGGTTGGAGGTCCAGGAGATTCTTCGTGAGCCGTACTCCGGCCGATCATTCCCGGGGTTTGAAGAAATTGAACTGTCATTCGAGGAGTTGGACGCTTTGGTCAGAAATGACCGAAATGACTGGAAAGCCGCGCTGAGCAGCGTCAAGGGGGTGTATCTGATCTCCGATGTTAAAACGGGTAAGCGCTATGTAGGTGCTGCCTACGGACCAAAAGGAGTGTGGTCACGTTGGTGCAGCTACATCGCGACGGGACATGGCGGCAACGCTGAACTGCGCGCCCTGGTGAACAACCCTTCGCTCGAGTATTGCAGGAAGCATTTTCGGTTCGCGCTGCTGGAGTATCGACCAGCGCCAACACCGGATGAGGTCATTGTCAGCCGGGAAAGCTTCTGGAAGAAGACACTTCGCTCACGGGGCGAACAGGGCCTGAATCGCAACTAGGATGCCTTTGCGGCTGAGACTTAGCGATCAAGTCGGGCGCCCGGCATGGGTTCCGCAGCGGGCGACGAGCGACGCTATGCGAGATGACTAGATCGATGACAGGCTGACATTCATTCGGGGGAGTCCGTGAGGGGCAACACAAAGACGACAACTACAAGCGTCTATACGGCAGTGAAAGCAGCCGCAATGGGTTTGCTCATATCTGAAGCTTGGTATTTCGGGAAATCATTTGGGCCAGGCATCGCTACTGCCGCCACTCAATCTCACCTCCACAACTGGGAGCTGAGCCTCGGCATACTCGCTGTCTATCTGCTAATTGCTTTCCTGTCTTCACAAAACTTCTTTCAATCCGTCCGCCGACTTCTGAGAAGCGGTCGTCTCGACGTGTTTTTCGCGTTTGGGTTCGGGGTTCTGATTCCAATTATCTTGGGCGGGATATGGAGCCAAAACTACGAGAAATGGGCTGCAACCGAAATCTCGCCGACTCAGCTGGGAATTGCGGTGCTGGCACCAGTCGCTGTTGTCATAGCGTTCTTCTTTGGTCAACTGATCGGTTGGCTACGATTCCGGGAACCTGGGACCGACGCATTCTTTATAAACGACGAAGCATTGGGTGACGCCTCCAAAGACTTCCTCGCAATCGCCGAGAAAGCAAATCGATTCGCAGATCGCGTATTGAATAATGACTCATCCAAGAACATGGTGTTTGGAATCGACGCCCCATGGGGCATAGGTAAGTCGACCTTTATAAATTTCTGCAAAGATCGTTGGGCGAAGACGCGGCGGGACCGCGTGATTGTCTACGATTTCAATCCTCTCAGGTACGAAGGTAGCGCAGACTTAGCGGAGACGTTCGTTGATGGGCTAATCCGCGCCATCCAGAGTCAGGTATTCATTCCGGAGCTTCGGTCTCTGGTCTCTCGATATTCGAAGTTCTTACGGGGGGCAAAAGCGAAATTCTCTCTAGTGGACCTTGAGCTGCCGTCATCTGGTTACACCATCGACGACGCACATGAGTACCTCGAAGCCGCTCTTTCGCAGCTTGGCAAGAAGGTCATCGTGATTGTGGACGACCTTGATCGGCTCACGTTGCCCGCTGCAAAAGCGGTGTTGTACACGATCAAGAAGAGTTTTTCCCTACCGAACGTTTCGTACGTTCTCGCCTACGACACGGAGAACATTGGTGCGCTGGAGGAGAGAAAGCCTGACGCGGACAAGCTGACCGAGTTTTTGGAAAAGTTCATAAACGTTAAGATCAGCATTTTCCTTGAAAGCGGTGCACTCGCCAAGTACGTCTCAGAATCTCTATCGGAAGTCCTTTCTGGGAATTCGCAAGCCGATCCGGTTCTGGTATCGACAGCGGTGGGAGGCCTGATCGATATACTGAACTCCTCGGAATACCTCAAATATCAGCCCTTCATCGGGGATATTCGCAAGATCAAGCGGCTGATCAACACTCTACTTCTCCTGGAAATCGAGCGCGTAGATTTCAAGAACAGTGACTTCAACAAGGAGGACCTGATCCGCCTGCTATTGATATACATCAACTATCCGAGCGTGTTCAGGAAGATCTATGACAGCGAAACGGAGGGCAGAATGGGGGCCTTCTCGATACTCGGTCAATCTGACATTGGGTATCCGGAAACACCGCACGAACGGAACTCTGCGCGTGACGAGAGGACGTTCAAGAACTCGGAATGGTACGAGGAATTCAGAAAGTCACTTCGAGACTCGCAACAACTTTTGGTCGACAGTGTCTTTAGAGCCTCCGTGCGATTGCCGAAGGGAGAGTTCGAACGGGTAGATGAGATCGCCAAGAAATCGTACGCCTGCTTCAACGGCGGCGGCGGATCTGGGCGTAACCTCGAGCAGTATCTGCATCTCATTGTGCGGCTTTCGAAGCCGCAGAGTGAAACCCAATACCGGTTCTATCTGAACGCCAAGAATGAAATTGCGAGAGATACGCCTATCGAAGAAGTGTTATCAAAGAACGAGCAGTTTGCTTGGTCTGTGACGGAGAGAAATCGGCAGGAGCTTTGGAGGGTGATCGTAAATAGTACGCGCGACTTCAGTGCACGCGTCGGGAAAGGCCTTATCAGGCATTTGCTGAGGCATATTCATGAGTACTGCTTGCTCGAGGACGGTGAACTTGGGTTAGGTCTACGTCATGACCTACCGCTGTACCTACTGAAGCTGCTCGACGCGGTTGGCTGGCAGGACGAAGACGGCCTCCCACGTAACAACTCGAATGCAAACGTTCGGGAAATTGCTGAGTGGGTTCTTGGGGAGCGCCGGTATGAGGGCGTCGGCGTAGTCGACACGCTCGCACAAGAAGACAGGGGGGTTTTAGGGATTTACGACCTGATGGTCTTTAGGCTTTATTGCAGCGCTGATCGCGCTGGTGACACATTCAATGTACAACGGGCGTTGGCGACGCACGGAGATCCTAATGCCCCAACAGAAGGGCCGGTGACGGCTATCGCAATTGCGGGGATGCGTGAAATATCTCAGCGCGTCTACCGTGTATTCGAGACGCTGTATGTCCAGAAGCGAATAAATATTTTCGAACTGATCGATCGGTTGTCACTGCCAGATATTTCAGGCATGTACCGAGTTTTTGTGGAGCGCGCGCGTGCGGAAGGGAAGCTGGAAGACGCGGATATACGTGTTGAGGCTCTGAGATCTCGGCTGAAGGCATTCATTGTCTATCAGCTAGGGAACGCGAGAGTGGAAATGGGGGTCGGCTGTGGCTACTACGACGCGGATGGAAAGGCGGATAAGCATGGAATATCAGATCTGGTGAATGACTATCTCTTTGACATCTGCTTCAACCCCCTGGCGTCCGCTAGTAACTACGAGCGCTTCATAGATTATCTGCTGATCAATTTCACAGCGACATTCGACACTGGACGGCACGCGTACGCACCCAAGGCCGAAGAATTCACGAAGGTTCTTGAGCACAACCGACTTGCGAAGTACTGGAGGATGCACGGTTCTGCCATCAGGGATCGACGCTTTACGGAGCACGACAAGGTTGTTGTCACCGGAAACTATAGGGTGTCTTACAAGGAGGCCCTGGGGAGCGTTTATGCAGTTCTGGATCGTGTGGCGAGCGGCCCTGAGTCGCCAGGCTCGATTGCCGGCTGATGGTTCGTGGGTGCGTCGCGCTCGGCTGGGTGCGCGATTTCGCGGTCTCATGTTCTACCCTATAAGTCGTGCGATAGTCATGCGAAGCAACAGCAGCGGACTTACACCCAGTGCGTTCCCGAGGCGAATTACGACTCCCAGCCCAGGCTCACGGAGGCCCCGCTCCAGCAGTGACAGCGGATCTAGGCCGAGGTCTTCGAGCACGAAAGAGATCGCGATCGGCGCTTCGCTCTCGCACATCAAGGAGTCGATAGCGCAGATACACACCTCGATGACAGAAGCGACGTTCTCCAGGTCATCGGCGACCTGAACTCCTGAACTAGGGGATCGATGGAATTTGGGGTGGCGAATAATCCCTTAAGGCGGGTGACGTCGCCCTTCAGCTCACGGCCTGGGGAGATGGACGTGCGGGCGAACGGGTGGTTCGGGGACGATTCGCGGAGCGGGCATGAGACCGCGCCCCACGCGTAGACTTGCGGGCAGCCATGTTCACCTCTGAATCAGGTGGATGTGGTCAGCCGCTCGTCGTGGTACCAGCCACGGCGGGCGGCGCTTTCTGCAGCCCGGCTCAGGAGGTGGGAGGGAGGCGCTGTTTCCGGCGCGACTTGCCCCACTCAGCCAGGGCCGAGGCTACGGGGCTAGATTCTGACGACAGGCGCCGTCGGGGCAACGTTGCAAGTAAGTGCTGAATCCTGCCCCCGCTACCAAAGTTTCATATCTTATTGATTTTATTCTGTTTATTCAGAAGCCAGTGCGTCGCCACGGGCTTGAGCGTACGCCTGTCCGGGGTCTCAGGCGATCCGTTATACGCGATACGCAGTTTGCGTATAAACTTTATACTCAATTTTAAAATTGCGTATAAATGGAAAACCCTATGGCTGCTCCCACACTGGTCGTCCAGACAACGTACGCCGAATTGCTGGAGCGGTGCGCGGCATCAGCATTCAGCGATGCGTTTCCAGAGGACGGCACCTTTACCTCGAAGACAATCAACGGACGTCGTTATTGGTACTTTCAAGCCGCGACCAGCGAGGGCCGCTCGCAACGCTATGCCGGACCCGAATCGCCAGAATTGCTCGAGCGCATAGCACATCACAAGCAGGCGCGAGATGACGAACGCGAGCGGCGCGCATTGGCCTCCGCTCTAGTGCGGTCCTTCGGCCTTCCTGCGCCGCTTTCGCAGGTCGGAAGCGTCGTGGCGGCGTTGGCGAGGGCCGGAGTCTTTCGATTACGTGGAATACTTATCGGAACGGTCGCATATCAGTGTTACCCAGCGATGCTGGGTACGAAGCTCCCGGGCGCGCTGCTTCAGACGAGCGACGTCGATATAGCACAGTTCACCAACGTGTCTGTCGCCGTGGGAGATCAGACAACACGGCCCATGCTCGACGTGTTGAAGGAAGTGGACAAGACCTTTCGCGAGGTACCCGATATTTCGGGCAATCGGTTTACGACCAGCTATGTCGCCAAAAGCGACCTGCGTGTGGATTTCGTAACGGCAAACGAAGGACCCGACACGGACGTTCCGCGCAAGCTCCCTGCGCTCAACACCGGTGCGCAGCCGTTGCGTTTTCTCGACTTCCTGATTCATGAACCAACACCGGCGGTGGTATTACACGGGCCGGGCGTCTACGTTCAAGTGCCGGCGCCCGAGCGATACGCGGTCCACAAACTAATTCTCGCCCTGGACAGGCCCGCCGGCATTGCCAAGCGGGACAAGGATCTGAAACAGGCAGCGTCGTTGCTCGAAGCGCTAGCGGAGAGGCGCCCCGACGAGCTCAAGAACGCATGGGAAGAAGCTCACGCGCGTGGCCCAAAGTGGCGCAAGCTGCTCATCGGAGGCATGCGCCATCTAAACCCACACTCTCGGGACCTGGCGCTGAAGGTAGTAGGTCGCACCCGGGATATCGTTCCGGATATCGACCTCACGTTCAGCAGTCCACCCGTGCGCTATGACGCCGACCGCGAAGTTGTCAGATTCCTCGGCGAGTCGCTGGGCAGCCCTGTCGAGTGTGCCGTCACTCGTGAAGCTCTCGATGACCACTTCGGGGCCAGCAATGCGGATCGAAAAGGTCGATTGGAGGCTTTTCAAAAACACAGATCCAAGATCGAGGGGTTGCTTCGGTCGAAATATCTGCGTCGACCCATTGAGGATCTCGAAGGGGTGTTGCTCAGGACAAGCGAAGTCGAGGAACTGTCTGCCCTGGCGCCCTGATCGTACAACTGTCTAACTCGTGGGGGCGCGCGAATGCGAACTCGGAGGTGCCATGCGTGTGCCCGAACCGGCGAAGCGGCCCAGTGGCGTCGCCATTGGCCTGTTCACGCTGCGCCCCCGCACTGCAAATGGATTTTGGCGGTTCTATCTTGCCCCTTCAGTCCTCGTCGCAGTCATTTTTTCTTGGGTCGCTGTGGCTGTGTTCCATTGTACCGTTTCAGATGGGGAATCGAGAGTCCCTTCTGCTCCTGGGCCTGACTCCGGTAGAGGCACGATTTACCGCTCCGAAGCCGTCATACCGCGCAAGATGTTGAGATAGGGCGCAGGCTCGTCAGTCTGACGTACGTCGCTTTGCGAGCGCGCGCGATTCCCGCTTCAGCGGGCCTGCAGTTGGGCATATCTCGAAAGCGAAGCCCGTCAGCGTGTTGACCAGACTCTGAGGGTTGAGCTCATAGCGAACATGCTGTCCCTGACGGTGGCTTGTGACCAACCCTGCATTTTCAAGCAGCGATAGATGCCGGGACATCGAGGGGGCCGTCATCCCGAATCGCTCGGCGAGTTCTGAAGTCGTAAGCTGCGTCTTCGACAAATAGGCAAGGATCTTCCTGCGCTGCCCTGACGCAAGGGCTTCAAAAATCTTGTCGGCCTGCATGTCTCTGGAGTGCTATAGTATTAGCGAATGTGCTAATCGTCAAATATGTGCTGATTATACGCTGCTTGTCAGCCAGAGGTGCGTGCCATGAGGAAGGGAGTCTGGCGAGTCGACGGGCGGGGCGCGAACGCCGTTGACGGGAACGTGGTCTGGGCACCGGCCAAATCGCTCTGTAACGTAAGCATGTATGCCGCGGGGAGCGGGTGTTCAGGCTTCCAACCTGCCTGGGTGGGGCTTCCTTACGCACGGAGAGTGCTGGCACAACAATCATCACGCATTCCCTGAATCCACCCGCTTGGGAGTTGCTCAAGGACAACTGGACCCGGGATGGATCCCCCTGCGGCTGCTGCAGCAGTGCGGTTTGGCGAGTAACCTGGGTCTTTCGAGGGCCGAGGGTTTGCGCGACGATCTAGACGAAGGGACTTGTGCCGTTTCTCAGAAGAGGCAACTCGCACGAGCGCAGTCCTGATGTCAAGGCGAGCCCCTCTTATCCGCCAATTCGCATTTATCGTGTTTTTCGTGATGGTTACTGGATGCGGCGCGGCGCTGCAGCCGGAGAGCGCGAGGACCGTGGCCGCATTTGAAGTTCCGCTCCGCTCAGAGTCAGAGCGCCAACAATTCTTGTCTGTTCTGCGAGTTGCCGCTGGTGCAGAGGGGATGCACGTCGACGTCGAGAGCCATCAGGATCTTGAGAACGATGCGCGAGCCAGTCCACTGCTTGCAAAGACCATGAATGCAGCGGTCTGGCGAGGAACCAATGACGACGAGGCAATAGCGTCGGCGATGGACCAGTACGACCATTTGGGCCAGGTTTGGATAGCATTCTCGAGAGGCACAGACCCCAGCCTCTCGAGCAAATTCCGTGAGCGCGCCGTGCAAGCGATCAAGCTGCAGTGGCCGGAAACCGTATCCCTTCCGATCATGCCTACGGGGGCGATCCCACTGCACGAGGACTTAATTCGGACGCCCACCGGCTACGTGGTAAAGCCATCCGAAGCTCACAAGTATCGGCTGGAGAGCGAGAGGAAGGAGCAGTAGCTCGTTCCAACTTAACCCGCCGAACGGCAGACCCGAGCCGAAGTCATGAGGCGGCGCATGTAGAACGTCGCTTCGCTGATGCGCAACTGACGACATACATGGGGTGCCGCCGTGCCCGCCTCGGCCTGCTTCAGCGCATACCCTGACCTGTGCTGAACCTACAGAGTGCGCGACTGACGGTCCTCGAAGCTCAGATCCGCCATGCCTCGTGACCCGAAGGAGCGGAACTGAGCCACGCCGTCCAGTGCGAATCGCGGCCCAGTGGGCAAGCGCAGACGGAAGAGGTCGGCTCCCACGACATCCTGCATCCAGAATGCCGGCCGTGCGTCTGCGCTGGCCGTCTGTATCTCGACGTTGCTCATTTCGATATTGCGGGCGTGACGGATGAAGAACCCGGTCGCGGGTAGCTCGCCGAACATCGAGGGATCCGGATAAGAGCTATCCACCTCCGGAGGCTGTCGCCGCGCGAGCTCTGCTGAGCCTCCGCCGGACTGCTGCAGTAGCACGTCACTGATCTTCACGTCCTCCACTGGGTGCTCGGGCACTCCGGCAATAATGGAGGGCAGCGGGGACGAGTTGTAGCTGGTGATGCCGCTGATGATTATCCGCTTGAGCGTGCCTACCGGCACGCCCGCCGGCCCACGCATGCGGCGTCCAAGTCGCAGGAACAGGGGGCAATTCCACGTGCCGCGCATGGTGATGCCGGTAATGGTGATGTCCTCGCAAAGCGCGCCATCGACTGACTCAAGCGCGATGCCCCAGCACTGATCGAAGACGCAGTTGGAGATGGCGATATTCTTGAAGCCGCCGTTGGATTCGGTGCCGCACTTGATGCGGCCGATTCTGGGCTCGATGGATCCTGGTGCCATCGGTCGCCACGTCCCGTCGAGCACTGAGCCCATCTCGTAGTTGCCCGTCACGTAGCAGTCCGAAATCGTGACGTTTTCCGTCGCGCGCGCGTATCCGAGCGCATAGGAGCTCTTCGGACAGATTGCATCGTCCCAAGGCGAGTTCACGGTGCAGTTGCTGATGCGCACGTTGCGGCAACAATCGATGTCGAAGCCGTCGCGGTTAGTGTCGACCATGACGTTGTCGATCGTGAGGTTGTCGACGCCTGTGGCGAGCAGGGCAAACCAACCTCCCTCCAATAGGGAAAAGTCCCGCAACAGCACGTTGTGACAGTTCTTGAGTGCGATCGCCTTGTTGCCGACTCCTTTGGGGTGCGGCGAGTTCAGTGCCTTGAGCTCGCGCCCGTTGCTGAGTCCTTTGCCCCAGATCAGCCCTCGGCCGAAGATCGCGACGTCATGCAACCCTTCTCCCCAGATGAGGCTGTTACGCCAGTGGTTGTGGCCGTAGTCCTGGTACGGCTCCCACGTGCCCTGGGGCTCGGCGGCATCGTAGCCGCCACTCGAGAGACCTTCAGGCGGAACGGATGCGGCGAGTATCGTGGCTCCGGGATCGAGGTGCAGGGCGACTCGACTCTTCAGGCGAATCGTGTAGGAGGCATAGGTGCCGGCCGGGAAGTGAACGACGCCTCCCCCGGAGGCGGCGACTTCATCGATGGCCTTGTTGATGGCGCTTGTGTCTAGGGTCTTGCCATCGCCTCTCGCGCCTGCCCTACGTACATCCAGCCAGGAACCCGGTATCCCGCCGGCCCCGACGCTCCGGGCCGTCTCGGCGGCAGCGAGCGCGAGGGTGGGAACAGCCAGGCAGGCCGCGGAAGCGCTTTGCAGGAACCGCCGCCGTGAGGCAAACAACATCGGAAAGTCTCGTTTACTAGCAGACACACCCGTTCCGTCCAGTGGTTGGCGAAGGACCGCATCAGTGACCGGCAGTCTGCCAGACAACCGATCGAAGGGCGATTGGGCTAAGCTGCTGTCGCTGACCCGACGGCGATCAGCTGGTTTGCGTCCCCGGAGGTTCAGGCTCGAGAGTCTGCCGCGGACAGTCGGAGGTGCTTCTCGTATGGCTACAGCGCAAATGAAGTGGAGTCGAGTCGTCCTGCTTGTCGCGATGGCGGCGCTTGCGTCACTATCTCGCGCTGCCGAGGTAGGCGCGGCTGCCGCCGCAACGCCCGCAACCGCGACGACCGGGGACATACCCAAGACGATGCGAGCCGCGGCGTTCGATCGGCCCGGCGGTCCCGATGTTCTCTCCGTCCACACATTGCCGGTGCCGGAACTTGACGCCAATGAGGTTCTGATCGCCGTGCGCACGGCGGGAGTCTCCGTCTGGGATGGGGACAACCGGCAGAGACTTGCGTATATCTCCAAACCCCACTTCCCGGTTGTGATCGGCAGTGACGGCGCCGGCCTTGTGGCAGCTGTTGGCTCGGGAGTCACGTCGTTCAGAGTCGGAGATAAGGTTTATGGAAGCTGCTGGGACAATCCGCAGGGCGGGTTCTATGCGGAGTACGCGGCGGTTCCGGCGCGCTGCATGGCTCACTTACCCAAGGGAGTCAGCCTTGACGCAGCGGGTGCGCTCGCCGCGAGCGGCCTGACCGCGCTCCGCGGTATCGACGAAGTGCTGCGCGTGAAGCCGGGCGAGCGGCTCATCATCCACGGCGCCAGCGGCGCGGTCGGCACGCTGGCCGTTCAATTCGCAAAACTGCGCGGCGCCATGGTTCTGGCAACGGCATCGGGTGACGACGGTATCGCCCTCGTGCGCCGCTTGGGTGCCGATGCGGCCGTCGAGGGTCACCACGGCGACATCGCGGCGGCCGCACACAATTTCGCGCCACAAGGTGCGGATGCCGTGCTCGCGCTTGCGGCCGGCGATGGACTTCAGCGCTGTATTGACGCACTGCGCCCCGGAGGTCACGTCGCTTATCCCGGCGGAGTTGAGCCCGCGCCCAAGGCGCACGAGGGAATTACGGTTGTCGCTTACGACGCAGTCGTGGGATCGGAGGAAGCGGCTCTTGCGCGCCTCAACCGGGTAATCGAATCGCGCAAGTTTGAAATCCCGATAGCTGCGACTTTCGCGCTTGCCGAGGCGGACAAGGCCCATGAGCGACTCGCCGCCGGACACGTGCTCGGCAAGGTTCTGCTGCGGGTCCGCTGAGAGCGCTTCCTTCTTCAGCGTCAGAAGCTGGGCACTCAGATCATGCGACTGACGGGGTCACTGGAATGAACACGGAACTCACCGCAATGCGCACAGAAGTGACGCTGACAAGTAAAGACCAGACGACCATTCCAAAGGAAATCCGGGAAAGCCTCCGAATGAAAACCGGAGACCGGATGACCTTCACGTTGCTTCCGGACGGCACGGTTTTGATGCGCGTCAAGAACAAGACCGCGATGAGTGTCGCCGGGCGACTCTACAAGAAGGGTCGAAAGGCGCTACCCGTCAAAGAGCTTTCTCGCTGATACGGACTGGACACGAATGTCCTCCGATTCATAACGCGCGACGACGAGGAACAGTTCGAACACGCTCACAAACTGATTCGCCGCGAGGCGCAGATCGGCACGCCTGTGCTCGTCAGCCATCTCGTGCTACTTGAGTTGCCCGTTAGCGTCACCACCCTTTAGCTGTGCTCACCTCGCGGGCCGCGTCGAGGTTCAGAACGAGAATCCCGAGTCCTACGATCAGGAGCGTGTCGGATCGTTGAATTTGTCGACCCACGTTGTCCAGATAATTCCGGGGTTGACATGTAGGCACAGCGCGCCGTTCAAGGCGGAGACAGTGGCGGCCTGTGGACGTCGGCCCATTGCATTGCAGACCAACATGCTCGCCTCGCTCCGATTGCTTACGGAAGGGCGGACAGAACCTGGTCGGGCGGACCGCGAATGTTTATCAGCACCGGAGGCTGGCAGGCAGTTCGGACGTCGCGCGCCTACATCAGACAAGGTTTGACGGCGTTCTGACGTTTGGCCGAAGCGAAGGCGCTCCGATCGATGGATCGAATGAAACTTCAGTCGGAGGCTAAGAAGAGCGTACCATGCTCGACAGGACTTTGGTCTTGCTCTGCCACGGAAGATGGGTATTAACACGAGCTCTGCCTCCGAGTGCGGATGGATTGATCCTGTTGAGTGCGGGCATATTCGTACGGGATGGAGGGTAGGCCCGTGAAGCTGCTCCTGAGCAACAGTGCCGGCGGCGTGCTCGTACGCCGACTGCTCATACCAGCGATCGTGCTGCCAATCGCGAGCGGTTGGGTGGGACTTATGGTGCACCGCGCCGCATGGGCCGGCACGGATGCGGTCGTGTGGCTGGTTGCGATGGCAAATGCGCTGGTCATTGGAGCACTGGTGTGGGTGACGGCAGGCTTCTTGGATCGAAGCAGCCTCAAGCGCAGGCGGGTCGAGGAGGCGATGCACGAACACATGGAGCGCCTGGCCACCATCATCGCGAACGAGCCGGAGTGCGTGAAGGTCATCAACGTCGGCGGAGAGTTGGTCGAGATGAACCCCGCCGGCCTCACCATGCTCGAGGAGAATTCCTTGCATGACGCGCAGGGACGGCCACTCATCGAATACGTGCTTCCCGAATACCGGGACATGTTTGGCGACCTGCATCGGCGCGTGATGAACGGCGAGAGCGGCAGACTCGAGTTTGAGATCACCGGGAGGCTGGGCACGCGCCGCTGGCTGGAAACGCACGCGGCGCCGTTGCGTGACAAGTCGGGGAAGGTCTGGGCGTTACTCGGGGTAACGCGCGACATCAGCGAACGAAAGCGCGCGCACAGCTCCCAGGCCCAAGTACAACTGTTCCGGGATCTTCTCGACCGCACCAACGACCTCATTTACATTGCCGATGCGGTCACAGCTCGGGTGTTGGACTGCAACGCTACCCTGCCGGCGCGTCTGGGATATAGCTACGAAGAAATCCTGCAGATGCGGGTGTGGGACCTATCCACCGCTGCGGGCGGCCCCGACGACTGGGCCGAACGGGTCGCGCGGGTCCAGAACACGGGTTCGCTCGTCATAGGAAGCGACTACCGGCGCAAAGACGGCTCCAGGCTTCCCGTTGAGATCAGTCTGAGCTACGTCGTGCGCGAGCCACAGCCGCTGCTCGTCGCGGTAACGAGAGATGTGACGGAGCGGCGTCGGCAGGAAGCGCGCGCCGCTCATTTCACACGAGTTCTGAAGATGCACGGTGCTATCCAGAGCGGCGTGCTGCGAATCCGCGATCCCGAGGAGCTGTTGCAGGAGGTCTGTCGCCTTGCAGTGGAGTTCGGAGCCTACGACAGTGTAGTGATCTGCATGGTCGATCCCGACGGGCGCAGAGCCCGCCCGAAGCATCGCGCGGGCCTCACCATTCCGTGGGAACCAGAGGAAATCATCATCGGAGATGGCACGGAACCGGACGCGAGTATCACCGGACGGGCGCTTCGCACCGGCGAGCTCGCCCTGTGCAGCGATCTGCGCCGCTCCGAGCCGGCTGTACTCGGGCGCGAGGACTTGTTGCGGCTGGGAATGCGCTCCATCATCGCGCTGCCGGTGACCGTTGACGGCGCGCGTGTAGGCGCGCTCACGCTGCTGTCTAGCAGCGAAAAGGCGATCGACGATGAGGAATTGCAGTTGCTGCAGGACGTGGCGATCACCCTCGGGCTTGGGCTCAGATCCCAGCAGCATGCCGATGCTGCACAGTTCCTGACTCACTACGATCCCCTCACCGGGCTTCCCAAGCGAGCGCTCTTCTGCGAGCAAGTCAACGCACTCATTCGGCCGAGCCCGGCCCCCGTTATTCATCCGGTCGTGGCCGTGTTCGATGTCCACGATCTGAGCGGCTTCAACGACACGTTCGGACGCAGTTTCGGAGACTCCCTCCTGCAGCAGGTGGCTGAACGGGTGCGGTGTTTCGCGCAAGGCGAGCGGCATGGCGGTCATCTCGGCGGGGGCACTTTTGCCCTGGCGATCCGCGAGGCCCCCGGCGTAGCAGACAGCATGGCGGCGATGATCGACAAGGAGGTGTTTGAGCGGCCGTTCGAGACAGACGGACGCACCTTTAGGGTCACCGGGCGTTCCGGGCTGGCGCGCTACCCGCTTGATGGGCAAGATGCTGCGACGCTGGTGCAGAAGGCCGAAGCGGCGCTCAGACGCGCCAAGGAGAGCGGCGAGCGCTACTTGCATTTCAAACTGCAGATGCGCAGCGATGTAGCCAATCGACTGCAGCTTGAATACGAGCTGCGCGAGGCGATCGACGCACAGCAATTCGTCCTGTACTACCAGCCTCAGGTCAGCATCGCAACGGGGCGCATTGAGTCGGTCGAGGCGCTGCTGCGCTGGAACAACCCGCAGGCCGGAATCATGCCGCCCGCGCAGTTCCTACCCGTGCTCGAGTCCTCCGAGATGATCGTAACCGTGGGCAATTGGGTCCTGGCGCAGGCCTCCGAGGACTGCCGGGAGTTTCGCCGGCGCGGGCTCGGTCCGCTGCGAATCTCGGTCAACGTCTCGGCTCTGCAGATTCGTCGCCGCGCATTCGTGGAAGAGGTCCTGCGGAAAGTCGAGGGCTTCGGCAACGACGGCTACGGGATCGATATCGAGATCACTGAGACCAGCGTCTTGCAAGACCTGGAAGACACTCGGAGCAAGCTGCGCCTGCTGCGCGAGGCGGGAATCCGGATTGCCATCGATGACTTCGGTACCGGGTACTCCTCGCTTGGCTTATTGCCCACCCTACCCATCGACATCCTGAAGATCGACCGCGCGTTCATTCAGGGTCTGCCCGACAATCCCGCCAGCGTCGCACTCACGGCGAGCATCATCCAGATCGCCTCTGCCTTCGGCCTTGTGACCGTTGCCGAAGGGGTGGAGTCCGCCGCGCAATTGGAGAGGCTCCGCATTCTCAATTGCCATCAATCACAAGGCTATCTGCATTGGAAGCCCATGCCGGTCGAGGCTTTGCAAAGCCTGCTGGAACGGCAGCGAACCTGTGCTCCCCCGGTACGATCAAACGCGTGAAAGCAGCAGCTTCGCTGTGAAATTGCGCTGAAGGCCGGGTGGCGGGGGGAAAGCGTTCACAGCATCCAATGCCAAGGCCGCGCTTTCTAGGAGGCCTTCATGACCGGAGTGGGGATTCCGTCGAACAAGCTCGAGGCGATCTTCGGGATGTTCACCCAGATCAATCGAAGTCTGCCGCGTTCGCAAGGCGGACTCGGGGATCCGACTTGCGCTCACGAGGCGTCTTGTCGTCCTGCACGGCGGTTCGGTCGAGGCCTTGAGCGAAGGGCCCGGCCGAGGCAGCGAATTCGTCGTCCGCTTGCCGCCCGTGAACCACAACGCCGTACCTCGCGATAACGTCTCACAACAGCCACGTACTGCTAGGCGGTCGGACCAACATCGCGGGCGAACTCGATCTCATGACCAAGTTGCTGAACTGCGCGTACCGCCGAGCGCGGGAGATTGGCGTCGAGAAGGAAGCGCATGCCGAGCTAGGGGGGCAGCGGGTGAAAAGATCCCTCCGGCATGGTTGCCGGCCACGACCGTCACGGGCACGCGAGTGCCCCGAATGACCGGTTTGCCATGAAGAATGGCGGGGTCCAACACAATGCGAGTCGCAGCAGCCAGAACGAAGGGAATCGTAGCCTCCCGGGAACCGGTGTCGAGGCTTCCGCACATCTGCCTCGCCTGGTCGAGCTTTCAACCGGCCCTACCTCGGTGTCATCGATACGAATATCCTTGCTCCTCGATGACTTCCGACGAAGTACTGGGCTCCAGCTACCGGATAAATAACTTAAACGAACTATCTCGATGAATCTTGATAGTACGCATAATACCGGCTGTAGGCAGCCGGTAACAATGTCTGCCAATGGCGGCGAAGGGGCCTGGCGGCGGACATCCGGCGACGCAATTCGACCCGGATGACTTGCCCACAGTGCCAAAGGAGGATTTTGTGCGTATCAGTCCCCACCTGTGTTTCGACGGTCAATGCGAGGCCGCTTTTCGTGCTTACCACCAGGTACTTGGCGGCACCACTCTGACAATGTTGAGCTACGGTGAGTCACCCATGGCGACGCAAATAGAGCCGCGGTGGCATGACAGAATCGTGCATGCGTCGCTTCAGCTCGGCGAGTTCGAGCTCACCGGCGTGGACCTGTTTCCGCAAGACTATCAGGGGCCGCAGGGCTTCTTCGTTACGCTAACAATCTCCGAGCCGGCTAAGGCAAAGCAGGTCTTTCTGTCTTTATCGGAGGGTGGGGAGGTCCGCATGCCATTCCAGGCAACATTTTGGTCGGCCGGTTTTGGTGTCCTCATAGATCGCTTCGGTGTGCCCTGGGAAGTCAACTGCGCGCAGGCTCCCGGCTCCTGAGCTCGTGCCTGAGCCGAGGTGACTGCCCAGCCTCATGGCCGCGTTCGGCCGAAGTCGGTCATCTAGTGGATTCCCCGCCCGCTCGCGGCGATTTTCGCCGCGCGTAATTATCGAACGCCTTGGCCACCTGTTGCCAGCGGTCATCGACGTCGTACGAGATTTTCGACGGTCTGGAATCGCCACTTTCGCAACATCAAACATCAGCTAACAACTTGTTCGAGGGTCGGCGCGTTGAAGAAAACACAGGCCCTCGACGCGAACGTTGACCTCAATCCGAAGATAACTCACTCAGTGCAGAGCCAGATCAACTAGCTCCCACATGCAAGAGGACTTCCGATGTCAAAGGCGCTACGGGTTTTGATTACAGGCGCGGCAGGCGCCCTGGGAATGGCAACGACGCAGGTACTTGCCAACCGAGGGCATTCAGTCGTCGCCACCGATCTATCCGCGTTGAGTGGATTGGAAGGCATCCAGACACATGTACTTGATGTCACCAGCGATGACTCCGTGGCGCGGTGCATTGAAGAGGTGGGTCCGCTTGATGCAATCGTCAACAACGCAGCGATATTTGGCGGAGGGCCGGTGGAAGGGTACCCACTGGATCGTATCCGACGGATGTTCGAGACAAACACGCTCGGCGCGTTGCGCATAATCCAGGCGTTGTTGCCTGCCTGGCGAAAGCGGGGTTCGGGCGTCATCGTGAATGTGTCGAGTGTGAACGGTCGAGTCTCCTCGCCGCTCAGAGCAGCGTACAGCGCCTCCAAGTTCGCGCTCGAAGCCTTGACGGAGTCGCTGCACTTGGAAGTCCGTCACTTTGGAATACGCAGTGTGTTAATCGAGCCCGGAAACACCGTTTCTGGCATGAAAGCGAGCGAGGTTCATAAAGGACCAGCCGACTACGCCGGACTTTGGGAGCAGTGGGCAGGAGCCGATACCAAAATGACGGGGCCATCCGGTCCACCAGGACCCGAAGGTGTGGCATTAGCCATCGCCCGAGCAATCGAAGACCCTGCGACACCGTTCCGTGTACCGGTCGGCCAAGACGCTGAGATGATTTTGGGCTTGCGACGACGCCTCGACGATCAGGCATTCGAAGATGCAATGAGAAATGCGATTGGGTTTACGTGGTGATTGGGTGGCTATAGACCGCGCTCCGTTAGCTAACGGAGCGCGTTTAGATAGCCCAGCCTTTACTGCTTTTAAAGGCACATTAATCAGATTTAGGGTCTCTTAAGAGCATAAGAAATTGCGGAAGGGACTCCTATCATATATGCTCTTAAGAGCACTGTATGGCCATTAATATGCTCTTGAGCGATCATGGTTGCCCGTAACCAGCTACTCACAGCTCCTCCTTACGCGGTCGAGCAGGCCCTCACCCGGGTCGGCAAGAACTTGCGCACAGCCCGGCTTCGTCGAAACCTGACGATCGCGGACGTCGCCGAGAAGATCGGGACCGGCCCCCGCGCCATCATGGACGCCGAAAAAGGCAAAGCATCGACCGGTGTAGGCGTCTATGCAGCCTTGCTCTGGGCTTATGGACTGCTCGGCCCGCTCGACGAATTGGCAAGCCCGCTGAAGGACGAAGAAGGTATGGCGCTGGAATCGGCGAAATCCAGGCGGCGCGCGCGCAAGGGCAAAGGCCTCGACAATGACTTCTAAGGCGTCGGGATCGGAGTGCTTCGTCTTTATCACGCTACCGGGTGACGTGAGCGCGGTGACGGCGGGGCGCTTCGAGCTTACGCAAAACCAGCGCGGCGATCCGATCGGCCGCTTCGTCGTACCTCGCCAACCCTAACGCCGTCGAACTTGATCCGGTCGAACTGCGCCTCTCGGCCAGCACCTACGAGACAGTACAGTTGAATGGCATATTCGGCGCCTTGCGCGACGCCGGGCCCGATTACTGGGGGCGGCGTGTGATTGAAGAACATGCCGGCAGGCCTCAGTTGAGCGAACTCGATTATTTGCTCGAGTCGCCCGACGATCGTGCCGGTGCTCTCGGCTTTGGCCTGAACAATTCCCGCCTGCCCCTCGCCGGAAATTTAACCAGACGATCGACCTGGAAAAGCTTCAGTCGCTTGCCCACGCGTTGATGAAAGACGAGAAGCACGGCGATGCCGAAGCAATACAGGTGCATGATCTGCTGCGGCTCGGGACCTCAATGGGCGGTGCGCGCCCGAAGGCCGTCGTCGAGGACAAGGACGGCCTCTGGATCGCAAAATTCAGCCACCCTGACGACCGCTGGAACCACACGCGCGTGAGCACGCGATGCTCCGGCTGCACGACGCTGCGGTATCAACGCCGCCGAGAGCCGGATGGAGAGTGTCGGCGGCCGGGACGTCTTGCTTGTAAAGCGTTTCGATCGCGAGCAGACGCCCAAAGGCTACGCCCGCGCACGCATGATTAGCGGCCTGACAGTTCTGCGCGCAGACGAAGCGCCAAGAAGGAACTGGTCCTATGTCATCCTCGTTGAGGAACTGCGCCGGATCGTCGCGGAGCCCAAACGCGATGCCGCCGAGCTGTTTCGCCGTGTCTGTTTCAATGCGCTGATCTCCAATATCGACGATCATCCGCGCAATCACGCCGTGATCGCGAAGGACAAAGGCTGGAGGCTGTCCCCTGCCTACGACCTGACGCCCTCAACGCCCATAAGCAAGGAGCGCCGTGACCTAGCGCTTGATTGCGGTGACCTGGGCCGCTATGCGAACGCAAAGAACATCCTTTCGCAGCATGCAAGGTTTCTGCTCGAGAAGGAGGACGCCGGCAAGATCGTCACCGACATGAAGAATCAGGTAGAAGCCGCCTGGTATGAAACCGTGCGTGCCTGCGGTGTTTCGGAAAAAGACGCCGAGACAATCCGCGGCGCGTTCGTCTATCCGGGGTCTTCGCTGGAATGACGCACTGTGGCGCTCGAGGAAATGCAGGCGCCTGCGGAGCGACTGTCGAAACCGTCTGCCGCACGCTTGTCCGCCTCTCGCAAGGTATGATATTGCCTGCCTTGCGCAAGTATTGCTTTCGCGAAGGTCCAGGAAGCCAAGATAAAAGCTGAGAGGACTTTCTATCATTGCGGACCGGCGCAGCGTACGATCGCAGAACTCAGTACCGCAACAGGACGACATGACAGCGCACGCCTTCAGTCGGAGAAGTTTTCTTGCAAGTGGCATGGGTATCGCAGTTGGGGCGTCTCTGGCGCCGGCTCTCGCCGCCTCACATCGAAGTAACCTGACTAGCTTGACACTGAGTGAAGCCTCCGAATTGCTCGCAAGCCGAACCGTCTCCGCGGTCGAGCTCACACAGGCGTGTCTGGTTCGAATCGAGAAGCTCAATCCCGCCCTGAATGCGTTCATCACCGTGACGGGCGAGCAAGCGCTCGCCGTCGCACGCCAGCGTGACGAGGAGCTCCGTCGCGGCAAGAGAGTCGGGCTGTTGCACGGCATTCCCATCGCCGTGAAGGACAATATCGATACTGCGGGAGTGCGAACGACGGCCGCGAGCGAGTTGTTCAAGGACCGCGTTCCTTCAGAAGATGCCGAAGTGGTGCGCCGGTTGAAGGAGGCAGGCGCGATCGTCTTGGGAAAAACCAATCTGCAGGAATTTGCTTACGGTGGCAGCTCCGCAGTCAGTTGTTTCGGACCGGTGCACAACCCGTGGGCGCTCGAGCGGGTTCCCGGTGGATCCTCCGGCGGCTCGGCCGCCGCCACGGCGGCCGGTCTTTGTTTCGGCTCGCTGGGGACCGACACCGCCGGCTCCGTGCGGATGCCCGCATCCTACTGCGGCATCGTGGGATTGAAAGCGACCTACGGGCGAGTGAGCAATCGCGGCTCCATTCCACTGTCGTGGACGCTGGATCACATCGGCCCGCTATGCCGGACCGTGCGCGATACCGCGCTCATGCTGGAAGCGATCGCCGGTTTCGACACGCGTGAGCCGGCCAGCGTGGATGTCCCGGTAGACCGCTACAGTCGCTCGCTTACTCTCCGGAAGTCGAAACTGCGCATGGGATTGCCGCGACATCCGTTTTTCGACGAGCTGGATCCCGAGATCGCATCAGCAGTGACGGCTGCGATCGACGTCCTTCGGTCGTGGGCCGAGAGCATCCGGGACATGGAGCTGCCACCGCTACCCGCGTTCCCCTTCGTCATGGGCACGGAGGCGTACGCGTACCATGAACGCTGGATTGCAGACTCGCCGCAGAAATATCAGCCCGACACTCGCAACAGGCTCATCGGATTGGCGGAGCACGTTTCCAAGGAGGACTACGCGAACGCCCGACGTGCCTGCGATGTGCTCCGCCGTGACATCAGCAAGCTGTTTGCGAATGTTGACGTGTTGATCATGCCCACGGTGTCGGGTCCGCCGTCGCTGATCGAACCCATCGCGGATAACGCCGCGCGCGATCCGGAGCGCACGCGCAACTGCTGGCCCTTCGACGTGACCGGGCTCCCGGCGATCAGCGTCCCGTGCGGCTTCTCGAGATCGGGGCTGCCGATCGGTCTGCAGATCGTGGGTGCGCCGTTCGCGGAATCGACCGTGCTGAGGCTGGCGTACGCGTACGAGCAGGCGACTGAGTGGCATCGAAGGAAGCCTACGCTTTCCGCGTGATCCGCGTCCGCGGAGAGTCCTGGGGCTAATCCGCCACCGGTACATGCACAACGCTGTCGTTGTACCAGCGCACGTGGAGCGGTTCCCCGGCATCGGCGATCGACTCGTCGCTGACGTCCTTGCCGGTGCCGTAGTTGATCTGGGTATAGCCGTTCTTGGGTAAGCGTCCGCCTATCACGCATGGCGGCCGACCAGATCAGGGTCTAAAGATGCGTCCTCGAAGGTAGCCGAGGGCGTATTAGGCGCCCGCTTGGGGTGGACTGACCCCAAAAGGCTGGACAGTGAAATGCCTATGCTGCCGCCAGTCGAGTCCTGTACTCCACAGGACTCAGTCCTCCCAGTTTCAGTTTGATCGGGAGCACCTCCCCAAAGCCCGCAGAGCCGATCAGCCGTCCACCCCTGTGGTGGATCGGGTTCCCCTGAATAGCTGGCGGGGAGGGGCGCTCGTTTGCCAAAATACCAATAAATATTATATATTGGTATATGGAGGATTAGTCACTATGGCCAAGAACACCAGCATTTCTCTCGGCGATCACTTCGAGAGTTTCATAGACCAGCAAATCTCCAGCGGGCGCTACGGATCCGCCAGTGAGGTCGTTCGCGCGAGCCTGCGTCTGTTGGAGGAGCGCGAGCAGAAAATCGAAGGACTCCGAAGGGCGTTGATTGACGGCGAGCGCAGCGGCGATGTCGGCGAGTTGAATATGAAAAAGATCAAAACCAAAGCGCGGCAGGGAGCAAAATCCGGCTCCTGATGCGCAAAGTTCATGTTCACGCACTTGCCGAAAGCGATCTTATCGGCATCTGGCGCTACAGCTACGAGGAGTGGGGCGAGGGGCAGGCTGACAAATACCTGGATGAACTCGACAGCGCCATCCGTTCACTCGCGGACAATCCCGAGAGGGGCATCGGACGCGACAATGTGCGTAAGGGATACCTGGTGTTGTTCGTCGGCAGTCACGCTGTCTACTACACCGTGACGCCGACCAAGATCAATGTCATCCGCGTCCTGCATGGAAGCATGGACCCCGAGAGGCATCTGGAAGTGACGCGCCTAGCCAGCGGCCCCGTTGCGCCGACGACATGCGAAGGCACGCTCCCGTCCGCATTCAAGACACCGCCAGCGCTGCTCGCCCTCATCGATGCGCAGGTTATCGGGCGTAAGCGGATGCCCCTTTCCGCAGCAGCTTGGGATACGATTCAGCCGGACCCTGCTCAAATCGGTAGTAGGGAAGGGGACAACCACGCTGCTTTTAGTGTCGAGCGCGCCCCCGCTAGCAGCGGTGGAGTGGTCAGGAACGCGCAGCACGACAATGCCACCGTAATCCTTCGGCGGATAGTGCCGGACATCAGCGAAATCCAAGTCCCGCGTCAGCAGCGCTTCTCCAGTCTGACGGACATGCGCTGCGATCTGGACATCAGGAGCGGCCCCCAACCCGACATCGCGCGCTAACTCAGCTTGGTGACCGCGAGCGGTGAGCGTGCCGATTGCCGATCGCGGCAAAATTAGCATCGATCAGAAAACGCATAGAAGGTCAGGCGGCGGGCAGCGGGTGAAACGATTCTTGTTCCGCCAGTTCGGCTACGAACAGGAGCGCTGCTCGGATGTCGTCGGCGGTGAGGTCATATTCCCGCTGGACTTCCTCGAACGTCATCCCGCCCGCCAGGCTGCCCACGACCACCGTTACCGGCAGCCGAGTGCCCCGGATCACGGGTTTGCCATGAGCGATCGCAGGATCGAGCACGATGCGGTTCAAGGGAGCCATACCTCAAAATGATAGCGGACGGCCAAGTCGAAACCGACATGCTCCAAGGATGGACGGAATCACCGTTGGCGCGAGCCTGAGATTCCACAAGTCATTGAGTTTCAAGACCATTTCCGGTCTGCGATCACTTCACTCGCTCTGAACGCAGAATGCTAGGAACAGCCCAAATCGCCCCGGCTACCATAAAAACTGCCGTGGATGCCCCTGCGGCCTGCAGCAGCACTGCTGCCATCTGTCCTTGATACCCGTATAGACGTACTTCCCGCTCGTCGGCCTCGACCGTCACGGTTCCGACATGCGTCTTGAGTTCGCGTCGAGCGCGGGCCACATCGCCGCCGGCCAGGGTCTTTCCGAGCTGATCCAGCGCCCGGGCGGCTCGGGAGGTAGGTCGGCCAGAATCCGAGTCTGCCTGGCGCTGCTTTGCTCGCTGCCACAGCTCGTCACTCACGATGCGCAGCGGTTCGTACTGGCGCACGATCCATTACTGCGCGAACGACGGCGACAAACCCCTGATTGCTCTCTACGGCGGTGATTGGGACCCGTCAGGCAAGCATATATCGGACGTCGATCTGCCTCGGCGCCTGGAGGACTACGGCGCCCATTTCACCAAGCTGGCATTGATTCGCATTGGATTGGCGGCCGGGGATCTGACAGTCGCTTCCGAGCTTCGATCCCGAGAGCAAATCGCAAGACCCCCGCTTCGGATGGTTCCAGAAGTCCGTGGGCACGCTCTGTTACGAGCTGGACGCCGTGTCGCCTCCGGATCTCCGATCGCGCGTCGAGGAGGAATTCTGAACTACGTGGATCTGGATAAGTGGGAGGCCGCCTGCGCCGTAGAGCTGTGGAGAAGGAGTCAATGGCCGACTTTTTCAAATCGTGGCAGGCATCGATCTGGAGATGGTGCTGTGCCGCTGGTATCAAGTCTCCAGCCACTCTGGCGGTCGAATCCGTGCTGGGAGGCATTCGACCGGTCACATGGGTGGCGGAGTTTCCTTGGCATAAGTAGAACCGCCATACACCAGTCCACCTTGTACAACACGATGTGCGGTGTGTACGGTAGCAGGCACAGTGGAGTTGCAGCGTAATTCCCCAACTGTGCCGATCGTTCTATCGGGGCTGGTGGTCCCTTGAAGATCCGAAGGGTCTTGGCCATTGTCATCGCTGCCATCAAGATCTTTGCGAGGATCGACGGCGCGCAGCATGCGGCGGCGTTTGCCCACTACGCCTTCTTTTCCGTGTTTCCGTTGATCATCCTCATCGTCGCCATGGCCTCCGTTTTCATCGACCGCGACCGGGCGGCAACGCAGATAGTCACCGTCGTCCACACCTTCGTGCCCCTGGGAGCCGAAAGGCAGAGTTACATTGTCGATACCCTCGTCGGCGTCGTGAAAGCACGTCGGCAGGCGGGTGTAGTTTCATCTTTCCTGCTCGTTTGGGCCGCCATGGGTTTCTTCGCCACACTGATTCGCGCCACCAACCGCGCATGGGGCGCGGAAGTGCACGCTTGGTGGCGGCTGCCGCTCAAGAGTCTGGTATTTCTAGCTGTCATCTGCAGCGCGGTTCCACTGGGGATCGCCGTTCCGGTGCTGATCGAATTGGCGAGAAACCGGATCGTTCCCCTCATTGATGCTGGCTGGGGGATGCACACCTTCGGCAGATTTGCCATCCCCTGGTTGACGGGGTTCCTCGGTGTGAGTCTGTTTTACAAGTCGGCCCCACGCCGGCGCACGCGTTTTGCCGAAGTATGGACGGGCGCCCTTTGTGCAACGCTGCTCTTGCTGGCGGCTGAAAGTCTGTTCGGCATCTATCTCAGGCATTTCGCGACTCTAAACGCTGTCTACGGGGCGTTCGGCACAATCATCGCGCTGCTGTTGTGGACTTATCTCTCCGGGTGCATCGTTATCTTCGGCGCATGCGTGTGCGCCGCTCAGGCGGAAGGAGGCTCCTCGCCTGCGAAACCCAACCGGACACCGCGCTGATCATTGTTCATGTCAAAGCCCTTACTACGCGGCGGGAAAGAGTTCGTTCGGACTTCCATTCTATTGCAACGCCTGCACGACGATGCGTTGACGGGCGACTTCACCCTGTCCTGGCTACTGGCCAGCCTGGGCGAACGTTCCTACGGCACGGAGGACGGGCTGCTGCTCGCGCTTTCGATGGCGGCCGCGGGGGGTGACGGTCAGGAGCGCGTCCTGGCGTCGACAGGCACCATTGGAGGCTCGCCGTCCCGGCACGCCAGGGCTGATTATCGATGTGCTGGCGCACCAAAGGGGAAGGCGTCCCCAGGTCCCGCAACGCTGGCGCTTCGGCGGCGGATAGTCATCCAGGGAAGAGTCTTTCAACCGATGAGCGTCGGCTAAGTGTGCTGCCGTACTGCCCTCAGGTGAGGCGAAGGGCCACTATTACCCTCACTGAACCTCAATCCGAGCGCATGCCGTGCCCTTTACGCCAGACAAACCTGCAGATCACAAATGCATCATCGCGTTCCTGGCCCGGGAGTCCGCGGCCTCGATCGATGAGGTCACCCGGCTTTACGAGCGCGAGCGGGCGGGGCTCGAGGCGAGTGCGCGCATCAAACGCTTCCTTCCCATCTTCGCGGCCCGCAACGTCCGTGCAGCGCTGCGCCGAACAAGAATCAACGCACCTACCGGTCCGTTGGAACGCACAATCGGAATCTTTGAGTAGAGCGCCGATAGCTCTGGAAGCGGCGCTCGAGCGGGTGCGGGCCCCCCAGCGGCTATAGGTGCGCCAACACGCGCACGCCGGCTACTACGTGCTTCGCGGGTACGGCGGCGATTTCGTCCCCGATGCGATGGAACTGCAGATCGATGCGCGCGTCGGCGACGGGCAGATCGCGGATGCTGAGTGACTCGACGCCAAGGGGCAAAAGAGGCCGCTCAATGTGCACTTCCTTGCATCGACCGTCGATCCGGACCCCCAAGCTTGCCTGCAGCAACAAGAAGACCGAGCCTGAGGACCACGCCTGCGGGAGGCAGGCGACCGGGTAAGGGGCTGGCCCTTGGCCGATGATGCGGGGAAAGCCGCAGTACAGCTCCGGTAGCCGCATGCCGAAGTGATTCGCCGCCTCAAAGATCTCGCTCAGGATCTGCACCACCTGCATGCGCCCGCCATAGCGCGAAATCCCGGCTGCGCATATCGACGTATCGTGCGGCCAGATCGAGCCATTGTGATAGGACATCGGGTTGTAGCGAGCCTCGCCGGTGGCCAGAGTCCTGATGCCCCAGCCGCTGGAAAAGCGGTTCGATAACAACTGCGCCGTAACGATGGCTGCGCGTTCTTTGCTCGGAACGCCGCAGAACAGAAGGTGGCCTGCATTCGAGGCGGGGACTCTACAGGGCTCGCCGTCGCCGTCGAGGGCGATCGCGTAGAAGTTCATGTCCGGAACCCAGAACTGGTGCTCGATCGCCGCACAGAGCCGTTCAGCACGTGCGCTCCAGGCGCTGCTCCTGACCGCGTCACCGCGAAGTGCAGCGAGCTCCGACATTGCGTTGAGGGCCGCATAGGCATAGCCCTGCACCTCGACGACCGCGAGCGGGCCGCGCGGGAAGCGTCCGTCCGCATGGAACATCGAATCGTGACTGTCTTTCCAGGCCTGATTCACCAGCCCGGTCTGCTCGCCGCGCGCGTAGTCGAGAAATCCCGTGGGGCTGTTGTCGAGCCGCCGCTCGATCCATTCGGTGGCGGCAAGCAGACTTCCCCAGATCGCGTCGATCAGCGTGCGATCGCCGCTCTGCCTCTCATAGGCGCCCGCAAGCATTACAAACAGCGGCGTCGTATCCACACCGCCGTAGTACCGGCCAAATGGGACCTCCCGCAACGCCGCCATTTCGCCGTGTCGCATCTCGTGGAGGATCTTTCCCGGCTGGGAGTCGCGGAACGAGGATTCACCCCGCGCTTGGGTAAAGGCGAGAAAGCGGAGCACGCCCGCGGCTAGCTGCGGGTTCATCCAAAGCGTTTGCAACGACGTGATGATGGCGTCGCGCCCGAATTGGGTTGCAAACCACGGAATGCCGGCATAGGGATACGGGCCTGTCGGCAGGGCCGTCGTCAAGAGCGCGAGGTCGGAAGAAGACTTGTCAATCCATTGGTTGAAGAGGCGCCCTGATGTGCTGATTGACGCGCTCTCCGCCAGGCGGTTCTGCATGCTCAGTGACAAGCGCTGCAGCGCTTCGTCGAATCGTTCTGCCGAAGGTCCGTAGCCTTCTTCGGCGCCGATCTCGATGAACATCTCCGCGATTTGGCCCCGTTTCAGTTCGACTAGAAACGCGGCCTCCTGATGCGATATTGCTGTCGGTGGCCGCGAGAACCGGATTTCCGTGGAACGCTCCAGATCGTCGCGGCCACGGTAGGCTAAGCGCACCGCGGCCTCTTTGACCGCGGGCCGCAGATCCTCCCCGCGCTCCTTGCGTACATGCCCCTGGACCTCGAAGACATCAGCGAAATCGGCGGCGAACGAGAGTTTGAGCGGCACCTGCGCATCGAGATCGCTGAAGTTTGTAAGTCTCAGGCGCTCATACAGCCGACTCTCCCACAGAAAGCGGCAGCGCTCGATATGAATGACACCCTGGGGAATCGAGCGCTCGCCCAGGGCCGGCAAGGGCCGGTTCGTCAGATGGGCCGTGAAGAGCGTGTTGTCGTGGCTGATCGCCGCACCCAGGAGCGAGGGCCGCAGCCCGGCGACCGCAAGTTCGAACCGTGACAACACGCGCGTGTCGTTCGAGAACAGACCGTCATCGCTTCCCTGAATATCTCCGAGGGCGTCAGCAAGCAGGAAAGTGTTCGCATCCTTCAGCGTGAATCGCGGCAGCAAGCCCCGACGTGCACCGGGTTCATCGGACAAGCTCATAACCCGCCGCTGCCGTGCCCATGGTGATCTGCCTCGGGTGTTGGGCATCGAGCAATCGCGCGTAGACATCCACATAGGCGCGCGCCATAGTGGTTGCTGCAAAACGCTGCTCGAAAGTGGCGCGTATTCGGCGTCGGTCGAGATCGGGTGCTCGCGCGATCGCGGCGAGCGCTTCTTCCTCCGAATTCACGATGAAGCCGGTGACACCGTCGTCGATGACTTCTGGCGCCGCGCCGCAATTCCAGGCGATCACCGGAGTGCCGCACGCCATTGCCTCGATCATGACCAGCCCGAAGGGCTCGGGCCAATGGATAGGAAAGAGCAGGGCGAGCGCGTTGCCCAGGAACCCTGACTTGCGCTCGTCGCCGATTTCGCCGATGAAGTCGATCAAGGGATCGTCGAGCAACGGCCTTATGGTGGTATCGAAATATACGACATCGGCGATATCCACTTTCGCCGCGATCCTGAGCGGAATGCGTGCGCGGCGTGCGAGTCGGATCGCGACGTCCGGGCGCTTTTCCGGCGACGCGCGGCCCAGGAATGCCAGATATGCACCGGCCGGACGTTCGTTGAACGTGTACTGGTTGGCCGGCACGCCGTGTGCCACGGTGGCGAGCCAGTTGGCGTCCGACAGCGGCCGGCGCTGATCATTGGAAATCGACACCAGCCCGAAGTGCGGCCATCTCGAGTAAACCGAGGAGAGATCCTTGAGATCCAGGCGGCCGTGCACAGTGGTTAGAGTCCTCCGTGCCTGCGGTTCGAACATCGGAAAATGCAGCATGTCCACATGGAAGTGGAGGATATCGAAGCGGGCGGACCGCCGTTTGGCCTCGTACAGCATGGTCAGGTGCGCGGCGAGGTCAGATTTGAGCCCTGCAGCGTCGAGGCGGATGGCCTGATCCCGCACCGCGACGAGACGCGCTCTCGTGCGCGAGCCAGCGGCGGCGAACAGGGTGACCTCGTGGCCCAGCTCGGTCAACGCATCGCAAAGGTGCGCGACGACTCTTTCTGTGCCGCCGTACAACTTCGGCGGCACCGCTTCATACAAGGGAGCGATCTGAGCGATGTTCATGTCGCCACGTGCCCAACGGTGTAGGTGAGTCTCGACTTGACAGGCTCAGGGCCATGGCTGTCTGTCTGCTGGCGCACCAAGCGCGACGTCGAGCGGTCAGATCCCGGGGATCCCTTCCCGGCCTGGTCACGCGCAATGACGCCGGCGATCTTGCGCAGGCGATGTACGGTGGCGCGCCGACAGGTGATTCTCCCCATGGTCCACTATCGCCTCGGACTTCCAAACGGAGATCGACATGTACATCGGCGGCGGCATACTCGGAATCATCCTCGTTATCGCTCTCATCGTGTTCCTTCTGCGTAGAGCGTGAGTGATCCTCAACTACGCGAGCCTCTCATTCGTGACGGCATCCAGATGAGCGAGCGCGTACCAACCAACTATATCTAGGAGAGCGTTTGTGAATACGTACCTGAGAAAGTACCTCGTGCTGCTGAGCTGCTGCACCGCTGCATGTGTGTTGGCGGCTTGCGCCACCACTCGCACGCAGTCGCTGCGGGCATCAGCGGCTCGCCTCGATGACGCCAGCAGCCACTTCGCTGCGCAAATCAGATACCAAGGGAATGACAGCAGGCGCGGCCGCGTGAGCGGCGATGCAGAGGCGTTGGCAAAGGCGGCGAGCAATCTCGATCGAGCCCTGGAGAGAGGCAACTCGCGCGAGGACGTGGGAACGGAATATCGCCGAGTCACGGACGGCTACGCGCAATTGCACAGCCAACTCGCCGACGAGGGATATGCGTCCCAGAATCGGCAAGCGCTCGCGGACTTTGATCGCGTCACGGCCGCTTATCACGACGTTGAAGCGGGAATGAGCCTCCACAGCGCGAGCACGCGAGACAGCACTCGTTACTAGCAATGATCGGGCAAATTGGGGTCCGTACGCGAAGCGACCAGGCAGTCGTTCGCGTCCGAGACTCTGGGATCGGCATCTTCGTCGGACTGGGGTCAGGGGAACCAGTCTATCGTTCGTCCGTCCACGGAAGACTGAGATGACCGACGTCACCGACGGCGTCACGAGCATCGAGGTCGCCCCCGATGAAATCCCATTCTCCTGGCTGAATTTTGCGAGCACGACCCTGCGAGGGCGCCTGGCGGCACGCCACCCAACCGGGGCGCGGGTGACAGTCGAGTTTGCCAGGTCCGCGCCAGTCTCCGTAAATAGTTACGTTCGCGTGTATTATGACATCGCGGAAAACGACGAAGTGCGGGAAATCGTAGGCATTCCGCAGCTAACCCACACAACGGTGCGTCAGGATCGTCCCGGTCTTGCATATCACTATCGGCTGTCGCATTGGATTGCCGCGCCGTTGGTCATGCGGTTCATCCCGGGAATGGACCCGGCCATCGGGCGATTGCCTTCGTAGCTCCCAGCGCCGTCGAGGCGTTGGCACAGTTTCACAAGATCAACCCCTCTCGCGAGCAACTCGAGCAAAGAGCCGCCGGCGTCCTGATTTCCGGAAGTCGCCAAGGTAGGTGCGAGCATCGGCGGCGAACATGGCGATGGCGTCTTGCAGATCAAAGGCAAGACCGTGCATGGAGCGCCGCTGCGGCTACGTTGCGAGAACGAAGTCGGCTTCAAGTGGTCAAGTGGATCGAGGCCATGGAGTTCGTGCACGACTGTGCCGATCTGGGTTCCGGTGAAGGCGGCTACAACGAGGATCATGAGTTCTTCGGCTATCGCCCCCCGATCTGACTTCCGCGCGATCCCCAATCCCTGGGACTCTACCAACCTGGCCCGGCTGACCACGATAGATTGGCGGCTACCGGGGGCGCTGGTCATTTGCCGGTGGATCAGGGCTTCCTGCGCGATTACCAGCAGCCGCGACGCTCTCGGTCGTGCGTCCCGGGTAATCAATTGCGCGGATAGCGAATTGTACGAGAGCGTACGGACAGCTGCCTGTAAAAAACTCAGGCTTGCGGTGTGCAATGACCGCGAGGAGCAACGTAGATGAATCCCATTACATCGTTCCTGGTGCTTGCCCTGCTTGTCTGCGGGGTCGCTGTTGGTTACTGGCAGAATCTCTATCTCGGAATCGCGCTGATTGCGCTCGCGCTCGTCGTCGCCACCTCGCTGAAGATGGCCAACGTCTGGCAGAAGTTCGTGATCCTGAGGATGGGGAAACTACAAAGCGTCAAGGGTCAGGGCTTGTTCGCCATCATTCCGGTCCTCGACAGCGTGGTCGCGGTCATCGACGGACGCATCCAGACCACGGCCTTCAACGCTGAGCAGGCGCTCACCAAGGACACGGTGCCGGTCAATGTTGACGCGATCATCTTCTGGCACGTGCACGATGCCGAAAAGGCCGCTTTGGCCATCACTAATTACCGCGAGGCCATTGATCGGGTAGCGCAGACTTCGCTGCGCGAGATGATCGGCTCGTCGATGCTTTCCAGCACAGTGGGATCCGAAGCTTGGAATTCACGTGACTTGAAGTCGCGGC
>JADMIO011288060.1_pt1 | contig 120278 bp, 86 predicted proteins | sample 8958161 | NCBI WGS metagenome assembly JADMIO01 (sample SAMN16585339, study PRJNA669376) | soil metagenome | isolation source: Crop rotation soil | place: USA: Cullars Rotation, Alabama | collected 2011 | reverse complement strand
GCCGCGACTTCAAGTCACGTGAATTCCAAGCTTCGGATCCCACTGTGCTGGAAAGGCCGGCCGTTGTTGGCGTCGGGGTCGTAGAGGAAGGCGTTGCCGGTCGAGTCGTCGAGGGCCAAGAGATTGCCGCCGCGCAGCGTGCTCGTAGGCGAGTTGCCGGCGTCGGTGCAGGTGCTGTCGAGCGAGACCTTCTGCGTGGCGATGTGGTTCTGGCCGTGTCGGCCGCTCCACCACACCTGGGCCTCGTCGCTCTCGATTTTGGCCTGGAAGCCGGGGGCGTTGCCGGACGTGAATTCGGACATGATGTGCTCCTGATCTTGCAAATGAGTATGACTTCATCATTTCGCCGCGGTGCTTGCACCGCGAGTTGGAAATGACGAAACGAACACGGAAGAGGAAAACGCGACGGCAAGCGTCGCGGCTAAACGGATTTCGCGCTTTTTCCAAAGCCGGTGGCCGCGAGCTGTTCCGCGGCAATGCGGGCGGCTTCGGCGGCGGAGAAGCGACGGGGGTCGCCGGTGAAGAAGCCATCGCCGCCGGGATGAGCGGCCGGTTCGAGCGTTTCGGCCGCGAGCACGAGCTGCGGCGGGAGGCTCTCTTCGAGCAGGGCCAGGGCGTCGGTCACGCGAAGCGACGGCGCCGCGGCCGGGTCGTCGCCGGGCAATCCTTCCACGGCCTCGGCGAGCCGTTCGCGGAGACCGCGCGGCAAGCGACGGGAACCGCGAATTTCGCTCACGAGCTGGGCCCGGGCCGCGGTGAAGGCGTTCGCCGGATTGTCGCTCGCTGGATCTTGCACCAATGGCGCTGTCACGTCGGTTTCCGGCTGCTCGGGAAGGGGCGTTTCGCCGGCGACGGGGAGTTCTTCGGGCGGCGGGAGGGGAGGATCGACGGTCATCGCGGGGTTCCTGTGGTGGGTGTCGGCGGAGAGGCAAGCGGACGTTGGCGCCGCGGCCTGGTTTGCCGCGGTCATGCAGAAATGTTTACGAATTATTTAAGAGTTGTCAACAACAGAGGCTGTGCGTACGATTGCGAGTGCCGCTAAAGTGCGGCCGCGGCCGAGGTTTCACCGCGGCTCATTTTTCTGGAGCCAGGCCAGGCGACAGTTAGCCAGGCTGAGATCGCGAAGCCGCCAGCGAAGTACGATCCCTCTCCTTTATTTCGAGGAAATACGAATATGGCCCATGTACGTTTCCGGGGCGATGCGCCCGCCGTCGCCCAAGTTGTTACCGCCACGCCGGCGAATGTGGAAACGGGCGACGTTTTCACGCTAACCATCAACGGCAAGAGCGTGAGCTATACGGCCGCCGCGCCGCAGGTGGCCGATGTGACGGCCGGCCTCACCGCGGCCGTGGCGGCGAGCGCCATTCCCGAATTCCAGGAGCTCGCGGCGGCCGATGCCGAAACGCACATGACCCTCACCGCGCGCACGGCCGGCGTGCCGTTCGTGGTGGCGGCCAGCGCGACCAACGGCGGCGCGGCTGACACGCAAACGCTGACGCTGGCCACCGTGACTGCCTCAGCGGGGCCCGCGCATTGGGATTGCCCGGCCAACTGGTCGAGCGGCGCCGTGCCGGCGAGCGGCGATCATGTGTTTCTGGAGGAAACCACGCGCTCGCTCCTCTACGGCCTCGATCAAACGGGTATCACGCTCGGCAGCCTGAACATTGCGGCAAGCTTCACGGGCGAACTGGGTCTCCCGCCGGTGAATCGCGAAGGAGCGACGGATTACGCCGAGTATCGGCCGCGGAGTTTGCTCATTGGGGCCGACGCCGTGCAAATTGGCCACGGCCAGGGCCCCGGCAGCGGCCGCTTACAGCTCGATACGTTGGCCGCCGCGACCGCCGTAACCGTGCATTTCACGGGCCTGGCGACTGATGACGAGCCCGCGTTTCACTGGCGCGGCGAGAATGCGGCGAACAGCCTGAACGTGCTGGGCGGCAGCGTGGGCGTGGCTTTGAGTGGCGAGGAAACGGCCGAGCTCGCCACGCTGCGGCAATCGGCGGGCGACGTGCGCTGCGGCGCCGGCGTGACGGTAGTTACGATCGAGCGCAGTGGCGCGGGAACGCTCACGCTGGCCGCGGCGGCGGGCACGCTGCGCCAGAGTGGCGGCGAAACGCTCGTGCTCGGCAGCGGCGGCGTCGATACCCTTTCGCTCACCGGCGGGCGAGTCGACTATCGTTCGAGCGGCGCGCTGGCGACGGTGACGCTCGCCGGCCTCGGCGCCACGCTCGATTTCAGCGCCGATTTGCGGGCCCGCACCGTCGCGAGCTGCACGCTTGCGCAAGGGACGATCATCGACCCGCATCGCACCGTCACATGGACCACCGGCATTCAGCCCGCGGCGCATGTGCAGGCGATGTGAGGCGCGGGGTGGCTGGTGGCGGAGTCTGCGACGCCCCAGCGTTCGTCGCGAGAATCTTCTGGGGCGTCGCTGCGCTCCGCCGCCAGCCACCCGACGTGGGTCCGCCGAACGCGGTCGACGTCGCTAGCACGTTCCCCACGCAGAGTACTGCGTGGGCTTGAGATACGTGTGGTTTGCGTTACGATGACGAGGCTCCTCGTCACACTCATTTCGCGTGAAGAAAAACCATGTCGCAAGCCACACCCTCGGCCGGGCCGGCGCCGCCGCCGGCTTCGTTCGAAACACTCGTGAATTTGCTCGGCGTGCAAACGCTCGCGGCCTTGGGCCAGATTGCCGAGCCGGGCTCGAAGGAGATGCTGCCCGTGAACCTGGAGCTCGCGCGGCACTTCATCGATACGCTGGCCATGCTCGAAACGAAAACGAAGGGCAACCTCACGCCGGGCGAAGGGCAGCTGCTTACCACCGCCATTTCGCAGCTGCGCATGCTCTACTTGGAAGGGGGCAAGAAATAGTTGCCGCGCCAAATGCGCGGCCATTTCTTGGCTTCGTCGATGGGCTTGGCCGGCGGATCGCCATCCTTGGGCGCCTTCGGCAGCGGCGCCGGCGGCGGACGGCCAATGACGGGCGGCAAGAGGGGCGTGCTGTCGGGCACGCGACGAAAAATATACACCGTTACCGGCAGCGGATGCTTGCCGAAACTCGTGGGCCGCTCGAGCTCTTTGGGGTCCCGGTTTTCGGCTTCCTCGCGCTTGTCGGTGTAGTGCCGATTGTCCTTACCTTTCACCGGTTCGGGCACGGCAACGCGAAGAAGGCCGTCGCTGATTTCATAGATGCCCGGCTTTTCGCCCTTGAGAGTGACGTCGAGCGTGGCCGGCGAAGTCGACGTATTCGCCGTGTACGGAGAGCTGCCGCTCAGTTTGCCGCTGGTGTAAATTTCGAGCTTGTCGGCGGTGAAGGTCCAAACGACGTCGGGCGTTTTCGGGTTCGCGCGGCCATCTTCCACCACCTGTTCGACGCGCCACGAGCCTTCAAGGCTTTCGGCGCCCGGTAGCGTGAGAGCGAGCGCAACGGCCAGGGCAGGGAACGTCATTCTTACATCTCCAGGTTCCTCTTACTCTAACCTGCGGGCGCGAAACTTCCCAGCAAATGGAGCCGAAAAATGCTTGAGATTTGCCGGCCGGGCGGCTATTTTGGGCGATTCGAGCATCCCCCTTCAGCACAGGACAAACGGCATGGTTTTCTGGCTCGAAGTCGCGGCCGCCACGCTTTTCGACATTGCCGGCATTGTGAGCCTGGTGCGATTTCTCAAATCGCGCAACAAGGGCCAGCTGTTTCTCGCCCTCGTATTCTTCACGGCCTCAAGCCTGTTCTATGTGGCCGCGTTCATGAATTGGCAGCAGCCGCAGCCGTAACGGCCGACGCGGATTCCGCCAAGCCCACGGAGTGCTCTCCGTGGGTTTCGGGGCCGATGAGTACTCTATTCTTTCACCTCTTCCACGCGGCTCAAAATCTCACCCGCGGCGAGGCGAGTGGCGAGGACGTCGCCAACTTGCACGTCGCTGGCGCTGCGAACGAGCTCGCCGGTGCGGGCCTGCCGCGTGACACTGTAGCCGCGGCCGAGCACGCCCAGCGGGCTAAGCGATTCGAGCTTGCCGGCCAGTGTCGCCAGCCGCTCGCCGGCGCGGTCGCCTAAGCGGCGCAGGGCGCGTACGCCGCGTTCCTCGAGCGCGTCGAGAGCGAGCGCGGCTTCGCGCAGGCGATCGTAGGGGCGACGAATAACGCGTCGCTCGGCGAGGCCCCGAACTCGCGCATGCGCCGTTTCGTAGCGGGCCTGAGCGGCGGCCGCGAGCCGGCGGCGCAAGTGATCGAGCCCCGCGCGAACTTCGGCTTCGAGCGGCACGACCCGCTCGGCCGCTTCGCTTGGCGTGAGCGCCCGCACGTCGGCCACGAGGTCGGAAAGCGTGACGTCGATTTCATGTCCTATCGCGGAAATGACGGGCACGCCCGAGGCGAAAATCGCCCGCACCACGGGTTCCTCGTTGAAGCACCAGAGGTCTTCGGCGCTGCCGCCGCCGCGGGCCACGACAATGACTTCGGGCGCCGGTTCGAGGCGATTCGCTCTTTCGATGCCGGCGACAATTTCCGCCGCCGCGCCGGCGCCCTGCACCTTGGCGGGCACCACAAGCACTTGCACGGCCGTCCAGCGGCGGCGCACGACTTCGAGAAAATCGCGCACCGCCGCGCCGGTGGGGCTCGTGACGAGAGCGATCCGCCGGGGAAACAGCGGCAGTGGCCGCTTCCGCGCGGGATCGAAAAGTCCTTCCGCGGCGAGCTTATCGCGCAGCTGCTTGAGGGCCAGCTGCAGCGCGCCCATTCCCTTAGGTTCGATTTCGCGGACGATGAGCTGATACGTGCCGCGCGGCGGATAGACGTCGATATCGCCGCGGCAAATGACTTCCTGGCCATCGGCGAGGCCGAACCGCAAGCGGCTCGCCTGAGTGCGCCACATGACGGCTTTGATTTGAGCGCCCGAATCTTTGAGGGTGAAATAGAGGTGTCCCGATTGCGGCCGCGCGAGGTCGGAAATTTCGCCGCTCACCCACACGCTCGGGAAAACGCTGGCAAGCGTATCCTTCACGAGGGCCGTGAGCTGGGAGACGGAGAGAACTTGCGGCGCGGCTGTCATAGTGGCCGCAATGTAGCAGACTGCCGCCGGACAAGAAATGCGGTGAGCGGAAATGGCGAATGACCTAACGACGAATGACTAAGGAAGCACGAAGCACGAATGATTCCTGAGTACCCGGAAGAAGTGGTAAGTTGCCGTTCGCTCGCTCCGTTCAGTCGGCTTCAGCCGACTGAGAAGAATGACGGAACATTGATTCCGTCCGGATCTCTTCGGAGTTCGTCGCGCGCCGCTCACGCGGCGTCGCGCGGCACGAGTGAGAATACGTCGGCCGGCGTTACTTCCTGCCGCGGCCAAATGCGGCGGCGGGTTTCCAGCGAGCAGGCCTGCTGCACGGCCGATTCCTGCCCGGCAATGCGCTTCCCCGATTCAGCCCAGGCTTCGGCCTCGTCGCCCAAATAGTTGAGCAGTCGCTCGACGCGCTGCCGGTAGTACTCCACGCCGTCGCGATCGACGTCGGCCGGAATGAACATGGGCGGGCTGATGATCGCCCGCGAGCGCGAATAGAGCCGCGGAATGGCGAAACGATCCCACGTGGGTAAGCGGTACGGGCGATCGTAGCCCATGCCGGCGGCCACGAGCGGCAGGCCACTCTTCGCGGCCAGCCAAATGGGCCCTTGAGCCAGTTGTCGCCGCGGGCCGCGCGGGCCATCGGGCGTAATCGCTATGTTTTTGTGGCGGCACTTCTGGAGCAGCTCCATCAGCGCCGGGCCACTGCCGCGATTCGTGCTCCCGCGCACCGAGCCCAAGCCCGAGTAACGGGCCACCTCGGCCAGCCACTGGGCGTCGCGATGCTGGCTCAAGAGCATGACCGCGTTCGTGTGCGAGCGAAGGTACAGCGGAATGAGCAGGTTCTCGTGCCAGAAAACCCAAATGACCGGGCCGGTGTACTCGGGCCGCGCGGGGTCGACGCTGGGATCGTAATACGCCCATTGGTAGTCGAGCGTACACATCCACCGCTCGACCAAGGCCGCGACGGCGAAGCCACCAAGCTTCGTGAGTAGGGGAGACGAAAACTTCATGCAGGTTACATCAAACGAACACGGAATGAGGCCCATGCATTTGCTAGCGTGCGCCGCGGAAAATTCGAGCCCGGAGATTAACGGCAGAGAGGGAAGGGCTGCAAGACCGTTTCGCCGTGCCGCGGGGGTCGCCGATTTTTTGCGGGCGACCCACCAGGAAAGTGGTTGTTCTCTCGATTCCCCACGAATCGCGGCGCGCGAACGATTCCTATGGGCAGTGAGGCGCGTGCTGAACAGAAAAAATGGCGATTTCCCGCCGATTTTTGCGTCTCGCGGCCTATTTCGTTCTTTTTTCGCAATTCACGCTACAACAGGGATTAGGAGAGCCTCTTATCATGTTTCGGTTTGCCTGGGGCGCGGTGTTCCCCGCGGCCCTTTATCTTATTTCCGTGCCGGCTAGTGCTGCGCCCCTGCCCGGTGAAACGATCACCCCCAAGAGCGCGCGCACGCCTGCGCCGGCGTTTCCGCTACCCGACGAAACGGCCTCGCGTTCGACGCCGCCCGTGTACCGCGCGCCCGCGCAAAAGGGACAGCTTCCGCCGGGCTTCGTGTTCCCCGCCGATGGTTCCTTGAGCGATGTGGTACGCGCGCTCAACGAGTTGCGAGCCTACGATGAAGGACGCCGGGCGCCGACGACTGAGGCACCACGGTCGCGGACCACGGAACCCGTTCAGCCACGAAGCGTCGAGCCCACGCCGCCGCCGCGTGCGGTGCGTGTGAGGCCGGCTCAAGCGGGAATGGCGCAGCCGCTTGTTCCCCCACTGCCTGTTACGCCGGCGCAGCCGGCTACTCCAGCGCCGCGCGGCACGTCGCAGCCCGCAACACCACCGGCGGACGTTCAGAGTGCCGATGCCGCGCCGCCCGCGAGCAATTACGTTTACCGCAGCTATCGCACCCGCTCCGGCGCCCGCGTGGTGGAACTGGTTGAGCGGCCGGCGAATGACGGCATCGAGCTGTTAAGCAATATTCCGCAGCGTCCGCCCAAGGCGAAGCCGGCCGAAGCTCCGGATACAAATGTGCCGGCCGAGCGAGCGGTGAGCGACTTGCCGCGCGCCTTCGCGCTCCCGTAGTCGAGCGCAGCTTTTTCTAAATCGACGTTGTGGCCTGTCTCCCGACCGTGACCCTTGTTATGGCTCGGTCTCCCGACCGTGCCATGTCCTCGACCGCAGGTCTCCGGCCCCTCGCGTTGGACCCTGGGGGACGCTTACTTTGCTCGCTGCGCTCGCGACGTGCGCGGCTCTTTAAGACATGGCCGTGGCCATCAAAGAGCCGCGCACGTAGCGGTGTACTCACCGCGGAGTAAGCGTCTCGACCTGAGACCGAGCCGAAATCCCAAAAAGGGCGGCTACTCTACGCCGCTTTCTTCGCGCTGCCGGCCGCAGGGCGGGCGGTAAGCAAGTGAATGGCCGCGGTGAGGCTGTGCAACGCCTCTTCGAATTTCTGCGAACGATGTAGCAGGTCGAGGTTTTCGGCCAGCTTCGTTTGCACCCCGGCCAGACGCTTTTCACTGCCAATCATTTCGGCCGCCGTTTTCGTGATATTGTTGAGCTCGCTCATGCGCTCCACGAGGGCCGTCATGTGCGTGGCGTGCGCCGTTTGCTGCTCGCCAATCGAGGCCGCCACCTGCTTGAGTTGCGCTTCCCGCTGGGCGTCGTTCGCCTGCCACCGCGTGCGTTCGTCGGCCATGGCCGTTTGCCAACGCTCGGCCTCGGCCTTCTGGAATTCCTCCATGGCGGCCAGCGTGACCTGCTTGGCCGCTTGCACGGCGTCGAGGAACGGCGTGAGGCTCGCGTCGGCCTCGGTGAAGCGATTGAGGAGGTCGTGCTCGGTGCGGCCGTTCACGTCGCGCACTATGCGCTCTTCCACCCGCTCGACGAGGAACAGGAGAAACAGCACCGACATCGACGCCGAGAGCGCCACGCACGTGGTATTGAACGCCGTACCCATGTGGCTGAGCATGTCGGGCAGCTTCTCCATGAGATGATCCATGGAGAGCCCGCCGAGGGCTACGCCGAAGTGCACCACCGTGCCGAGCAAACCGAGCACCGGCGCAAGGGCGCTCACGAAGCGGGCAAACCCGTAATTCGAGTGCGTTTCATTGGCATCTTCCTCGGCCAGCGTTTGCATGTATTCGCGAAAGCCCTGGGCCGATTGCCGCTGGTTTACGTAATTGAGCGCGCGACGCAAGCGACGGCCCATTTTCGTGTCTTGCCACCAGGCGGGCGCGTCGTCGAGCTGGGCGGCGAGCGACGCGGCGCTCTCCACGGGCTCTTGCCCCTCGCGCGGCGGCAGCTGCACGCTGGTAATGGCGCGACGCTCGCGAGCGAGGCCGAGGTACCGGAGCGTTAAATCGGCCACCGCCCAAAAGAACAAACTCACAATGACGTATTCGGTGAGATGCTCGGTGGTGTATTTCTTGAGCACGCTCTCCTCGAACGCCGGCTGAAACATGAGGGCGTAGTAGGTGGCGCTGAGCAGCGCGCCCCAGAAGAACGGCTGGTTCATGCTCCGATTCCAGAAGCTTGGGCGAGGCGATTCCATGGCGTCTCTTCCACCGAAAGGAGTTGCGGTCGCAAAACGAGGGCCGCGAACTGTAGCCGAAAGACGGCCCACGACGGAAGGGGAGTTTGCGACGCGCTAGGGCGGCTGGGAAAGATAGGGAAGCCCTCCGTGGTGGCATGGTCTCCCGACCATGTCACTCGCCCGACCGCAGGTCTCCCTTCGCCCGAGCCGGAAGCGTCAGCGCCCGGAGTCCGCTCGGCTTCGCACTTCGCGGCGCTTACATTTGCTCGATCGCAGGTCTCCCTTCGCCCGGAAGTTTGCGTCGACGGGCAGCGAACATTTCTCTTCGCCCCCACCCAGCTTGCCTGGGTGGAGCGCTGCCTGCTGGCTACAGACGCGACCCTAACCAATCCCAGTCTTTCTATCCTGGGCCGCCGTGAAGCGGCGGCCCAGGATAGAAAGAATTAGCGCGCGAAGGCCGATGGTGTAGCCATCAGGCGTTTTACCACCCGGGCAAGCCCGGTGGAGGAAGTGCAGAAGTGGCACGATCAGGAGACCGGCCATAACCTGGGGTTTTCACCCTTCTCCCTTTACACTTCACCCTTCTTTTCAAACCCCAGCTCCGGCCCAATCGCCACGAGCGCGGCAATGACGAAATTAATGTGTGCGTCGAGCTCCACGCCGAGATCCGCGGCGCCGCGGGTAATGTCGTCGCGGTTCACGGCCGCCGCGAACGATTTCTGCTTCAGCTTCTTCTTCACGCTCGAGGCTTCGAGCCCGGCGAGCCCCTCGGGCCGCACGCGGGCCACGGCCACAATGAAGCCGGCGAGCTCATCGCAGGCGTAGAGAGTTTTGTCGAGCGGCGAAACACGGGGGCAATCGGTCAGATAATCGGCATGGCTCTTGATGGCGTAAATGAGCTCGGCCGGATACCCGCGCTCCGCCAGAATCGCCGCGCCCTGGAGCGGATGGTCGGGCGGGTTCGGCCAGCGCTCGTAGTCGAAATCGTGGAGCAAACCCACGTTGCCCCAGAGGAGCTCATCGTCCCCGCGCTCGCGAGCATAAGCCCTCATAGCCGCTTCGACGGCCAGCATGTGCCGGCGCAGGCTCTCGCTGCTCGTATACTCGCACACCAGTTGCCAGGCCGCCTCGCGCGTCATTTCTTCTCTTCGGCTTTCTTTTCTTCGCCAGTTGTGGCATGGTCTCCCGACCATGTCACCGCCCCGACCGCAGGTCTCCTCTGCTGCTGCGAGGTCGACGTGGCACGGTCAGGAGACCGGCCACAACGAGGGTCGGCTGTTGTGGCCGGTCTCCCAATCGTGCCACCCTCGCGCGTCATTTCTTCTCTTCAGTCTTATCGTCGGCCTTCTTCTCTTCCGTCTTTGTTTCTTCCTTCGGCGGGCTCTTCGTGTCGCCAAAATTCAAATCGTCGGGGCTGGCGCCGGGCGGTTCGGGCTTCTCTTTGTTCTCTTTCACTTCGCGCCACGGCTTCTTCTGCTTGTAACTTTCCAGCTCCTTCTTCAGCTGCTCCTTGATTTCGCCCTCGCCGAGCTCCACGGCCTTCGTCGACCATTTCGTGGCCTCGTCGAAATTTCCCTGCTCGGCATAGCCGGCGGCGAGCGTGCTGAGTATGTGCCCCTGCTTCTCCTCGGTCGTCGTGGCCGCCTTCTTGGCGAGCTCGACCGCGCGGGCGCCGTTGCGGAGCTTGTCGTCGGGGCTCGTGGCCAGCACCCACGCGAGGTTGTTGAGCACGCCCACGTTGTCGGCGTCTTTCTTCAGCGAGGCCTCGTAGTCGGCAATCGCTTCGGCCTGCTTGCCCACGTTGAGGTAAAGGTCGCCGCGGGCCCGCAGGTAATTGCTGTTATCGGCCTCGTCGGCGAGCAGCTTGTTGACAAGGGCAATGGCCCGCTTCGTTTGGCCGTCGGCCGAAAACAGGCTCGCCAGCTGCAGTTGCCACGCGGGGTTTTTCGGGTCGGCCTCAACGAGCCGCTGCACGTCGGCAATCGCCTGGTCGAATTGCTTCGCCGCGGCCGAGAGCTGGGCCCGCACGAGAATGGGCTGCGGCATATCGGGCGCCACTTCCACGGCGCGGTTGGCATCGGCCCGGGCGAGCTCGAGGTCGCCCTTGGCTTGCCGCACCGCGGCCCGCATGAGCAAGGCCCGCACGTCGCGCGGCTGCACTTTGAGGGCCTCGTTCAAATCGCTGAGGGCCTTGTCGTTGTCGCTCTTGGCCGAATAAATGCGGGCCCGGAGAATGTATCCGCCCGGGTCGTTGGGCAAGAGTTCAATGATGCCGCTGGCTACGGTGAGGGCGTCGTCGAACTTCTTCTGCGAGCCCAGCGTGTCGATGAGCCCCTGCATGGCGGTGAGATCTTTCGGGGCCAGCGCGAGCACCTTGTGAAAGTCGCCGGCGGCCTCGTCGAACTTTTTCAGCTCCAGCCGGGTCAGGCCGCGCGAGCGATACGCCTCGAGGCAGCGATCGTGCGTTTTGATGGCTTCTTCGTAGTCGGCCAGCCGATCTTCCGGCTTCTGCTTCAAATCGCCGCGGAGAACGAGATCACGCGCGAGTTCTTCCTTGTCATCCTTCTGGAGGCGAACGGCCTCGCCAATGGCCTTTTCAGCCTTGGCGCGGTCGCCGCCGGGAAGCGAGTTCAACCGGGCAATAAGGTAGAAAGCTTCGGCGTTTTCCTTGTCGAGCTCGGTGAGCCGATCGAGATCGCGGACGGCGAGCTGCCGTAGAATGGGCCAGCGCTGGTCGATGGGCTGGCGATCGAAAATGGGTTCGCACAATTTCGTGGCCCGCTGGTAGAGCGAAGCCGTGAGAATTTGATTGGCGAATTTCTTGTTGCCGTCGTCGAGCCCCTTGGTAATGGCGCTGTCGGCCAGCTTGATCACCTCTTCCAGGTCGGCCAGAGTTTTCACTTGCAGCTTGAGCTGCGTGGCTTTATCGAGATCGGCCTGGCCTTCGCCTTCGGCGCCGGCGCGGGCGGCCAGCAACAGGGCGAGCAAGCCGGCCATGAGCAAAGTGCGTGACATATTGGGGAAACTCCCAGGAGTGTGCGGGTAAGGCTTCGCTTGTGCGAGGCTGGGCGGGAAAACGTCATTATGCCGCGCCGCGGCTTTCGCGGCTATGCGAGTTCGCGGGGCATAGTCGCCTTTCTCTCCGCGAAAGAGCGTCCCTACGTGACGCTCTCTTGCGTCCAGCGGCCATCGATCGAGCGCCAGGTGCGACCGGTGGGATTGGCGTTGCGGAGCGCCAGTGGCAAACGCGGCTCGCGCACGTTGTCGTAGCAGTGCAGGGCCGCGAAGCGGACCATGGCAGCGGGTATGCCCACGGCTGTGAAACCGGGGTGGCCCGTCGCCGGGAACGGCCCACCGTGGTTCATGGCCGGCGAAACGGCCACGCCGGTGGGCATCTTATCGTTGAGGAGGCGGCCCACATGCGGACGCAAGCGCGGCGCGAGCTGGGCGTAAGCGGCGTCATCGTCGCCCTTCGTCGACGAATAAATCGAGCCGGTGAGATTTCCTTCGAGCGCATCGAGCACGGCGCCGGCTTCATCCAAGTCCTTCGCGACCACGAACAGCGACGCGTTACCGAACATCTCGGTTTGCAGCGCCTCGGCGTGGGCGAGAAACTTCTGGCCACTCACCCGCAACAGTGTGTTGGCGAATGAGTAGCCTTTTCCCGCGCCGGCCGTGTTGCCGGCCAAAAGCTCGGCGCCTGCGGCGATAACTTTGGGCACGTTCAGGGCGAGCGCGCCCTCGACGCCGCGCGAAAGGAGCGTGCTCACCGGCGCCGCTTGAAACTTCTCCGCCACGGCGGCGATGAACGCGTCGGTCTCGCGGCCCGCGATGAGGAGCACGAGGCCCGGATTGGTGCAGAACTGGCCCGCGCCCATGAGGCAGCTCGTGGTGAACTCGGCGGCGAGATCGGCGGCTCGCTCGGCCAGCGCGCCGGGTAGCACGACCACCGGATTGACGCTCGAGAGCTCGCAGTAAAAGAGGCGGCCCGCGCGTTCGGCGGCCTCCTTAAGTTTGAGCCCCGCGGCGCGGCTGCCCGTGTAACCCGTGGCCGCCACGCGCGGATCAGAAACGAGCCGCTCACCATCAGCGTGGCTCGTGCGGTAGATGAGCTGCACCGTACCCGGCGGCAATCCACCCGCGACAGCCGCTTCGTGCGCCAGTTCCGCCAGCGCGCGGCTCGTGCCGGGGTGCGACGTGTTCGCCTTCGCAATCACCGGGTTACCGGCGGCGAGCGCGGCGGCGAAATCGCCCCCCGCGGCGCTGTTGAACGCGAACGGAAAATTGTTCGGGCCGAACACGCACACGGGCCCGAGCGCCGCATAGTGCGAACGAATGTTGAGCTTCGTATCGATCGTGGGCATGGCCCACGAGCCTTCGCGAGCCGCCGTCGCCGCCTGGCGCAACTGGTTCGTGGTGCGCGGGAGCTCGACGTCGGCCAGCCGCGGCTTCACGGGCAAGCCCGTTTCGGCGTTGGCCAGCGCCACGAGCCGGTCGCGATTCGCTTCCACGCGGGCCGCGAAATCATCGAGCACCGTGGCTAGATGCTCGCCCGGCAACTCGCGCAACACTAGGGCCGCGGCGGCCGCGGCGGTGAGCGCCGCATCGCAGTCGCTCCAGGAGCTCACCGGATACACTTCCGGCAGCCGCTCCTTCGTGGCCGGGTTCTCCGCCTGAAACGTGCCGGCCGCTTGCGCCGCGCGCCACTGGCCGGCAATGAGAATGGGTTGCGTCATGGGCGAACCAAAAAAGGGTAAAGGGTGAAGTGAGAAGGGTGAAAGAAGACACGATCCGAAGTCTGTCTTATCGCATTTCTTTCACCCTTCGCCCTTCTCACTTCACCCTTTCTCTAAGCTCCCGCAATCACCACTGCCGCTACTTCGCCGCCGAACGAATGGCTCAGCTTCACCGCGACGGGCGCGGCGCCCGTGAGCGCCCGGCCTTGAATGACGTCGACCGGGCACTTGGGGTCGGGCGTTTGGAAATTCAGCGTGGGGGGCACTTCGCCCGCCTCGAGAGCCAGCACGCTGCCAATGAGCTCTACTAGGCCGGTGCCCGTGCCCAGGTGACCGAAATAGCTTTTGAGCGACGTAACCGGCGTATGGCCCAGCACGCTGCGAATGGCCTGCGCCTCGGCGATGTCGTCTTCAATGGTGCCCAGGCCGTGCGTGTTGACGTGGCCCACGTCGGCGGCCGAAAGTCCGGCCGAGGCGAGCGCCCCGCGAATGGCATTGGCAATGGCCGTTTCGAAGCCCGGCGTGTTGAATTCGCCAAAGGTGCTCGCCAGGCCCAACACGCGGGCCAGCGGTTTGGCGCCGCGCCGCTCGGCGAACTCGCGCGTTTCGAGCACCATGGCGCCGGCCCCTTCGCCGTTAACGAGGCCATCGCGATCGCGATCGAACGGACGGCACGCGCCCGTGGGGTGCTGGAAACGCCTTGAGACATTCTCGAACGTACGATACATACTATTGGCAATATTCAGCCGCGTGCCAATGCCGCCGGCAATCATCACGTCGGCCACGCCACTTTCGAGTTTGCGCACGCATTCGTGCACGGCCAGCAGGCTCGAAACGTCGCCCAGCACGTACGTGTTGTTCGGGCCGCGCGCGTCGTGCGTAATGCCCACGTGGCAAGCCACCATGTTGGGCAAGTATTTGAGCATCCAGAGCGGATAAAGATCGGCCAGGATGTGCTCGCCGAAGAGTTCGTAGCGGAACTCGCCATCGCGCACGCAGCGGCGATAGACGTCGGCCAGCTCGCCGAGTTCGGTGTAGAGCATTTCGCTGCCGTACACCACGCCGAAGCGTTCGGCGTCAACGGCGCCGTCGGCGAGGCCGGCATCGGCCAGCGCGAGTTCGGCGGCCGAGAAGCCCTGCTGAATCTCGCGCGACATCACCTTCATGCTCTTGCGCGGCTTCACATAGAGCTTGCCGTCGAAGTCGGGAATGTCGGCCCCGAACTTCACCGGCAACATGGTTTTTTCGAACTGAGGGAGCGGGCGCACGCCACTCTTGCCGGCGCGAAGCGAGGCCCAAAACGCCTCGCGTCCTATGCCAATAGGCGACACTACGCCTGTGCCGGTAATCACCACTTCGCGCGCCAAAGGCATGAACACCGCCGATTTAATGCGCCGCGGGCTCAAGCCGCGGAAAAATGGCCCAGTGGAAGCACCGAGCCCGACTGGTTTAACCTATTAGCCGTCAAGGCTTTACGACAAGTGCCAGAATTCCCTCGCACGGCACACCATGGCCGAATTTAGCCTCCTTCGCCCCGTAGCACAAGCAGCAATTGCCCAGTGATAGCTGCCCTTTCCCCCAGACCTTCTCATTGCACCTAGAGGCCCCATCCGTCCGATTATAGGAGAAGTGACGGAGTTCTGGCGTTGATTACCGCACAAACACACACCCATGTTATCCCTTCACGAGCCTAGCGCCGACCGCCTTTCGCTCACCGAAGCCCGGCGGCTGGTGCACGATTTATTCGAGCCTAACCCGGTCCGCTTTTGGGTCGAATTCCTTGTCTCGATTCTCTCCGGCCACGCCTGCTACGCGCTCACCCGCGCGCTCGCCCTGGGCGAAGCGCCGTTGGCCGCCGCTCTGCCTCCGGCGGCGCGGTACACGCTCATGGTTGTGGCGTTCGTGGCGGCCAGCCTGTTGTACTACCGCTCGGCCATGTTCATTCACGAGCTGGTCCATTTGCGCAGCGGCACGTTCACGGGCTTTCGCATTGCCTGGAACGCGCTCGCCGGCATTCCCTTTTTCATTCCCTCGCATGCCTATTACCCCCACCTCGACCATCACCGGCGGAAGCACTACGGCACGCATGACGACGGCGAGTACCTGCCGCTCGCCCGCCACGGCGTGGGCTACTTGATGGCGTACCTCGTGCAAATTCTCCTCGCGCCGGCGGCCGTGTATTTGCGCTATCTCGTGCTCACGCCGCTCGGTTGGATCTCGCCGCGCGTGCGCCGCTTTACGTACAAGCACATGTCGTCGCTGGTGATGGACCCGCTCTACGTGCGGCCGCTGCCGGCGAAGAACACCGTCCGCATCATTTACTTGCAAGAGGCGCTCGTCTTCATCTACGCCCTGGCGATTCTCGTGGTGCCCACGTGCTTCCTGCACCGCTGGCCCCTTCCGTTCTTCGTGCAAGGTTACCTGACGGGCGTGTTCACCATGACTCTTAACCACGTGCGTACGCTCGGTGCGCACCGGTGGCGCAATCATCAGGATCAGGAAATGACGTTCATCGATCAGCTCGCCGACTCGGTGAACATTCCCCAGCGCACGCTGGCGAACCACCTCTGGGGGCCCATCGGCCTGCACCTGCACGCGCTCCACCACCTGTTCCCTTCGCTGCCGTATCACAACCTCGATGCAGCCCACCGGCGGCTCGTGGCCCATTTGCCGGCCGATTCGGTGTACCGGCAAACCGAAGAAGTGAGCCTTACGTCCGCGCTGCTCACGCTCTGGCGCGACATTCGCTCGGCCCACCTGGAAACGGAGCCCGCCGAGCAAGAGCTGCCCTCCCTGCGCCGCGCCGCGTAGCGCCGCGCCGGTCTTTTTTCCGTTGTATTTCTCTCCCCGAGCCGAGTTCCATTTCGACGTCTTCGGCTCACCCCGTCACCGTGTCCTGGTCTCCTTGGCGGCTCTGGACACGCCCCGCCCCGACGGCTATACTTCGGATATACATCGCCACCGTACTCGGAGGTTTTATGGTCACCAAGGTTCAAAAATGGGGAAACAGCCAAGGGCTACGGTTGCCGAAGCACGTGTTGGCGAGCGCCGAGATTTCCATTGGCGATCATGTCGACGTGATTTCCAAAGCTGGGCAAATCATCATCAAGAAGCGCGCCCCGCGGAAATTCGATCTGGCCGAAATGGTGGCTCGCATGCCCGCCGACTACGAGGTGAGCGAAGAGTCGTTCGGCAAGCCAGTCGGGAAGGAAGCCTGGTAATGGCGAAGTATATTCCCTCGAAAGGCGACTTCGTCGCGCTCTCGTTTGACCCCCAAACCGGCCACGAACAGAAGGGGCGGCGGCCGGCGCTGGTCATCAGCAATTACCTGTTCAACAAGCACACAGGCTTGGCCCTCGTGTGTCCCATCACGAATACGAATCGCAAGATACCGTTTCATTTGCCGGTGCCGGCGCAAGCCTCGCTCACCGGCTTCGTGATGGTCGAGCAGGTCAAGTCGATCGACTTCGCCGCCCGCAAGGCCAAGTTCATTGAAACGGCGCCGGAGGAATTGCTCGATGACGCACTTGCCGTTCTCGATGCCTGCACGAAATAATCGGACGGCGCGCGTGAGCGACCGGAGTCCGTAGGTGACATGGTGAGTGGGTGACCGAAGAATTGACTTCCTTCACCTTGTCACCCCTGCACCCCTTCACCGTGTCATGGCTTCCACGGCCGCGGTTATTTCACCCCGCGCGCTCGCCCCCCGCGCGTCGCGCCCCACCATCTCGCCGTTCTTCCACCACAGCACCGTCACGCGGGCATCGGCCGCGAGGCGATATTCCTTCGGCCCTTCGACGTTCTCGAAAATGGTGAGCGGGGTGGTGAGCTTGTGCCTGGCCGCGAACTCGCGGAGCTCTTTCTCAACGTCGAGCTTGTGATTCGTATCGGCCAAGAGCACCACGAACGCCCCCAACCGCTCGCGCTCGTGCCGTTCCACGGCCTCATCGAGCGACTTGACGAGCGCCGCCAAATCGTCGTTCAGCTCGCGGGCAAACACGGCCACGGTCGGGCGGTTCGCCAAGCGGCAGCGGTAGCACAGTGTTTTGCCCGCCGCCGGACCGGTCACGTCGTACACCATGAACGTGCCCGCCTGCTCGCCCGGCGCTGGGCCCGACGTGATCTCGGCGTGCAGGCTCGAGGCGAGCGTGAGGATGGCGACAACCGTAAACGAGAAGAACTTCATGTGCGCCACAGTTGTAGTAATGACATGGTGAGGGGGTGAGGGGGCGAGGGGGTGACAACGAGACGCATTCATTTCTTTCACCCCATCACCTTGTCATCGGCAAACTCCGGTCGCTCACGCTCCCGACTCGCCTTCACCACTCACTCCTCCTACGCCACGAGCTCCTTCACCACGCGCCCGTGCACGTCGGTCAAGCGGAAGTCGCGGCTGGCGTAGCGATAGGTGAGTCGCTCGTGATCGAAGCCGAGCAAATGGAGCATCGTGGCGTGCAGGTCATGCACGTGCATGGGGTTCTCGACCGCCTGGAAGCCGAACTCGTCGGTCGCGCCATAGGCCTGTCCGCCTTTCACGCCGCCGCCGGCGAGCCACACGCTGAAGCCCCAGTGGTTGTGGTCGCGGCCGTTGATTTTCCCCGCGTTCGCTCCGGCCTGCGGCAGCTCGACCGTCGGCGTGCGGCCGAACTCGCCGCCCCACAGTACGAGTGTATCTTCGAATAACCCCATGCGCTTCAAATCGGTGAGCAGGGCGCCAATCGCCCGGTCGCACGAGCCGGCCAGCTTCCGATGGTTCTCGAAAATGTCGTCGTGGTTATCCCACGGCTGGCCTTGCCCGTGCCACACCTGCACGAACCGCACGCCCCGCTCAATGAGCCGCCGGGCAATGAGCAGCTGCCGGGCCTGCGTGCCGGGGCCATACGCGTCGAGCACGTACTTCGGTTCACGGGAAACGTCGAACGCCTCGGCCGCCTCGCTCTGCATGCGGTACGCCAGCTCGAACGATTGAATGCGCGCCTCGAGGTCGCCGTCGCCGGCGCGGGCCGCGAGATGCCGGCGGTTGAGCGCCGCGAGCGCATCGAGCTGACGCCGCTGCACGTCGGCCGGCAAGTACCGGTTGCGCACGTTGGCCACGAGCTTTTCGATATCGGTGTTCTGCGTGTCGATGTACGTGCCCTGGTACACGCCCGGCAGAAACGCCGCCTGCCAGTTCTGCGTTTCCACAATCGGGTACCCGCCGGGGCACATGGCAATGAAGCCCGGCAAGTTCTGGTTCTCGGTCCCCAGGCCATACGTGAGCCACGAGCCCATGCTCGGCCGCACCTGTCGCGACTCGCCGCAATTCATGAGCAACAGCGACGGCTCATGGTTCGGCACGTCGGCGTGCATCGAGCGAATCACGCAGAGGTCGTCGGCGTGTTTCGCCGTGTGCGAAAAGATCTCGCTGACTTCCAGTCCGCTCTCGCCGTACTTCTGGAACTTGTACTGCGATGGAAACGCCGCGCCGGTCTTCCGCTCGGTACGCAAATTCTCCTTCGGCAGCGGCTTACCCGCGTATTTGGCGAGGGTCGGCTTCGGGTCGAACGTATCGATATGCGACGGCCCCCCGTTCGCAAAGATATGAATCACCCGTTTCGCCTTGGCCGGAAAGTGCGGCTGCTTCGGCGCGAGCGGATTCGTCGCCCCGGCCGTTTCCGCCGCCCGCCCTGGCGTCGCCAAACCCGCATCGGCCAGCACGCCGGCGAGTGCCATCATTCCCAGCCCCGTGCCCGAGCGGCGCAGCAGTTCACGGCGGGAGAGAGGGAGGTTGTTCATTTGGTTTGATGCCTTTGTTCTCACAACCCGGAGGGTTGTCAGATAGTAGCCGGAGCGTCGGAGCGCAGCGCAGACCTCCGGATCGCAAGTCCAACGTTGTCTGTTGTCTTGCACCCCGGAGGGTGTGCCAGCGGCCTCTGGCACCAGCTTCGCGGTGCAAATTCATTTGTTTCTATTGTATCTCCGGTGGTCTGCGCTGCGCTACGACCACCGGCTACTTTCTGCCATCCCTATCGGGATGAATACGATTCGCCGTTCCTAATCCACATATACAAACTCATTCCCCAGCAACAACAATTGCGCGTACTGCTCCCACGGGCTGAGCTTCGTCTTCTCCGCAGGCGCTGCTGCGGCCGCCGCCACGAACTCGCGGCCGAGTTGCACTTCTTCGGGCGCAGGCGTGCGGGCGTAGAGCAACTCATAGAGCCACGTGATGCGGGCCTCGGCCTCGGTGCGGCCGCTCACGTCGGGCCGCGCGACAATCTTCTGCGCTTGCTCGACCACCACCGGCGAGTTCATGAGAAAGAGCGCCTGCTGTGGCACAATGGTGTGCGGCCGGCCGGGACTGCTCGAATCGGGCGACGCGAAATCGAACACGCGCAAGAGGTTCGGCAGGTCTTGCCGGTCGATGAAGCCATACACCGCGCGGCGCTCGAAGTTCGCTTTCGTCACCTCGTCGCCGCGCCCATACATATTAAATTTGAGGTCGCCCGCCACCGCGAAGAGCGAATCGCGCAGCGGCTCGAAATCGAGCCGTTTGCGGTTCATTCGCCACAAGAGCCGATTCTCGGGATCTTTCGCCGGCCCCGCGCTGCCGCTCGCGCCCAGAGAATTCTGCCGGTACGCGTTCGAAAGGAGAATCTCGCGCTGGAGCGACTTCAGCGACCAGCCGCTCTCGCGCAGCCGCGCGGCTAAATAATCGAGCAGCTCGGGATGCGTTGGGGGCGCACTCCTGAGGCCGAAATCGCTCGGTGTGTTCACCAGCGCCTGGCCGAACAGGTGCAGCCACAGGCGATTGGCAATCACCCGGGCTGTGAGCGGATTCTCCGGCGCCACAATGGCCTGGGCCAGCTCGAGCCGGCCGCTCCCTTGCGTGAACGGTTTTCGCTGGCCGCCGGCGAGCACCGCGAGGAACTGCCGCGGCACTTCGCGCCCCTGCCGATTCACGTTGCCGCGAATGAGCACCCGCGGGTTCACGAGGTTTTTGCTGTCAACCACGCTCATGGCCCGCGGCGGCGCGTTCGGCGCTGTGGCCTCGTATTCCTCCACTTTCTTTTTCAGCTCGCGGGCCTTCTCCTTCTCACCCCGATTCAAATACCGCGTGAGCTCGTTCTGCGGCACGTCGGTGGGCGTGCCCGGGTCAACCAGCACGCGCGCCAGCGGCTGCGCCTCAGGCGGCAGCTTCGCCAGCGCCTCGGCGTTCGCGCCGGATTTCTTCCACTCGTGGTACGCCGCGCGCACCACGTTGCCGTAGCGCCGCGCGAGCTCCTCTTTCGTTTTGATGGGCTCACCCGTCGCGAGCTCGGCCTTCAGCCGCGCGTTAATTTGTCCCGCGTCATTTCCCGGCGGACGCGCGAGCCAGCGGGCAAGAATCGCCGGCGCCTGCGCCTCGAACCCATCGTTAGGCAAAGCGACGAGCTCGGTCCACGGCCCCAAGAGAGCGTCGGCCGGATTCGTTCGGTCGCGAAAGAACTGCCGCCACCGCTCGATGAGCTGCGGCTTGAGCTCGTCGTCGTTCAGCGAAATGCCGGCCTTCGCGAGCAGGTTATCGGGCTTGCGCGTGGCTACGTGCACGAAGTAGTCGCCCACGCGCTCGCGCACCTGTTCGAGCATGGCTGCCTTGCGCTCGTTCAAATAGTTCTCGGCCGTGGCCTTGCGCGCGGCGAGCTCTTTTTCGAAAGCGTCGAATTCGCCCGTACGCTGCGGGTCGCCCAGCGTCGGATAATTTTCCGGCGCCTGCGTGCTCGCGAACACGCCGTAGAGCGAGTAGTAGTCTTCCGTGGGAATCGGGTCGAACTTGTGGTCGTGACAGCGGGCACAGCTCACCGTGAGCGCGAGGAAGCCGCGAGTCACGGCGTCGATCTGCTCGTCCATATCCTCCGGCATGTTGTCGAACTTGCGGCCCACGGCAAGAAACCCGAGCGCCGCCAGCGACGAGCGGTCGCCCGTTTCCGGCAGCTTGTCGGCCGCCAGCTGCTCCGTCACGAAGCGGTCGTAGGGCAGGTCGGCGTTGAGCGCGCGAATCACGTAATCGCGATAGGTGTACGCGTAGGGAAACTTCCGCTCCTTGCCGAAGGCGTAGCCGCGAGTATCGGAGTAACGCGCGACATCGAGCCAATGCCGGCCCCAGCGTTCGCCGTAACGGGGCGATGAGAGCAGCCGGTCGATGAGCCTCTCGTACGCGTCGGGCGATTGATCGGCGTTGAACGCGTCGACCTCTTCCGGCGTCGGCGGCAGGCCGAGCAAATCGAACGTGGCCCGGCGAATGAGCGTGTAGCGCTCGGCCGGCGGCGCCGGGGCGATGCCGTTCGCCTCGAGCTTGGCGAGCACGAACGAGTCGATGGGCGAATTCACCCACGACGCGTTCCCCACCGCGGGAATCGCGGGACGCCCAATCGGCCGCAGCGACCAGTGCTTCGCCCGCGCGTCGGCCGCGAGCTGCTCCTGCGTTACGGCCACCGTTTGCGACGTGGCCGGCCAGGGCAGGCCCTGCTCGACCCATTTCGCCAGCACGTCGATTTCCGGCGGCGTGAGTTTATCCTTCTCCTCGGGCGGCATCTTCGTATCGCCCTGCCGGCGCACGGCCTTCAGAATGCGGCTAGCGCCCACGTCGCCGGGCACCACAATCGTTTCGCCCGAGTCGCCTCCTTGCAGCATGGCGGCGCGGGAATCGAGGCGGAGTCCGCTCTCTTGCTTCTTCGCGCCGTGGCACTCCAGGCACTTCGCCGCCAAGAGGGGCCGTACCTGGCTCTCGAAGAAGTGCTCCTGCTCAGGCGTCGGCGTCACGGGTTCGGCGGCCACCGCCATGCCAGGCAACGTGCATGCGCATGCCAGCATGAACTGGCGCAGTCGCATGGCGCATTGCGAGGCGGTGCGGAACATCGCCGGCCTCAACGGAAGGTGGGTGGTATGGGCAGGATATTAGCTGCTGGCGCGAAGCTACGGTGGATCGACCGGTGGAGATTTTTCCACCGCGTTGCCTTTTCGCCTCGCGGGGCCCACTAACATTCCATTGAGTAGACACTAAACCGCACGGCGAAACAAGCTAAAAATGGCTGCGGAACCTTGTTTAGCGGGCCCGCGCGTCCTACGATTAAAGGTACTACTTTCCACCTTGAACTTTCGCTCGGTAAAGGAGAAACGATATGACTTCCTTCCTTCGCACAGGCGCCTTGGTGCTCGCCATGGGTTTGGTCGCTGCGGCCGCCAACTCGGCCCACGCCCAGGTGCTCAACTATCGTTACTACCAACCGGTGCCCACGCGCGTGTACTCGTACTACCCCACAACCGTGGCGTACCCGACAACGGCCACTTACATGGCCACGCCGGCTTTCGCTCCGCCGGTTGCCACCGCCGCGCCCGTGGTAACGAACTACCCGGCCGTCACGACTTATTACGCTCCGCCGGTCACGTACGCTCAGCCGGCCACAGTGGTTGTGCCGCGGCGATACGTCTTCCGTCCGGCCGTGCAAATGTACGTGCCCGCCGGACCTTCGGTGTACATGCCCGTCGGCCCCACGTACGTGCCCGTGCAGTAGCGGCACGCTGTCGGATTATTTCAAACAACCTCGCCGGCGATCCAATTCGGGTCGCCGGTGTTGTTTTACCGTAGTCGTCTCGCTCCGCCGAGACGTTTTCTTCTTCTTATTTTCCAGGGCCAATCCCGGAGAAATGCCAGACCTCGCGCGGAGCGAGAGGACTACGATGAGCACGCCCATTTCCGGCATGTTAAGCTAAATACCGCCGCAACACGCCCGGCGTGCGAACCCTTTTCGGCTGCCCGGGCAATTCCAGGTGTGCGGCAGTGCGTTTTCATTTGGGGCATTTACGGCGGAGCTTTTCTTATGCTTTCTTCCTCTAGGATTCATCGGTTCGCGATCCTCCTCTCGGCCGCGCTCGCGTTCCTCTCCCCGCACGCGGCCTTCGCCGCCGACGAAAAACCGACCGACTTGCCCGTGAAGCGAGTCGTGATTTTCAACTCGGGCGTTTCGTTCTACGAACATACCGGCGAGATCGAGGGCAACGCCAAAGTCGATATGCGCTTTCGCGTGGCCAACGTGAACGACCTCTTGAAGAGCATGGTGCTGCAAGACCTCGGCGGCGGACGCATCAGCACCGTTTCCTACGGCTCGAAAGACCCCATCACGCGCACGCTGCAAACCTTCTCCATCAATCTCACCGAGAACCCCACCCTCGCCGACTTGCTCACCCAGGTGCGCGGCGAAACGGTCGAAGTCGAAGCGCCGGCAAAAATAACCGGCGTAATCGTCGGCCTCGAGAAGCGCGAGCGGCCGGCCGGGAAGGACGAGAAGATCGAAGTCGATTACATCAACCTCCTCACCGAAGAGGGCCTCCGCAGCCTGCCGCTCGAGAGCATCGGCAAAATCAAATTCACCAACGCCAAGCTCGACGCCGAATTCCGCCAGGCCCTCGCCGTGCTCGCCACGAGCCACGACGTCGACAAGAAAACCGTCTCCCTCAATTTCCTCGGCGCCGGCAAACGGGCCGTGCGCGTGGGCTACGTGCAAGAGTCGCCCGTGTGGAAAACGAGCTATCGCCTGGTACTCGCCGAGAAAGATCCGCCGCTGCTGCAGGGCTGGGCGATCGTGGAGAACACCACCGAGGCCGATTGGAACGGCGTGAACCTCACGCTCATGAGCGGCCGGCCCATTTCGTTTATCATGGATCTTTACGAGCCGCTCTATGTGAACCGCCCCGAGGTGCAAATGGAGCAGTACGCCTCGCTCCGCCCGCGCACGTACGAGCAAGACCTCGGCCGGGCCGACGACGAATTCAAAGCCAAGGCCGACAAACAACTCGGGGGCGCCGGGGGCGGCATGGGCGGCTTTGGCGGCGGCCTGCAAGCCGGGCGCAAGGCCCGGGAACTGGATCGAGCCGAGCAGGCCAAGGGGGCCGCGGCGCCGGCCGAAGGCGTAGAGCGACAACGGCTCATAGCGGCGTTAGACACTAACGCCGAACGCATGAATCTCAAAGAGGGCTTCCAATCGGTGGCCCAGGCCGGCGACGTCGGTGAGCTCTTTCAGTACACGATTGGTACTCCGGTTACGCTGGAGCGCGGCCGCTCGGCCATGCTGCCCATCGTGAATGAAAGCGTGCAGGGCGAAAAGCTCTCGATTTACAACGAGCGCGTGCAGGCCAAGCATCCACTCAACGGACTGCGGCTCAAGAACACGACCGACCTGCATCTCATGCAAGGCCCCATGACCGTGTTCGACGATGGGGCTTACGCCGGCGACGCGCAAATCACCGACCTGCCGCCCAAGAGCGAGCGGCTCCTCAGCTACGCTCTCGATCTCGATACCGAAGTCGCGCCCGCCGCGAAGAACGAGCCGCAGCAGCTCGTGAGCGCCCGCCTCGCCAAGGGCGTGCTCTACACGAGCCACAAGCTGGCCCGCTCGAAAACGTTCACGGTGAAGAACTCCGGCAAGAAGGCGAAGAAAGTTCTCGTGGAGTATCCGCTCGAGCAGCCCTGGACGCTTACCGCGCCGAAGGAGCCCACCGAAAAAACGCGCGACATGTACCGCTTCGCTGTGGCCGCCGAGCCCGGCAAACCGGCCGAGCTCGTGGTGCAGGAAGAACAAGTGCAGAACCAGCAAGTCGCCGCGAACAACCTCGACTCGAACACCGTGGCGTTCTACCTCGGCCAAAGCGTGGTGAGCGCCGAAGTGAAAGCCGCCCTGCAGGAAATCATCAAGCGGAAGGCGGCCATGGGCGAGGTGCTGAAGCAGCGGCAAGAGGCCGAGCGGCAGATTCAGGTGATCGATCAGGAGCAAGCCCGCATTCGCCAGAACATGGCCCAGCTGCCGAAGGATTCCGATCTCTATCGCCGCTACATCACCAAGTTCACCGACCAGGAAACCGCCATCGAAAAGCTCCGCGAGCAAGTCACCAAGCTCGCCGCCGACGAAGCCAAGCTCCGCAAAGACCTCGACGACTATTTGCTCGGCCTCGATTTGAAGTAGGGGAGCCGCACGCGGCCCACGTGCTGAATCCCCAGCGCTCAAAACGCCCCAAGCCCACGGAGTACTCTCCGTGGGTTCGTTTTTGCCGTCTCACGCCGTTTTTCGCGGCCAAGTTGCATCGCGCTTCCCCCGCGCGGCATAATGGCGACCGCTAGAGGTCGCGCTCCTGCCAGAAATATCCCCGCCTGCGAGATGCTCTCATGAAACGCTTGAGCTTGCTCTTGGTGCTCGTTGCGCTTGTGTTCGTGCCGGCGCTGCCTGCGGCCGATCCCGTGATAAAGCCGGAAGCAGAAAAGAAGGGCGATGTCCCCAAAACGGCGACCGAGGCTAAGGATAAGCTCATTCTCCATACCCGCGCCCGCGTGGAAACGGAGAAGGGATCGGGCCAGTATGCCATGGTGGCGAAAACGGTGGAGTGGGAGCCCAAGAAAACGGCGCTCGTCATCTGCGATATGTGGAATGAGCACTGGTGCCAGGGCGCCACGCGCCGCGTCGCGGAAATGGCCCCGCGCATGAACGAGGTGCTCACCGCCGCCCGGGCCCGCGGCGTGCTCATCATTCACTGCCCCTCGAGCTGCCTGGACGCGTACAAAGATACGCCCATGCGGAAGCTCGCGCAGGCGGCGCCGAAGGTGATGACGAAATATCCGCTCAAGAACTGGTGCGCGCTCGCGGCTGACCACGAAGCGGCGCTCCCCATCGACGATTCCGACGGCGGCTGCGATTGCTCGCCCCACTGCAAGCAAGGGAGTCCGTGGAAGCGCGAGATCGCCACGCTCGAAATGAAAGAGGGCGACGCCGTGACCGATTCGGCCGAGGCCTACTATCTCATGCACGAGCGGGAAATCGAAAACGTCATCGTGATGGGCGTGCACACCAACATGTGCGTGCTCGGCCGGCCCTTCTCGATCCGGCAAATGTGCTACCAGGGGCAGAACGTGCTCCTCATGCGCGACCTCACCGACACCATGTACAACTCGCAGAAAGCCCCGCAGGTGCCGCACTGCCAGGGAACCGACCTCGTCGTCGAACACATCGAAAAATACTGGTGCCCCTCCATTGAAAGCACCGACTTTACCGGCAAAGCGCCCTTCCACTTCGCCGAAGATAAGCGGCCCCATGTCGCGTTCCTCATCGGCGAAGACGAATACGACACGAAAACCACGCTCCCCCGCTTTGCCCGCGAGGAGCTCGAGCCGCGCGGCCTCCGCTGCTCATTCATCTTCTCTGATGAGAAAGACCCCCCGAACTTTCCGGGCATCGAAACCATATCCACGGCCGATCTTCTCTTCGTGAGCGTTCGCCGCCGGCCGCCGAGCACGGCCCAGCTCGACGTCGTCAAAAAATTCGTCGCCTCCGGCAAGCCGGTCATCGGCATTCGCACGGCGAGCCACGCGTTTGCCCTGCGTGATAACATGGCCCCGCCTGCCGGCCACGCCGCGTGGCCCGAGTTCGATGCCGAGGTGCTCGGCGGCGCCTACGGCAATCACTATGGCGCCCCCAAGCCCGGGCAGATTGGCGCGACCGTGCGCGTCGTCAAGAAGGAAACGGCCCACAAGGTGCTCGCCGGCATTTCCCACGAGCCCTTCACCACGTTCGGCTCGCTCTACAAGAATACGCCGCTCGCCCTCACGGCCACGGCCTTGCTCACCGGCACAGAACCGGGCGGCGAAACGCAGCCCGTCGCCTGGACGAACACGGCGAAAACGGGCAACCGGGTCTTCTACACGTCGCTCGGCCACCCGAAAGACTTTGAGCTGCCGCAGTTCCGGCAGCTCCTCATCAACGGCATCTACTGGAGCCTCGACCAACCTGTGCCCGCGCGCAACAAAGAGGCCGGGCCAATGACGGCCGCCGCGAACGACGGGGCCGCGAAACCGCCGGCGGACGCCAAGGGTAGTGAACCCGCCAAGCCTCCCGCCGAAAAAACGCCTGCTGAAAAAGCTAAAGCCAACCTTCCCGTGAAACCCACCGTCACGGCCCCGCCGCTCACTCCGGCTGAGTCGCTCGCGAAGCTGAAGGTTCCCGATGACTTCGTCCTCGAGCAAGTGCTCGCCGAGCCCGATATCGCCCAGCCCGTGCAAATGAGCTTCGATGAGCGCGGGCGGCTCTGGGTCGTCGAGTATCGGCAGTACCCCATGCCGGCCGGGCTCAAAGTCGTGAGCCACGATGTGTACTGGCGGGCCGTGTACGACAAAGTGCCCGAGCCGCCGCCGCACGGCGTGAAGGGCCGCGACCGCATTTCCATTCACGAAGACACCAACGGCGACGGCACGTTCGATATGCACACGGTGTTCGTCGACGGCCTCAACATCGCGACGGCCTGCTGCAAAGGGCGCGGCGGCGTGTGGGTGCTCAATCCGCCGTACCTCTTGTTCTACGCCGACAAGAACAACGACGATGTACCCGACGGTGACCCCGTGGTGCATCTCGCCGGCTTCGGCCTCGAAGATACGCACTCGTGCGTGAACAGCCTGCAGTTCGGTCCCGACGGCTGGCTCTATGCCTGCCAGGGGAGCACGGTTACCGGCAACGTCATTCGCCCCGGCCTCGACAAAACGCCCGTCCATACGCTCGGGCAGCTCATCTGGCGGTATCACCCCGAGAAGAAGATCTACGAAGTATTCGCCGAAGGGGGTGGCAACGCCTTCGGCCTCGAAATCGATTCGCAGGGCCGCGCCTTCAGCGGCCACAACGGCGGCGATACCCGCGGCTTCCACTACGTGCAAGGTGGCTATTCGCAGAAGGGTTTCAACAAGCACGGGCCCCTTTCGAACCCGTACGCATTCGGTTTCTTTCCCGCGATGGCGAACGCCGAGAAGGTGCAGCGGTTCACGCACACGTTTATTGTGTACGAAGGCGGGGCCATGCCAGAGAAGTACAACGGACTCATGTTTGGCTGCGAGCCCCTGCAAGGCCGTATCGTGATGTGCGAGCGAATTCCCGACGGTTCCACCTTCAAAACCCGCGACGCCGGCTACGCCGTCACGAGCGACGACCCCTGGTTCCGGCCGGTCGATATCAAAGTCGGCCCTGACGGCGCCATCTACATTGCCGATTGGTATGACAAGCAAATCACCCATCTCAAGAGCGCCATTGGCGAGTTCGAGAACGAACGCGGACGGATCTACAGGCTCCGAGCGAAGGATGGGAAACCGGTGCAGCCGTTCGATCTGGCGAAGCTTTCGTCGGCCGAGCTTGTCGAGAAGCTGAACCATCCGAACAAGTGGTTCCGTCGCGAGGCGCTGGTCGTGCTCGGTGACCGGAAAGACGCCGCCGTCGTTCCCAAGCTGCGCGAACTGCTCGCAAAAGAACAGGGCCAAACGGGTCTCGAAGCACTTTGGGCGTTGAATCTGTGCGCGGGTTTCGATGACGCGGCCACAGTGTCGGCGTTCACGCATCCGAATCCTTTCGTGCGAGCTTGGGCCGTGCGTTTGGCCTGTGACGATGGCGACATTTCGCCGGCCGTGAACAAGGCGCTACGAAAGTTAACCGCTCAAGAGTCGAATGTTGAAGTACTGAGCCAGCTCGCTTGTTCGGCGCGGCGTCTACCGGAAGTGGAGGGCGTGTCGCTGGCGGCCGATCTCTGCGCCTCCGAGGTGGCGCCAAAGGATCCCCACATTCCGCTGTTAATCTGGTGGGCGATTGAGGCCCGGTGCGAAAAACATGCGGATATCGTGGCGGCCATAGTACCCGAAGTGGTGACTACCAAGAACGTATTGCACCAAATGATTACCTTGAACCTTATGCGGCGCTTTGCCCAGGCCGGCACTCGAAAAGATCTCACCATGTGCGCCTTTCTGCTCGACACTTGTTCCGATAAAGATACGATCGCTCTGTTGCTGAAGGGGTTCAAAGAAGGACTGCAAGGCCGGGCACTCGGAAACGCGCCCGAGATACTACTCACGACACTCAAGAAGGTGGGAGACAACTCCCTGCCGCTCCGCGTGCGGCTCGGCGAAGCGGAGGCCGTGGCCGAGGCGATCAAAGACCTCAGCAAGGGCGACCTTGAGCTCGTGCGGCTATTCGGTGAAGTGAAAGCGCCGGCGTGTGTGCCGGCCCTGTTGCAAGTCGCAAGCACGGCGAAAGACGAAAAAGTGCGCGCGGCGGCGCTCGCCTCGCTGGGGCAGTACGATGACCGCCAAATCGCGCCGCGGCTGGTGGAAATTTACGCGCAGCTGCCGGAAGTACTCCGCCCGCAGGCGGTGAGCGTGCTCGCTTCGCGCGCGGCGTCGAGTTCTGTGCTCCTCGACGCGGTAGCCGCTGGGAAAATCGAGAAAAAGGATGTGCCGGTTGCCACGGTGCGCCTGTTGCTGGCTCAGGGGAACGCAGCCAACGCGAAACGCGTGACGGAGCTTTGGGGCGATGCGGTCGCCAGCGCGGCGGGCGCGATCGAAAAGGAACGAACCCGGCTCACTGGCGTGCTTGGCGGCGGCTCAGGCGATCCGTACCACGGCAAGGAGCTGTTCACGAAGAGCTGCGGCAAGTGCCACCAGCTGTACGGACAAGGGGGCGAAGTGGGGCCCGATCTTACGAGCTACCAGCGCGAGAACGTCGAGCGAATGCTCATGAGCGTCGTGAATCCGTCGGCCGAAATTCGCGAAGGTTTCGAAACGTTCCTCGTACAAACGAGCGACGGTCGCACGCTCACCGGCTTCCTGGCCGATCAGGATAACCAGGTCGTTTCGCTCCGCACGGCCGAAGGACAAACCATCACGGTGCCCCGCGATGACATGGAAACCTTCCGCGCCACCGGCCAATCGCTCATGCCAGAAGGGCTATTAAAGGAACTCACCGACGCCGACGTGCGCGACCTCTTCGCCTATTTACGTGCCTCGCAGCCGCTGGCAAATTAGGCGGACGGGGAAGGAAGCGCAAGGGCGAAAGTCGCGAAGGCGCAGAGAAGGCGAAAGAGGATCGCGAAAGCCCGAAAGGGCGAAAACACGAAAAATACAAAAGAAATTTGGTTTGTGTTCTCAGCGTCTTCGCGCCTCGGCGTCCTGGCGTTTCTCCCCGTCTTTGATTTGGCATTCTTTCGCGTTTTCGCCCTTTCGGGCTTTCGCGATAAGACTCCCTTCGGAAATGGCGTTTACTTCTTCTCCGTCTGCGGCGGTGAAGGCTTCACCTTCCAATGTTCGTCGAAGAAATCGGCGGCGACAATCTTGCCGGGCCACTGGTCGTTGGGGGCGGTCGTCACGTCGATGAGGGCCCAATCGGGCAAGTGCGGGTTCTGTAGCGAGTTGTTCTTGTCGTGCGCCTCGCGGAACGTGGGCCCGCTGTTGAGCACCACGTACCTCACCTTGGGCTCGCGGGCCGTGAGCGGGTTCGGGTAAACGAGCGCCGGCACGTGCGTGGCGGCCGGGAATTTCCACGCGGTTACGCCCACTTCCGGTTCCGTCCACGTGAGCGGCAGCTGCGGCAGCACCTTGGCGATAAGCGAATTCGACTGCGGATCGCCCCACAGTACGAGATGATATTGCTTGATATCCTCGGGCGTCACGTCGGTATCGTTCTTCACTCGCACGTCGCCGCGAAACACAGCCTTCCAGCGGGCAATCTGGTGGGCCAGTTCGAAATCGACCCATTGCTGAATCTCGGGATGAGCGCACTTGCCCGTGCCGCGCACAAACAGGAACGGCTCCATAAACGCGTCATCGATCGGCCCCTGCCGGCCGGGAATTTTCGCATGCAATCCGCTCGGCGGGCCATCGTTTGTGAGCGCCCATTTGCCATCGGTCTTCGCGAGCAAGGGAATGCGTGGCGATTGTGGCCCCGGCACCGAAAGGCTTTGGCCGTCGATCACCAGCGTGTACGCCGGAAGTGTCGCCGACACGGGCGGAAACAGCTGCAGGAGACGAATGTTTTTTGTAGTTACTTCGAAACGATCGGGAAAAAGAATGTTTTTCGTGGTCGCTTCCACACGATCAGGCGCGACGGCCTTCGCCTCGACGCGGCTATCTTTCCAGTGCTCTTCGAGCCCAAGCAGATGCACCCAACCGGCGCCGGAATAGCGCAGCGTGCGAGTTTGAAAATGTACTTCCTCGGGCAGCGGGCTTCGGCCTTTCGCGACCGCGTCGCCGAGCAGCGACATGACTTCCTTGAGCGATTCCGGGTGATACTTGTGCTCGGTGCCCGGGCCGAGAATGTGCTTGAGCTCGCGGCCCTCAGCTTTGAACGCGCCCTCCATCACGCGGGCCGCCTGAATCTGACCGTCCTTCTCGCCGCTGTAAGCCACCACCGGCACATTGAACAGGTTCCGCGTGTAGCAGGGAACGTCGTACAAACCCCACAGCGTTTGCTCATAGGCGGGGCCGTAATCGGTCGGCTTCCACTTCATGAACTGGGCCGTTTCGCTGAAGCCCGCGCCGGGAGCCACGGCGCACCAGTGGTCGGTGTAATGAGCGCCAATGTGCCACGTGCCGGCACCGCCCATCGAGAAGCCCATGAGCACGATGCGGTTGGGGTCGATCTTGTACTGCTGCTGTACGTGGGCCAGGGCCTCGAGCGCATCGACCTCGCCGGCACTCTTCCAGCCGATACATTGCCGGCCGAACGGATGGAGCACGATGGCGCCTGGCGGCGCGATCTGGCCCGCGTTGTGCAATCGCTCCGCGAGGAAATGCATGTCGGTGGTTTTCTCGCCGCGGCCGTGCAGAAAGATGTAGAGCGGACACGGCTTCTCGAAATCGTGATTCGCGGGAATCACGAGTCCATACGGTTGGCACGAGCCGTCGATCGGCGAGCGATAGCCGCGCACCACGAGGCCCGTTTGCTTCGTCCACGAGGGCGCCGCAGCCTCCTTCTCCTTGAGCCGCTCGCCGGCAAGCTTCAAGAGCTCATCGGCCTTGGCGATGTCTTTCTCGGTGTAGAACTCATCGAGGTCGAGCGCATACTCGACCGCCTTCAGGAGCACCTCGATATCGGCCAAATTCTGGAACGTCTCTTCCTTGGGCAGCGCTGCCCGCAATTCGGCCGCAGCTTTCGCCAGCCGCGCCTTCTCGGCCTCGGGAATCTTAATGCCCTGCGCCGGCACCGTACGGGCAATGGGCGCGTAAGGCGCCGCGGAAACGTCCGACGCGAAGAGCGCAACGAAAGAGAGCGCGAGAAAGCGAGCCAGCATGATGGTTCTCTCGGCAGGTGGGATGTTTCGGCAGGAGAGGACGGACCTCGTCAGCATACCCCATGGGGTTACAGCCTTACCACCAAATTCCCGCTCACCCGGCGAATGAGCCGGCGGAGTTCGAGGGCACTCACCGTCGCGAGCACCTGTGAAACGGCGAGGCCCGTGGCGGCAACTACGTCGTCGAGGCTGGTCGCCGAAGTGTCAATCGCATCGAGCACCTGCCGCTCGATTTCGTTCAGCAACACCTCGGCCGGATGATGAATGGCTTTCCCGTCGGGCTGCGGCACCGCTTCGACGAGGTGGCCCAAGTGCTCGAGCACGTCGTCGACGCTCTCCACGAGCCGGGCCCCGTCGCGAATGAGCTGGTGGCACCCGCGGGCCACCGGCGTATCGATTCGGCCGGGCACCGCGAACACTTCGCGGTTCTGCTCCATTGCCAGTCGAGCGGTAATGAGCGCCCCTGATCGCTGGGCCGCCTCGACGACAATTACGCCCAGCGAAAGCCCGCTGATGATGCGGTTCCGCTGCGGGAACACGCCGGCGAGTGGCTGATTGTAGGGCGGCATTTCGCTCAAGAGGGCCCCGGCCTCGGTCACCAGCCGGGCCAGCTCGCCATGCTCTGGCGGATAGATATGCAGAACGCCGCTGCCCAGCACGGCGAGGGTCCGTCCGCCGGCCGCGAGCGCCCCGCGGTGGGCGGCGCCGTCGATGCCGCGGGCCAGACCGCTCACAATGGTGAGGCCGGCCCGAGCCAGCCCGGCGGCCAGTCGCTCGGCCTGCTGCAATCCGTAGGGAGTGGCGTGACGGGTGCCCACAATGGCCACGGCCAGGGCATCGCGGGGGAGAATCGTTCCCTTGGCATAGAGCACGCCCGGCGGATCGGGAATCTCCTTCAGCGCCCGGGGGTACTCGGGCTCGGTTTCCAGCAGCGTGGCCACGCCGTTCTCGCGGCAAATTCGCAGCTCGGCCACGGCATCGGCCGTCGTCCGCGAGGCCACGATTTTTTGCACGAGCTTCGGGCCAATGCCGGGCGTACTTCGCAGGTCGCTCGGCGCGGCGGCCAGAATGCCGGCCGGCGTACCGAATCGTTCGAGGAGCACTTTCCGCAGTCGCGGCCCCACGCCGTCGAGGAGCGAAACCTGAACCGCAGCCACGAGCTCGGGCGGGAAATCGTGGTCGGCAGGGAAGGGGAGGAGAGCCGACATAGGGGAGGCCGTCACTTATTGACCAAAGCTAGCAAAACCGCTCATAGGCCGCATAAACCACCCAATAGGGTAAGCGGCGGCGCGAAAAGAGCCAACTAGGAGACGGCCCCGGGTGCCAACCACCTCGGACATCATCCACTGTAAGCCATTGTCATCAAGAGGTTTATGGCGTCCGGCCAACCCAAAACCGGACAAAAGGCGAATTCCCGCGGGCCCCTTCACCTGCCCTTTACCGGCAATTCAAGGGTGAGGATAATTTAACAGTCGGGGCGCGGCTGCTCCTGCCGGCCCCAGAATGGACCTTCAAGAACGGCGGATACTCACCGCTGGTGTGTGATCGAGGCGCGTGGTTCTTCTTTGTTGCCTGTCGTCCCCTGCGGCATGGAAGTCGCAATTGCTTCGCGGGCCGACCTACTGCCGAGTCTATGTCCCGTCGCGAACATCTTGCCTGCCTGCGTAAAGCTGCGCCAGCCATATTGCCGTCGCTTTTGCTTTGCGATTTCGGCAACCTCGAGCGGGAAATTGGGCTGTTGGAAGAGGCCGGGGTGCCGGGCCTGCATCTCGACGTAATGGACGGCGTTTTCGTGCCGAATTTCACCTACGGCATGACGATTGTTGAGGCCATTCGCAAGCTCACCAGCCTGCCGCTCGACGTGCACCTGATGATGGTAAACCCCGGGAAATACGTCGAACAATTCGTCGCCGCCGGGGCCGATCTCATCACCTTCCACGTAGAAGCCGAGCCCGAACCGCGGCCCGTGCTCGAAAAGATTCGCCAGCTCGGGGCCGGGGCCGGAATCGCCCTGAACCCGGCCACTCCCCTCGAACGCATTCACGGTTGCCTCGACGTCGCCGACGTCGTGCTCGTCATGAGCGTAACGGCCGGCTTTGGCGGGCAATCGTTCAACCCTGTAGCCCTCGAAAAACTAGCCCGGGTGCGCAAGTGCGCCGGCCCGGATGTGCTTTTAGAAGTCGATGGCGGCGTGAACCAAGAGACCATCGCCCGGTGTGCCCAAGCAGGCGCCGAGCTGTTCGTGGTCGGTTCCGCCATTTTCCGTGCCCCGGCCTATGGCCAGGCGGTGCGGGATCTCGCCGAAACGGCGGCCCTCCCTACCTCGTGAGAACTGTATGTTACGCCTGATTTTGGTCCGTCCAGGAACTTCCGATTTCGACGAGCAGGGCCGCATTAAGGGCACGCTCGATGTGCCGCTCAACCAGCACGGCTGCGACCAGGCCGCCAAAGCGGCCGCGGAAATCGCGACCATTGAGCTCGACGCCATTTACAGCTCGCCTTGCCAGGTGGCCCAGCAAACGGCCGAAACCCTTGGCAAACAGCAGAAGCTGTCGGTGAAGGTCGTCGAGAAGTTTCAGAACATCGATCATGGCCTCTGGCACGGCAAGCTCATCGAAGAAGTGCGCCAGCGACAGCCGAAGGTGTATCGGCAGTTTCAAGAGCACCCCGAAAGCTGCTGCCCGCCCGACGGCGAGCCCGTAGCCGAAGCGATAACGCGGGTCGACGAAGGACTGACCAAGCTGCTCAAAAAGCACAAGTCGGGCGCGATAGCGATTGTAGCGCCCGAGCCGGTGTTTAGCCTGATTCGCGCGCTCCTGCATCACGCGCAAGATTTAGGCGACCTCTGGAAGGCCGAGTGCCAGTGCGGCACATGGGAAGCGATTGAACTGAACGGCCAAGCGCCGGTTGCCGCCTCGAGCACCATGATTTGGCGCGGCCAGCCCGTGGCGAAGCGGTAGGCGGAGGAGGAGTGAGAGGTGAGTGGTGATTGGTAAATCACTCACGCAGAAATCTCTTTCGCTCGACGTTCTTTACCACTCACCAGTCACCTCTCACCAATCACGTCTTCTTTCCCTTCTACTCGTCCTTGGCCTTCAGCATCGGCGTGAGCATGGGCGTGTAGCCGAACACTTCTTCCGGCTTGAAGTAGAGGCCAATCTCGCGGGCCGAGGCCTCGGGGCCGTCGGAGGCGTGCACGAGATTCATTTGCCGGCTGGCCGAGAAGTCGCCGCGAATGGTGCCGGCCGCCGCCTTCAAACCGCTCGTCGCGCCGAGCATCTCCCGCACCACGCGAATCACTTCCAGCCCTTCCACCACGAGGGCCAGAATGGGCGACGCCGTAATGAACGCCTCGAGGCCCGGGTAAAACGGCTTGCTCACGTGCTCGGCGTAATGCTTCTTCGCCAGCTCCGGCGTAACCTTCAGCATTTTCGCGGCGATGATATTGAGCCCCTTCTCTTCGAAGCGGGTAACAATGCGGCCCATGAGGCGTCGTTCGACGCAGTCGGGCTTGAGCAGTACAAGGGTGCGTTCCATGACAAAACTCCCGGCGAAAGTGATGGCTTATTGAATTTGTAAGCCGGCAATTCTAGCGGAATGGCGTGAGTTCGCCAAAGGGAGCAGGGGACTCTATTCACTCTTCCGAAGCCCACGGAGTACTCTCCGTGGGAAGAGCCGCGAGAAAGGTTGCTCATCGCAAACGGGAAGGAACGCCCTTTCGCGGGGCGAAAGGCGAGAACGAAAAACGCCCCGCGCCTCGGGGAGCTAGGGGGCCGAGGAGGCGCGGGGCGCAGGGAGCAAGCAGGCATGTAGTTGCAGTAGATTTCTCCTGAAAGCCGGGTGCGTTGTTTCGGGTGACTCAATCGCCCCACACCTGGCTTAGCGTAGAACCGCGCGAAATGTTACGCGCCTCCAAAAAGGTTTTCTTTACCGCGAAGCGGTTGCATTCCACAGCCAAGGGTCGCCGCCCTTCGCGGCGCAGTCCAGGTACCGGCGTGGTGCCCAAGATGAGACGTTGATACGGCCCGTTTCTCAATCCTTTGCGAGCCGCGCGGATGGCAATCACGGGAGTGGAACGATTTCCACCAAACCACTCGGAACCACTTCGACCACCAGCTTGTGCCCCGCCAACAGACGCATCCCCACGAGCGGCTCATGCCCAACGGCCGACACCAGTACCCTCCGCCAAGTGCCGCCCCAAGATACTTCCGCCGCAAAGATATCAAACTGAGAACCGTTCTTTCGGCCAGAACGGCGGTACCGCCCGACTCTCGAACGAGGCCCAAGGCCGCCACCGTCGCGGTCGGTAGTGTCAGAGCTGACGTGAAACCGGTGTCGACAATTGCCTCCACGGATTCGACCCCATCCGGCCCTTGAACCTCGAGGCGCACGATCGCTTCGTGACGGGCATTCACGACGCCCTGAATCACTGCGCCGCTCCCATCTTGTACGTCGTGGGGTAGCCCGCGCGCATGAGCCAGATATCGGCCGCCGGTTTCCGCGCACGCAAACGGGCCACCACAGCATAGTCGTCCACGTCTAATTCGTAATCGCCCGTCTCGACATCGATGGCGACGAATTTCCCCTCGTCGTCCGGTCGTAGCGCCGGTCGCACTTGTTGGTCGAAGAGATCTCCCCGCAGACGCGCCAATTCATCGAGCGTGCGGCGGGGATTGATGGTGGACACGGCAATTCCTCCAATTCGAATGGGTGACTCTAAATTATATCGCACCCGGCGGCTTTGCAGGAGAAAATCTACCCGGATATGCCTGAGAACCTTGTTGGCCAGCGAACACGGCGAAGATCGCGAAATGCACTCCGGTCGCTCACGCTCCCGGCTCGGGGTCACCGGGCGCCCGTCGTCGACGACGGGCGCTAAGCATTTCTGTCGCCCCTTCACCCACTCACCTTGGAATCCCTATTCGCGTCCGACTTTCGCACTCCGCTGTGAGCGTTCACTTTCAGCCTCCTCATCCCGCCCCTTAATCAGCGCTACGAGCTCGTGCGAGGAGAGCTTGCCGGCCTGGTCGGTGCCGTCGAGCACGTTGGAAACGAGCGTGCGCTTCTCGCCGTGCAGCGCGAGAATTTGCTCTTCGATGGTGTCTTTCGCGACGAGCCGATACACGGTGACCGGCCGTGTTTGGCCAATGCGGTGCGCGCGGTCGGTCGCCTGATCTTCCACGGCCGGGTTCCACCAGGGGTCCATGTGAATCACGTAGTCGGCCGCGGTGAGGTTGAGGCCCGTGCCGCCGGCCTTGAGCGAAATGAGGAACAAGTCGCCCTCCCCGCGCTGGAAGGCGTCGACCCGCACCTCGCGCTCCTTCGCCGGCGTTTGGCCGTCGAGGTAGAGATACTTGATGCCCCGGGCATCGAGGGCCGCGCGAATGAGCGTGAGATGCTGCACGAACTGGCTGAACACGAGCGCGCGATGGTTGCCCTCGCGCAGCTCGTCGACGATTTCCATAAGCAACTCGAGTTTCGCCGAGGTGCCATCCCAACCGGCATCAACGAGTCGCGGATGGCACGCCAACTGCCGCAGCCGCGTGAGGGCCGCGAGCACTTCGAAGCGGCGATCTTCTCCGCCGGGCCCTTCGCCCACGCCGGCAAGCCGCTGCACGATTTCCAGCCGCGCGTTCTCGTAGAGTTCTCGCTCCGGCGCGCTGAACTCGGCGTAACGCACGTTCTCGGTGCGCTCGGGCAATTCATCGAGCACTTCCGATTTCGTCCGCCGCAGAATAAACGGCCGTAAGAGCCGCGAGAGGGCTTTCCGCCGGCCGTGGTCCTTCCCCTTTTCCACCGGTTCGGCGAACTTCTCGCGGAAGCGATCCCAGCTGCCGAGGAGGCCTGGGCAAACCGCGCGGAAGATGCTCCAGAGCTCGCCGAGATGATTCTCCAGCGGCGTGCCCGTGAGCGCGAGCCGCCACTTGGCCTCGAGCTGCCGCACGGCCTGCGCCGTTTTCGTAACGCTGTTCTTCACCTTCTGGGCTTCATCGAGCACGAGCGTGCCCCACGGTACTTTCGCGAGCTTCTCGACGTCGCGCAAGAGAAGCCCGTAGCTGATAACCACGAGGTCGCCCTCGCCGAGCTTCTCGAGCACTTCGGCGCGATCGGTCTCGCGGTAGAGAATCGGCCGTAGCGTGGGCGCGAACTTCTGCGTTTCGCGCACCCAGTTGAAACCTACGCTGGTGGGCGCCACCACGAGCGCGGGGCCTTCTTCCATGCGGTCGATGAGGGCGGCCAGCGTTTGCACGGTTTTGCCGAGGCCCATGTCGTCGGCGAGGCAGCCGCCCACACCCCAGGCCGCGAGGCGGCGCAGCCAGCGATAGCCATCGAGCTGGTAATCGCGCAGCTCGGCCGTGAGCGTGATCGGCGGATCGGGATTCAAATCGTGCGCGTTTTGCAGCCGCTCGAGCGTATCTTTCCAGGCCTTGCACGCCTTGAAGAGCGACACATCGTCGACGAGCTCTTCCACCACGGGCACGGCCGTGAAATCGAGCTCGAGGCCGCCACGCGTTTCGTGGACTACGTCGTCGAGCGCTTCGAGCCGTTGGCGGAAGAGCTGGGCCAGCCGCACGAATCGCTGCGGGCCGAGCGATATATAGCGTTGGCCGGCGCGCAGCCCGGCGAGAATGCGCGAGAGCTCGACCTGCTCGCCGTCGATTTCCACGGTGCCGCTGAGGCCGAACCAATCTTTCTTATCGTCGATTTGCACCCGCAGCGCATGCGGGGCGATTTCCCGGCTCACCGTGAGCCGCTCCTTCTCGGGCCACTCGACAATGAGGTCGTCGCCCGTGCGATCGGTGAGAAACGCCACGAGGTCGAGGGCGTCGTTCATGGTGGGCAGTTCCCAGCGCCATGCCCGCACTTCGGGAAAATGGGCCAGGCGGAGTTCATCGGCTATGGCCCGCGCGCGGTTCACTTCTTCCGCGAGATTGCGCACGAGCGTGACGCCCTTGCCTTCGCGAATGGCGGCGATTTCCGCGGCGCCCTGGCCGGGCTCCATTTCCACAGCGTCGGCCGCGGGCCGCACGAGCATTTGCGCCACGAGACCGGTGGCTTGCGGCGTGAGCCGCAAATGAATGCGGCTATCGGCAGGCACGTTCTCGCCCTGCATTTGGTGCGGCAGAGAAACGGGCAAGTGCCGCTGCACCTGCGGCAGACGCGTGAGCAGCTCACCCATCGACTTTTCCGGCACGAAGTTGTGCACCCGCAAGAGGCCGTTGATGAGATCGACCGCACTCGACGACGCCTTCGCCACGTAGAGCCGGCTTCGCTCGCGATCGGCCGCGTAGGCCCCGCACGATTCGTTCCCCGTTTCCACCCACACGCAGTCGCCGGGGCGCTGCCCGTTGATTTGCACCTGCAGCTTGAAGCCCCCTTCCGGCGTTTCGTCGAGGCCGAGGCCCAGGGCGCCTTCGAGCACCTCGATGGGCCGCTCCCAGGTGTCATCCCAAAACACGAGCGGATGGCCGACAAGCAACAGCAGCAGTTCAACTTTCTGCGATTGGCCGTAACCGCTGTACGAGTACGGGCTCCAGTGCGAGCGCGTGGCGTATTCTTGCAAGCGCTTATCGGCACTGGTTGTGGCGAGAGATTTATCGTAGCGGAAGCGATCCCAGGTGAACTTGCGGCCCTTGGTCCAGCGGCCGCCCTTGTTGATCTTCTGCACGTAGGGGTCGATTTCGAGTCCGCCGGCGTTGTATTGGCCGGCGGGCACAATGCGCACGCGCCACACGAGGCGTTCCGAGAGAGGCGCTTCCTTCGTGGCGCTGCGGTCGGCCTCCTGGCGAATGTAGCGGTCGAGCAAATCGAACACGGCCTTGCCGCTGGGCTCGAAGCTGGCTTTGAAGAGCTGAACGTGCAGCGAATCGGTCGGATTGCCGAGTCGAATTTGCAGCTTCCGCAGCGCGGCGTACGTGTGTTTGCACGGCTCGTAGCCCTGGCTATAGGCGCAGGTGCAGCCGCAATCGACCACGGCCGTGGCTACCTGGCGGCCCTGTTCCTGAATTCCTTCCATGCCGAGCGTAACTTTGTACGGCTTGGGCGCCGAACCTTGCACGCTGAACCGGAGCTCGCCCGTTGCTTCATTCCACTTCGCTTCGCCAACGTTCGGCAAATAACGTTCGCCGCGGCGGCGGAGCTCATCCCAATGATCGTTCTGAATGAGCTCATTAATGGAATCGAGAAATTCCTGCAAATGCTGGTGCGGCGGCGGGGGGAGGGCGGCAAGTCGCTTGGCCATGAGGTTCCTTCCTGCCGGTAGCAAATCTACCGCCAGCTGTGGGGGCGAAACCAATCCGTGGCGGGTAGCCGGCCGTTCTTCATAGCCCTCACGCTCCGCCGTGAGGAAAGCTTTCCTCGGCGACGAGCGAGCAGGCCACGCGAATGCATACTGACCGGGCACCCGTGGGCGACCTATCAACGTAACCCATTCGTTTTCCGCGGGAAAGTCGAATTGGCTCCTGGACCGGGGGCTTGATACTGCTAACCGCAAGCCGCTTCGCGGTTTAGAATTCCTCGTGGCCCTCACGCCCCGCCGTGAGGAAAGCTTTGCCATTCGGCGGGGTCCTGGTGTGTCGCCCAAATGCCACCGCCAGCCACCCGTCGTCTTTCGCTCCGCGAAAGAACGCCCTTTCGCGGAGCGAAAGGCGGCTATCGGTCCCGCGAACCCGCCCTTGCCCCGAGGTGTCTCCTTATTGGTACTGGCGGAAACGCAGTCAAACGGCCTAGGAAACGAGACGATTCCGCAAATCCCCTTGCACCCTTTGCGGCACGGGAGCATATGATAGGAATAGGCGGGCAGCCAAGGTGCGCCCGCGGCGGATCGGTTCCCACTCGTTCGATACCAGGGAGGTTTGTGGTTTGAAACAACGCGATGGCTTTCAGACGGTTGCCCGTGAAGAGGCCGTTCTGGCCCGGGTAATTCTCCCCTCCGATCCGCTGGAAGATGAGCCGCTCGACGAGCTTCGCGGCCTGGCCAAAACGGCGGGCGCGACAGTGGTCGCCGGATTGACGCAGCGCCGCGAAACGCCCGACACCAGCACCTTTCTCGGTTCCGGCAAGGTGGCCGAGCTCAAGCAGCTGTGCGAAGCCCACGACGCCGACGTCGTGCTCTTCGATAACGAGCTCTCGCCCGCTCAGAACCGCAACCTCGAAAAAGAGGTGGGGCGTAAGGTCATCGACCGCGCCGAGCTCATTCTCGATATTTTCGCCACGCACGCGCAAACGGCCGAAGCCCGCTTGCAGGTGGAGCTGGCGCAGCTGGAGTACAGCCTGCCGCGCCTGAAGCGCATGTGGACCCACTTGTCGCGTATCAAAATGGGCATTGGCATGCGTGGCCCTGGTGAAAAGCAGCTCGAAGTCGACCGCCGGCTCGCCGAGAAGCGTATTCACGATTTGCGCGAAGAGCTCCGCGGCATTGAGCGCCGTAAAGAGCAGCAGGTGGCCGCGCGACACGATCACATGACCGTTTCGCTCGTAGGCTACACGAACGCCGGCAAGAGCACGCTCATGAACGCGCTCACCGGCGCCGGCGTGCTCGCGGCCGATAAGCTCTTCGCCACCCTCGATACCCGCACGCGCCGCTGGATGCTGCCGAACTGGGGCCCCGTGCTGCTCTCCGATACGGTCGGTTTCATTCGCAACTTGCCGCACGGGCTGGTGGCCAGCTTTAAAGCGACGCTCGAGGAAGCTCGGCAAACCGATTTGCTGCTGCACGTGGCCGATGCCTCGAATCCGGCCGTGTTCGAGCAAATCGCCGCCGTGTACAAGGTGCTCGAAGAGATCGGCCTGCATTCGAAAGACGCCCTCCTCGCGCTCAACAAGATCGACGTGGGCGACGCGCCGGAGCGAGTCACGTCGCTCCTGGCCCGCTTCCCGCACGCCATTCCCATTAGTGCGAAGAAGGGCACAGGCCTCGCGCAGCTGGGCGCGGCCGTGGGCGAGGCGCTCAGCCGCACGTTCGTCGATCTCGACGTGGAAACGAGCGTGCAAGACGGCTGGCTCATGGCCTACCTTGCGGCGCACGGCGAAGTCATGTCGCGCACCTTCCACGAGAACCGCGTGGTGCTGCATTGCCGCATTCCGCAGAAATTCCTCGGCCGCGTGCGCGACTCGGGCGCGAACGTGAAGCAGCACGAGCGCACGATTCCCAGCACGAACGGTAACGGCCACGTGGAAGCGCTGTTTCCGGAACGCGAAGCTTCGTGAAGCATGCCGAAATCCGAATGACGAATGACTAAGGAATGACGAAGCACGAATGAAGAAACGTGCAGGGAAACCTTCGCTCATTGAGTTTTCGGATTTCGTGCTTCCTTAGACATTCGTCATTCGGTCATTCGGACTTACCCCGCCGAGCACCATTGATTCCCCGAGAGCCGAATGTCGCGTCGTTCTCTGCGTGCTAAACGAGGCATCATCACCGGGGCTTCCAGCGGCATTGGCTGGGCCCTCGCCTTAGAGCTGGCTCGCTCCGGCGCGAGGCTCATTGTCACGGCCCGCCGCGCCGAACGCTGTGAGGCGCTCGTGGCCGAGATTCAAAAGCTCGGCGGCGAAGCATTCTCGGTGCCCGGCGATATTGTCGAGGCCGCTCTCCGCGAGCAGCTTCTTGCTACGGTCGGCGAACGCTTCGGCGGCCTCGACTTTCTCGTGAACAACGCCGGCATTGGGGCGGTGGGGCCGTTCGCCGAAGCCACGCCAGAACGGTTGCGACAGGTAATGGAAGTGAACTTCTTCGCGCCCGCCGAGCTCCTGCGCGCGGCCCTGCCGCTGTTGCGGGCGGGCGATGCGCCGATCATCGTTAACGTCTCGTCGGTGCTGGGCCATCGCGCGGTGCCGAACAAATCGGAATACTGCGCCAGCAAGTTCGCGCTGCATGGTTTGAGCGACGCCATTCGCGCCGAGCTCGTGCGCGAGAAGATCGACCTCCTTCTCGTCAGCCCCAGCACCACGAGTACCGAGTTCTTCGACCACGCGCTCGATCATCCCGGTCAAGCCGCCTGGACAAATTCGCGGGCGTCTTCCTCCGAGTACGTCGCCCGCTGCACGGCGCGGGCCATGGAGGCCGGCCGCCACGAAATTATTCTCACCGCCGGCGGTAAGTTGCTCGTGTGGCTCGACCGCCTCTGCCCCCCGCTCGCCAACTGGCTCATTGCGAAGTATGGGCAAGGGAAAATGACGTGAAGGGAGAAGGGTGAAAGTGGGAACCTCGAATCCGTTGCCTTTTTTCACCCCTCACCCTTCTCACTTCACCCTTCCGGCGTCTCCCTTCACACCTCGCCTTTTTCTGGTAAAAAGGTTGGTTTCTATACCAACGTAACCTCGGCGAGGAGATTCTGTCATGGCCACGAATGGGAGCCTCAATCGGAAACTGCGCATGGGACTGGTCGGCGGCGGCCAGGGTTCGTTCATTGGCCGAGTGCATGCCACGGCCGCCGTGCTCGATAACCGCGCCGCTCTCGTCGCCGGCGCCCTTTCCAGCGACCCCGCGCGGGCCAAGGCTTCGGCGCCCGATTACGATATCGCTCCCGCCCGCGCGTACGGCTCGGTGAAAGAGCTGATTGAAGGCGAGAAGAAGCTGCCGGCCGACCAGCGGATCGATTTCGTCTCCGTCACCACGCCGAACCACACGCATTACGAGATTGCCAAGGCTGCGGCCGACGCCGGCTTCAACGTCGTCTGCGATAAGCCCCTCACCTTCGATTACGCCCAGGCCGAGCAGCTCGTGGCCGCCGTCGAAAAGTCGGGCGTGGTCTTCGCCGTGTCGCACAATTACACGGGTTACCCGCTCGTGCGGCAGGCCCGCGAAATGATTCAAAGCGGCGAGCTCGGCGAAATTCAGGCGGTGCGGGCGTGCTACATTCAGGGCTGGCTCCGCACGCGGCTCGAGTCGTCGGGCCAGAAGCAGGCCGATTGGCGCACCGACCCGAAGCGCAGCGGCGCGGCCGGCTGCTTCGGCGACATTGCCACGCACGCCTACAACCTCGGCCGCTACATGACGGGCCTCTTGCCGAGCGAAATTAGCTGCGTGCTGAAAACGTTCGAACCGGGCCGCGCCCTCGATGACTACGGCACCGCGCTGATCAAGTATTCGAACGGCGGCCTCGGCACGGTTACCGCCTCCCAAATTTCTCATGGCCGCGAGAACGATCTCTCAATCGAGATCGACGGCACCAAGGCCGCCCTGCAGTGGCGGCAGGAGGAGCCGAACGTGCTTGTCGTGCGGCAGAACGGCGAGCCGCACAAGCTCTACACGCGCGACCCCAACGCGCCGTTCATGAACGCCTCCGGCAAGGCCGCCTGTCGCCTGCCGAGCGGCCATCCCGAGGCCTTCTTCGAAGCCTTTGCCAACGTCTACCGCGCCGCCTACGACAACATGATTCTGCGGGCGGAAGGCAAGAAGTTCGAAACCGTGAACACGATCTTCCCCAACGTGTACGACGGCGCCGAAGGGATGATGTTCATCGAGCAGTCCGTCGCCTCCAGCCGCGAAGGCGGCAAGTGGCTGCCGATGAAGTATGAGAAGGCGAGGAAGTAGGGCGGGCCGGCGTAGTTTTCGCCGCGAAGCGGCGTTCGTTCGTAGCCAGGGGCATGTACCCACGCCCCTGGTTGACGAAGCAGAGCAACCATTGAATTCCGTCCCGAAGGGGCGTTCGTAATTTGAATCTCGTCGTCCCGTCGATTCGCGCGCGGCGCCCCCGATCCGAACGCCACTCCGGGGCCAAGAGTTGGTTTTTTGGGGGATACGGATCCCGGGGCGGCCACCGCCCCGGGCTACGAACACGCGCCACTCCGTGGCGAAGACAGATGCGCGGGTACGAAGAATGGGCTATCCTGATCGCGTGTGTTGCTCGCTGATCTCAAGGACCCCTTTCGGAGTTACACTATGCCCTCGTCGTATACTTGTCTCCGTTACCACTTGATCTGGAGCACGAAACATCGCGAGCCGCTGCTCACGGATGAAGTTCGCGACCGTCTCTTTGCGTACATCGGTGGCATCTTGCGTAACCACAATGGCGTTCTGCTCGCCGCAGGTGGGATGCCCGATCATGTTCATCTCTTGGCAGATATCAGCAAGCAGCAGGCGGTGGCCGATGCGGCGTGTATTATCAAGTCGACGTCATCAGCCTGGATTCACGAGACGTTTGCCGATCTCCGTGGATTTGCCTGGCAGACCGGGTACGGCGCCTTTACGGTGAGCTACTCCGGCGTGCCTGCGGTAAAGCAATACCTCGCCCATCAAGCTGAACACCATCGCGTGCGCTCGTTTCAGGAAGAATTCCTCGAGTTCCTCCAGCGACACGAGGTCGAGTATGACGAGCGATATTTGTGGGAGTGAGGCTCCCGTTTTTGGTTGTCGCCACGGAGTGGCGTGAGTTCGTAGCCAGGGGCGTGTACCCACGCCCCTGGTTGGCGATGCGAGAAACATGGCATTTCGTCCCGGAGGGGCGCTCGTAATTTGACGCCCGCGGGGCATTGATTCGCGCTCGGCGCCGACGATCCGAACGCCCCTCCGGGGCGAAGAGATTGGTTTTCTGGATACACGGAACCCCGGGGCGGCGGCCGCCCCGGGCTACGAACGTACGCCATTCCATGGCGAGGAGTCGTGCATGTCCCGCGCTCAGAAAAAATCTGGGCTCGACTCTCTAAGACCGTAGCCACGGCCAACACAGAGCCGCGCACGCAGCGATGTACTCATCGCGCAGTAAGCGTCCCCGGGCATTCTGCCCGGATCGCGGCGGAGAAACAGGAGGACGCGAAGCGTCGGGAGGCGACATTCCCACGCGAAGCATGGGAACGAGAAACGAGAAAAATGCGAAGAGCCGCGCCTTTTTTTTGGGCGCGGCTCTTGTGATTTACCGTTAGATGCGTCCCTACGCCGCCTTCGCCGGCCGGTGCGTTTGCTGTGCCGCGCAAAACTGCGCGATCGAGCCCACCACCGTTTCAATCTCCCCCGCGGTAAGCTCCGGGAAATTCGGCAGGCTTAGCACTTCGCGGGCGGCACGCTCGGTGTGCGGTAGGCTGCCGGGGCCGTAGCCGAGATGCTTGTAGCACTGCTGCTCGTGGAGAGGAACAGGGTAATAGACTTCGCTGCCGATGCTGGCCGAAGCGAGATATGCCCGCAGCGCGTCGCGCTGGCCATGCGGCACGCGAATGGTGAACTGGTTCCACACGTGCGTGCATTCGGGCCGCGTGACCGGCAGCGTCATCGCCCGGTCGATTTTTTGCATGTCGAACAGCGTGGCGTAGCGAGCGGCGTTTTCCTGGCGGGCCGCCGTCCAGCGAGCAAGGTGCGGCAGCTTCACGTTGAGCACGGCCGCTTGGAACGCATCGAGCCGGCTATTGATGCCGATTTCCTGGTGGTAGTACCGCGGCTCCATGCCGTGTACGCGCAACAATCGCAGGCGAGCCGCGAGCTCGTCGCTTTGCGTGGTGAGCATGCCGCCGTCGCCCATGCCGCCGAGGTTCTTTGTCGGGTAAAAGCTGAGGCAGGCCATGTCGCCGAGCGAGCCGGCCGGCCGGCTGCGATGTTTCGCGCCGATCGCCTGGCAAGCGTCTTCTATCACACAGAGCTTGCGTTTCGCGGCGATGTGCCCCAGGGCATCCATATCGGCGCACTGGCCGAAGAGGTGCACGGGAATGATGGCCTTCGTGGCCGGCGTAATCGCCCGCTCCACGGCGGCCGGATCGACGTTGTACGTTTCGGGGTCGATATCGGCGAACACCACCTTCGCGCCGAGGCGCGAAACGGCGCTCGCCGTGGCGAAGAACGTGAAGCTCGGCAGAATCACTTCGTCGCCGGCGCCCACATTCGCGGCCATGAGGGCCAAGAGCAGGGCATCGCTGCCCGACGCGCAGGCAATGGCGTGCTTCACGTCGCACAGTTCGGCGATCGACGTCTCGAGCCGCTTCACTTCGGGCCCGAGAATGAATTGACCCGAGCGGCACACCTGGGCCAGCGCGGCCACCAGCTCGCCATGCAACGGTTCATGCTCGCGGTGCAGGTCGAGGAGCGGAACAGGGTTACGTTTATCGGCGGCGCCGGCGGCGTTGGTCATGTTTCTCATCCCTGAGATTGTGCCGCCCACCGGCCTTCTCCGAAGGCCGAGGTCGCGCGGGCGAGCGGCGGTGTCGTCGAAAGGTTGCGACCCCCAGCGGGCCGGAGTGTAGAGAGCGCGTGCCGCGAAGGCAAGGCGGATGGGGAGGCCGTGCTAGCAGGAGGAAAGGCGGGCGAAGGAAACGCAAGGATGCAAAGGCGCAGAGACGCCAGGAAAAGTGAATTTTGCGAGCGGGGACCCCGCGAAAGTCCCCCGAGCCACTTAATTTTACAGAATTCGCCGCTACTTCTTCTCCGGCGTTTCGGGTTTCGCTTCCGCTTTCACGTCGGGGTTCTTCGAGATGCGGCCGAAGAGAGCGCCGCCGTGAGTGTCGTGCGTCCAGGTGCCGGCGTAACGCTCGCCGTCGATCACCACGCGGGCACTGAACGTGCCGAGGCCCCAAATGGCCACTTTGTCGAGCGTGATGACCGGCGTGTTGCCCGCCCACTTCACCTCGAGCGGCATGGGCACCGTCATGTCCTTGTCGCCGTATTTGATGCGGGCCGTAATCATCCAGAGGTCGCCGGTGGGCAGCTTCGTGGCGCTCTTGATTTCGTAGCGGTCGGGGTTCGTTTTGCCGGCGTCTTTCGCGTCGTGCGTCGAGTAGCCTTCGAGCACCACGTTGTTCATCGCCTTCTCGAATTCGGCGAAGAGCGTTTTCTGATCCTTCTGCGCGACCGGCTCCGCCGCGGCCGCGGCCGCCGGCTTTTTCTCTTCGGCCGGCTTGGGCTCGTCGGCGAAAGCCAATGAGGTGAGCGAACCTAGTGCGACGAACACTACGGAGTAAACCAAAAACGTTTCGTGCTTCGTCATTCGGATTTCCTTAGACATTCGTCATTCGTGCTTCGTCATTCCAAACGGACTCCGGTCGCTCACGCTCCCGGCTCGCCGATTACTTCGTCTCCAGCATTCTCCCTAGCGCCACCAGCGACCACTTCGCCACTTCGGGGTCGACCTCAATCACGTTCACTGGCTGCCTGGCGGCGAGGTTCTCGAGGCTCCAGCACAGGTGCGCGAGGTCAATGCGGTACATCGTCGCGCACATGCATACCACCGGCGAGAGAAAATGAATCTCCTGCTCGGGGTGCTCCTGCTTCAATCGATTCACCAGGTGCAGCTCGGTGCCAATCGCCCATTTCGTGCCGGGCGGCGCCTGTTTCACCGTTTCGATGATTTTGCTCGTGCTGCCGGAAACGTCGGCAATGTCGTTCACTTCCTGCGGGCACTCAGGGTGCACGAGAATCTTGATGCCGGGGTGCCGGTCGCGGAAGAGCTTCACGTGGTCGGCCCGAAACATCTGGTGTACCGAGCAATGCCCCTGCCAGAGAATCACGCGGCTTCGCTCAATTGCCTCGCGCGTGCTGCCGCCGAGCTCGGTTTCGTACGGGTTCCACACGGGCATCTCGGCGTTCGTAATGCCCATCTTCAGGGCCGTGTTGCGGCCGAGGTGCTGGTCGGGAAAGAAGAAGACCCGCTTCGTGCGCTTGAACGACCACTCGAGCACGGCTTTGGCGTTGCTCGAGGTGCACACGATGCCGCCATTGCGTCCGCAGAACGCCTTCAGGCTGGCGGCCGAGTTGATGTAGGTGACGGGCGTCACGTCGCTCGTATCAATCACTTCGCCGAGTTCTTCCCAGCAGGCCTCCACTTGTTCGATGCCCGCCATGTCGGCCATTGAGCAGCCGGCGGCCATATCGGGGAGCACTACCGTCACGCGCTCGCCGTTGCGCTCGGCGAGCTTTTGGGGGCTGTTGGCGACGATGTCGGCCGTTTCGGCCATGAAGTGCACGCCGCAGAAAACGATGTAGCGGCAGTCGTGGCTCTCGGCCGCCATTTTCGAAAGCTGGTAGCTGTCGCCGCGCAGGTCGGAGCGCGCGATGACTTCGTCTTGCTGGTAGTGATGCCCGAGAATCAAGAGCCGCGAACCCAACTCGCGGCGCACCTTCTCAATGCGGCGAATCAGTTCTTCGTTACCCAACGACTTGTACGGCGCCAGCTCGAACTTCGGCGCCTCCAGCAAAGATGTGCTCATACCCACATTATACGCCTACGGCCGGTCGAACGGGTCGGGCGCCCGGCGGTCGATGAATGCGGCCGAACACACGAACACGAAAGCGGCCGCCTGCGCTGTAGTGCTCATGAAATGCACGATCCAAAAAAGCCACGAACGAATGCCGCCAGGGTCGCGGAACAAACTGCTAATCAAGGAGTTGGCGATCCAGGTCCCGAAGACACTCACGACGATCAAAATCACGGCGGCCAAGATCGACATCGCGGCCTTGGGCGACCGCGACCAGCCCATAATTGCAATGGCGGCGGCGATAGCGAGCGAAAGCCAAAACGGCGCCGCCAGAAAAGCGTTGGAAATCATGTACGAGGCGCGTGTCGTATCCATAAAACACCCTCCGGGGCCCAATTTCGGTGGGAAGCGGCGTAGTCGTAGCTGCTCACCCGCATCTCTCGGCTGATTCTCAGCCCGCCGCAAGCGCCCGTCAATCTGCGGAATGCGGCAAACAGCAAGTGCACGACGAGAGATCCGCCGTCACGGTGGGTGATATCATAATGATTACATAAGAAATTATCAAAAATTGGACTAATCCTGTCGGTATGTGTCGTCAGTTTGCCATACAGAAGGTGTAGGGCAATCGCAGTGGTTGCTCAACAACTTTCAAACACACCCGAATCCAGGAGCTTCAGTCATGTTGCGTAAACTTTCGCTCGCCGCCGTTGTTGCCGCCTCGCTCTTCGCGTCGTTCGCTTCGGTCGGCCAGGCCCAGGCCGGCGACTGCCACCCGCAACCCTATCGCTGTGGCACAAGCGTGAGCTACGACTGCTCGTGGGACGACTACCACTGCACAATTTACTGTGTTTACGTGTTCGATTGCCACTGTGGCCGCTGGAAGCCGTTTCGCCAGTGCGGCTCGCTGTGCGAAGCCCAACGCCTTGCGAACCTGCTGCGGGCCAGCGGCTACAACTGCACGGTTCAGGCCCTGTAGTTCCGGCAATTCGAGGAGCGCGAAACGATGAATCGTTCGCCGCCATACATCGCCGGCCTCCGGGCCAGTTGTGCTCGATTCGAGTACGATTGGCCCGGGGGCCGTCGGCATTTTCTCATCGCCTGCCAACCACGGGAAATTTACCGACCGACTCTGTACAATTGAACTTGGCCGGCGGCTCGGGGAACCCAAAGCTCGGCGGGCCATAGCGCCGCGTGAGAACCGGCGTGCGGTTCAAAACCTGCGCGGCCGTACGGGGTTTAAGGATTAAGCCAAAGAGTCGGGCAATGGCGCCGGCGGCTCAAATCAAAACTCGCTTATGTAACGTGGAGTCAGACGCAATGCTCAAGCACGCACAGTGGTTCGTGGCGATCGCCCTCATGGGCCTCGTCGTAACATCGGCCTCGGCCCAAGCCCCTCCGGGCGGCGGTGATCGTGGCCGCGATCGTGGTCGTTTCGGTGGCGGCGGTTTCGGCGGCCCCGGCGGTTTCGATTTCGGTGGCGGCGGCGGCATGGGCCTCTTGCTCCAAGACGACGTTCGCAAAGAGCTCGAAATCGTCGACGAGCAAGTGACCAAGCTCAAGGATATTGGCGACAAGACCCGCGACGAAGTTCGCGCGCTCTTTAGCGGCCTGCGCGACCTGCCGGAAAACGAGCGGGAAGCGAAAATGCAGGAGAATCGCGAGAAGATCACCAAGATTACGGAAGAAGCGCAGAAGAAGGTCGACGAAGTGCTGCTGCCGCACCAGCGTGAGCGGCTCAAGCAAATTCAGGTGCAAACGCAGCTTCGCTTCCGCGGCACGGCCGACGCGTTGAGCTCGAAGGAACTTACCGATGCCCTCGGCCTGACCGAAGACCAGAAGAAGGCCCTCGCCGACAAAGCCAAGGAAGTGCAGAAGGACGTGGACGCTAAGGTCGAGAAGGTTCGCCAGGAAGGCCGCGAGCAAATCCTCAGCGTGCTCACCACCGAACAGCAAGAGAAGTTTAAGAAGCTCATGGGCGAGCCGTTCAAGTTTGAGCCCCGTCAGTTCAATCGTGGACCGGGCGGCGACCGCGGCAATCAGCCGGGCGGCGACCGTGGCACCCAGCCGGGCGGCGGCTCGACGAACCGTCCCGCAACGTAATTTGCTCCAGCGCGAAATACGGGGAGAAAATACAAGCAGCCCGGCCGGCTGATGCGGTCGGGCTGCTTGTTCCTCGACCGGCGGTCGTGCACGCGGCCGCGGAACCGCCTGCGGAAACTTTGCGTTCTGCCGACGGGTACGAGTGAATAGAATAGATTGAAACGGCGGCAGCGAGCTCATGGGCCCGTTCCGCCATGCTGAACGAAATCCTGCCCCGCGATCCCACCTTTATCGGCCGCACACTGCTATGGAAGCCGGCGAAGTATTGCTCCGCAAGGGGCTGCTCGATAAGCGCCAACTGGAGCTCTCGCGGCAAGCGCAGGCCGATACCACGCGGCTGGTTGACGCTGCCGTGAACCTCGGCTTCGTTGACGAAGAAGCGGCCCTCCGCGCCCTCGGCGAAGAGGTGGGACTCGACTTCATCGATCTCGCGGAAACGCCGGTCGATCTCTCGCTTTTGAAGTCGTTCCCGCAGAAGCTCATTCACCGCCAGTCGCTCTTTCCCATTCGCCGTGAGAATGGCCAGTTGGTGGTCGCCACGAGCGATCCGTTCGATCTTTACCCGCTCGACGAAGTGGCCGCGTCAACCGGCCTCGTCGTCTGCCCGGTGCTCGCCGCGCGGCATGAAATTACGCAGCTCATCAAGAAGCACCTCGGGGTGGGCAGCGAAACGGTGGGCGGCCTCATTGAACAGAGCGATGATGAGGAGACCGTCGAGCTCCTCTCCGACCTCGAAACCGACGGTTCCGAGCTCGCGGCCGAAGCCCAGGAAGCCTCGGTGGTGCGGCTCGTGAACGAAATTCTGCTCGAGGCCATTGAATCGCGGGCGAGCGACGTGCACCTCGAATCGCAAGGCGCCGGCATTGTGATTCGCTATCGCATCGACGGGCTCCTCATTCCGCAGCCCGCGCCGCCGGAAATCAACCGCTTTCAGGCCGCCATCATCAGCCGCTTGAAAATCATGGCCCGGCTGAACATTGCCGAGAAGCGACTGCCGCAAGACGGCCGCATCAAGCTCAAGGTGCATGGCCGCGAGGTCGATGTTCGGGTGAGCGTGATTCCCACCATTCACGGTGAAGGCATCGTGCTGCGTATTCTCGACAAGGGCGCGATGAAGTTCGAGCTCCGCTCGCTCGGCATGAGCGAGGCCACGTACAAAACGTTCCACGAGCTCATTCAACTGCCGCACGGCATTGTGCTCGTAACCGGCCCCACCGGCTCGGGTAAAACGACTACGCTCTACTCGGCGCTCATCGAAATCAAAAGCCCCGAGGTGAAAATCGTGACCACCGAAGACCCGGTGGAATACCAGCTCGAGGGCATCAATCAAATTCAGGTTCATCCGAAAATCGGGCTAACGTTCGCGCATGCCCTGCGCAGCATTCTGCGGCACGACCCCGACATTGTGCTCGTGGGCGAAATTCGCGACCTCGAAACGGCCGAGAACGCCATTCAGGCATCGCTCACGGGCCACCTTGTATTCAGCACGCTGCACACGAACGACGCGGCGAGCGCTTTCACGCGGCTCGTCGATATGGGCGTGGAGCCGTTCCTCGTCGCGAGCACCGTGGAAGCGGTGATGGCCCAGCGCCTCGTGCGGGCCCTCTGCGAACACTGCAAGCGGCCGTACACGCCGCGCCGCGAAGATTTGCCGGCCGATTTTCCCTGGGACTCGCTCATGTCGAATGGCCGCCTGCTGTACGAGCCGGTGGGCTGCCGCCGCTGCCGCAATATTGGCTTCAGCGGCCGCATGGGCTTATACGAGCTGCTCGTCAGCACCGACCGCGTGCGTCAGTTGGCCCACAACCGCGTGGGTAGCTGGGAAATCAAGCAGGCTGCCGTGGAAGAAGGGCTGGCCACGCTGCGCGACGACGGCTGGCAGAAAGTGCTCGCCGGCCGCACGAACGTCGAGGAAATCGTGCGCGTCACCAAGAGCGACCGCTCGCCCAAAATGAAGTAAGTAGAATGAATGGTGGCCGCGCAATCGTCGCCGAGAGCGCGACGGCAAGCGTCGCGGCTAAATGAAACGGCGGAACGCGTCGTGGACGACGCGGCTAAGCTCTTGTATTTCCTTCCTGAACCCTGAACCCTATACCCTGAACCCTTCCTCCCATGCCCGAGTTCGCCTACACCGCTCGCGACGCCGCCGGCCAGAAGGTCACCGGCACGCTTTCCGCGACGAACGCGAAAGAGGTAGCGGCCATGCTTTCGGGCCGGGCGCTCTTTCCCGTGCACGTCGCGGCGTCGGAACCGGTGCGCGGCATTGGCAGCTCGCGCCGCGTGGGCGGACAGGTCATGGCGGTCACCTACTCGCAGCTTGCCTCGCTCTTGCGGGCCGGCGTGCCCATGCTGCGGTCGCTGGCCGTGCTCCGCGATCAAACGTCGCATAAGACGTTGAAGGCCGTGCTCACCGACGTGTACGAGCACGTCGAGCAGGGCTCCACGCTCGCCGAGGCCATGGGCCGCCATCCGAAAGTGTTCAGTGAAATGGCCCTCAACATGGTGCGGGCCGGCGGTGAAGGCGGCTTTCTGGAAGACGCGCTCGTTCGCGTTGCGCAGTTCACCGAGCAGCAGGAAGACTTGAAGAGCCGCACGATTGGCGCGCTGGCCTATCCCGCGTTCCTCGCCACGGTGGGCACGTCGATCGTCGCCTTTCTCATTATCTTCTTCGTCCCCCGCTTCGCGATCATGTTCGACCGGCTGCGGCAGAAGAACGAGCTGCCCATCATGACCGATTGGCTCCTCGGCTTCAGCCAGTTCCTGCAGCACTGGGGCTGGATCTTGGCCCTGGGCGCGATCGTGGCCTGGATCCTCGTGCGGGCGCAGCTGCAAACGCCGGAAGGGCGCCGGAAGAGCGACCTTTTGAAAATTCGCCTGCCGCTGTTCGGCGATATTTTCCAAAGCCTCGCCGTTGCCCGCTTCTGCCGCGTGCTGGGCACCATGCTGCACAACGGCGTGCCTATTTTGAAGGCTCTGGAAATCAGCCGCGACGCCGCCGGCAACCGGATTCTCTCCGCAGCCATTGCCGAGGCGAGCGAAAACATTTCGGCCGGCGAGTCGTTGGCCCAGCCGCTCATGGCGAGCAAGCATTTTCCGCGCCCCGTGGTGGAAATGATTGCCGTGGCCGAGGAATCGAACACACTCGACACCGTGCTCGTCGATATTGCCGACGGCCTGGAGCGCCGCACGGGCCGCAAGCTCGACCTCGCCGTGCGGCTCCTCGAGCCCATCATGCTGCTTTTGCTCGCCGGCGTGGTGCTGTTCGTGGTCATCGCCTTACTTTTACCCGTAATCAAAATGAGCAGTACGCTCTAAACATTAGAGGAGATTCGATCATGCGTTCCCGCCGTTCCCCTCGCCGCACCGGCTTCACGCTCATGGAAGTGCTGCTGGTGCTCGCGATTCTCGTCATCATTGGCTCGCTGGCCGGAGTGGCCTACGTGCAGGTGCAGAAGAACAGCTATAGCGACGCCGCCAAGGCCCAAATGCAAATCTTCAAGCAGCTGCTCGATAACTACCGCCTCGACGTCGGCTCGTACCCGGCCGACCTCGACGGCCTCGTGAACCTGCCGTCCGACATCAAGCGGCCCGACAAGTGGCGTGGCCCCTACATGAAGGCCGTGCCGGAAGATCCGTGGGGCAACCTCTACATTTACGAACCCAATGGCGAAACGTTTACGATTCGCTCGGCCGGGTCCGACGGCGCGCCCAACACCAACGACGATATCGTCGTGCAGTAACGCCCACGGTCTTCCTCGCGAGCGTCTCCCATGCCCCGCCGCGCCTTCACCATGATCGAGCTCTTGCTGGTGCTGGCCCTCGTGGTCATCATCGGGGCCCTCGTCACGCCCATCATGAGCCGCACCCTGCAGAACCAGCGGCTCCGCTACGCCGGCGATCAATTGCGGGCCGAATGGTTGCACGCCCGCAGCACGGCCATGAAGAGCGGCCGCATTCAAATGTTTCGCTATCAGCCGGAAACGAGCTACTACAAGTTCGAGACCTGGGTGGCCGAGAACGATGACCTCGAAGCGTCGGCCGACGCCGATAATCCAACCGCCGTCGGCCCCTCGACAACCACACCCCTCGATGAAGCCGATCTCGCGGCCGATCCCAGCCTGGCCGATGCCCGCGAGCTCCCCGGCGAAGTGAAGTTCGTCGATAGCGAGGTATTCAACGATACCCGCGCGGCGGAAATCGATGCCGAAGTGCCGAGCGCCTCGCCCACGGCAGCCAGCGGCGCGGGCGGCTGGTCGCGGCCGATTCTGTTCTATCCCGATGGCACCAGCTCCGCGGCCCGGGTCGTGGTGCGGAACGAGAACTACTACGTGCTGTTGAATCTGCGCGGCCTCACCGGCAGCGCCGTCGCGAGCGACCTGCTCACGCTCGAGGGGGTGTCGAATGCGACGCAGCAGTAGCTCTCTATCTCTCCTCTCACTCCTCGTTCCCACGCTTCGCGTGGGAACGTCCGCTCTTGCGGCTTCGCGGCCCTCCTCTTCCCGCCGTGCCCTCTCGCTCCTCGAGGTCCTGCTCGCTCTCGCCCTGTTGGGTATGACCCTCGCCCTCGTCGGTGAGCTCGTGCGACTCGGGAGCCGGGCCGCGAGCACGGCCGATGAGCTTACGAGGTCGCAAATCATTGCCGAGAGCGTGATGGCCGAGGTGGTTACCGGCATCGTTCCCGCCGAGGCTGTCAATGGCGCTCCGGTCGAGAACGATCCCGATTGGGTCTACTCCGTATCGTTCGAGCGCGCCGAACAGCCCAGCATGGTGACCGTGAACGTCACCGTCGAGAAGGCCGAGACGGATGAAATTCACCCGCTCGTGTTCACGCTCACGCGCTGGATGCTGGACCCCGGCGTCGAGCTGCCGGAGAGCGAAGACGAAGCGAACCAGAATTCGTCGAGCAGTTCCTCGAGCGAGGAGACGACGAATGGCTCGTAAACGTCCCGGCACGGTTTCCGCGCATGCCCTGGTTCCCACGCTTCGCGTGGGAACGTCCGCTCTTGCCGCTTCGCGGCTCAAGAAAAAATGCTCCGGTTTCACCCTCCTCGAGCTGGTCCTTGCGCTCGGCCTCACCACCATCGTTCTCGGCCTCGTCAGTGCCGCGGTCTTCTCGCTGTTCCGCTTTCTCGACGTGCGCCGCACGCAGCTCGAAGAATCGCAGGTCGCCCGCGCCGTGTTGCGCCGCGTGGCCGATGATCTCAAGGGAACCGTGCACGCCACCACGCTCGATTTCTCCGGCGTCTCGGGCCTGAGCAATCCGACGAGTGGCACGGGCGACGTGCCCGGCGAAGGGGGCGAGAATCAACCGCCGGCGAACAATCCCACGGGCGGCGAAAGCGGCGGCTCGGCGAACGAAAAGACCGAAACCGAAGATTCCGATTCGGGTACAACCACGTCCGATAGCTCGCTGCCTCACACGAAGCCGGGCCTCTACGGCACCCAGTACACGCTCGAAATCGACGTCAGCCGCCTGCCCCGCATCGACGAGTATTCGCCCGTGCTTCTCGGCAAGTCGCAAGCCGCCACCATTCCCAGCGACGTGAAAACCATCGCCTACTTCGTGCGCAGCGCCGCCGACGCCGGCGGTAGCCAGAACGTGGGCCTCGTGCGCCGCGAGGTCGATCGCTCCGTCACGCTGTACGCCGCCGAAAATGGCGATCTGGGCAGCCTCGAAGCCAGTGAAACCGTGCTCGCCCCGGAAGTCGTGGCGCTCGAGTTCCGCTACTTCAATGGCACCGAATGGGTGAGCGAATGGAACAGCGAAGATGAGGGCGCTCTGCCCGTTGCGGTGGAAGTGGCCATTGCCGTCGGCCAGTCCGAGGCGATTCCCGAAGAAGTAACTCCGGGCCAGCCGCCCGCGCTCGACCCCGCCGCGGCCCTCTCGGGGACCGACGACTTCCAGATCTATCGTCTCGTGGTTCCGCTTCCCACCGCCGAGCCCCCCAAGGACGAAAGCGAAACGATGGAAGCCGACTCAACGTCGTCTTCCAGCGAGAACGAGCAGGTGGTGCCATGATGTGCTCCATCGCCCACCGGCGCCTCCTCGTTCCCACGCTTTGCGTGGGCACGTCCCCTCCCGCCGCTTCGTGGCTAAATGGCCGCAAAGCGGCCGGAAAAACGTTCCCACGCGAAGCATGGGAACGAGGTAATCGGCCGCGGCGCGGCGTCGTCCTCATTATCGTGCTCGTGGTTATCGCCATGCTCTCGCTGGCCGGCTACACGTTCTCCTCGCTCATGCTCAATCATCGTGAGGCGGCCGAACTTTCCGGCGAGCAGGTGCAGGCCCGGGCCCTGGTGGAATCGGGCGTCGATGCGGCCCGCGTTTATCTCACGCAAGACCTCGCCACGCAAACCGAAGACGGCGGCAAGTACGACAACCCCACGCGTTTCCGCGGCGTGCTCGTGCGTAACGATGAAGACTCCCGCCTCCGCGGCCGCTTTACGCTCGTCGCCCCGGCCCTCACGAGCGAGGGCGAACTCGGCGGCATTCGTTATGGCCTCGAAAACGAATCGACGCGGCTCAACCTCAACGCCCTCATGTACGCCGAGAAAACCACGCCCGGCTCGGGCCACGAGCTCCTCATGGCGCTGCCCGGCATGACCGACGACGTGGCCGACGCCATTCTCGACTGGCTCGACGACGACGACACACCCCGCGAGCAAGGCTGCGAGGCCGATTACTACGCTTCGCTCAGTCCGCCGTACAAGCCGAAGAACGGCCCGCTCGATTCCGTCGAAGAGCTGCTCTTGGTGCGCGGCGTTACGCCCGAGCTCCTCTTCGGCTACGACGTGAACCGCAATGGCCTCGTCGACAGCAACGAAGAAGGCGGCTCGCTCGGCGAGAACGTCGATAGCTCCGACGACACCCTTGCCCGCGGCTGGTCGGCCTATCTCACGCTGTTTTCAATGGAGCACAACGTCACGGCGCAGAATGAGCCGCGCGTGTACTTGAACGGCGACGACATGCAGAAGCTCTACGACGACCTGCTCACCGCCACCGGCAACCAAGATTGGGCCACGTACATTGTCGCCTATCGCCAGAACGGGCCCTACACGGGCAGCAAGTCGGGCAAGTCGAGCGCCGACGGCCAGCTCGATTTCACCAAGAAGGGAAAGGTCAAGCTCAACCAGGTGCTCGATCTCATTGGCACGAAAGTACAAGTGAAGTTCAAGGGCGCGAAAGACAACACCATTCTCGAATCGCCGTTCCCCGAAGCCGTGGTGGCCATGAACCTTTACCTGCCCATTCTCATGGACCATTGCACCGTTAACGCCGACACGGTCATTCCCGGCCGCATCAACATCAATCAGGCCCCGCGCACCATTCTGAAGGGCATTCCGGGCATGAACGACGACATCATCAACGAAATTTTGAGCCGCCGTAGCCCCGAGCCCGACGAGCAAAACCTCAACTTCAACCACGAAACCTGGCTCCTCTCGGAAGGCATCGTAACCCTGCCGGAAATGCGGGAAATGATGCCTTTTATCACCGGCGGCGGCCACGTTTACCGGGCCCAAGTGGTCGGTTATCTGGAAGGGGGGCAAGCCGCAGCCCGCGCCGAAGTGATACTTGATGCTACCCGCAGCAAAACTCCCATATTATTCTGGAGAGATATGACCCACCTCGGCCGCGGCTTCGCTTTGGAGACGCTCGGGCTGGAAGCGGAAGAAGCCGCAACAGAGTGAGTGGTGATTGGTGACTGGTGATTGGTATCACCCGAGCCGGGAGCGTTAGCGACCGGAGTCCGTTTCCTTCCTCCTCCTCACTCACCACTCACGCACTCACTAATCACGTTTTCCCCATGGACACCTCCCTCTTCCTTCCCCGCCGCTTCCTCGCCCTGGAATGGGATGCGCGCGAAGCGCGCGTGGTGGTGGCGCGCAAGCAAGGAGGACGCGTCGAAATCGAGCAGGCCCTCGCCATCGATCTTCGCCCGCGCGACGCGGCCCAGGCCGCCGCGAAGGTAAACATTGGCGAGCGAATCGGCGCGGCGCTCCAGGTGCGGCACCTTGGGCAAATGGAAACGCTCGTGGCCGTGGGCCGCGCCAGCACCGAGCTCCGCTTGCTCACGCTGCCGCCCGCCCCGCCCGAAGAATTGCCCGACCTCGTTCGCTTTCAGGCGCAGCGCCAGTTCACGGGCCTGGGCGACGATTGGCCCCTCGACTTCGTGTCGCTCGAAACGTCGGGCGACGCCGTGAGCGTGCTCGCCGCCACCATGGCGCCCGATCTCGTCGCGCAAATTCGCGCCGCCTGCACCGCGGCCGGGCAGCCGCTCAAGCGGCTCGTGCTGCGTCCCTTCGGCGCCGCGGCCCTCTGGCACCGCCGTAACGCCGGCACGCAGCGCGGCTGCCAGCTCATGGTCGATCTCTTGGCCGAAGAGGCCGACCTTACCGTGCTCATTAACGAGCAGGTGGTATTCCTCCGCACCGTACGCCTCGGCAGCGAACAAACGCCGGCCGAATTCGCCCGGGCCTTGGTAGGCGAAGTTCGCCGCACCATGGGCGCCGCCCAGAACCAGCTCAGCGGCCGCCGCGTGGAGAGCATTGTGCTCTGCGGCGACTCGGCCGATCACGCGCTCATTAAAACCGAGCTGTTCAATGTTTTTGAGGTGCCGGTAACGCTCTTCGATCCGTTCGAAGGCGTGGCCCGCGCCGGAGAGTTGGCCGACCGCTTGCCCGAACACTCCGGCCGCTACGCGCCTCTCGTAGGCCTCGTGCTCGACGAAGCGGCCGGCGAGCGGCCCGCCATCGACTTCCTCCATCCCCGCGAGCGCCCCGTGGCCGCGGGCCAGAAACGCCTCTGGGGCCTCGTGGCCGGCGCCGCGGCCGCGGTGCTGCTCGTCGTCCTGTACATGGCCTGGTCGCACGTGGCCGGTTTGAGCGCGCGGGCCAAAGAAATGGCCCGCGAATCGGCCGACCTCACAGCCTTGCTCAAACGCTACGAACGCGTGAATAAAGATGCCGAGGAGCTCGCGGCCTGGAAGCAGGGCGACATCATTTGGCTCGACGAGCTCCGCGAGCTCTCGCGCGAGGCCCCGCCCGCCGACGACGTGATTCTCGCCGAAGTGATCGTGGGTTCGCGGGCAGGCGGCGACGGCAAAATCACGCTCGACGGCCACGTCACGAACTCCGCGATTTTAGACCAGCTCAACGCCCGCCTCACCGATGCCCGGCACAGCGTTTCGACCGACAATAGCGGCGAAGACAAAAAAGACCCGCACTACCATTGGCAGTTCAAGCAGAGCGTGAGGGTGCTCACGAGCGATGCGCCCACCTCGCCCGCCAAACCGCGCGCCGCCGCGCCGGGAGGCGGCAAATGAACCCGCGCGTCAAACAAATTCTCACCATCATCGTGCTCTGTTCGCTGCCCGTGTTCGCGTACAAGTTGCCGTATGCCTGGTACAGCTCGCTGGTGAGCGCGAGGACGAAACAAATCGACGACCTCGAGCTCACGCTGGCGAAACAGCAGCGCGAGCTGGAGCGCGGCAAGCGGTCGCAGCAGCAAATTCAAAAGCTCGAAGAGCGCTCGCTGCCGTACGATAAGGAAAACCCGGCGCGGCCCCGTTCGCTCTACCAGGCTTGGCTCCTCGGCGCCATTGCCAAGGCGGGCCTCGAAGACCCCAAGGTCGACCCGCTCCAAACGCAAGATAAGAAGGCCTATCAGGCGCACGGCTTCACGGTGTCGGGCAAATGCACTCTCGCGCAGCTTACGCAGTTCCTGTACGACTTCTACTCGGCCCCGCACCTGCACACCATTCGCTCGCTGCGCATCAAGCCCGCCAAGGAAAAAAGCAAAGAGCTCGAAGTCACCGTCACGCTCGAAGCCATTGGTCTCTCCGGCGCGACTGATGTGAAAGGCCTGCCGCAGGGCCAATTCAAACGGCTCGCCGAGGCCGACGTGAAAACGTACGTGAACGATATCGTCGGCCGCAACCTCTTCGGCCCGCCCAACGCCGCGCCGAAAATTTCCTCCCTCGGCACGCAGCGGGCCTACCTCGGCCGTCCCTTCTCCGTCACGGTGCGGGCCAGCGATTCCGACAAAGACGACCATCTCACCTACTCGCTCGAGCCGGGCGCGCCCGCCGGCGCGCGGGTCGATGCCAAGAGCGGCGAGTTCCGCTTCTCGCCCACCGCCAAAGGCACGTTCCACGCCGCAGTGCGTGTGGCCGATAGCGGCATGCCTTCGAAGTCGGACGTGGCCAAATTCGAAATCACAGTTACCGATCCGCCCCCGCCGCCGGCCCCGGTGGCCGAAGCGCCGAAGAAGCTCAGCTTCGACGCCGCCCGCTATACGGTTGTCATCGGAACTTTCCCCGATCCTAATGGCGTCGCTGAAGTCTGGCTCAAGGTGCGTACGACCGATCAAACCCTCAAGCTGCACGAGGGCGACAAGATCGACATTGGCGGCTTTCAGGGCCACGTTGTCCGCATCGATGGGCAAGACGTCGAGATCAAGAGCGGCAACCGCCGCTACCTCGTTTCCCTCGGCGATAGCCTCGACCAGGCCCAACCACTGCCCAGCGGCGATCTTTAGGATGCAGGGGTGACAAGGTGAAGGGGTGAGTGGGTGAAAGAAACCGCTTCATCGGTTCGCCTGTATTTTCGTTTATCTTCACCCCGTCACCTTATCACCCCTACACCCCCTCATCTTCCCTCGCTCATCGCCACGTCGCTCGTGGGCTTCGCAGCCTCTTCAAGCTTCGCCAGGAGCGAGGCCTTAGTGTAGCCGCCGGTAATCACGATTGGCTCGTTGGGCCGGCTCGCGGGAAAGATGGCCAGCACCGGCACGTTCGGCCGGCCGGCGAGCACCGTGAGAAGTTCGGTCATTTGTGGATCGCGCGTGGTCCAATCGGCCACGAGCGGCACCACACCCTGCCGTTCGATCGTGGCCCGCACGTCGTTGGTGTTGAGCACCGTGGCCTCGAGGGTCTTGCACGTGAAGCACCAGTCGGCCGTGAAATCGACCATCACCGTTTTCTTCTCGGCTAACAGGGCTTCGAGCTTGGCCTGCGAATAGGGCTGCCAGGCGAGTTCTTCACCCGTAGGTTTTTCAACTTTCTTTTCGGCGAGTACGGCCGAACGTTCGCCGAGCACGCGATCAACCGCGATTTCGAAGCGCTCGTGCGTGACCCGCGCCAGCCAGCCAAACGCGAACCAGCCGACGGCGAGCGCAATCGTGCCCGAAACGATCCAGCCCCGCAGCCGCACGTCAAATTCGGCGAAGGGGTCGATCCGTCCAAACCACCAGCACGCCGCCCACAGGCCCATCAGCAGAGCGAACGTGGGCACGAGAAAGGGAACAGGTATGAACGTGAACAAGTACACCACCGTGCCTAAGAGCACGAAGCCCATCGCTTGCTTGAAGGTGTCCATCCACGCGCCCGGCTTCGGCAGCCAGCGGAGCAACCGCGGATTGAGGCCAATCACGAGATACGGAAAGGCCATACCGAGGCCGATGACAAAGAAGACCAGGTACACGAGGTGCGGAGGCTTGTTCGCGCTCCACGCGAGCGCGGTAGCCAGCCCCGGTCCGCTGCACGGAGTCGCGAGCACCGTGGTGAGCATCCCTTTGAAAATCGCTCCCGTGTAACCTTCCATTTGAGCGAGGTCGCCGGCCTTCTCGCTGCCCACGAAGCCGGGCACCGGAATTTCCCACACGCCGAGAAAGCTGAGGGCCATGGCGAACACCACCGCGGCGAGCGTGATATTGAACGCCTCGTAGTTGAACTGTTGCCCCCACCCCAGGCCCAGCACCACGGCGAGCGTGGCGAGCACCAGAAATACAGCGAGCATGCCCACGGCATACGCCAGGTTGAGGGCAAAAATGCGGCTCTTATGCGAGCCCGCCTGATTCACGAACGAGAGGATTTTGAGCCCCACAACCGGCAGCACGCAGGGCATGAAGTTGAGAATGAAGCCGCCGACAAACGCAATCGGCAAGATGATCGAAAGCGGATAGTTGGCCACGTCGTCTTGCACCTTGAGCTTCGAGACATCGAAGCCCCCTCCACTCGCCGGCGCGGTGGGTTTGGCCACCCCCGCATAACCCACCGTCTTCCCTTGAAACGTCGCCACCGGCGCCGGCGATTTCTCCGCCGCCTTGGCCACGTCGTTGTAGTCGCCTTTCGAGAAGGCGAGCGGCACGACGTTGCCGCCGGCCACCACGGCCTCGGCCACCGTCACTTCGGCGGCGAACTCAAGGCCCGTCGGCCGGTCGCACTGGGCTTCGCTGCACGTTTGCAGACCAATGCCGCCGGCGAGCTTCGCCGGGCCCGCCTTCGCGTCGGCCGGAACCGCGAGTTCCACGGTCCACGTTACGGGATCGGTATAGTAGTACGACGCCGGCAATCCCTTTTCCGCCGGCTTGAGCGTCGGCTCGGCCGACGCCGTTACGGCCGTCACCTTCCACCCCTGCGGCTTGCTCAGCGTGAACAGCGTCGGCTTCGAAATCTCCTTCGTGTCTTGCGGCGCGAAAGCGTACACGTGCCAGAGCGCCTCAGGTTCGGCATGCAGCGTCAGCGTCGCCTTGCCGCCGGGAACCACCGCCGCGCTCACCTCGCCGCGCACCGTCGCATGCGTGAACTCGGGCTGATAAGGCTCGGCCTTCGCCGCCGCGGCCGACTTCACCGGTTCCTTCTCCTCGGCCGCGGGCTTGGCCTCAGCTTCATACTCGCCGTCGTACTTGGCCGTGAACTCCAGCTTATCGATCGGCCAGCACGAACCGCCGTCGGTACACTTCTGCCCGCTATAAAACCCCTTGATTTCAAGAGTCTTCACGTCGGCCTTCTCGCCGAACTTCAGCGGCACCGTCCACGTGACTTCCCCTTCGTGCTCTTCCACCGGCACTTTGAATTCGGCCGGATGCCGCACGTGCGGCGCAGGCTTGCTCGTAGTGGGCCCGGTGATTTCGTAGCCCGCCTCGCCCGGCAGCGGGTCGAGAGTGAGCTTCGAGGCCATCGGCCCGCCCTTCTTCTGCGTAACCGAATACACGTGCCAGCCCGGCTCGATCTCCCCCTTCACCAAGAGCCGCCCCTCGTGCGTTCCCTTCTGCACTTGAAAGCGGGCCGACACGTCGAATCGCCCTTCCGCCTGGTCGCCGCCGAAGCCCGATAAGTCGCCCAGCGGATTGGCCAGTTTAGGCTTGAGCTGAAACGGCTTCTTTTCCTTCTCCTCGGCGCGCAGCCTCGCGGTGGCGAGAAGCCCCAGGGCGAGAGCCAACAACAAGGCCAGCCGGCAAATCGAGCGCATGCGCACCATCCCTTCAGCGGTAACTCTTTCAGCCTCAATAGTTTAATTCTATCGGCCTGGCTTCGCGGTGGTCAATGTTGATGCGCCGGCCTAAACGCCATCATTTCCCGCGTTGTCGTCCCCTTTTGCTCAGCGAAAGGGCGTCTGCCATTTGCCGCAATTAAATCGCCCTCCCGGCTGCTGTAGTACGCATTTCCCTGCAGGCCGGTTCAGCCGGTGGTGGGCCCTTCTGCCTTACCGTAGTCATCTCGCTCCGCGAGATGTCCGGGTATTTCCTCTTGCGGAGCAAGAGTTTTACGATGAAGACGTCCCGCGGTTCAGCTGTGCTGCTTGACCCGTTTCCGCCAATCAACGAGACTCAATCGAAGCCGCCGTCGTCCCGCCCACCTCACCCGCCTCGAAACACAATGCCTGCCACAGGTATTCACATGACTCGCTCGCTCCTCGTCTCGCTCCTCTTCGTCTGCCTCGCCGCCGCTAACCTTAGGGCCGAGAACTGGCCGCAGTGGCGCGGTATGAAGAACGACGGTATGAGCGCCGAAAAGAACCTGCCCACCAAGTGGACGAAGGACGACAAAGAGCTCATTCGCTGGCGGCTCGCCATGCCCGGCCCCGCCGGCTCCACGCCCGTCATCTGGGGCGACAAGATCTTCCTCACCAGCATCGCCGGCGACGACCTCGTCCTCCTGTGTGTAAGCACCTCGGGCCAGGAGCTCTGGCGGCAGCTCGTGTCGAGCGGAAATAAAGACGTCCGCGGCGACGAAGGCAACTCCGCTTCGCCCTCGCCCAGCACCGATGGCGAGCATGTTTGGTGCTTCTTCACCAACGGCACGCTCGCCTGTTACACGGTCGACGGCAAAGAGGTGTGGAAGTTCAACGTCCAAGATCGTTACGGCAAGTTCAGCATTCAATTCGGCATGACGAGTACGCCCGTACTCGACGGCGATCGCCTCTACCTCCAGCTCATTCACGGCGAAGGCAAGCCCGAAACGCGCGAGGCCACCATCGTGTGCCTCGAAAAGGCCACCGGCAAGGAAGTCTGGAAGGTGGGCCGCCCGAGCGACGGCCGCGACGAATGTGAGCATTCGTACGCCTCGCCACTGGTCTATCGCGACGCCCAGCGTGAGTTCCTCCTCACGCACGGGGCCGATTACACCGTCGCCCACAGCCTCAAAGATGGCAGCGAGCTCTGGCGCCTCGGCGACCTCAACCCCAAGGGCAACTACAACAACACGCTCCGCTTCGTTTCGTCGCCGGTGGCGGTGCCCGGCTGTATTGTCATTCCCTCGGCCAAAAACGGGCCTGTCGTCTGCGTGCATCCCGAGGGCTCCGGCAACATCACCGAGCAGCCGAAATTCATCTTTTGGAAGAAGGACCGCGGCACGCCCGACGTTCCTTCGCCGCTCGTGGTCGACGGGCTAGTCTATCTGCTCCGTGAGAACGGCAATTTCGTCTGCCTCGATGAAAAAACCGGCGAGCAGCACTACGAAGAGCGCACCGTGCAAGATCGCCACCGCGCCTCGCCCCTCTTCGCCGATGGCAAGATCTACACCGTCGGCCGCAAAGGCGTGGTCTGCGTGCTCAAACCCGGCCCGAAGTTCGAACTACTTTCCAAGAACGACATGGGCGAATCGACCTCGTCCTCCCCCATCGTCTCCGGCGGCCGCCTCTACCTCCGCACCTTCGATGCCCTCTACGCGATTGGCGCGAAGTAATTCCGGCCTTCGTGTTTGCATTCGCCTTAAAGAGCCGCGCACGTCGCGAGGCTCCGCCGAGCACAGTAAGCGTCCCGCCCCGTTATCGACTCATTCATTGGCAACGTCGGTTCCAGCTTCAGACGCTTACTCCGCGGTGAGTACACCGCTTCGTGCGCGGCTCCTTGATAGCCGATGCCACGTCTTAAAGAGCCGCGCGTAGTAAGCGTCCTACCCCGCATTCCACGCCATTCCTCCTCGCTCCGCGCGGCCCTGCATTGGCTAAACCCGTTTATGGTTACCTGCGAACCCACGGCCACGATTCTTGTCCTAACTCCTTATTTGGCCGCCCCTTCTTCTCATTGAATCAGGGGCATTTGTAGGGTATACTATAGGGCTCGAAAGTTCTTGGCCCGGCGGCACTTAACGCCGGGCGGCTTCGTTTTCGGGGACTTGATGTTTTCGGGGAGACTTGCCGTGGCCAGCATTACCAAACCCGCCGTTGATACCCAGCTCATGACCGGCGCCGATATTCTCGTGAAGTCGCTCGTCGACCACGGTGTCGAGGTCCTCTTCGCCTATCCGGGCGGCGCCTCCATGCCCCTCCATCAGGCCCTCACCAAGTACGCCGGGCAACTGCGCACCATTCTTCCCCGCCACGAACAGGGTGGGGCCTTCGCCGCCCAGGGCTACGCCCGCACCACCGGCCGCCCGGGCGTGTGCATGGCCACCAGCGGCCCCGGCGCTACGAACCTCGTCACCGCCATTGCCGACGCCAAGCTCGATAGCATTCCCCTCATCGTCATCACCGGGCAAGTGCCCACGAAGGTCATCGGGTCCGATGCCTTTCAGGAAACGCCCATCGTCGAAGTTTGCTCGCAAATCACGAAGCATCGCTTCCTCGTCACCGACGTCCACGACCTCGTTCGCGTCATGAAGGAAGCCTTCCACGTCGCCACCACCGGCCGCCCGGGGCCTGTCCTGGTCGACATGCCCAAAGACATTCAGCAGCAAACCTGCGTGCCCGATTGGGATGTGCCCATGAACCTGCCCGGCTACAAGGTGGCCGGCCCGGATGCTCGCCCTGAGCAAATTCGGCAAATCGCCGCGGCCATTCGCCTGGCGAAGCGGCCCATGATTTACGCCGGCGGCGGCATCATCTCGTCCGACGCCGCCCCGCAGCTGCGCGAGCTCGTGAAGAAAACGGGCATTCCCGTCACCATGACCGTCATGGGGCTCGGTGCGTTCCCGAACGAAGATCCGCTTTCGCTCGATATGCTCGGCATGCATGGCAGCGCCTACGCCAACTTCGCGGTTCGCGATTGCGACCTGCTTATTGCCCTCGGCGTGCGCTTCGATGACCGCGTGACCGGCAAGCTCGAGGCCTTCGCGAAGCACGCGAAAATCGTCCACGTCGATATCGACCAATCGGAAATCAACAAGAACAAAGAAGCTCACATTCCCATCGTGAGCGACGTGAAGTTCGCCCTCGAAGAGCTCAACAAAATCGTCGAGAAGCCGGAAGACATTTCCGAATGGGTTGCGAAGTGCCAGGCCTGGAAGAAGCAGTATCCCTTCCACTACGACACGAACTTCGACGGCATTCTCCAGCAGCACGCCATTGCCGAACTCTCGCGGCTCACGCAAAGCCGGAAAACGCTGGTGGCCGTCGGCGTCGGCCAGCACCAAATGTGGGGCGCCCAGTTCTTTAAATTCCGCCACCCCCGCTCGTTCCTCTCCAGCTCGGGCCTGGGCACCATGGGCTTCGGCCTCCCGGCCGCGATGGGCGCTCAGGCCGCCCACCCCGATGCCCTCTGCATCGACATCGACGGCGATGGCTCCTTCCAAATGAACGTTCAGGAGCTCGCCACCTGCTACTGCGAAAAACTCCCCGTGAAGGTTCTGCTCCTCAACAACCAGCACCTGGGCATGGTCGTGCAGTGGGAAGATCGCTTCCACCAGGGGAACCGGGCTCACACCTACCTCGGGCCAATTCACCACGCCGAGGCCAAAGGCCAGGGCGACGGCAAGTTCGCCGTCGAGCGCTACCCCGATTTCGTGACGATTGCCCGCGGTTACGGCTGGAACTCGGCCTCGGTGAGCAAGAAGAGCGAGCTCACGGCGGCCCTCACGAAAATGATCGAAACGCCGGGGCCCTATCTGCTCGACGTCGAAGTTCCCTACGTGGAACACGTGCTGCCCATGATTCCCTCCGGCCGCACCGTCGACGATATTATTCTGGAATAATCGTCGCGGCTCGCGCATCGTAATAACCCGATGCGTAAGCGAGGGAGAAGCTCCGGCGCGGCTCGCCCTCGCGTACGCGTCGGGTGAGTAAATTCGCGCCCCTCTTCCGGCGCGAACTCACGGCGCCAATCCGTGTCATCCGTCAAATCCGTGGTTCCCTTTCTTCCCGGCCTACCACTTCCTCTCACCCTCACCTTAAATGAAGCAGCGCGCACTCACCTCTCTCATTCTGTTTCTCTCCCTCCTCGCCGGCTGCACGCCGCGCGACGAAAACCGCCCGCTCCAGTGGGGCGCGGATGCCGAAGGCGGCGCGCCCTACATCTTCATCGATCCGGAACACCCCGATGCGAACAAGGGTTTCGAGGTCGACCTCGTCGCGGCCTTAAGCGACGAGCTGCAGCGGCCCATCGAATTTCACCAGTACCAGTACGATAGCCTCCTTCAGGGCCTCGACCGCGGCGACGTCGACTTCGCCATGAACGGCCTCGAAGTCACCCCCGACCGCCGCGAGAAAGTCCGCTTCTCGAAGCCGTACTACGTCTACCAGCTGCAACTGGTCACCCGGGCCGACGAGAAGCGGTTCACCTCGCTCGCCGAGCTGAAGGCGCTCGGCGGCACGGTGGGCACGCTCGGCGAAACGGCCGCGTCGCGCTTGCTCGAAAAAGACGCCATCAAGGCCAAGCTCTACGACAGCCAGCTCGAGCCCTACACCGACCTGGAGCTCGGCCGCGTCGATGCGGTACTCCTGGACCTGCCCATCGCCGTCTACTATGCCCAGCCGAACAAGCACCTCAAGTTCCTCGGCGAGCCCTTCGCCGAAGGAGAGTACGCCATTGCCTTTCGCAAAGACGACGAAGAACTCGCCGCCCAGTTCGACGCCGCCATCGACTCCCTTGCCGCCAAGGGAAAGCTCAAGGAAATCTACGAGAAGTGGCGCATCTGGAACAACACCCAGGAGAAGCTCGGCGCCGTGAAAGTCGAGGAAGACGTCGTGGCCGATTCAGGCCGGGCCATGACGTTCGACGTCTACTTCCCGCTCCTCTGCGAATCGGCCGTCGTCACGATCGAAATCTCCGTCCTCAGCATGGCGCTCGCCATGGCCCTCGGGCTCGTCGTGGCCGTTTGCCGGCTCTACGGTCCGCTACCGCTCCGCTGGGCGGCCCTCGGCTACGTCGAATTCTTCCGCGGCATTCCCGTGCTCCTGCTGCTATATCTCTTGTACTACGCGCTCCCCACGATCTTGAATCGCGACCTCGGCATTCCCTTCAAGCCGTCCGACTTCACCGTCGCCATTCTCGCCTTCGGCCTTAACTACGCCGCCTACGAGGCCGAAATCTATCGCGCCGGCATCGGTGCCATTCCGCTTGGCCAATGGGAAGCCGCCGCGTCGCTCGGCATGTCGCGCTTCCTCACTTTCCGCCGCATCATTCTGCCCCAGGCGATCAAAACCATTCTGCCACCGGTCACGAACGACTTCGTCGCGCTCTTCAAAGATACGAGCGTCGTCAGCGTCATCGCCGTAGTCGAGCTCACGAAGCGCTATCAAATGCTCTCCAAGTCGAGCCTGAAGTATCTCGAAATCGGCGTCGCCACCGCCGTGCTCTATTTGATTATGTCGATTCCTCTCGGCTACCTCGCGCGCTACTTGGAGAAGCGCTGGGGCAAGGGCGTCTGATCACATCCCTTCGTCATTCGTGCTTCGTCATTCCTTAGACATTCGTCATTAGGACATTAGCCATTCCGATGTTGACAGTCGAACTCGAAAACCTGACCAAGCGTTACGGCGCCCGCACCATTCTCGGCGGTGTTACCGCCACGTTCTCGCCCGGCCAAACGGTGGCCCTCGTCGGCCCTAGCGGCGGCGGCAAGTCGACCCTCCTCCGCTGCATCAACGGCCTCGCCACCTTCGAGGAGGGCGAAATTCGCGTCGGCCCGCACCGTCTCGGCCCCGCCGGCACGGAGGGGCACTATCAGAACGCCCACGAAATCCGCCTCCTCTTCGGCATGATCTTCCAGGACTTCCAGCTCTTCCCGCATCTCACAGCGCTCGAGAACATCATCGAAGCGCCGCTGCGGGTACTTAACCAATCGCCCAGCGAAGCCCGCCACCGCGGCCTGGAGCTCCTCGCCCGCGTCGGCCTCGGCGACCGCGGCGGGGCCTATCCCAAGGAGCTCTCCGGCGGACAAAAGCAGCGCGTCGCCATCGCCCGCGCGCTCGCCATGAACCCGCGCGGACTGTTGTGCGATGAAATCACCAGCGCCCTCGACCCCGAGCTCAAGCACGAAGTGCTCGAGGTGCTCGAAGCGCTCAAGGCTGAAGGTCTCACGCTCATCGTCGTCACGCACGAAATGGGCTTCGCCCGCCGCTGCTCCGATCGCGTCTGCGTCTTGGCCGAAGGCCGCATTCTCGAAGAAGGCCCGCCCGAGTCGGTTCTCGAAAACCCCCAGCACGAGCGCACCCAGAAATTCCTTCGCCGTGTGTTGGCGTAAACGTGGAAGGCGCCGTCCGTCTTGAAGAGCCGCGCACGTCGCGAGCGCAGCGAGCATAGTAAGCGTCCCGCCCCGTCATCAACCCTTCCACTGGCAACGCTGGTTTCCGTTTCGGACGCTTACTGCGCGGTGAGTACACCGCTTCGTGCGCGGCTCTTCAATTGTCGCGGCACCGGTCCCACCCCAGCTCGGCCCGCCTTCCGGCACCGGCGGACCCTACAATTTCGCCGCCGGCGCCGCTTCGCCGCGAAACACGAAATACGCCGCCGCGCCAATGCAGAGGGCGGCCCAGAGATAGTCCCACTTGAGCGGACGGTCCATGTACAGCATGGCGAAGGGCACGAACACGGCGAGCGTAATAATTTCTTGCATGATCTTCAGTTGCGGTAACCCCAGCCCTTGACTGTCGCCGTAACGGTTCGCCGGCACTTGAATCAGATACTCGAAGAGCGCGATTCCCCAGCTGATGAGGGCCGCCACGTACCAGGGCTTGCCGGCCAGATCTTTGAGGTGGCCGTACCACGCGTACGTCATGAAAACATTGGAGAGCGCCAACATGACGCCGGTAATTGCCATCGCTTGGAAGTTCATGGTTTCCTCGTCGGGTTTCGAATCGGGGCCCGATTGTATCGCTCGCGGCCGTTTCTCGTCAGAGCGCCCTTTGGCCGACAATCGGCCACCCGGACGCCATTTGTAACCATATTCAGCATAAGAGGTTACGGCATCTCGGTTCGGCGTATTTCCCAGCCGCTTTCGCCCCAACCGTAACGTAGATTTGTTACAGCGACGGCCTGCGCGCCGTCAGCCAACCCATCCATTTATTTGTCATCGAGCCGCCGCCATGTCGCCAAGCAGCTATCAAGTGCAGCAGCAGTCGACCGGTGTGGAGTTCTTTGCCCGCCTGATCGACGCCGCCTCCATTCTCCTCTCGCTTTCGATCGCCGCTACCTTCCAGGAGGAAGTCTCGCGCGAGCACTGGCTGTTCGTGGGCGCGAGCGCCATTGTGTTTTATTACCTCGCCGGCGAAATCACGGGTCTCTTTCGCAGTTGGCGCGGCGTTGCGAGCGACCGCGAGCTCATGTGCGCGTTTCTTACCTGGCTCTACACGCTCGCCGGCGTGCTGTTGCTCGGTTTCCTCACCCGCTATGTCGATGTGGTGGCCCGCTCGACTTTCGTTGCCTGGGGGATTCTCGGCGCCTCGTTCATTGTGCTCCTGCGCATCGTGTCGCGCTGGTGTACGCACGCACTGCGGGCCCGCGGCTGGAATGCCCGTGGCTTCGCCATCGTGGGCGTGAACGAGCTCGGCTTTCAGCTCGCGCGCAATATCGAACAATCGCCGGAAATGGGCTTGCAGCTCGTAGGCTTTTACGACGATCGCCCCGCCGACCGCAATCCCAGCATTCCCGCCGAAGTGGGCGCGCGCGTCGGCAGCCTGGAACAGCTTCTCGACGACGCCAAGAGCGGCCGCGTGCAGCTCATTTATCTCACGTTCCCCATGCGGGCCGAGAAACGCATCAAGCACGTGCTCTCGCTCCTCAGCGATACCACGGCCTCGGTGTACGTGGTGCCGGACTTCTTCGTGTTCGAGTTGCTCCACTCGCGCTGGACCTCGATCGGCGGCCTCCCGGCCGTGAGCGTGTTTGAGCATCCGTTCTACGGCGTCGATGGCGCCATCAAGCGCCTGCTCGACGTGGTGCTCGGCAGCATATTTCTCACGCTCGCCGCAATTCCCATGCTCATCATTGCGGCGGCGATCAAACTCACGTCGCCGGGCCCGGTCTTTTTCCGCCAGAAGCGCTACGGCATGGATGGCCGCCACGTGCATATGTGGAAGTTCCGCTCCATGACCGTGATGGAAAACGGCGACAAGGTAACGCAGGCCACGAAGAACGACGCTCGCGTGACGCCGCTCGGCGCCTTCCTCCGCAAAACGTCGCTCGACGAAGTGCCCCAGCTCTTCAACGTGCTCGAGGGAAGCATGTCGCTCGTGGGCCCGCGGCCGCACGCGAATGCCCACAACGAGGAATATCGCAAAATGATCCAGGGCTACATGCTGCGGCACAAAGTGAAACCCGGCATCACGGGCCTCGCCCAGGTGCGCGGCTGGCGCGGCGAAACCGACACGCTCTACAAAATGCAGAAGCGCGTCGAGTGCGACCACCAGTACATTCGCGACTGGTCCCCCTGGCTCGACCTCAAGATCCTCTTCCTCACCGTGTTCACCGTGCTCTCCCGCAAGAACGCGTATTAAAGAGCCGCGCACGACGCGAGGCTCCGCCGAGCACAGTAAGCGTCCCGCCCCGCGCTCACCCGTTCTATTGGCCACGCTGGTTTCCTGTTCCGACGCTTACTCCGCGGTAAGTACACCGCTACGCGCGCGGCTCTTTGATTGCCGCGTCCACGTCTTAAAGAGCCTCGCGAAGTAAGCGTCCCGTCCTGCAAACACGCCCCCTAATCCGCACCCGGCTCCTTTTTTCCCTTCCGCCACTCCGCCAACATATTGCAAAACAAATACCCTTGGCCCAGCGCATCATCGAGGGCCACGTGCGTATGCGGCAGGTCGACAAACCACCGCCGCGGCATGTTCGCTTTTGTGCTCCGGCGATATTCCTGGCCCAGCACGGCCATGGCGAAGGTCTTGATGTCGAGCGCCGAGTGCGAGAACGGGCTCTCGCCCGCGAAGCGAATCAGGTACCAATAAATAAACAGAAAATCGAACCCCGCCGGATACGCCACGAACACCGGCTTCCCCGGCAGCGAGTGAATCCAGCGCACGTACTCCGGCATCACCTCGGCCGGCTCACGCAAATTCTCCCGGCACGCCCGCCACGCCTCGGGTTGCGTTTCCCACCAGGCCATGGTGTCAGGGTGCCCGCTCGCCTCCGGCAGGGTGACGAGATTAGCCGTGAACGTGCCCAGCAGTTCCTTCTCGGCGGTGAACGCCGCCGTGCCAAAGCTGAGGAGCGAATGCGGGCCGGGAATCGGCCCATCAGTTTCCACATCCGTGCTGAGGTAGATCTCTGCCACAAAAATATTACGGTATTACCGTCGCAATGACCTGCCCATCCGACTTGTGGCCCAGGTATTGGTAGCTCAGGTGATCGATCGATTCCTGCAGGTAATGCACCGAGCCATCGCCATACACGAACTGGGCCCCGCCCGGGTGCCGCGACTTGAACGCCAGCTCGGTGTTCCAGTTGCACGGCTTCTTGCAGCCGTCGCTGCTGCTGGCATCGCACGAGTTGTAGTTGATGGGCACCTGCGTGGCCACGAGCCCGTTCCCGTCGTTCGACCGCGACCAGCCCTGCATCACGTGGTTCGAGCAATCCCGCCGCACCTCGCCGAAAAAGATCGTGTTCGAGAGGCCGTCCTTCACGTCGTTCGGCGAGCTGGATATACACTTCCGCCAGAACGGCCCGGCCGGCGGATCGGTATCGTACGGCCGCATGACCGACGGATATGTCGTATTCCACGTATTCCACAGCGAACAGCTGCACGCCGAGCTGTCGATGTGCTGCGTCGGCCCCTTGCTCGCGCAATAGTTGTGAATGGCCACGCCGTTCAGGAGGCCGCGATTCGAATCGCTCGGGCAAACATACACGGGCACAATGTAAGAGGCGAGCAACTTCCCGTTCACATCGGTTTGGGCATCGGTATCAGCCTTGAAGTTGAACGCATCATAGAGCGCGGTCTGTTCGACATACGGCAAGAGCCGCACCAGTATCGACCCGCGCCAAGAACCATCGGGGCAAGCCCAGAACGACCCGGGCGGATACACGCCGAGCGCGTTCTCGTAGTTATGGCAGGCCAGCCCAATTTGTTTCAAATTGTTCTGGCACTGCATCTTCCTTGCCGCCTCCCGCGCCTGCTGCACGGCCGGCAAAAGCAGGCCCACGAGTATCGCAATAATGGCGATTACCACCAGCAGTTCAACGAGCGTAAACGCGCGCGAGCGGCGCCAAGTCATGGCTGTAACCCCGAGGAGAAGGAACAGGCCGACGATGGGTTTTATTGTAAGCCAAACTCTCGTGAGATTCTATTGAGAGATGGGACCGAAATCACGGTGATTGGCGGCCTAGTTCTTCCCCTCTCTTAGTGCCGCGCCCGTCGCATTCCCTGCGAGCGCCGCGAGCTCCTCCGGCGTGCCAGTCGCGAGCAAGTGCCCGCCAGCCGCGCCCCCCTCGGGGCCAAGGTCAATGAGCCAATCAGCGGCGCGCATCACGTCTACGTTGTGCTCAATCACCAGCACGGTGTTGCCGCGGTCCACGAGCCGTTGGAGCACTCCCAAGAGTCGGCGAATGTCGTCGAAGTGCAGGCCCGTCGTCGGCTCGTCAAGCAAATAAAACGTGTGACCCGTATCGACCCGCGCGAGCTCGGTGGCCAGCTTGATGCGCTGCGCCTCGCCCCCGGAGAGGGTCGTAGAAGGCTGCCCCAGCGGCAGGTAACCGAGGCCCACGTCGTCGAGGCTCGTCAGCACGCGGTGAATGAGCGGAAAATTCTCGAAGAAGCCGCGGGCCACTTCCACCGGCAAGTTCAGCACGTCGGCAATCGAAAGGCCCCGATACTTGATCGCCAGCGTTTGTTTGTTGAACCGCGCCCCATGGCAGGCAGGGCAGGGGACGTACAAATCCGGCAGGAAGTTCATCTCAATCCGCTGCAAGCCCTGCCCCTGACATTCCTCGCACCGCCCGCCTTTGTTGTTGAAGCTGAAGCGGCTGGCCGTGAAGCCCCGCTGCTTCGCTTCTCGCGTTTGCGCGAACACGCGGCGAATCTCATCGAAGAGCCCGGAGAACGTCGCCGGATTACTCCGCGGCGAGCGTCCGAGCGGCGCCTGATCGATGGCCACCACTTTGTCGATCTGGTTCGTTCCCTTAATCCGCGCGTGCGGCCCCGGCTTCGGCGCCGCGCCCCCCAGCTTCCTTACTAGCGCCCGGGCCAGCGTTTCGTTCACCAGCGAGCTCTTGCCCGATCCGCTCACGCCCGTCACGCAGACGAGCACGCCGAGCGGGAACGAGACCGTCACGTTCTTGAGGTTATTCGTCGTCACCTCTTCGAGCACAATTGCCTTTGTCTTTGCTACGCGACGCCGCTCGCTCGGCACCGGCATCGCCTCGGTACCGGAAAGGTAGCGCCCCGTAAGCGAGTTCGCATCACCGGCGACCTCGGCCGGCGTGCCGCGCGCGACGATTTCGCCGCCGTGCGCGCCGGCCCCTGGCCCCAGGTCAACGAGGTAATCGGCCTGCCGCATCATGGCTTCATCGTGCTCCACCACAAGCACCGTGTTTCCTTGCTGCTGCAGCGCCCGCAGCGCGTCGATGAGCCGCTGATTATCGCGTGGGTGCAGGCCAATCGACGGCTCATCGAGCACGTAGCACACGCCCACGAGGCCGGCCCCAATGCTGCTGGCGAGCCTCACGCGTTGCAGCTCGCCGCCGGAAAGCGTATCGGCCGAGCGCTCGAGCGTGAGATAATCGACCCCCACGCGCAACAGGAAATCGAGCCGCTTCTTAATCTCTCCCACGAGCGGCGTGGCGATAGGCAACTCTTGGGCTTCGAACGTCAACTCCTGAAAGAACGCCAGCGACTCGCTCGCCGGCATGCGGGCCACCTCGTGAATCGCGCGGCCGCCCACCCGCACGCTCATCGCCTCGGGCCGCAGCCGCGAGCCCTGGCACGTGGTGCACGGCAGCTCGCCACGATAGGTGGCAAGTTCGGCCCGGCGCTCGTCATCCAGCTCCGTCGCCAGCTCCTTCTCCAAGAGCAAGAGCAGCCCGATGAATTGCTTCTCGTTCCCGCGCAGGAACAAATCTCGCTGTTCGGTGGTGTACTGTTCGAGCGGCGTTTCCCATGCGAGCTTCGTCAGCGAGAAAAACGGCTCCAATTCTTTCTTCCGCGCTTCCATCGCTTCGCTGTCTTGATTCTTCCACGGGGCCACCGCGCCCGTCGCATGCGAAAGACTCGCGTCGGGCAGCACCAACTCCGGATCGAACTCCATCCGCACGCCCAGCCCTTCGCACACGGGGCACGCCCCATAAGGGCTGTTGAAGCTGAACGTCCGCGGCTCCAGCTCGCTGAAGCTCGTGTTGCAGCTGGGGCAGGCATACTGCGTGCTATAGAGAAAATCGCGCCACGCCTTGGGGTCGTTCGCATCGCCTCCTTCATTCAAACGACTCGCGATGACCACTCCCTCGCCCTGCTTCACGGCCAGCGGAATCGACTCCGCCAGCCGCGACGCCATGGCCGGCCGAATAATAATCCGATCGACCACCGCCTCTACGTGATGCGTCTTTCGCGGGCTCAGCTCCGGCAAATGGTCGAGATCGTAAATCTCGCCGTTCACTCGCACCCGCACGAACCCAGCCTTGCGCGCCGCCGCAAACGCCTCGGCCTGCGCGCCCTTGCGCCCCCGCACGAGCGGCGCGAGCAGCATGACCTTCGTCCCTTCCGGCCAGGCCAGCAAGTTCTTCACGATCTGCTCCGGCGCCTGCTGCCGAATCGCCGTGCCGCAGCGAAAGCACGACGCCTCACCGAGGCGCGCATACAAGAGCCGCAGGTAATCGTAAATCTCGGTCACCGTTGCCACCGTGCTGCGCGGGTTGGCACTCCCGGGCCGCTGGTCGATGCACACCGTCGGCGGCAAGCCGAGCACCGAATCGACATCGGGCCGCTCGAGCTGATTGAGAAACTGCCGCGCGTACACGGAGAGGCTCTCGATGTACTGCCGCTGCCCCTCGGCGAAGAGCGTATCGAACGCCAGGCTGCTCTTGCCCGATCCGCTCGGCCCGGTGAGCACAATGAAACGATCGCGCGGCAAATCGAGGTCCACGTTCTTCAAATTGTGCATTCGCGCCCCGCGCACGCGAATGAACGCCTCGCGCGCGGCCGCCGCGAGGCTCCCAGCGTTTCCATTTTGTCCGGCCGTTTTGGCCATATGGCATCTCACCTAAGCCCACGAAGTACTCTCCATGGGTCCTGGCTTTTCCCGGTCGACTCGAACGACGTCGTCCGCTACTACCGGCACTTTAAGCGTTACGCCCCATCCGCATGAATTCAAGGCCCCGACTTTCCCAATTACATCAACATTACGGCCTTTCCGCGTGCTATACTTGTACACCACCCACCGGATTTTCCGCCCCATGAGCACCGCCACCCTCGCCGCCGACGACGCCCTGGGCATTCTCGAAACCCACGGCTTCACGCCTGCCATGGTGGCCCTCGACGCTATGGAAAAGGCGGCCGGCATTCGCGTGCTGCAGGCCGAGGTGAACGACATGCTCGGCACCTGCCTCAAGCTCGCCGGGCCTGTGGCCAACTTGCGGGCCGCCCTTGAGGCTGGCCGCGCGGCTGCCGAGGCGATGAACGGCCGTCCGGTGAGCGATTTGATTCCGCGGCCCGACCCGAAGGCCCTGGCCGCCATTTTAAGCCCCAAAGAAATCAGCCCCCTTATTCAGCAGCCCGTGGTTCTCTTTCCGAACTACGAGGCCGCGTCACTTTCGCGTGAGGATAGCACCATGGCCGACGCCCCCTTCGCTCTCGGGTTCATTGAAACGCAAGGTTTCACCGCCGTGTTCGAAGCCATCGACACCGCTTGCAAAGCGGCGAACGTCGAAGTGCTGGGCAAGGAGAAGCTCGGCGGTGGCTACGTCACGGTCATCGTGAAGGGCGATGTCGCCGCCGTGAAGGCCGCCATCGAGGCCGGCAAGAGCCGCGTCGAAGGCCTGGGCAAATTCATTGCCGCCCACGTCATTCCCCGCCCCAGCGCCAGCGTCATGAGCCTGTTGCCGAAGGCTTAACGTAGCCCTCTCGCTCCGCCGAGAGGAAAGCTTTTCCGTCTTCAGTGCCGCGCGCTCGCAAGCCGCGTCATCGATTTCCCTTACGTGTCTGCGTACTCCGTACCTAAGTACTGAGTACGAAGTACGGCGCATGGGCGCTCTATTTCAGAGCCGGCAGTAACATCTATCTCCGGCCGTTGCGTCGCCGCCGCGTCCTCTCTCGTGCCGCGGGCGTCTATAATACCGGCCATGCAACTGCTCGATCTCACTCTCGCCACGCCGGCGGAAAACCTGGCGCTCGATGAAGCGCTGCTCGAAGAAGCCGAACACACCGGCGCCGCGCAGGAAACGCTCCGCCTATGGGAATCGACCGTGGCCGCCGTCGTGCTCGGCCGCTCATCGGTGGCGAGCGTCGAAGCCAATCTGGCCGAATGTCGCGCGCAAAACATTCCCATCCTCCGCCGCCCCAGCGGCGGCGCGGCCGTCATGATTGGCCCGGGCTGCCTCATGTATTCGCTCGTGCTCAGTTACGAGCGTCGGCCCGAACTGCATGCCCTCCCGGCCGTGCATGAGCTGGTGCTGGGTTGCTTGGCCAGCGCCCTGCGCCAGCACATTCCCTCCGTCGTGCGACAAGGAACAAGCGACCTCGCCTTCCAACCGCCCGGCCCCCCGAGCCTCAGAAAATTCTCCGGCAATAGCCTGCGCTGCCGGCGCACGCACCTGCTCTATCACGGCACGCTCCTCTACAACTTCCCGCCGGAGCTTATTTCGTCCTGCCTCGGTACGCCGCCGCGGCAACCCGGCTATCGCAGCCGACGCAGCCACGCCCAGTTCCTTGAGAATTTGCCGCTCTCCGGCGAACGGCTCCGCGAGCTCATCATCGCCGCCTGGCATCCGGCTTCCCTGCGGGAGACCTACCCGTCCGCCGGGGTCGCCGAACTTCTACAGAAACACTATAGCCGGGAAGAGTGGAATTTTTCCCGCTAGCTGGCCCGGCCCCTGCCGTCGCAGGGTATTGAAACTCACCCGGGGCACCATTATAACGGCGCTTCTCGCCACACCTTCAAATCCTCTACCTGGGAGCCTGCTATGCCACGTCCCACCCGTCGTGATTTTCTAAAAACCGCAAGCGCCGCCGGCGCCGCGGTCGCCGTGCCGTATATCATCACCTCGAAAGCCTTGGGCGATGAAACCAAGGCGCCGGCGAGCGAACGCATCGTCATGGCCGGCATCGGCATTGGCAACATGGGCTCCGGCGACCAGGGCCACTTCGCGGGCCGCAAAGATGTGCAATATGTCGCCGCCTGCGATGTGCGCAAAAGTAAACGCGATGAGTCGAAGAACCGCGTCGACGGCAAAAACAACAACAAAGACTGCAAGCTCTACGCCGACTTCCGCGAGGTGCTCGCCCGTCCCGATATCGACGCCGTGCATATTGCCACGCCCGATCATTGGCACGCCCTCATTGCCATTGAAGCCTGTAAGGCCGGGAAAGACGTGTACTGCCAGAAGCCCGAATCGCTCACGCTCCGCGAAGGCCCGCTCATGGTCGCCGCGGCCCGCCGTTACGGCCGCGTCTTTTCCGGCGGCAGCCAACGCGTGCTGGAAGATTATCGCAAGCTCTCCGTCGACAAGTGCTGGGGCGGTGAGCTCGGGCCCATCAAGTCGATCAACGTGAATGAGAACCGGCTCCCGCACCTCTGCAATCTGCCCGCCCAGCCGGCCAATCCCGATATCGATTGGGAAATGTGGCTCGGCCCCGCTCCGTGGGGTCCGTACAACGCCGATCGCTGCAGCGGCAGCTACGACATTGCCAAGGGGAACTGCTGGCGTGCGTTCCGCGATTACTCGGGCGGCGGCCTCACCGACTGGGGCGCCCATCACATCGGTGGCGCCACGTTCGCCGTCGACGTGCGCGAGCTCCAGCCCACCGGCGTCGAGTTCATGAACGATAAGGGAAATAAGTGGCTCCAGTTCACCTATCCCAACGGCATTTTGCTCACGGTCAACAAGCCGGGCGTCGGCAACCATGCCGTCGAAGGCACGCCGGGTGAAAAACGAGCGCCCAAGCCGGTGCCTGGCTACAAGGGTGAAGGTGGCATTTACGGCGATTTCATCGACTGCGTGAAAACGCGCGAGAAGCCGTTCCGCGATATCGAGCTGGCCATCAACACGGTCACCGTGTGCCACATGGCCAACATTGCCTACGAACTGGAAAAATCGCTGAAGTGGGACGCTGCGAAGCAGGAATTCCCCGGCGACGAGGAGGCCAACCGCTTCCTCGATCGCGCCCGCCGCGAACCCTGGGTTCTGTAACTCCTGTTTTTCGTACTCACCACTTACCACTCACAACTCACCACTCACCAATACGAGTCTTCCTATGCTAGACCAAGCCTTCGACGCCCTGAAAACCTACGACTGGGGCACCGATAAAAAAGTCCTTCAGCCCATCGATGAAGCGTCCCTTGGCGATGACGCTGCGGCCCGCAAAGAACTCGAAACGAAACTCGCCGCCGTGCTGAAAACCGGCGTTTCGCGCGACGCAAAAGATTATGTCTGCCGCAAGCTCATGCTTGTCGGCACGGCCGCATCGGTGCCCACGCTCGCGGAATTCCTCACTGATAAAGATCTCTCGCACATGGCCCGCTATGCCCTCGAGCGCATTCCCGCGCCTGAGGCTGTGGCCGCCTTGCGAGATTCGCTCGCCAAGGTTTCAGGCGCGCAGAAAATTGGCGTTATCGGCTCGCTCGGCTCCCGCCGCGACGCGGCCAGCGTGCCCCTCCTCGCCGCCCTCCTGGGCGATGGCGACGTGGCCATTGCGGCCGCCGCCGCCTGTGCCCTGGGCGACATTCGCTCGCCCGAGGCCGCCAAGGCCTTGAACGATGCCAAGCCCTCCGACGCCGTGAAGCCGGCCGTTACCGATGCCCGCCTCACCTGCGCCGAAGCGCTGCTCGCCGCCGGCGATAAGGGCGGCGCCCTGGCGATTTACTCATCGCTCTCCGGCGAGAATGAACCGAAGCAGGTGCAAACCGCGGCCAAGCGCGGCAAGCTCGCCTGCGTGGGCAAGTAAAGACAGCCCGAAGTTTGAGAAACTAATTCCCATGCTCGACAGGCGCGAAACCAACGTTTCGCGCCTGTCGCTTTTCGCGAGACTATCCATGCGCCTTGTTGCCGTTGTCCTGGCGTGGTCATTTCTGCTTCCCGTTGTGGCGCAGGCCGCGGGCGAAGCGCCCGACGATGGCGTCAAAACGATCCTGGAATTCCTGGCCGACAAGGACAAAGACATTCGGGCCGCGGCTCTCGAAAAAATTCGCACCGAAGTGAAGGGCCCCGAGGCCACGAAGCGCTTCGCCGACGAACTCCCCAAGCTTTCACCCGAGGCGCAAGTAGGCCTTCTGGCCGCGCTCGCCGATCGCGGCGATACCACGGCGCGCCCCGCGGTGCTCGCGCTCCTCGCCGCCAAGCCAGCCGATCCCGTACGCGTCGCCGCGCTCACGGCGCTGGGGCCGCTCGGCGAGCCGGCCGATATGCCGCTCCTCCTCAAGTCACTCAGCGAGGGCCCCGAAGCCGAGCAAAACGCCGCGAAGGCCAGCCTCGGACGGCTTAAGGGTGACAAGCTCAACGCCGAAATCGCCGCTCAGCTCAAAGACGCCAGCCCCGCGCTGCGTTCGGCGCTCAGCGACATTCTCGGCACGCGCCGGGCCTACGACATTGTTCCCGCGCTCCTGCCTGGCGCCGTCGATGCCGACCAGGCCGTCCGCATGGCCTCGATGGCGGCCCTCGAGCGGCTCGCCGGCCTCGAGCAAATTCCCGATTTGCTCGCCGGCGTTCTCCGCGCCGAGGCGGGCCCCGAACGCGATGCGGCTGAAAAAACCGTGGTGGCCGTCTGTGGTCGCCTCGACGACAAGAACGAGCGGGCGGCGCCCGTGCTGGCCGCCTTTGCCAAGCGCTCGGCCGACGAGCAACTCGTGTTGCTTTCCGTGCTCGCCCGCCTGGGTACTCCCGAAGTCATGCCCACATTCGACGACGCCCTCGAGGGCGGCAATGCGGAACGGCGGCAAGCGGCCCTCGAGGCGCTCGGCCTCTGGCCCAATGGTTCGATTGCCGCGAAGCTCTTCACGCTCACCAAGAACGCGGCCGATGGTGACGAACATGCCGTCGCCTTTCGCTCACTCGTGCGCGTGAGCTCAATTCGCGATGAACGGTCCGATGAAGATCGCCTCGCTCAGCTGAAAAAGGATATGACGCTCGCCCAAATAAAAGAGGAAAAGGCGTTCGTCATCAACCGTTGCCGCACGGCGTACACGGTCGACGCTTTACGCTATGTGCTGCCCTACGTCGATGACCCTGAGTTTTCCGCCGTGGCCTGCGAAACGGTCGTCGAGCTGGCCCATCACCGCGAGCTGCGGGAGCCGAGCAAGCCGGAGTTTGACGCGGCGCTCGACAAAGTCGTCTCCGTCACGAACGACGACGTGCTCAAGGAGCGCTCCCGCCGCTACAAGGCGAACCAAACGTGGGAGCGCCCCAAAACGAAGCCCGCCTCGCCGAAGGCCGCCAAGGCCGGCGACGAAGATGACGAGGCCGCGGCGCCCGCACAGCTTTCGCCCGGCCTCATCGCCGCCATTGCCGGCGGTATCGCGCTCGTACTTCTCGCGGTCCTCTTGCTACGCCGCAAATCGCCGCGTACGTAAGCGCAACACCACCGAAGCCCACGGAGTACTCTCCGTGGGAGCCTCTCGCAACGGCTCGAACCTCGCGCTTACGTGACAGCTTCTCTTCCCAAGCGCAGTCGCCAGAGCCGCGCGACAATCCCTCCTTTCACGAGGCTAATGACGAACCCCACGAGCAGTACGACGATTCCGCCCGCGAGCCAGGCCAGGCCCCCGTTGAGGGCCGTTTCCTGCAGAGCCCGGTACCCGAGTTTCCCCAGCGACGACACCCACAGCGTCGCCGTCGTCACGAGAGCGGCAAAATACTTGCGCACGCTGAACACGCGCCAGTAAACCGCGGCCAGCAGCGTGAGCAGGCCCACGTACGCGGAATGAAACCACGTCGGCATGCCGGGAAACAGGTCATCGTAACTTGCCACGGCCGCCAGCGCCGCACACGGCAAGAGCACCACGACGGCCCGCCGCAGCGCGAGCGCCGCGGCATCCTGGCACACCAGTCCCAAGAGGCCCAAGAGCACCACGAGCGCATGCGCCGGCACGTACACCCCCTGGCCCGGCAGGCCCGGAGAGCCCACGTGCAGCGAGAGCGCAAACAGCCCCAGCGCGGCGCCCAGGGCCGCGCTCACGCTGTGCCGCTGAAGCGCCCCTTGCAGGAGCAGCAGCACCGCGGCCGCGTCGAGCGGCAGCGGGTGAGGCCGGCACAACGTGTCGACGTTGAGCGTGTGGCGGTCAACCACGGCGAGCAGGAGGAACGACAGCACGAGCCCCGCCGTCGCTCCCCGCCGCTCGCGCAGCCAGGCATAAAAATAGAAGGCCAGCCCCAGGGCGGCGGCCAGCTGCGCGGGCGAACCCAGCGCCGTTTGTAGCAGTATCATCCACCTCGCCTGAATCGCATTATGCGGCGCACCCGGAAAAGCCAGCGGCACGAGCACCAGCGGCGTTAGGAGCGCCACGCACTGCCATACCGTGCTGCGGGCCACGATCGCGAGCTCCAGCAAGAGCAGGGCCGCAGCCACCAGCGGAGGCAGCAGAAAATACCAGCCAAAGCACGACTGCGTTCCCGCGCTCGCCTCGAACGCCAGGCCCAGCGAGCAAGTGCGCAAGAGCAAACACACCGCGAGCACCACGAACAGCGACCAGGGATACATGGGCCACGCCCAGGGCGTACCGCTCGCCGCCGTCGCGTTCCGCCCCCAGCGTGCGGCCGGCAGCAAACTCAAGAGACACAGGCCGCTTAAGAACGAAAACAGGAATACGCCCCAGGTCATGAAGTCGTTCAGCCCCTCCACCGAGAGCATGGCCAGCGGCGCCGGATACGCGAACAACAGGCCCAGCATGAGGTAATACGGCAACCGGTACATGGCCGGCAGCCGCATCTTGAGGGCCTGCAAAACTCCTTCGCTCACGGCCACCGAGAACAATAGCCCTAGCATGAGAAACCGGGCGCCACGCTCGGGGCGGTGCAGCAGGAGTTCGTCGAAGCTCACGCTCAAGGCCAGAAACATGAGCACGAGCACCAGGAGAATCGTGCGGGCATCGTCCCACACCTGGCCCCAACGAATAATGGCTACGGCCGCCGCGGCCAGCACCAGCGTATAGCCGCAGAGAAGGCTCATGAGCAAGGAGCCGGCCGTAAGACCTCCCTCGGCCGCTGTGCATTGCCGCAGTCCGTACAGCACGAGCCCCGCGCTCAGCACGTAAAACGGATTGCTGTTGTACAAGAGCCGCACGAGGCCGCTGCCCGGCAGCCAGCGACACAGCGCAATCAGTCGAAGTCCACCCTGCATAACGCACCACCTTTCCAAAGTGAGAGAAGAGGAGCGCCGGCCCCTGGGTCATGGCGCGCATACCCGCGCGCTTCACCGGGCGCGCGCCAACCTAAAGGCGCGCAGCGGCGAAACACTTGCAGGCGGCGTGTAGCCCGAGAATGGCCGGCGGAAAAGAAAGGGGCCGGCGACGGGCAGAGAGTTTGTTACGGGTGGCGCAAGCAGGCCAATTGAATAAGGGATCTAGATATATAGAACGGATACGAGCCCTGCGTACTACCGCCGCGACGACTCACAACCCGGGCACAACCCACGGAACCGTCAGCTGTGCTGCATAGGCTACCTCCCGTTAGATGAGATTTGGGCGAGCCCTGCGAACGCTTCCTCTTCCTATACGCCTGCCGCCGCGAAATGTCAACAAAATTTTAACGACGTTGTTAATCAACCACCCAAGCCCACGGAGTACTCTCTGTGGGTCCCCTGTTTTCTTCGAGCTTCGCAGGCCCACGGAGGGTTCTCCGTGGGCTTGTGCGGGAGCGACCTCGAAATACATTGAAGTCATGAACTTCGAATTCGCCCCCGATTCCCCCAGTACGCCGCCCGTACAAAACGGCTGGTTTCTCACGGGGCCTACGGCGAGCGGCAAAACGGCCGTGGGGCTCGAGCTCGCCGAGCTCCTCTCGGCCGAAATCATTTCGCTCGATTCAATGGCCCTTTACCGCCATCTCGACGTCGGCACCGCCAAGCCCACGCCGGCCGAACAAGCCCGCGTGCGGCACCACCTGCTCGATCTCGTGGAGCCCAACGAGGAGTTCAGCCTCTCGCAGTACGTCGCCGCGGCCCACGCAGCCGTCGCGGAAATTCGCGGCCGCGGCCGGCAGCCGCTCTTCGTCGGCGGCACGCCCCTGTACTTGAAATCTCTCCTCCGCGGCGTGAGCCAGGGGCCACCGCCCGACTGGGAATTCCGCGCCCAGGTGGAGGCCGAAGTGGCGCGCATTGGCCCCGAGGCGCTCCACGCGCGGCTCGCCCAGGTCGACCCCGTGGCCGCCGCGAAGCTGCACGTTCGCGATCAGCGGCGTATCGTCCGCGCCCTCGAAGTCTACAAGCTCACCGGCCAGCCCCTTAGCCACCAGCAAACGCAGTTCGACGAGCCGCGGCGCAACTCGGGCAACCGCGTTTTTACGCTCGCTTGGCCGCGGGCCGAGCTGCACCAGCGAATCGATGCCCGCGTCGACCGCATGTTCGCCGCGGGGCTCGTCGAAGAAACGCGCGGCATTATGGCGCGCTACGGCTCTCTCAGCCGCACGGCCACGCAGGCTGTGGGCTATCGTGAAGTAATCGAGCTGCTCGAGGGAAAGGCATCACTCGCAGAAACGATCGAGCGCGTGCAGCAGCACACGCGGCAATTCGCCAAACGGCAGGAAACCTGGTTCAAGAGCTTGAGCGAATGCCAGAGCGTGCCGCAATCGGCCAGCACCACACCGCGAGGTACGGCCGAGAGCCTCGTCACTTGATTTTGGCTGGATCGGAATCGCCCAGGTTGCTCACCGACTCCTCGACGAAGGGCTCGGCCCCGTTCCAGCTAAGCGCGATTTCCAAATTGTCCTTCGGGCCATCGATCTCGACGGAAACTCCCGACGTGGACGGGTCGCGATACTTCGGCGGCGCCAGCCAGCGGGTTTTCGTCGGGCTCAGCGTTTGATTCGCCACGATAATGACCCGGTGCGTACCCAGCACGCAGCCGTCGCCTTCGCCGTAGGTTTCCAGCTTGAAGTGCCCGGCCGAATCGATTCTGCTCACCGCCGCTCGGGCATTGTCGGGCACCACCTGAATGAAGCCGCTCGTCAACGGCTTTCCATCAATGGTCACTTTGCCCGAAACCGGCACGCGCCGCGGTCGTCCGCTGCAACCCGCCACGAGCGCGAGCGCCAAGAGCGAAAAGATGAGCAAGCGATTCATGAAGTCATCCGCAACTACGGCGTCGAAACCGATTCATTGCCGCCCCGCGTCGAGAGCGCGCGGTAGGTGGTGAGGTTGATCCCTTCGCTGATGAAAACCACGTGTCCGTCGCCGAAGCCGAAGTGACCTCCACCCGGGTGGCGGCTCGCGAACGCGCCGTTGGCCTTGTAGCCGTAAAGCGGATCGCCGCTGCTGTCTTCGGCGTACACGCCGGCCTCGGGCTGGCTGTTCAAGGGGTTATCAGTGGTGCGCAAGCTATCGAGATGCCGCGCCCCAATGGCCCAAATGTTGCGCGAGGCCGTCGTGTGCCCGTCGATGACCTCGCCGACGAAGAAGGTCGACGATAAACCGTCGCGCACGAGGCCGGCCTCAATCGCGTTCACGTACAGAAACATACCATTGTTTTCTTGCTTCACCTTGTACTGGTCGATTCCAAATGACGGCCCGTTCGACCCGGCGCAAAACGCATAGCAGCTCGTGGCTCGCGAGCCGCCATAAAGCGGCAGGGTGACCCGATCGGTGGGGCAGACGAATATCTTGGGGCGAATTTTCAGCGCCGCGGTAATGGCCGCCGTTTCCCAACCCGTAGCGGTGCCGTCGTCCGTGTCATTCGGAAACGCGGGAAACACCGCGCCCTTCTGGAACCCGCCGAATTGGTCGAACAGGTTTTGCTGTTCCAGGTACGGCAGAAGCAATAGAAAGCCACTGGTGCCAGGTCGCCGTATGCCGGGCACTTGGTAGCACTGCGTTCCGGCCGAATTCCAGCCGTCGCATCCCAGGCGACCCGGCGGCCACACCTTGTGGGCCGATTCATAGTTCGTGAGCGCCAGCGTAATTTGCTTGAGGTTGTTCAGGCATTGCCCGCGCCGTGCGGCTTCGCGGGCTTGCTGCACTGCCGGCATTAAGAGGCCGACAAGAATGGCGATAATGGCAATGACGACCAGTAGCTCCACGAGCGTGAAGCCCCGGCTTCGGCCAACCGACCGACGATGGCAGTCGCGCATACACACCTCGAACACTCCCCGAATGGGGCGCAAAACTAGCGCGCGTGAGGGTCGGTCGCCCACGCAGGCGCAGCCCCGCCCTACAGATCCAGTACAGCAGGATCGGCCGGAAATGGCAAGAACGAAAAGCTGGCAAAATCGCTCAGCGTTTCGAGAACTGAGTACCTCGGCGAGCCCCACGCAGGCCGTACTTCTTGCGTTCCTTCATGCGCGAATCGCGCGTGAGGAAACCGCCGTCACGCATGGGTACATGCAACTCGGGGTCGAACGACATGAGCGCCCGGGCAATGCCCATGCAGCACGCGCCGGCCTGACCCGTCGGACCACCGCCGGTCGCCTTCACGAGCACGTCGAGGCCCTGGCGCTTGCCCGACTTTTCCAGCGGCGCCGCCACCGTCGCGCGGTCGCGCTCGCTGTGAAAATATTCTTCGAAAGGACGGCCGTTCACCGTAATTTGGCCCGAGCCGGCACGCAGACGAACCCGTGCCACCGCCGACTTACGGCGACCTGTGCCCAGGAAATCTCCCGAAATCTTGTCTTTCTTTACGGCAACCATGTGCGTGCCCGATCCTTACTTGGTCTTGGTGGTTTTCTTGGCGCCCTTCCGGTTACCCGCTTCGCGAGTCGCCGGCTGTTGGGCCTGGTGCGGATGATTCGGTCCGGCGTACACCTTCAGCTTCGTCAGCATGTGGCGGGCCAGTTTGTTCTTAGGGAGCATGCGGCGCACCGCTTCGCTCACCACTTCGGTAGGGCTCTTCGCGAGCCGGTCGGCCGCCGTTTGCGTGCGCAGGCCCGTGTAACCGGTGAACCAGGTGTACTCTTTCTGGTTCCACTTTTTGCCGGAAAGTGTTACCTTCTCGGCATTCACGACGACGACGAAATCGCCCGTATCGACATGCGGGGTATACAGAGGCGAATGCTTGCCCATGAGCACCATGGCCACATCGCTCGCCAGGCGACCGACCGATTTGCCGGTCGCATCGACGACGTGCCACTTGGCCTTGTGTTGACCTGTTTTGGCGAGATAACTTTTCGTGCCAGGCAAGGGAATATCCTCCGCAAACTGTCGGCCGCTACTGCCAGGGCCGGGCTCGTCGACTTAGGGGAAAACTCGAATTTTAGCGAAGCGCGGACCCTTACACAAGGGTTACTTGCCCGGCGAAATCACCAAATATGCAGCGGAAAAAGGCCGAAAAGTCGCCCAAATCGCCCGACCCGGAGAAAAGAGCCGCGGCGAACGCTCCCAGCATCACTCCCGCCGAGAGGTCGGCCCGTCGCACGGTGATCCTCCTCGCCCTCGCCGGCGGACTGCTCACGTGGGCCTCGCTCCCCCCGTGGGGTCTCTGGCCACTCGGCTGGCTGGCGCCAATTCCCTGGCTCCTCATTGCCCGCCTGCCAGAGCTTCCCGGCCAGCGGCCGTATCGCACGCTTTACTTTTGCGGCGTGGCGTACTGGCTCTTACAGCTGCAATTCGTTCGCCTCCCGCACTGGGCCGCGTGGTTCGGTTGGCTTGTGCTCGCGGCTTATCTTGCCGCTTACCTGCCGCTCCTCGTGCTCGCGGTGCGCGTGCTCCGGCGACAATTCAAACTGCCCCTCGTGTTCGCCGCGCCCATCGCCTTCACGGGCCTCGAGCTGTTGCGCGGACATCTCTTCACCGGTCTCTCGATTGCGCTGCTCGCGCACTCGCAGAGCGAGCAGTTGGCGACGATTCAAATTGCCGACCTCGGTGGCGCCTACGCGGTCACCTTCGTCATGACGCTCTTCGCCGGCGCTGTCGCTTCGGCCGCCCCCTGGCCGACGTCGCGCACCCTCTGGCCGCTCGGCGTGGCCGCCGCCGCCGTGCTCGCCACGCTCGGCTATGGCGCGTATCGCCTCGGCGAAGTGCTGCCGGCCGATGAGCGCGTGCTGCACGTGGCCATTATTCAAAGCAATCTCGATACGATCTTTGGCGACACTTTCGAGCACATCGAAGCCACGTACAAAGAGTATCACGGCCGCACGCTGGCCGTCGCCCGCGCCCATCCCGAGCTCGACGTCATCATCTGGCCGGAGTCGATGTTTACCATGGCCCCGGGTAGCTTTCAGGCGTCGTTCGCCGACGATTTCGCGCCGCCTCCGCAAATTGATCCCAAGCGAGTGCAAGAATTCAAAGTCTACGCCGAAGGCAAGTCGGCCGCGGCCCGCGAGGCCCTGGCCAGCGCCGTGAACGTGGCCGACGACCATGCCGCCACCAGGCACGCGGCCCTCGTTGTCGGCGGCTCCGTTACGCACTTCGGTCCGCAAAATGAAGAGCACTACAACTCCGCCATTTTCATTGGCCCTCACGGCGAAATGGCGGGCCGCTACGACAAAATGCACCCCGTTATGTTCGGCGAATACGTGCCGCTAGGCGACGTTCTCCCCTGGCTCTACACGCTCACGCCCATGGGCGACGGCCTCACTCCCGGCAAAGACCCGCGCGCCTTCGAAATCGCCGGACTGAAACTCTCCCCCAGCATTTGCTTCGAAAGCACCGTGCCGCACTTAATTCGCGGGCAGGTCGCTGAGCTGGCTGCCGCAGAGAAGGCGCCCGATATGCTCGTAAACGTTACGAACGACGGCTGGTTTTGGGGCTCGAGCGTGCTCGATTTACACCTGCGTTGCAACGTCTTCCGCGCGGTGGAAACGCGGCGCCCCATGCTCGTGGCGGCCAACACGGGCTTCTCGGCCGTGATCGATGGCAACGGCCGCATTCTCGAGCGCGGGCCCCGGCGCAAAAGCGGCGAAATTGTGGCCGCCGTAAAGCCCGATGGCCGCCCGAGCCTTTACGTGACGCTCGGCGATTGGCCCTGGCTCGCCTGCCTCGCGCTCTGCGCCGTGGCCTGCTTAATGGATTGGCGGCGAAAACAAGTGGCGACTCATGGCGAGCCGGGAGCGTGAGCGACCGGAGTTTTGGAGTCGCTTCCCACTTCGCTGAACCCTATACCCTGAACCCTCTCTTCCTCATGCGGAAAGCGGCGGCCGCGCCAGCCAACCCAATCATCGTCCACACCGCCACGCTCGCCGGCTCCGGCACAATCGCCTGCAACGCAAACGGGAAGTCTCCGTTGCCGGTCGGCACCAGGCGGAAGTAGCCGCCGTCAATGTGGAAGCCATCGTCGAGCGTAATTTCCTCCGCGCAAACGAGCGTGAAGATATCGCCGAACTGCGGGTCGTAATTCTCGAAATCGAGGCTCACGGTGCTATTGAGGAGCGCGGTTCCTTGCACCGAAAGCTGATCGTTCAAGGTCGCCGTGCCGTCGCAGCACTGGTCCGGCGTCGGATCGGCGCCGAACACGTCGAGATTGAGCACGCCCGCCAGGAGCGAATAACCGCCGTTGATGGTCGTCTCCTGGGCATAGCCGCTCGGCCCTTCATCTTGGCCCACGTAGAAATTGCCGCCGCTTTGCGTGAACGTGCCCGCGCCGCCGTTGGCGTTAATCGTGGTCACGTCGCGGAGCGTGCCGCCCGTAAAATTGAACTGGGCGTCGGAGTTGATCGTCATGGTGGAGGCCGGATTGGTGCCCGCGCCCCAGTGCTGCGTGGCGCCAATCGAATCGCCGAAATCGAGCACGCCACCCGAGAGGTTGTACCGGTTCTGCGTGGCCGCTCCCACGCCGTTGCCTAGCACCATGCCGCCCGTAACGTTCGTGGTGCCGCCGCTCTGGTTGGTCGTGGCGGTGAGCGAGGGCGCGTCGCTGGCGTTGAGTGTATAGGTGGCGGAATTCAGCACGTTGATGGTGCCGCCATCTTGATTCACGGTGCCCCCGGCGGCGCCGTTACCCACTTTCAAGTCACCCGTGTTAACGGTGGCGCCGTTGTGCACGTTGAGCGTGCCGGTCGATCCGCCGGCATCACCCACGGTGAGAACGCCGCGGCCGCCGCTAACATTGCCCGATCCATTGTCGCCCACGTTGAGCGTGGCCGGGCCACTGCCGCCAATGTTGTACGTGCCGCTGGCGCCCACGCCAATACGCACGTTTTCGAGGCCCGCGTCGTTATCGCCCACGGTTACGTTGCCGACATTATGATCGACCACGCCGGCCTCGGTGTTACCCACAATGAGATCGCCTTGGCCGAGCGTATGAGCATTGGGATTATTAAGTAGCAGGCGATCGCCCGTGCCGCTGCCGGAATTGCCAACGGTTACGCTCGACGTGCCGGCCAGCGATCCGCCCGTCGCCAACTCCAGCGTGCCGCCGCTCACGTTCGTAGCGCCCGAGTAGGTATTGGCATTCGTGAGCGTGAGCGTGCCCGTGCCAATCTTATTTACGCTGCCCAAGCCGCTCAGCACGCCGCTGTACGTGGTGCTCTGGTTGTTGTTGCCCACCGACACGGCCACGGCGGCCGGCGTAGTATTGCTCAAGCTCAGGTTGCGCGAGCCTTTGAGCCCACCCAGCGTGGCCGAGGTCAGCGTGCCGAAGCTCACAGCCCCGTTGTCGGCGGCGTTCATATCGAGCGTGCTGTTTTGCAGCGCCAGAATGTTAGCGAGCCGCAGCGTGCCGTTGTACACGCGAGTATCGCCGCTGAATGTGTTGGCCGCGCTGAGCACAATCGTGCCGGGCGCGGCGGTCGCCGATTTGTTGATCGAGAGCGCCCGCGCGCCACCCGACTCCGAAATCACGCCACCCACGGTGCCGGTGGTTCCGAAATAGGCGCCGAGCGAGGCATCGGCTTGGAGCACTACGGACGACGTAGCGCCGAGGTTGCCGCCTTCAAAGCGAATGGCGCCGCGGAGTTGGGGGTCGAGGCTGTTGCCGCCATCGCCCGAAATGTTAAACACGTTGTTATGCGTGCCTGCTACCAAATACGCCTGGGCGCCGGAGGCCACGGTAACCGGCCCCGTGCCAAAAGTGCCCGCGCCGGAAACACTCAGGCGCCCCGCGTTAATCTGAGTGCCGCCGGAATAGGTATTGGCCCCGGTAAAACCGAGGTCGCCAATGCCATTCTTAATCAGCCCGCCGCCCGTGCCTACGGTGAGCGGCTGTGAGATTGAGATCGCAAAACCTTGAGTATCAATCGTGCTGGTGGAGTTGACGGGCGCACTGTTGAGTCCGCCCATGGCGAAGCTGGCGGACGCCTTCAGCGTACCGCCGTTGAAGTTGAAATTGCTCGTGTCGGCCCCGGCCGATTCATAAATGCCGTTGGCGCCAATCACGAGCGTGCCGCCGGGGCCAAGATTAACGTTCCCCGTGCTGCCGCTCGTACCCGGGTGGCCGTAGGAGAGGCCCGGCAGGGTGACGATGCCCGTGCCACTGATATTGAGCGACGCCGTGCCGCGAATGGCGAGGAGCATATCGGCGGTATTCGATGTGAACGTGCCCGCACTCACCGACACCGTTTGCGTGCTGAGTGGCTGTCCGAAGTTGCCCATGTACAGATTGCTGCCATTGAACACGAACGTGCCGCCGGTTTGCGTAAACGTAGAGGTGGAGCCGTTCTGGTCCGACTGCCCAAGGATGAATTGCCCCGTGCCGGCGTTGCCAATCGTGAGCGAACCCGACGAAAGGTCAATCGCGGTTACCGTCGTCGTCGTATCGGCCGTATGTCCCAGGAGCACGTCGCCCTTGAGCCACACCGTGCCGCCGTTCACGGTTACGGTTGAATTGCCGCGGGTACCAATCGTCGTCGTGCTGTTCGACGTATACGTGCCGCCGCTGAAGGTTTCCGTGCTCACGCCGCCGTTGTTGGAGAACCAGCTGTCGCCGTCAACCACAATGGTGCCGCCGTTTTGAGTGATCGACCCGTTCAGGCCCGTGTTGCCCGTGTACAAGCCGTCGCCCACGTGCAAATTGGCGCCCGGTTGAATGACAAACGAACCGGTGGTCACTTGAATATCGCCGGTGGTGGTCAGGCCGCCGGTCAAATTAACGAGGCCACTGAGGTTCATGCTGGCAATGGAAGACGCAGGGCCGGCAAGGTTATATGTCGCGCCCGCGTTCGAGCCGGTGAGACCGCCGAGCTGCAACGCAAACGCGCCCGTAATATTGCCGTTGAGGTTCGTCGGCGTAGCGGCCGATTCGCTGCTGAGGCCGGCGTTGTTGAGGAGCGTTATGTTGCCGTTCACGGTGCCGCCGTTCTGGAACCGCACCGCACCGCGGCCTTCGCCGCCGTTGCTCTGAATTTGAATGTTATTGGCGAGCGTGGCCGGCTGGCTGAGATATAGCGAAGCCGTCCCCGTGCCCACCGTAATGGTGCCGGTTCCCAGCGTGGCGGCGGCGTTGTTCAGGTTGATGCGGCCACTCGTGATGTTGATGTTGCCGCTGAAGTTGGGCTGCGCGTCGTTCACCTGCAGTACCGTGGTTGTTTGACTGCCGCCCGTGATCGTGAGGGTGCCGCTGCCTTGGAGCATGTCGGCCGAGTTCATGATGAAGTTGACGTTGCCGGTCGAGCCGGCGTTAATCGTGCCGCCCGCGGCCGCCACGATGATCTTGTGATTCGCGTTCAGCGTAATGTTCGCCGCGCCGCTGGTGAGCGTGCCGGTGTTCAGAGTGACCGGGTTGAGCACGCTCGTGCTGCCCAGGGCCGCGTCGGAATTCACCTGCAAAGTGCCCTCGTTGACGAACGTGCCGCCCGAGTAGCTGTTGTTGCCTGAGAGCACGAGAGTGGCACTGCCACCCTTGGTGAGGGCCCGCGCGCCGCCGCTTTCGCCGATGTTTCCACTAATGGTGCCGGTGCCGAACTGCGTGCCCACCGTGTTATCGCCGCTGGCCATATTGCCGGCGAGCGTAACGCTGCCGGCCCAGATGGCGCCGCTGTCGAGGCGGAGCTGGCCGATCGATTCGCCGGTGTCACCACCGAACAATGTTGCGGCCGCGTTGTGAGTTACCGCTGCGCTGGAATAGAGCGTGCTGTTGCTATTCACGTTCACCGTGGCCCCCGCCCCCAGGGCGTTGTTAATCAGCGCCTTGCCCGACCCGGCGGCCTGGCTTACGCCGACATTCAGCGTACCGGTATAGCCACTCCAGGTGGCGCTGGCGAACTGCGTGGCGCCGGAGCCGCTGCCAAGCGTGATATTCGTCACCCCGTTACCGCTGAGATTGCCAAAGGTATAGGTGACCGCTCCGCCCGTGAGGTTGAGCGTGGCGTTATTGGCCACCGCGCCGGTGCTCAAACCTCCGGCTACACCCGTGGTTAGGGAACCGCCGCTGATCGTGGTGCCGCCGGTATGGGTGTTCGTGTTGGTCAGCGTGAGAGTCCCCGAGCCCATCTTCGTGAGCGATACCGTGCCCGAACCGTTCTGAATGATGCCACCGAACGTGCTCGTGGTGTTATTGTCGCCGACGGTGAGCGAGGCGGCGCCGGCCACGCTGCTGGTGACCGTGCCGGCGCCGGTAAGGCCGTTGATGGTGTCGCTCTTGTTGTTCAAATCGAGCGTACCGGCCAGGGCGACATCGGCCTTGCCGACGCCATTGGGAATCACGTTGTTCGCGCCCAGCTGCAGCGTACTGCCGCCGTTCACGGTGGTGGCGCCACTGTAGCTGTTTCCCGAATTACTAAGCGTCGTGGTGCCGAAGGCCGTGGTCAGCGCGAGAGTGCCGGTTCCATCGGTAATGGCGCCGCTGAGCGTGGCCGCGCCGTTGGAATTACTCGTGCCCATGGTAAGGGTCGAAGTGCCCGCCACGCCCGTGCTAATGCCGCCGGTGATCGAGCCGCCTTCGTTGCCAATCGTGGCGTTGCCCTGGAGGCTGACCGTCGCATTGAGCGTGCTGGGGAGGCGAATGGCACCGCGATTCTCGGTGTTCCCCGTACCTACGATCTTCACCAGGCTGAACGTATCGGCGCCCGAAACAAACAATTGGCTGCCGCTATCCACCTGCACCGTGGCATTGGGTGCGTTGATGCCGCCGGCGTTCCATTTATCTCCCGTGGCGCCCGAGTTCGACAGCTCAATCGTGCCGGTAAAGCCGGTCACGTTGGCCATGCCGGTATTCCGGGCGGCAGCGCCGGCTGCGAAATTGAGCTGAATCAGGCCTGACCCGGTCATCGTGTTGCTGATGGTCGTGGTGCCTGCGGTTTCCGTGTTGTTTAAGTAGAGCGTGGAGCCGGAACCAACAGAAACGGCGCCCGTACCCAGTGAGTTCTGCGCGGCATTCACCGTGACATTCAGCGTGCCGGAACTGGCATTAATCGTGGTGCCTCCCGAGTACGTGTTCGCACCGGTGAGCGTGAGCGTGCCGGTGCCAATCTTCGTGAGCGACACCGTGCCCGTTCCATTTTGAATGATGCCACCGAACGTGCTCGTGGTGTTGTTGTCACCCACGGTGAGCGAAGCCGCGCCGGCCACGCCGGAGGTGAGCGTGCCGCTACCATTGAGTCCGTTGATGGTGTCGCTTTTGCCGTTGAGGTTGAGCTGGCCATCAAGCTGCACATTCCCCTTGCCGGCGCCATTGGGAATCTGGTTGTTCGCGCCGAGCACGAGCACGCCCGCGCCGGATTCGATCGACGTCGTGCCCGCGTAGTCGTTGTTTTGCGCGGCGTTGCTCAGCGTGACGGTGATTGAGGTGCCGAAGGCGTTATCGAGCGTGAGGCCGTTGTTGCCGGTAACCTTGCCCGTGAGATTGAACGAGCCGGTGCCGTTCGTCGAGAACAGGGCGTTCGAGTTGTTAGCCGTGATTTGACCGGAAAGCGTAATATTCGTGGCGTCGGCGCGAATACCCGGGCGATCCGTCCCCAACTCGGTATTGAAGACAATGGCGTTCGCGAGTGTTTGGCCGGCGGTCGTGAAGTAGATTCCAGCGCGATCCGAATTGATTTGTCCGATATTAATTGGTCCACTGCCGTACGGTGTGCCCGAAACCGCGCCAACGACCAGCCGCGTGCCGCTCGAGCTGTTGAGGAGCGTGGTGCCGCCGGAGTAGGTGTTGTTGGCGGCGCCGGATATAAACACGTTGCCCGAGTTCTGATTGAAGACGGCCAGGGCCAGCGTGCCGGTGCCATCGCTAATAACCCCATTGAGCATGTTCGTGGCGAAAGTATTGGAATTTGCCGTGCCGAGGGTGAGCGTCGAGAGGCCCGCGACGCCGGTGGAAATCGTGCCGTTGATCACGCCGCCTTCGGCGCCAATCGTGGCGTTGCCGAGGACGGTTACCGGCGCATTGAGCGTGCTCGCTAAGCGAATGGCCCCGCGCGCCTCGTTGTTGCCGGTGCCAATGATTTTCACGGCGCCGAAAGTGTCCGCGCCGGAAACAAACAGCTGGGCGCTGTTATCAACCTGCACCGTGGCGCTCGGCGCATTGATGCCGGTGGCATTCCATTTATCGCCGGTGGCGCCGGAAGCGGAGAGCTCGATGGTGCCATTGAAGCCGTTGACATTGCCCAACGTGGTGCCGCGCGCATTGGTGCCGGCGGCAAAATTCAGCTGAATGAGACCCGTACCTGTGAAAGTGTTGCTGATCGCCGTGTTCGCCCCGGCGCCCGTTTCCGTATTGTTCAGGAAAAGCGTCGAGTTCGCACCCACGGAAACCGCGCCCGTGCCGAGGGCGTTCTGCGCCGAATTCACCGTGGCATTGAGCGTGCCCGAGCTGGCATTGATCGTGGTTCCGCCGGAGTAGGTGTTCGCGCCGGTGAGCGTGAGCGTACCGGTCCCCATTTTCGTGAGGCTTACGGTGCCGGAGCCGTTCTGAATGATGCCGCCAAAGGTGCTGGTGGCGTTGTTGTCGCCGATGGTGAGCGAGGCGGCGCCGGCAACGCCGCTGGTAACGGTGCCACTGCCGCTGAGGCCGTTGATGGTGTCGCTCTTGTTGTTCAGATCGAGCGAGCCGGAAAGCGATACATTCCCTTTCCCCGCGCCGTTGGGAATCACGTTGTTCGCACCCAACCGCAGGGTACCGTTCGCGACGATGGTGTCGCCCGAGTAGGTATTCGCGCCGCCCAGCACAATGGTGCCCGGCGTGCTGGCCGACGATTTGTTGATCGTCAAGGAGCGGGCACCACCGCTTTCGGAAATCACGGCGTTTACCGTGCCCGTGGCGCCGCCGTAGGCGCCGATCGAAGAATCGGCCTGCATGACGACCGAGCCGCTCGCGCCAATCGTACCGCCTTCAATACGCAGGGCGCCGCGCAGTTGTGTATCGATCGCCGAGAGCGTGCCGCCATCGCCCGAAATGTTGAACGTGTTGTTGTGTGTGCCGCCCGTCAAAAACAATTCGGCGCCCGAGGCCACGGTGACGGCGCCCGTACCTATGTTGCCGCTGCCGGCAACGATTCGGCCACCGTTAACCTGCGTGCCGCCGGAATAAGTGTTCGCGCCGGAGAGAGTCAGGTCGCCGGTTCCGTTCTTGGTGAGCCCGCCGCCGCTTCCCACGAGCAGCGCCTGGGCGATGGTGATCTGAAAGGCCTGCGTGTCGATCGTACTGTTGGAGTCGACTCGGGCGGTATCGAGACCCTGCATGAAAGTAGCGCTCGAAGCGCTGGCCCGCAACGTGCCGCCGTTAAAGACAAATGTGGAGGTGCCGGAACCTTCCGACACGGAACCCACGATGAGCGTACCGCCATTGAGGTTGGTCAGGTTGTTGGCGCCGGCCGTGCTGCCGTGGCCGAAGATCAAACCGGGCATGGTAACCGTTGCATTGCCGCCAATATTCAGCGTCGAGGCGCCGCGCACGCCGAGGTTCATGCTCGCCGAGGTCGTGAAGCTACCGCCGGTGATATCGAGCTGCGAAACACCCGTACCATTGGCGATGCCGATGAACCCACTAGTTACACTCACCGTGCCGCCGGTCTGAGTGAATTGGGCGACCTTGGTAGCGCCGTTCAAGGTTTGGCCCATGATGAAGTTGCTGCCGCCAATGGTCAGGGAGCCGCCGCTCACGAGCAGCGTGCCGTTGCCGTTCACGTCGGTAGTGCTGCAGCAGGAAGCGCCGCCGGTCGAACCGATATACGTATCGTTGGCAAACGAAAGATTGCCGCCGGTTATTTCCAAGGTTCCCTGATACACGGCCAGGCCCTGTTGGGCGCCGCTGGCGCCGCCGAGCTGCAGCGAACCCGTCCCGCGCTTTGTAAAGTACACCTGGCCGCTGCCCGCCCGCGAGATCGCCGAATTGATGGCGGCCGTGAGTCCTGCATTCACCGTCACATTCGGACCACCTCCCGGTGAACCGAATTGCAACGTTCCGCCGCTAAAGGTCGGGGTTCCCTCCTCCACCGTGAGATTGTTAATTTGTTGAGTGCCGCTGACCGTTACCGTGTACGTGCCTGTGGCGTCGGCGCCGGCGGAGAAAAAGACGTCGGGGTCGGTGAACCCATTGGTAAAAGTAGTGGTGGCAATGTTTCCGGCCGAGGCGGTCGACCAATTCGAAGTCACATTGTCCCAGGTTCCTGTAGGCGTAGTCCCTGCGCCAGCGGTGGCGCCATTAAGATCCCAATACTTCGTCGCCGCGAACGCCGTATCGAGGGCAAATGTCGAAGCCGCCAAAGTCGCCGTGAGAAACAGAAGCGATTTCAAAGCGTTGCGGGCGAGCATGGTTCTACCTTCCTTAAGAAACGCAAAACAAGTGGGTAGCGCGCGGCGGGCGCGCTGGAGTTTCAATTCACGGGAAAATAAAAAGCGACCCAATCGGAAACTTAATTGTTGCAACGCTCGACGCGCCGGAATGTCGCGAAACGCCAAGGTTTACGGCACGATCACCGCGGTCAAATCGTTTCCGTTTGTCGCGGGTCGAGACGGGGAAAAAACTCGAGTCATTCGATTCCTGAATTCCTGAGTATTTTTCCTATTATGCTTAGAATTCGCGTTTTTCGCAAAGGATAAGTGCCGTTCGACTTAGCGCGATTCAAACCCATCCCTCGTTGGTGTGTAAAGCTTTCTTTGCGCTTTGCGGGCTTGATTTGGCCTGCTGGTTGAGGCCGTTTACCTAGGGGCTCTCGACGATTCTTCGCAAACGATCGCCCAATCGCACTTTAGCAGCGACGAAAGCCAGAGCGCCCGGTAATATTACCGCCAAAGCGTGGCGCGAACTTGAGCGTCGCTGCGGCTTGCCGCTGGGGGCTTTGAAAAATCGCGCCTTCGAGAAACAGTTGCGCGAATGGTCAGACACACGGCGCTCGCGCGGCGATTCTAATCGACGAGCTCGAGCACCACCGGCTCGTTCTGCTTCTTCACTTCCGCCGTCAGGCCGCTCGTGTCGATGCTGTTATAGCGCACGGGTATAAGATTGGCGCCGAGGCCCCGCTCCTTCTTCTCCTCGCCCGGCGCTGGCGCCTTCTGGCCTTCGTAACACGTGACGCGAATCTTGTGCTTGCCAATCGCGGCGCCGTCGCCTTCTTTGTAGGTCCACAAAACGAACGTGCCATCGGGCTGAATCACGGCCCGCGCGGGCTGCCCTCCCTCAGGCTGAAACATCACGCTGCCGAACGCCAGCGGTTGGCCCTTGTACAGCACTTTACCGGTGACCGGCGCCAACGCGGGGCGGCTCGGTCCGCAACCCGTAAGGAACAGCAAGCTGGCGGCGAGAAGCAGCAACACACCGCCGGAACTACGGCCACACGGCATTGGCTTCGCCCTCGTTGCAAGTGGCCAGCGACCGATACGTTTCGAAATTGATCGACTCCGTGAGAAAACGAACGCTGCCATCGGCGACGAGAAAATCGCTCCCCCCGGCGTGGTAGCTGCTCATGGGCAAGTGATTGAAGAGCACGCCGTCGGTATCGCGAATCACCTTGGCGTTGATGGGATATTGAATGACTTTGGTGGCGTACAGGCCCACGGTGGCGTTGTCGCCCAGAATCCAGGGGCGTACGTTGCCGCCGCCTTGGCTGTAGTCGCCGGTCTTGTCGCGGTGCGTCATTTCGCCAATGGCCAGTGTATTCGAGAGACCATCGCGGCAGTCCGATATGCTCCGCTGCTCGCCATAATCGAAAATGCCGTTCTTGGGTACGTCGCCGTACGTAGTGCTCGCCGTTTTCGCTTGGGTGCTGGTGCGCAGCGTGCCGTTCACGCCCTGATATGTGGTGAGCGCGCCTTTCATGTAGTCGTAACCCACCGTGCATACCTTCGGAAAAGGATACGACGGACAGAAGTACATCGGGATGACGACATTCCGATTTGGCGCGGTTTCCGTCAGGCCGTTCAAGTCGAAAGTGTCGTAGAGCGCCTTCTGCTCGAGATACGGCAGCATGTGCGTGAAGAGTCCGTGTTTGCCGTTGCCCCGGCAGCCATAGGGAAACATGTCCCGATTGCTCGTCATGTAATTGTGCACGGCCAACCCCATTTGCTTGAGGTTGTTCGAGCATTGCATGCGCCGCGCCGCCTCGCGGGCCTGCTGCACCGCCGGCAAGAGCAGCCCCACGAGAATGGCAATAATGGCGATGACGACCAAGAGCTCTACGAGCGTAAAGCCGGCCGTGCGAACGAAGTGCCGTGCACTGGCTCGAGTCGTGCGATCCATGCCGCTATTCCTGGAGGAGATTTTTCGAAAGCTAAACGGAAAGGGCTGTCTTCTTCAATTGACCATTTCGTCGCGAAAGTTTCCATCCTCCCGCGATAACAACCACGCCCAGCACGCTCCATACAGCCAGGCTTGCGGGTTCGGGCACAATGGCCTGCAGGGCAAACGGGAAATCTTCATTGCCGGTGGGCACCACGCGGAAGTAGCCGCCGTCGATAAAGAAGCCGTCGTCGAGAACAATATTTTCGGCGCAAATGAGCGTGTAGATGTCGCCAAACTGCGGCTCGTAGCCCTCGAAATCGAGGCTGAGAGCGCTATTGAGGAGCGCGGTGCCCTCCACCGTGAGCTGATCGTTCAAGCTCGCGACGCCGTCGCAGCACTGCTCCGGCGTGGGGTCGGCGCCAAAGGCATCGAAGTACACCGTGCCGGAGAGGAGCGAGAAGCCGCCGTGAATGGTCGTTTGGAACGCGTAGCCGCCGGCGCTTTCATCTTGGCCGATATAGAACGCCCCGCCCCCTTGCGTAAACGTGCCTACGCCACCGTTGGCGTTAATGGAGGTCACATCGCGGAGCGTGCCGCCGGTGAAGTTGAACTGGCCGTCGGAGTTGATGGTCATGGCCGACGGCGCCGTGCCCGCGCCCCAGTGTTGGGTGCGGCCGGCCGAATCGCCGAAATCGAGCACGCCACCGGAGAGGTTGTACTGGTTCTCGGTCGCGGGGCCCGATCCGTTGCCGATAATCATGCCGCCGGTCACGTTCGTGGTACCGCCCGACTGATTCACAATCGCCGAGCCGCCGCCCGCGCCCACCGAGTAGGTGCTAGTGGCCGTCACGTTCAGGGTACCGCCCGTGTGCGTGAAGAGGGCGGTGGAGCCGGCCGCATCGGCCAGTTTCACATCGGGCGCCGTGACCGTGCCGCCGTTCAGCTCATACGTACCGTTGGAACCGGCGTTCTGGCCGACAGTGAGGTTGCGAGTAACCGAAACCGTGCCGCCGTTTTGCGTAAACTTGTTGGCCTGCGTACTCGAGGCGCCTACCACCAGATCGCGGCCGGTGGTGAGCGTGCCGCCGCTCATGGTGCCCGTGCCCACGCCGCCGGCGTTGGCGCCCAGCACGGTATCGCGAGCGCTAGTGTGCGTAGCGGCGGAGTTCGACATTTGCAAGTCGCCGTTGCCGTCAACACCGTAGAAGATGTCGAAGAATGAATCGACCGCCGGCGTGGCGCCGGCGCCGAGCGACACGCGGCCGAAGGAGCCGGCGTTCTGGCCTACGGTGAGATTGTTCGTCGATGAACCCGCGACGTGGCCCGTGCCCGTCACGTTGAGCAGCGCACGATTGCCCGAAGTGCCGCCCGAAGCGCCCACCACGAGCCCGCCTGCTCCATTCGGGTTAAACACGCCGGCGCTAATGTTGTACTGGCCGGAGGTTCCCGCGCCGTTGGCGATCGTGGCCGCGCCCGTCACTTCCAGCTCGCCCGAGCCGGTGTGGTTCACAATACCAACCGAGCCGGAGATGGTATCGCCTACCCGCATGTCATCAGGCAAGGTCACCTTGACCGGGCTATTGGCCTGGAAGTTGAGTGTACCCTGGTTGCCGCCGCTGCCGAGCGACACGTCGGCCCCGGCCGCACCGAGCGTATGGCTCACATTCGAAGTAATGAGCAGCGTGCCGCTGCCGGCCGCGGTGCCCACGTTCACGCCGCTCGTGCCGCTCATGGTACCGCCGGCATCGAGCTGGAGCGTGCCGCCCGTAACATTCGTGGCGCCCGCATAGGAATTGGCGCCGAGAAGGGTGAGCGTTCCCGTGTTGCTCTTCGTAAGGGCCAGGTTACCGGTAATGAGGCCGTCGTAGCTGGTGTTGATCGCTTGATTCACCGTGAACGTGTGAACCGCGCCGCTGCTGTTGGTCACAAAACTGCCGCCCGCGCCGCTGCCAGTGCCGGAGCGCTGCAGCACGCCTACCGTTTGATCGAAATTGTTCAGGTCGAAGGTGGCGTCTTGATTGGCGGTCGAACTATCGACGTCGAGCGTGGTGCCGGTGGGGAGCGCGTTATTCGCGCCAATCTTCACCGTGCCGCGAATGATGTTCGTGGCGCCCGTATACGTATTCGATGTGCTGGAAATAATCACCGTGCCCGCGGCGCCGCCCGTGGTGCCGGCGCTAATGAACAGGTTGCTGCCGGTGCCGTTCTGAATGGGGCCACCCACGGTAAGTTGGCTGGCGGCGCCGGCCTGAGTTCCAATGCGAGCATTGGCCCCATTGAGAATCACGGCGCCATTCCACGCGGCCGTGGCGTTGGCATCGGCCTGCAGCGCGCCGGCGAAGTTGCCGCCATCGCCGTCGATCGTAATGGCTTCCGAGGCCACGGTGATACCATTGGCCAGCACCACACGCGCGCCATTAGCTACCGCAGTTCCACCGGCCGCCGTACCTAGAGCCGAATTGTTCGCCACCACGAGCTCGCCGGAATTAACGAACGTTTGACCCGTGTAGCCGTTGGCTTGGTTCAAAGTGACCGAGCCCGAGCCGTTCTGGGTGACCGTGCCGGAACCGTTAATGACATTGGTTACGGTGTAAGCATTGTTGCGATTGAAAACGAGGGCCGAGTTGTTGGTCACCGCGCCGGTGCCATTGCCCAGCGTACCCGTGGCGCCCCCGTTGCCCACTTGTAGCGTGCCCGCACTAATCACGGTGGTGGCCGCATAAGTATTGGTACCGCTGAGAATCCAGGTGCCTGCGCCGCTCTTGTTCACGGAGAGCGCGCCGCTGAGCACGCCCGTGATTTCACCATCGCCGGCGCCGTTCATGGTAAACGTATGCGCTTGAGCATCGGGGCTCGTGGCATTTACGTTGTTAACGGTGAGCGTGCCGGCATTTGAGGTGAAGGTAATGACATTTCCATTAATCGCCTGGATATTACCCGTCCAGCTGTTGTTGCCGCTCACGTTCACCAAGAGCGGCGTGTTGAGCACTTCCCCGGCCACCGTAATGCCCGTGGCATGTTCGAGCTCGAGCCGGCCGTTTCCACCCACGTTGGTAACGCCCGTGGTATTACCGAGCGCCGTGGCGCTTTGGATGTTTAGCGTGCCGTTGCTGACCGTCGTTACGCCGGTGTAGGTGTTGTTTCCTGTGAGCGTGAGCTTGCCGGTGCCCGTTTTAGTAATGGCCGTGAAATTGCCGGGGCCGTCGGTTATGTTGCCGGCGAACGTGGTATCGGTGCCGAGGGCGCCAATGGAATAGGTATTGGTGCCTGGCCCGCTGCCGCCGCTGCGTAAAGTCGAACCGGCCACGCCGGCGAGGGAACCGAGGTCGAGCGTGTTGCCCACGCCAATATTCGAGGCCAGCACCGCGCCGCTGGCATTGAGCACCCAATTGGCGCTGGCGCTATCGGCGGTGCCGCTGGTGAAAAACACGCTCGAGGCGCTGTTGATCGTGAAGGTGCCGGCGAAACTTGAGTCGTCGCCTCCCAGGTTTAGCGTGCCCGTATTGGTTTTCGAAATGTTGAGCGCCCCGGCGCCGCCGGTGCTTACGAAGTTGCCGTTGTAAGTGTTCGTCACGCTGTTGTTGATGGTGAGTGTGCCGGCCGAGACACCCGAGTTGGTAATAATGCTCTTGCCGAGATTCGTGCCGCCTCCGGTCGTGTCGTCGGTGCGCTGCAAGTTCGCGACGGTCTGGCTGAAGCCGCCGAGGTCGAACGTTGAATCTTCGTTGGCGTTCACGGTATCAACATCGAGCGTAGTCGTCGTTGGCAAGGCATTATTCGCGCCGAGCTTCAGTACTCCGCGCACGATGCCGGTAATACCCGAGTAAGTATTCGACGTACCGGCGATAACCACGGTGCCCGTGCCGTTCTCACCCGAGATGGTCAGCGTGCTGCCGCCGCCATTCTGAATCACGCCGCCGACGATGAGGGTTTGGCTCGCCTGAGCGCCGAGCCGGGCCGCGGCGTCGCCCAGCGTAACTGTGCCGTTCCAGGTGTTCGTGCCGCTCTGGCTTTGCAGGGCGCCGAAGTTATTACTGCCGCCGCCATTAATCGTGATCGCCTCGTTGGCCACCGTAGTGCCGCCGGCCAATTCGACGCGGGCGCCGCTTGTTACCGTCGTGCCCGCCGCCGACGTGCCCAAACCGTTAGCGTTCGACACTCGCAGTACGCCAGCGCTCACGGTCGTGAGGCCGGTATAGGTGTTGTTGCCGCTGAAGATCGTGGTGCCCGTGTTGTTCACTACGTTCACGGTGCTGCCGGCGCCGTTTTGAATCGTGCCACCGATATTGAGCGAGCCGGCGTTCGCGCCCACGGTAGGCGTGTTGGTCCCTAAGTTCACCGTTCCCGCCCACACGTTGGTTCCGCTTGCCGCTTGCAGCGCGCCGAACGTATTGCCGCCGGTGCCGTTAATCGTGAGGGTTTCGCCCGTCACGGTTACGCCTTGCAATTCCAGGCGCGCGCCGTTGGCCACCGTGGTGGCGCCCGTCGTATTACCCAGGGCGGTATTGCTTTGAAGATTGAGCACGCCGCCATTCACGTTCGTAGCGCCGGAGTAGCTATTGGTGCCAGAGAGCACGAGCGTGCCGGCGCTCTCCTTGTTGAGCGGCCCGCTGCCGGTGACATTGCCGGAGAAGGTGGCCGTGCCGGTGGTCACGTCGAAGGTGCCGGCGCCGCTTAAAGTCACGTTCTTCGAGGTCGAGAGCGTGGCCGTGGTTTGCAGCGTACCCCCGCCAAAGATAATATTGGCGCCGACGCCCGTGCCATTCGACGTCGAGATTGAAAGGGTGCCGTTGTTGATGGTGGTATTGCCGGTATAGCCGTTGGCGCCCAGCGTGAGCGTGCCGGTTCCTTCCTTCACGAGCGAAATGGCCCCGCCGATGCTGGCATTCGTGCTGTTAAACGAACTAGCGGTGTTATTGTTCACCGTGAGCGTCGCGGCGGCGGTCGAGGTAATCGTCCGCGTCATCGTGGTGCCGAGCGTGCCGAGGCCGGCCACTTCCTGGTTCTGGCCGTTGAGATCGAACTTGGCGCTGTTCACATCGCCGCCGTTGCCAATGACGAGCGTGGTGCCCGTCGGCAGCCGATTGCTGCCGCCGCTCAGGGTGAGGGTGCCTACAATGACATTCGTGTTGCCGGTATACGTACCCACACCGCTGAGAACAACGCCGCCCGCCGCGACATCGTTGCGAATGTTGAGGGCGACGCCGCTTACGGCTTCGCTGATTGTCCCGCTGATGGTGAGCGTACCCGCCGCGGCGCCAATGCGCGTGTCGTTCGAGCCGTTGTTGCCCAAGACGACATTGCCCGCCCAGGTATTGCTGCCGCTCAGGTTTTGCAGGGAGCCCATGCTGTTGCTCCCCTGGCCAGTAATGTTGATGGTTTCCCCGGTTACGGTAATGCCGCCCTGTAGCTCCAGCCGGGCCGTGTTATTCACGGTGGTGCCGCCGGCCGTAGTGCCGAGCGCGGTGCCGTTGGAAATATTGAGCACACCGGCCGCGACAGTCGTTACGCCGGCATAGTCGTTGTTTGTGGCCGTGAGGTTCAGTGTGCCGGCGCCCAGCTTGTTGAGGCCACCCGCCCCGGTAACTTTGCCGGCGAACGTGGCCGACCCGGTCGTTACGTCGACATTGCTCACGGCGTTATTCAGCGTGACCTGCTTGCCACCGGTGAAGGTGCCGCCCGTAATTTCCAGCGTGCCGGCATTGATGATCACGCCCGGCGTGGCGCCGCTGCCGAGGTTCGCCGTGTCGCTCACCGAAACGGTTCCGGCATTGATGGTGACACCCCCGGCGAAAGTGCTGCCCGCGCCCGATAGCGTGAGCTTGCCGGCGCCGTTTTTGATGATGCCGCCGTTGCCGCCAATGTTATTGGAGAGCACGGTGTTGCCCGTGCTGTCGATCGTGAGCGTGTGCCCAGAGGCCGTGGTGGAAATGGTTGCCGAAATGGTGAGCGTGCCGGCATCGATCTGGAACTCGGTGGGCGCGGTGAGCGTGACGGCTCCCGTACCGCCCCAGCTGTTGCTGCCGCTGATATTGCGCAGCGCCCCGTTGCTGCCCACACCGCTGCCCCCAATCGAAAGCGTTTCGTCGACGACCGCGATTCCATTTTGTAGTTCGAGAGCGGCGCCGCTGATGACCGTTGTGCCGGCGGCCGAGGTACCCAGCGCCGTGCTGTTGCGAATATTGAGCACGCCGCTGTTGACGGTGGTCGTGCCGGCGTACGAATTGCCACCCGAGAGGGCGATGGTTCCGGTGCCGTTCATGGCCACGGTGCCGGAGCCGCTGATGGCGTTCGTGACGACGTAGGCCGAGTCGCTGCGATTGAACACGAGCGAGCCGTTGTCCGTAACCGCGCCCGCGCCGAAGGTGCCCGTCGATCCGCCGTTGCCAATTTGCAGCGTGCCCGTGCTAAACGCCGTGGTGCCGGCGTAGGTGTTATTGCCGGCAAGAATCAGCGTGCCTCCGCCGGTGGCACTCTTGATGACCCCGGCGCTTCCCGAGGTGTTCGAAATAACGCCCGTTACGAGAATATCGCCGGTCGCTTGAAACACCAGGGCGTTCGCACCGGTGGTCGTGGTTTGAATATTGCCGCCAATGGTGAGGGTGCCGGCGTCGGCGCCAATACGCACGTTCGCGGCGCCTGTGGCCACGGCCGAAATCGTTCCGTTCCAGGCATTCGAGCCGCTGATATTGCGCAGTGTACCGCCCGACGTTTCATCATTGATGGTGAGCGCTTCACCAGCGATGGTAACCCCATTTTGCAGCTGCAGGGCCGCCCCGATCGCCACGGTCGTGCCGCCCGCTGCGGTACCGAGGCCCGTGCTACTTTGCACGTTCACCACGCCCGCGCTGATCGTGGTCGCGCCGGTGTAGTCGTTGTTGCCGCTGAGAATGAGCGTACCCGCGCCCGTTTTGGTGATGCCACCGGCGCCGCTGCCCACCTTGCCGGAGAGCGTCGTATTGCCGGCGCCATCGACGGTGAGCAAATTCGCGCCGTTCACAATGTCGCCGGAAACGGTAAGCGTGCCGGCATCGCTCTGGAACTCCGTAGCGCCGCCAAGCGTAACCGTACCCGCCCAACTGTTAGCGCCACTCAAGTTTCGCAGCGCGCCGCCGTTGGTTACGCCCGAGCCCGTGATACTCAAGGCCTCGGTCCCCACCGCAATATTGTTTTGCAATTCCAGGGCGGCGTTGTTGGCCACATTGGTGCCTGTTGTTGTGCCGCCCAGGGCCGTCGAATTCGAAATGCTGAGGATGCCGGAATTCACGCTCGTGAGGCCACCATAGCTGTTGCCGCCGCTGAGCGTGGTTTTGCTCGCCGAGGTGCCGGCTTGTGTGACGGCGCCGGTGCCGGAAATGACATTGGCCACCGCAATCGAATCGCTGCGATTGAACGTGAGCGTGGCGTCGTTCGTCACCGAGCCGGTGCCCAGGCTGCCGGCCGTGCCGCCGTTTCCAATTTGGAGCGTGCCGGTGCTGATCGTCGTCGTGCCGCCGTAGGTGGTATTGGCCGTAAGGGTGAGCGTGCCCGTGCCGCCATTCTTGGTAAGGCCGCCCACGCCCGCGAGATCTTCTGCCACAATCACGTCGAAGCCGTTGGAATCGATGAATGCCCCGCCTGCTTGAATGTTCGAGTTGTTCGTGGGGTTCATGAGCGTGCCGTTGGCCAAGGCCTTCAGCAAACCGCCGTTGAAATTGAAATTCGACGTCACCGTTGTGCCGTCGGAAATGGTCACTACCGAAAGCGTGCCGCCATTCAAGTTCACGGTGCCGGTGCCGGTCGAAGCCGCCACGTCGCCGAACTGCAGCGTGTTAACGCTCACCGAACCGCTTTGAATGGTAAGGATGCCTACGCCGCCGTTATCGTGGCCCACATTGAGCCGCTTGGCGCCCGTGCCGTTCGTGTTAACGTAGCTGCCACCATTGATGAGTAGCGTGCCCGTAATGCCGGCGCCATTGCCAATACCATCCGGCAGAGCGGCCTGGCTCTCGAACGTGCCACCTGTAATTTGCATTTCGCTGCCGCTGGCGCCGGCCCCGTTGCCAATAAAGAGCGCGCGAAGCGTGGCCGAGTTATAAATGGTGGTGCCTTGCGCGGCGCCATAAATGAGCGAATTGGCCGAGGCCCCGTCTTGCACGTTAAGGCGGGCATTGAACGTGCCGTTTGTCGGCGCCACGCCGTTAGCGTCCCAATTCGACGCGGTGCCGAACACCGAGTTCGTGGTGCCGTTCCATTGGTAAGTCGTTTGCGCGAAAAGCGCGGGACTCACCAGAGCGCATGATAAGAAAGTGAATAAGCCGAGAAGATTGGCGCATTGATACGACGAAACGGCGCGGCGGCAGGAGCGCAGCAACATGAGAAGCTTCTCCGGAGCCGGCGAACAGAGGGCAGGTCGCCGGCTTCAACGTGTGAATTCAGACGGCAGAAAAGTTGGTCCCAAGAAGATGGGAACTTGCTGGCCGCCTGCGTAAGATTCTGGCCATGACCGCGTGTATTTGCAAGAAAAATCTAGGCTCAACGCAGGTTTCGCCCCACGTCGGGTCGTTCACCAAACGGGAGCGGATTTGCGGCTGCCAACTGAGAGTTTGCCGCGACGCCGACCCCTCGTACAATTTCTAGAAAACGTTGGCGCAGAAACGGTGAGTAGCACAGCCCGATCACGCGATTGTGTTTTGCTCGGCTCGAAGGAAGCGGGTATGCGGCTGCCCGCGGCGCCCGTTATCACGCCAACAGCCGACCCTCATCGAGGGGCGGCGTGTCGACTTCTCGCCCCCCCCAAAAAAATAGTGATCTCGGCCAACGACAAACGACGACGCGCGCACGCTGAGCGAAGCGAAGGCCGCGCCCAGGTTGAGCTTCGCGGCAGTTAAACCGCCGGGGTACTCTAAGAGAAGATCGCCGTGAGCGGCTCGGCTTGCACGAGCTCGCGCGGCTGATTGAGATGGTTGTGCACGATCGTGTGCGGGTCGATTCCCGCCGCATGATAAATGCCGGCCAGGAGCTCGATCGGATGCACGGGGTTCTCCACCGGCGCTGAAGCCGTCTTGTCGCTCTTGCCGTACACGAAGCCGCGCTTCGCGCCGGCCCCGGCCACCACGGCCGTGTAACAGTACGGCCAATGGTCGCGGCCGTCGGCCGAGTTGCCGTTGCCCGAGGTGCTCACGCCCCGCTGCGGCGAGCGGCCGAATTCGCCGAGCGCCACCACCAGCGTATCTTGGAGCAGGCCGCGCTCGTCAAGATCGGCGATGAGCGTGGAGAGGCCCGAGTCGAGCATGGGGGCCGATTGCATTTTCATCCGCTTGGGCAAGTCGTTGTGATGATCCCACGAGTGGTTATCGGAGTTCGCCACCTTGGGCCAAATCACTTCCACCACCCGCGTGCCGGCTTCAACCAAGCGCCGAGCCAAGAGCAAACTCTGCCCGAATGTGTTGCGGCCGTAACGATCGCGCAGTTCATCTTTCTCTTTCTCCAGCGCGAACGCTTCGCGGGCACGACCGGAAATAATGAGGTTGAGGGCCGTGTCGTAGTATTTGTTGAGGTCGTACTTAGCGACGGCCTTGTCAATTTCAGGCATGCCCTGGTTAATGAGGTCGCGCAGCTTCGCGCGGCGCTCGAGGCGGGCCGTAGAAAGCTCGGGCCGCAGCTGGAGATCATCGACGCGGATCTTCTCCATCTTCGCCATGTCCATGTCGTCGCCCGGCGGAAAGAGCGTATACGGATCGAACGCGCGGCCGAGGAAGCCGGCCGAGCCGCCTTTGCCCACCACGCCACTCTCTTGCAGCGGCCGCGGCAACATGACGAACGGCAGCATGGGCACTTCCGGCGGCTTGAGACGTACGATTTGCGCGCCGAACGTGGGATAATCTTTTGGCGTGGGCGGCTCGAGCTGACCGCTGGGGCTCACCTTGTCGGCCGTGTAGCCGGTGTGCAGCTGATAAATCGCGGCCGTGTGATTGAAGAGTCCCACGGGCGTGTAGCTCATCGAGCGAATGAGCGACACCTTGTCGGTTACCTGGGCGAACTTCGGCATCATTTCCGTAAGCTCAATGCCCGGCACTTTACTCTTGATGGTGCCGAACACGCTCTTCACATTGTCGGGCACGTTCTCCTTGGGGTCCCACAAATCGAGATGGCTCGGGCCGCCCTGGAGATAGACCATGATGATGCTCTTGGCCTTACCCCAGCCCGGCCCGCCCGATGTTTTCTTCGCGTCACTCTTCTCTTCGCTCGCCCGCGCCTGCAGTTGCAGCATGCCGCCCAGCGTGAGGCCCATGAGGCCGGAGCCACCGACGCGGAGAATGTCGCGGCGCGTCATACCGTGCAAACGTTGATCGCACAAATCGCGCGCCGGGGCAGCGGGAATGACGAGCATGGCAGGGCTCCAGAAGGGCTCGAGGCGGGAGGGGGGTGTTGCGGAAGGTTGAGCCGGACAGCCGACAGTAGAGTTAGTATAGCGCTACCCATCAAGCGGCGTCAATGTTTTGGCCGGCCCTCGATTCATCGGTTCGCGGCCTAGATGCCGCGAATTGGCCAGAAATGCGAGTTTTGTCGCCTATTCCGGCAGAAACAGCGCCTCTACGCTCAACACGGCTTTCGGTTGAGCCAGCCGGCTGACTTCGTCGCCCGCGACGTGCGTTTTCACGTCGAGGAACTTGCCCCGTTGCGGCTTGCGATGGACGACGACCGCCCGCTCGATAAGGTCGACGACCCAGTAATCGGTGATACCGGCTTTGGCATAGAGCTCGAGCTTCTCGCCGAGGTCGTATTCCAGGCTCGAATCACTAACTTCAATCAAGAGCAGCACATCGTCGCTCGTGCGTGGTATTTTCGAGTTGCGGCCCAAACCACATCGGGCTGTGGGCAACTCTCCTGTCCAACGAGAGAGACGGAGCATTGAATGAATACGAGAGCCTTCTCCTTCGAAGTATTCTCAACGCTCCAACGGGTAAGCCTTTCAACGGCCGTTTCGTGCGGGAAGCCAAGAGGGCTCATTTCACGCAGCTCTCCTTCGATGAGTTCCACTCGCGGACGTGGCCGGCCGGGGCGCGCCGCGAAGACGCCGGCCTCAATCCTCCGGTCGTATTGCTCGATGCTCAATTTGGCGATGGTGCTCATGGCGGATGCTTGAAGGGCCGCGAATCGAGGGCAGTCGTCTACTCCTATCTTATCATAGTCCCTGGGATGCCGGCAAAAGAATCCGCTAGCGGTTCGTATCCTGCGCCGCTTAACTTGCCGCGAAATTGGCTGTCGGATACAAGAGCCAGCCCGATTTTCACCTGAGAGCCCTATCGCCTTCGAGGAAACCAGTCCATGCGATCCGCGACACTCATTTTGCCGCTCCTCCTCCTTGGCCAACTCTTTCTTGCCGCGCCGGCGCGAGCCGACGGGGAGGCGACAGGCGGCACCCAGCTGCGGCAGGAATTGGAGAGCGGTCTCAAAGCGCGGCAGCCCTCGGAGTTCGCCTTTGTTGCCCACGTGGTGGAGCTGGTCGATGCCGGCAATTTGCCGCTCGACATCGTGAAGGGAACCTTTCATTGGTCGCGCAAGCGCAACCCGCGAATTCCCTTCCCCTATTTCGAGCAAGCTTTGCGCATTCGGGCCGGCGAGCTCGGCGTTTCGCTCGATTAGCTAGTCTCGCCGTCCGCTCGATTTGACACGCGCCCGCCCCGCCGCTAGTTTGCGGTGAGGGTCGACCGAAGTCGCGATACCTGCCTCGCTTAACGGCGGCGGCAGTCAGCATGAGCCGTGTCAGTTTAAATCTCGTTGTGTTGAAGTCGCCGCATATTGAGCGAGCCGCCGCCTTCTATTCGCGACTGGGGCTGCAACTCATGAAGCATCGTCACGGTTCAGGCCCCGAGCATTTCGCCGCCGAACTTCAGAACGGCGGCGTGTTTGAAATTTATCCGGCGGCCGATGGTCCCTCGACGCTCGGCACTCGCATAGGTTTTCGGGTACCATCGGTCGACGAGGCCGTCGCGGCTCTGGGCGAATATCCGACCGCAATCGTGAGCGCACCTCGCGACTCGGAATGGGGGCGCCGAGCCGTCGTGGTTGACCCCGATGGGCACCGAGTGGAGCTTGTTCAGTCGTGAATACGCCACTCCATGAATTCAGTCATTAGTCGACTTTTTACATCTCGACTCATTCGGCCATGTCCCCAGACGAATCTTTAGCCCGCGCGATCGTCGAGGAAGTTCATGTTGCGGCGTACGATCCGCAGTGGGTCGTGCAATTCGTCGCGGAGCGCAGTCGTCTGCTGGCTCTCTTTCCGAGCCGTTTCGCCGCCATCGAACATGTCGGCAGCACGGCGGTTCCCGGGTTATCGGCCAAGCCGATCATCGATATCTTGGCGGGCGTGAGCGACCTGACCGAAGCCGATGCGCTTCTCGGGCCTTTATGTGCGCACGGCTACAACACCTCCGCCGAGTTCAACGCAACTTTGCCCGACCGACGCTGGCTCATGCGGCACGCCTGCGGCCGGCGGACTCACCACCTCCACCTGGTTGTTTTCGACGACGAGCCGTGGATTCGGCACGTGCAGTTTCGAGCCCTGTTGCGAGCCGATGCCGCGATTGCCGCGCGGTACGAGAATCTTAAACGAGGACTGGCTGAGCGGCATCGGCAAGACCGCGACGCCTATACCGCGGCTAAGTCAGCGTTCATCAACGAAGTCCTCGCCCAGGTTGATTAACCAGAGCTAGAGCGAATCCTCCTACTTGCAGCGCGGTGTGCCCCCCGTGCAAGATAATGGCGCGTCCTCGCGCCCATCGTTCCTGCCGACTGGGAGGGTCTTGCCATGCGTGTGTGTGCGCTGTTACTCGCCGCTGTTGGATGCTTCTGTCTCGCGGCGCGTGCCTATGCCGAGCCGCTGCCGGTTGTTGCCGGTGTCGAGGCGCAGCCGCTCAAGGCGCAAGTGGAGCGCGTGGTGCAGGCGCTGGCGTTTCTCGGCGAGCCGCTGCCGGCGTCGTCGAAGGCAAAACTCGCTGAAGCGCTCAAAGAAACCGATGCCGCCAAGGCCGCGGCCGGAATTCAGGCGGCTCTCGATCCGCTCTGCCTCGCCGCGGTGAACGTGAACCCCGAGAGCCGCGTGAAAGTCGCGTCCGGGCCGGCCGCGCCCGTGCTCATGCAGCAAGGCTGGCGGGTGTATCTCGTGAAGGTGCACAACGAGGCCGGCGTTACGGCGCCGCTGCGCGTGCTGAGCCCGAGCGCCGCGGAGCTGTACAAACCATCGCGCGGTAGCCCAGAGCCCAAGCCGAGCGTGACCGAGGCCGATGTGCCCAACCGCTGGCTCGACGTCGCAACATACGACGTGCGGCCGCTCAAGAAAGAGCTCTCGGGGCTGGCCCTCGAATATCGCGTGCTGCAGCTTTACAGTCGCGAGGCCGGCAAGCGCGAAGCGAAGCTCATGTTCGACGTGGGCCAGGGGACGCAAGACGAAGGCTTCCGCAACGAGCTGCCCATTCTCTTCGAGTGCGCCCCGGCCGTGGCCGTGACGCTCGAAACACTCGATACCGACGGCAAGCCGACCACCGGCCAATTCGTATTTCGCGATTCGATCGGCCGCGTTTATCCGGCCAAATCGCGCCGCCTCGCTCCCGACTTCTTCTTTCACGACCAGGTCTATCGCCACTCGGGCGAAGCGATCGTGTTACCGCCGGGAAAATACCGCGTCACGTACACGCGCGGGCCCGAATACAAAATTCTCGAGCGCGACGTGGAAATTCCCGCCGCGAAGGAACACAAGCTCACGTTTCAGCTCGAGCGCTGGATCAAGCTGGCCGACCACTCCTGGTATTCGGGCGACCATCACGTGCATGCGGCCGGCTGCGCCCATTATGAGGCGCCCACCGCCGGCGTGGCGCCCGACGCCATGATGCGGCACATTCTCGGTGAAGACCTGAACGTGGGTTGCGTGCTCTCGTGGGGGCCGTGCTGGTATCACCAGAAACAGTTCTTCGAGGGGCAGGTGAGCAAACTTTCGGTGCCGAATTATTTGATGCGGTACGACGTCGAAGTCTCAGGCTTTCCCAGCTCGCACGCCGGGCATTTATGCCTCCTCAACCTCAAGGAAGACGATTACCCCGGCACCACGCGCATTGAAGAATGGCCGAGTTGGGATTTGCCCGTGCTCAAGTGGGGCAAAGAGCAGGGGGGCGTGGTGGGCTTCTCGCACAGCGGCTGGGGGCTCAAGGTCGACGGCAACGAGCTGCCGAACTACACCGTGCCGAAGTACGACGGCATTGGCGCGAACGAATATATCGTCGATGTAACCCACGGCGTGTGCGATTTCATCTCGGCCGTCGATACGCCCTCCGTGTGGGAGCTGAACGTCTGGTATCACACACTCAACTGCGGCTACACCTGCCGCATTAGCGGCGAGACCGACTTCCCCTGCATTTACGGCGAGCGCGTGGGCCTCGGCCGCATTTACGTGAAGCTACCTCAAGGCCAGCCACTGACGTACGAGAAGTGGATCGAAGGCGTGCGCGACGGCCGCAGCTACTGCGGCGACGGACTCAGCCACCTCTTCGATTTTTCCGCGAACGGCCTCGGCGTGGGCGAAGCCGGCGCGGGCGGCCGCGCGAGCGTGCTGGCCGCGAAGAAGGATGAAAAGATTACCGTGAAGCTCAAGGCGGCGGCGCTCCTCGACGAAAAACCGCATGACGATATTCGTCATCGGCCGCTCGACCAGAAACCGTACTGGCATGTCGAGCGGGCCCGCGTAGGCGCCACGCGTAACGTGCCTGTGGCGCTCGTGGTGAACGGCGAAGCGGTCGCGGTTAAAGAGATTCCGGCCGATGGCTCGATCCAAGACGTTTCGTTCGAATACACGCCGACGAAATCCTCCTGGCTGGCCGTGCGCATTTTTCCCAGCTCACACACGAACCCCATTTTCGTCGAAGTCGACGGTCAGCCGATTCGCGCGAGCAAGCGCAGTGCCCAGTGGTGCCTCGATTCGGTCGACGCCTGCTGGAACTCGAAGAAGAACGCCATTCGCCCGCCCGAGCGCGAAGCCGCGAGCGCCGCCTACGACTTCGCCCGCGCCGCGTATCGGCGGATCTTGAATGAGGCGTGGGATGATATGAAGAAGTAGGGAATGGACCTATCGGAGTTCCAACGGTGCCAGCCACCATCGGCCTCAGCTTTGAAGCACAGCCGCTGGCGTAAGCACCGTGATGCCCTGATAGCGTTTGAAGTCAGCGTCGTTCAGCGTGAGGATTTGCAGCACGTTCTCGCTCAGCATCGTCGCTACGAGACGGGCGTCGTGGACGGCAACGCCAGTAACTTGGTGGACGACCACCAGCCGCCGCCATTCTTGGTACGCGCGGTCGGAAAATGGAAGTACAGCCCCGAGTCGTTCGATTAGCTGTACCCTGCGATCTACCATCGCGATTGGTAAACCATAGCCACCCCGCGCATTGAGTGGTCGTGTCGAAACGTTCCAGAATTCCGAAATATTTTGAGCCGTCGTCACGAGCTCAAGGTTTTCGGACCATAGTTTCCGCAAGGCGCGAAAAATAGTCCGTTGTTCGTTCGATCCCTGCTCAAAGGCGCGGAGGAGTACGCCCGTGTCAATAAGGATTCGTATAACGCCGTTCCGCGCCGCTAGTCGTGTTGCCCGTAAAAATCCGCGCGGGAAAAGTCGGCCGGAAGCTGGGAACCCGTGCTGCTAAGCTGCTCGAACTGCCGCTCGATTTCGTCCCAGGTCGGGCGAGGAGATGGGGGACTGGCGGGTAAGAGCGAGCGAACAAAATCAGTAATAGAAAGACCCGCTGCTTGCGCTTGACGCTCGAGCGCCTTCGCCGTTTGATCGTCAAATGGAATGGATACCATGGGAAGCCTCTATTGCAAGTATACCACGAGGCGTTCACGGCAACCAAACAAGAAGTCCGCTAGCCGAAGATGAACGGGCCTGGCGTGGATCCAATTCAATCCGCGCATTTACGTTAGTTGTGCGACGCCGCCGGCGTGAGCTCGCGGAGCGATTCGAGATGGCCTTTAGCGAGGCCGAGGGCCTCTTCGGCGGCGGCTCTCGCGTAGGGGGCCTGGGAGAGCCCGTTCACGCACTCGCCGATGGTTTTGATGCGAGCCGTTTGATCTTCAATGAGGCGGGCCACGAGGAAGTCGAGATCCAAATCGTGCCAGGCCGTGTACTTCATGGGGTAGCGGCCCGGGGTGATGCTGCCGCCGTGTTCGAGCACAATCGCGGCGAAGCGCTCGGCGGTGCGCTGATGATCGCTCTCCATGCCGCGGAGCACCTGCATGGCCGCCGAGTCGCCCGGCATGCGAAAGGGCGTGGCCGAAATAAGATACTCGGCGAGCGAGCGATAGTGCAGCGCCAAAAGGCGGTTCAGAATCGCGGCGGTATCGGGGCGGCCGTTCGACATGGGTTTCTCGGTTAAACGAACAGGCTGCTCGCCGCGGCCAAGGCCCAATCGCCCAGCCACGACCAGAATACGAACAGCAAAATCGTGGGCAGCGTAACGGCCCACACGAACGCGCCGGGCAGCGACACGTCGGAAAACGCAAACGGCACGCGATCGGCCGGTTCGGGGTCGATCGTCATCGTCTTAATCACGCGAAGGTAATACGCCAAGCTAATGGCCGTGTTCAAACCGCCGGCCACGAGCAGCACCATGAGGTAACCCTGGCCGGTGGCTTTCCACGCTTCGGTAATGGCCGCAAACACGGCGAACTTGCCGATGAACCCGGAAAGGGGAGGCAGGCCAATGAGGCTGAAGAGCATGAGCGCGAAGCACACCGTGACTACCGGCAGCCGCTTGATGAGCCCCGCGTACGCCGAAATCTCTTCGCTGCGCAACGCATTCCGCAGGAAGGCCACCACCACGAAGGCGCCGAGGTTCATGAACAGGTACACGCCAATGTAAATGCCGAGAGCGGCAATCGCGGAACGGGCGCCAACCAGGTCGCCAGCGCTCGCCAGCTCGAGTGCCGCGGGCAGCGGCATCATCATGTAGCCGGCGTGAGCAATGGTGGAGTACGCGAGCAGGCGCTTGATGTTGTGCTGCCCGTACGCGGAGAGGTTGCCGAACGTGCACGTGATGATGGCGACCAGCGCGATGAACTTCGCCACGAACTCGCGAATATGCTTGAGAGCGTCGTTCGGCGCTGCGGGAGCAGCGGCCGGCGTCGTTGCCTCGGAGTTTGCTTTGGGTTCCGACGCCACGGAGTAAAGGGCCGGGCTGATGTTCGATTCAGTGGCCGCAACCTTCGGCGCCGTCTCTGTTTTCACGGAGGAAGGCACCACGCCAAAGCCAACCGCCACGCGTACGAGCAGGGCGAGGGCCGCGGCCTTCGAGGCCACGCTCAAAAACGCGTTCACTTCGGCGGCCGCGCCTTCGAACACGTCGGGGCACCAGAAGTGGAACGGTACGGCCGAGAGCTTGAACGCCAGGCCCACGGCGAGCATCAGTCCGCCGAGAGCGAGCACGGTGACTTCCGAAGCTGGCATGTGCGGCAGCTGCTGAGCGAGCGAGGCGGCTATTGACGGGATATGCGCAGTATTCGTCAGGCCGACAATGAGACTAATGCCGTAGAGCATGATGCCCGCCGTGCCAGCGCCATACACCGAATACTTGAGAGCCGCTTCGCTGCTTTGCCGGCGGCCTTTCAAGAGGCCGGCCAGGGCATACGAAGGCACGCTGGCCATTTCCACGGCGACGAAGGCCATGAACAAATGATTGGCCGTGGCCATGAGGCACATGCCCAGCGTAGCGCCGAGCACGAGCGTGTACATGTCGGGCCCGTCTTCGCGATCCGGAATGCCAGAGAGCTTTGTAAACACGACGAAGAGCACGCCGAACAATAGCAGCGCCGCACGCACGAACACGCCGAAGCCGTCGTACACGAGCATGCCGGTGAACAGTTCCTGGCGTCCATCGGCCAGGTGATACCAGGGAGCGGCGGCTACCAGGGCCACCACGGTACCCGCGAGGGCGACATAAAAGGCCTCCACGCGACGACCGAAAATGCAGCGCACCAAAAGCAGGGCCACAATCGTGGCGCAGAGCACCAGTTCCGGCGCGAAGAGCCCGAGGCTCGTTTTGCCGTCGGCGATGACCGCGTGGAGTTGGGAAATGAAGTTCACGTGGCGAATCTTTGCGAACAGTAAGGGGCGTTACGCGGAATACTACTCGGCGCCGGAGGCGAGCTCGGCCGGAGTGGCCGCGGCGCCGGCCGTTGCCGTGGCGGGCTCTTTGGCGGCGCCCTGGGTATCTTGCCGCTTGGTCCAATCGGCCAGCGTTTGCACCTGGGCGTCGATCGTTTTATCCATGTAATTCAAAATGGTTTGCTGCGGGAACACGCCGCACACAATGGCGAGCTTTCCAGCACATTGGGATCCTAAGCTTAGAATTCCACGTGGACAAGTTGTCGCG